>C687J26845_10000032_pt1 | contig 90111 bp, 93 predicted proteins | sample RifCSPlowO2_12_FD_26845 | JGI IMG/M metagenome (IMG submission 26845)
TAGTGGCGGAGAGATAGGGATTTGAACCCTAGGTACTGTCGCCAGTACAACGGATTTCGAATCCGTCCCGTTCGGCCACTCCGGCATCTCTCCAGCGGCGCGCATGATAACAGCTCGCAGGGTGCAGACGAAAGCCCTTTTGCCGGAGTTTTCTTCTGTTATCAATTGCTTGGCGAAAATAACAGCGGTTGCTGCGGGTCAACGCGGTCGATTAAAACATCAAAGGGCAGCCGCAGCTGCCCTTAGTTGCGTGCCGCAGTGGCGGTTAACCCATCAAGCGGGTCAGCGCCTCGCGGTATTTGTCGGCGGTTTTTTGCGCGACATCGGCGGGTACGGCGGGCGCCGGTGGCTCTTTGTTCCAGCCGGTGGACTCCAGCCAGTCACGTACGAACTGCTTGTCGAAGCTCGGCGGATTGCTACCTTCGGCGTAGCTGTCGGCCGGCCAGAAGCGGCTGGAATCCGGCGTCAGCGCCTCGTCCATCAGGGTCAGGGTGCCGTGCTCGTCCAGACCGAACTCGAACTTGGTGTCGGCGATGATGATGCCGCGGGTGGCGGCATACTCAACGGCTGCGCTGTACAGGGCAATCGAGGTGTCACGGACCTTGGCAGCCAGCTCGCTACCGATGATCGCCTCGCACTGGGCAAAGGAGATGTTCTCGTCGTGATCACCCACTGCGGCCTTGGTCGAAGGGGTGAAGATCGGTTGCGGCAACTTGGCCGCTTCTTTCAAGCCAGCCGGCAATTGGATGCCGCAGACGGTGCCGCTTTTCTGGTATTCCTTCCAGCCCGAACCGACTATATAGCCGCGCACAATCGCCTCGACAGCCACCGGCTGCAGACGCTTGGCCACCACGGCGCGGCCTTCAACCAAGGGCAATTCGGCGGCGCTGACCACGTCTTCAACCTTGTCGCCGGTGAAGTGGTTAGGCACCAGATCGGCCAGCTTGGCGAACCAGAAGTTGGAGATGGCGGTGAGGATTTTGCCCTTCTCCGGAATCGGCTCGTTGAGGATCACATCGAAGGCCGACAATCTATCGGTGGCCACCATCAGCATGCGCTGGGCGTCGATTTCGTACAGGTCACGAACCTTGCCGGAGTAGATTTTCTTCAGGCTTAGGGTAGTAGGACTGGTCATAGTCAAATTCCGCTTCTATCTAACGAAACAGGCGAAACCCGAGGGTTTCGCCTATTGCTTGCTGACTCGATGTTGCTCAGTCGCTGCGCGCGACAACTAACGCCGCGCCAGGCTGGTTAACCGAGGTTTTCTTGAATCCGGCTGAGGATGCTGCGCGCCACATCGGCGGGCGCGACGGTGTTGGCGTCTTTCTCGACCGAGACTTGCACGCTGTCGCCGACTTTGGTCAAACGCACCTGATAACGTTCGGCGCTTTCTTCAATTTCTGCCGGATCAACCGCACCGTCAACAAAGGGCAGCCAAGAGAAGAAACCTGGTTTTTCATCCGCCGCCGCATTGGGGTCGAGGTTGATGTAGTACACGCCGAGGCTGCGGTTAAGGTCGTCGATATGGATTTGCGCCAGATCCAGCGAGCGACCAACACTGGACCAGGAGCGGTCAAGGTCGGCGCCAAGGCTGAGGATCGGGTTGCCGTTACCGTCGGCGATCATGCTGATGCGGCTTGGCGTATCGAAGGATTGACCGGCCAGCAACGACACCGAACCACCCTGCTCGGCGCTGCGCGACAGATTGGCCAGCATCTCATCCAGTAAGGCCGCTTCCAAGCCCGGGTTACCGGCGCCGCTCGGCCATGGCAGATCAACGCTGCTGCCTGCGGCGCGCTCAACGCTGACCACAAAGACTTCACTGGTATTGCGCTGCACGCCAGGTTCAACCCGCACCCGCACCCGCGTTTCGCCGCCGGCTTCAGAGAAGGCCACGCGACTGCTCAGGCGGCGCGCCAGGGTCGATGAGATTTGTTCAATCGGCTGCCAGGCGGTGCTGAACTCGCCCGCTTGCGGGTGCTCGTCAACCACTTTAAAACCGTTATCTTCGAAGAACTGGCGGGCCACCGGCCAGACTTCAGCGGGTGGCCGCTGAGCCACTATCCAACGCGAATCACCGCTTTTTTGCAGGCTAAAGTCGCTGGCAACCGTGATGTCTTTCAAAACTGGCGGACGCGGCACTTCAAACTCGGCATCGCCTTCGGCAATCCGTACCCCGGCCACATTGCCCGGAATCGGCAGCAGCGGGTCGAGGCGCTTGGCCTTGACCCCGGCCGGCAATTGCATGGGCGCGGTTTCGCGGGCATCCAGGTAATCATTGCCACGATCACGGAAGTAGCCGTCCTCGCCCCAAAGCCAACCACAACCGCTGGTGCTGGAGATCATCAGAGCTAGTACGGAGAGTCCGGCCAGTCGCTTCATGCGCAACGATTCCTCAAACAAAAACAATTCCTCGATTAAACCAATACGCCAGTCTGGCGCAGAGCCAGACGCAGCGGTTCTTGACAGCGCGGGGTGAGCCACGTCAGCGGCAAACGAATGCCCTCTGGCATCATGCCCATTTCATGCAAAGCCCACTTCACCGGGATCGGGTTGGACTCGATAAACAGCGCCTTGTGCAGTGGCATCAGGCGGTCATTGATGGCCCGGGCCACCTCGGCATCACCGCGCATGGCGGCGGCGCACAGCTCACTCATCAGGCGTGGCGCGACGTTGGCGGTCACCGAGATATTACCTTTGCCACCCATCAGCATCAGCTCAACGGCGGTGGCGTCGTCACCGGAATAGACCAGGAAATCCTTGCTGACGCGGTCGAGCACCTCGCGGGCACGCTGCAGATCCCCGGTGGCTTCTTTGATGCCGATAATGTTCGGCACCGTCGATAGCCGCTCAACGGTCTCCGGCAGCATGTCGCAGACGGTGCGGCCCGGCACGTTGTAGAGAATCTGCGGTATGGCCACGGATTCGGCGATATGCCGAAAATGCAGATACAAGCCTTCCTGGGTCGGCTTGTTGTAGTACGGGGTCACCAGCAGGCAGGCATCGGCGCCGACTTCTTTGGCGGCGCGGGTCAGTTCGACCGACTCACGGGTGGAGTTACCACCGGTGCCGGCGATGACCGGAATGCGACCGTTTACCTGGGCAACTACCCGACGAATGACTTCAACATGCTCATGCACGTCGAGGGTCGCCGACTCGCCAGTAGTACCGACGGCAACGATGGCGTTGGTGCCTTCTTGCAGGTGGAAGTCCACCAGTTTGCTCAGGCTGTCCCAGTCCAGGCCGCCCTGCGCATCCATTGGTGTGACCAATGCCACCATACTGCCCGCAATCATGCCACCGCTCCTGCCGTAAAAAGAGAGGCGCAATGGTACTGTCGCCACCCTCCTTGCACAAGCGAAGGACTTGGCTGTCTTGCGCCAAGCGCGGCTTAATAGCTCCAGCCGCCAGCCCAACTTAGCGCAACCGGGCGGCAGTCAAGCATTCCCCTCGCCGCTGCTTTTCGCTAACCTGCAGGCTAGTTTGCCGGCATCGGCCAAATCTTCACTTGTCTTAGGAATGCTGCATGTCCACCCCTCCAGCTCGCGAACAATTTCTTGTCATTAGCGCCCTTGGTACCAACTCCATGGAGTTGACCAACATTCTCAGCCGCGCCAGCCATGAAAACCGTTGTTCAGTGGTCAGCACCCGCCTTACTCGGCACGGCGAATACAGCGCTTTGGTACTGCAACTAGCCGGTAGCTGGGATGCTCTGGCACGCCTGGAAACCAGCCTGCCGGGCTTGGCTAAGAAGCACGACTTCATTATTAGCGTGACCCGCAGCGCCGCCCAAGAAGTACGCCCGCAAGCGTTGCCCTATGTGGCTTACGTCAGCTCGGTGTATCGCCCGGACATTCTCAACGAGCTGTGCCAGTTCTTTATCGACCATAAGGTTGAGCTCGAGTCGATGACCTGCGAAACCTACCTAGCGCCACAGACCGGCGGCACCATGCTCAACGCCACCCTGACCGTGACGCTGCCAGCTGGCACGCAGATCAGCTGGTTGCGCGATCAGTTCCTGGATTTCTCCGATGCGTTGAATCTGGATTCCTTGATCGAACCTTGGCGCCCGCAAAATCCATAAGGAGTCGCAGATGACCGTTGCACTCGACCAACCGGTTACTGACTTTCAGGCCCAGGCCACCAGCGGCCAACAGGTTTCGCTGAGCGCGCTGCAGGGTCAGCAGGTGGTGATTTACTTCTACCCCAAAGACAGCACACCGGGCTGCACCACCGAGGGCCAAGGCTTTCGCGACCTTTATGCCGAGTTTCAAGCGGCCAATACGCAGGTTTTTGGCGTATCGCGCGACAGCTTAAAGGCTCACGAAAACTTCAAGTGCAAGCAGCAGTTCCCCTTCGAGCTGATCAGCGATGGCGACGAGGCACTGTGTCAGTTGTTTGCAGTGCTCAAGCTGAAAAAGCTCTATGGCAAGGAATACCTGGGCATCGAGCGCAGCACTTTTCTGCTCGATCAGCACGGCGTACTGCGCCAAGAATGGCGTGGCGTTAAAGTGCCCGGCCATGTCGACGCCGTACTGGCGGCGGCGCAGGCACTGCAGCAGCGCTAAGGGCCGACTGGGTTGCCGAGAGGACTTGACGTAGGGTGGGCTTTAGCCCACCAAGATGGCGACGCTCTGCGGCGGTGGGCTGAAGCCCACCCTACAAGCCGAACCAACCAGCCGGCATTTACCCCTCAGGCTTTACGCAGCCAGTAGCGATACACCCCGCCCGCTTCATCTTCATGCACCAACTCATGTCCAGCTAGACGTGCGAAGGCGCGAAAGTCTCGTTGCGAGCCGGCATCGGTGGCCGTCACTTTCAGTAGCTCACCGCTGGCCAAGCCATTGAGCGCCAGCTTGGCCTTCAGCAGCGGCAAGGGGCAGCTCAAGCCGCTGGCATCCACTTCGCCCGCGCAGGCAGTTAGCTCATCAAATTTGTCAGTCATACCAGCACCTTTTCATAGGCCCGCAGGATAGCGATGCCGCGCGGCTCTGGCCAGCCACCTAAACAGGCGGCTACACAGACTGTGTGAAAACTACTGCGCTCGGTTATGCGGCGTTAAAAACAGGCTCGGAAAGCGTCTTATCGCTAACGCGCTTCAGCGCGGCCCGGAGGGCGAGTGCAACGAGTACTGCTCATTTACAACTCGTAAATTCCGCGTCCTCGCCTGCTTTTGCCTTGCTTAACCTTCGCTCGCCACGTTTTCACACGGCCTGTACAGTAGCGTCTTTATCGCCAAGAGCTCTGTGCATGAATTTTTTGCGCCCCACGCTGCTGACACTGGCCTGCCTGCTCGCCACTCCCGGGATTGCCAGCGATCTGCCCTCGCTCGGCGACTCCAGCTCCTCGGTGGTCTCGCCCCAGCAAGAGCACTTGCTCGGCCGTGCCTGGTTAAGCCTGCTGCGCGGCCAGGTGCCACAGCTTAACGATCCGCAGCTCAAGAGTTTTGTCGAAAACAGCGTGTATCGACTGGTTGAAACCAGCCAGGTACAAGATCGGCGCTTAGAGTTCGTGCTGATCAAAAGCTCACAGCTGAACGCCTTCGCCGCACCGGGCGGCATTATCGGGGTTAACGGCGGCCTGTTCCTATATGCGCAAACTGAAGCCGAATACGCCTCGGTAATGGCCCACGAACTGGCTCACTTATCGCAACGCCACTTTGCCCGCGGCCAAGAAGCCCAGCAACGCATGCAACTGCCAATGATGGCCGCCCTGCTGGGTGGCATCATCGCTGCCGCGGCCGGCGCCGGCGATGCCGGTATGGCCGCAATAATCGGCACCCAGGCGGCGGCCATGCAAGAACGACAACGCTTCTCCCGGCAGAACGAGCAAGAAGCCGACCGCATCGGCATTCTTAACCTAGAAAAAGCCGGTTACGACCCGCGCGCCATGCCCAGCATGTTCGAGCGCCTGATGCGTCAGTACCGCTACGACCGCAAGCCACCGGAGTTCCTGCTCAGTCACCCGGTGAGCGAGTCGCGCATCGCCGACACCCGCAACCGCGCCGAGCAGTATCCCGCCACCGGCATCGAAGACAGCCTGCGCTATCAAATGATGCGCGTGCGGGTGCAAATCGCCTTCGAAGAAACCCCAGGGCTGGCCGCCAAGCGCTATCGCAGCATTCTCGATGAAAGCCCCAAGCAGGATATTGCCCGCTACGGCCTGACACTGGCGCAGCTTAAAGGCGGCCTGCTGGATGAAGCCCGGGAAAGCCTAAAACCCCTGCTGGACAAAGCGCCCAATGAGCTGATCTACAACCTGGTGCTGATAGAACTGGACACCACCGCCAATCGCCTCAAAGAAGCCCAGGAGCGGGTTCAGCGACTGCTCAAACTCTACCCCAAGGATTACCCGCTCAATCAAAGCCAGGCTGATCTGCTGCTCAAGCAGAACCGTTCCGCCGAAGCAGAGAAGATCCTCGACATGCTGGTGAAAGAGCGCCCCTACGATCCGGACATCTGGTATCAGGTCGCGGAAACCCGCGGTCTGTCCGGCAATATCATCGGTTTGCACCAGGCGCGCGGCGAGTACTTTGCCTTGGTCGGCGACTTCGACCAGGCCATCCAGCAGTTGGAGCTGGCCAAGCGCCGCGCCAGCAATAACTTCCAACTGGCTTCGCGGATTGACGCCCGCCAGCAGATCTTTATCGAAGAGCAGAAAATGGTTAAACAAATGCTCCGCTGAAGCTTTTCGAGCATTAGACGCGCAATAAAAAACCGGCCAAGCAGCCGGTTTTTTATTGCCTGAACGAGCTAACGCTAAGCGTTACCCAACGACTGCAAACGCGCCGCCTGGGTGAAGTCGAGCATGCGCTTGAGTGGTTGCACGGCACGCGGCACCAAGGCTGGATCGACCAGTATCTCGTTGCGGCCCTCACGCAGGCACTGCAGGGTGCGCTCCAGGGTATTCATGGCCATCCAGGGGCAATGCGCGCAACTGCGGCACGCTGCGCCATTACCGGCGGTAGGCGCCTCGATAAAGACCTTGTCCGGGCACAACTGCTGCATCTTGTAGAAGATGCCGCGGTCGGTGGCGACGATAAAGGTCTTATTGGGCAGGGTTTGCGCCGCCTTGATCAGCTGACTGGTGGAACCCACCGCATCGGCCAGGTCAATCACCGCCTCGGGCGACTCCGGGTGCACCAGAATCGCCGCCTCCGGGTACAGCGCCTTCATGTCCTGCAGTTGCTTGGCCTTGAACTCCTCGTGGACGATGCAGGCACCGTCCCACAGCAGCATGTCGGCACCGGTTTGTTTCTGGATATAGCGCCCCAGGTGCTTGTCCGGCGCCCAGATGATTTTCTCGCCGTTATCCATCAGGCTTTCGACGATTTCCAGCGCGCAACTGGAGGTCACCACCCAATCGGCGCGGGCTTTGACCGCCGCCGAGGTGTTGGCATACACCACCACGGTGCGCTCGGGATGCTGATCACAAAAGGCCGCGAACTCCTCAACCGGACAACCCAGGTCCAGCGAGCAGGTCGCCTCCAGAGTCGGCATCAGGATGCGTTTTTCCGGGTTAAGGATCTTCGCCGTCTCGCCCATAAACTTGACGCCGGCCACCAGCACCGTCTGCGCCGAGCTTTGGCTGCCAAAACGGGCCATTTCCAGCGAATCCGAAACGCAACCACCGGTTTCTTCGGCCAACGCCTGAATCACCGGATCGCAATAATAGTGCGCCACCAGCACGGCATTCTGCGCTTTGAGTTCGGCCGCAATGGCGGCGCGATACTGCGCCTCTTCTGCGGCAGTCAGCGGCTTGGGTTGCTGTGCATCGAGATGAGCTTGAACAAGCAGGCGTTCGGCAATGTGCGACATGTTCTTTCGACCTGTAAGCGTGGGGCGCGACGGCTCAGTATACCAGCGGCGAGCCGTGCAACCGAACCGGCTAAACGCCACCACTGCCTGCCGCGTAGGTCAACCAGAGGATCCGCACAGCAGAGGGCAAAGACTTTACTGCCAGCCAGAAACAGAAAAAGGCGCCCTAGGGCGCCTTTGACTTGATATATGGTCGGGGTAAGGGGATTCGAACTCCTGACATCCTGCTCCCAAAGCAGGCGCGCTACCGGACTGCGCTATACCCCGGTATATGCAACAGTAAAACATTGCATATTAAAATCGTACGCCAGCAAAACTACCGCTGCCGCAAACGACTGCATGCCTTGCAAGATGGCGATGCTTCAAGCCACCTGACTAACAACATGCAACGTTTTAATGATGGTGGGTCGTGTGGGATTCGAACCTACGACCAATTGGTTAAAAGCCAACTGCTCTACCAACTGAGCTAACGACCCATCGGGGACGTATCATACTGATTTACTGAACAAAATCAATAACAAGCAAGTAACGATTTAGAAATAACGAGTCGGATCGGTTACCCCGGCCTGAGCAAACCCTGCCGCGCGCAGCCGGCAACTGTCACATTTGCCACAGGCACGGCCCTGTTCATCGGCCTGGTAGCAAGACACCGTCAAGGCGTAATCCACCCCAAGCTTCAGGCCGGCGACGACTATCTCGCCCTTGCTCATGGCCTGTAACGGCGCCTGAATCCGAAAGCCCTGACCTTCGACGCCGGCCTTGGTGGCCAGGTTGGCCAGGGTTTCAAAAGCGGCAATAAACTCCGGACGGCAATCCGGATAGCCGGAGTAATCCACCGCATTCACTCCGATAAAAATGTCGCGCGCGCCCAGCACTTCGGCCCAACCCAGCGCCAGAGACAGAAACAGGGTGTTGCGCGCCGGCACATAGGTAACCGGAATGCCTTCAACCGGATGCTCTGGCACCGCAATCGAGGCATCGGTCAGCGCCGAGCCGCCGATGCCATTGAGGTTCATGCCGATAACCTTGTGCTCGACCACCCCCAACTGCTTGGCCACCTGCTCGGCCGCTTGCAATTCGGCGCGATGGCGCTGGCCATAGTCGAAACTCATGGTGTAGCAGGCATAACCTTCGGCGCGCGCCATGGCCACTACGGTGGCGGAATCAAGGCCGCCGGAGAGCAAAATTACTGCTTTCTTATCTGTCATGTTCGTCTCCCGCCTCAGTGTCCCGGCGCGTCATCCCAAAGAATTTTGTGCAGCTGCATTTGCAACCGTACCGGCAAGTTGTCGGCAATGATCCACTCGGCCAAGGTGCGTGCGGCAACCTGATGATGGCTGGGCGAAAACAACACCTCGCCGGCGCGCTGCTCCAAGCGATACTCGATCAGCTTGGAAACCGCCCAGTCGTAGTCTTCACGGGAGCAGATGACAAATTTCACCTGATCATTGGGCGTGAGCAGGCCGATATTCTCGTAGCGATTACGGCCAACCTCGGCCGAGCCTGGAGTTTTCAGATCGACCACCCGACTGACCCGCGGATCGACCGCCGCGATATCCAGCGCGCCGCTGGTTTCCAGGGAGACCTGATAACCGGCGTCACACAACTGCTTGAGCAAGGGAATGCAATTGGGCTGGGCCAATGGCTCGCCGCCGGTCACGCACACATAGCGCGGCTTATAGCCGGCCACTTGGTCGAGAATGGCGTCCAAGGATTGCAACTCACCACCACTGAAGGCGTAGGCGGTGTCGCAGTATTGGCAACGCAGCGGGCAGCCGGTCAGGCGAACGAACACTGTCGGTAAACCGGCGGTGCGCGTTTCGCCCTGCAGCGAGTAAAAAATTTCGGTAATGCGCAGGGTTTCTTGCATATCAGCCACGGGCGTGACGGCGACACAGGCCATCCGCCTCCGTTGCGCCTCTTTAGAGGAAAAATGGGGGGCATGGATTGTATACGAAAAAATCCCCGGGAGAGATTTTTCACGTCGTGCAGCGACGGCCCGAAGGGTGGCTACCAGGGATGGCAGGCCATAAAAAACCCGCGACAGGCGCGGGTTTTCTTGATCATCTGGCCAGCCCCGTAAGGTGCCTTGATTACAAACGCTTCAATTCACGCTGCGCCAACTGCGCCGCCGAACTGGTCGGATACTGCGCAATCACTTGCTGAAATATCCCTTTGGCTTTATCCAGATTGCCCAAACGCAACTCGACATCGCCCAACTTGTATAACGAATCCGGCACCTTGGTGTGGCTTGGATAGTTCTGACTGACCTTGGCAAAAGCCTGCCCGGCGGCCTGCAAACGACCCTGAGCAACATTCACCTCACCCAACCAATACTGAGCATTACCAGCGTATTGGCTGTTTGGATATTTGCGCAAGAAAGCCTCAAAGGCCTGACTGGCTTTATCGAAGTCCTTGGCCTTGATCAGCTCAAAGGAGGCGTCGTAATAGAGCTTTTCTTTGGCCGGATCGCCAGGCTCATTGCTCGCCGGGGCATTGGCCGCCGGTGCTGCGGGGCTGCCGGCGGCGTTAATCACGCCAGCAGCCGGGGAATTTTGCGTTGCCGGGGCGCCTAAAGCACCGCTGGACACACGCTGATCAAGAGACTGATAACGCTCCAGGCTCTCTTGCTTTAAGCGTTGAATCTCATTTTGCTGCTCTTCAACCATGCCGCGCAGTTGACCGAGCTCTTGCTGCATCTGTTGCAACTGCATAAACAGCTGGCCTTGCGCGGAGGCCGGGGCTGCAGCCCCACCCTCTGCATAGGCGCCAGACGTGCCATAACCGGCGGGTGGATAACCACTGTTGCCTGAGGCTGCAGTGTTATCACCCATGGGGATCTCAGCCAATGCCGCAAGCGGCAAACTAAGGACCAAAACAGCTAAAGCACGCTGACACTTAAACATGGCTAATTACTTAACCAGGTTTACACGGCGGTTTTGCGCCATGCTTTCTTCGTCGCTACCGGTAGCAGCTGGACGCTCTTCACCGTAAGAAACCACTTCCAGCTGAGCTGGCGAAACGCCTTGCAGCACTAGGTAGCGCTGAACGGCCATGCCACGACGCTCGCCCAGAGCCATGTTGTACTCACGGGTGCCACGCTCATCGGTGTTGCCTTGCAGCACAACGCGCGAACCGTCGCCTTTCAAGTCTTTAGCGTGCACATCAAGGGCGCGCATGGCTTCTGGCAGCAGATCCGAGCTGTCGTAAGCGAAGTAGAAAGTGGTGATAGCGCGCAGAGCGGCTTCGTCAGCCAGCATGCCGTCAGTGCCCGAGCCGTTGGCGTTGGCGTTGTAGCCAGCGTTAGGATCGATAGCGCCTTCGCCAGTATTGTCAGCGCCTTTCGACGAGCAACCAGCAGCTACAGCCAGAGTCAAAGCCAGTGCAGCAAGTTTGCCAAATTTCAGCATTTCCATCGTTTAACTCCTTGTGAGTTTTAGTTAATAAGCCAAAAGGCTGGTTGTTTCATTTTAGAAAGGGGGACCACGAGGGTTCGCGGATTTCACCTTGGGCGGCAATCGGCAGCGGTATCTTCACGCGGCCATTGATCGACGCTAGAACCACTACGCCGCGGCCTTCTTGGCGGGTGGCGTAGATTACCATGGTGCCATTAGGGGCGACAGTGGGCGACTCGTCCAGACTGGTCTGGGTCAGGATTTTCACCGTGCCACGGGTCAGGTCCTGCGAGGCCACGCGAAACACCGCGTAACCCTCTTGTCGATGCACCATCACCAGGTTTTTTTCATCCGCGGAGAGCTTTGGATTGGCGTTGTAGTTACCGATAAAGGTGACCCGCTCAACCGCACCGCTGGCGATGTTCATCTTGTAAATTTGCGGCTTGCCGGCGCGATCCGAGGTGAAGTAGATGGTCTGGCCATCCTTACCCCAGAAGGGTTCGGTATCGATACCAAAGTGATTGGTCACGCGCTGCAACTGGCGGCTGGCCAGATTCATCACGTAAATCTCCGGGTTACCGTCTTTAGACAACACGAAGGCCAGGCGCGAACCATCCGGCGACCAGGCGGGTGCGCCGTTCAGGCCTTCAAAGTTGGTGATCTGCTCACGCCGACCGGTGTCGATGTACTGAATAAAGATCCGCGGGCGCTTCTGCTCAAACGACACATAGGCAATGCGCTTACCATCGGCGGCAAAGCTCGGCGACAAGATCGGCTCGCGCGATTGCAACAGGGTGACCGCACGGGCGCCGTCGTAGTCGGCGCGTTGCAAGCTGTAGCGAGTGTTATCCACCGAGAATCGCTCGGCGGTAACGAACAACAGGCGGGTTGAGAACGCACCTTTAATGCCGGTCAGCTTCTCAAACGCCTGATCCGAAACGAAGTGCGCCATGTCGCGCAGCTGCTCAACGCCGCCGCTGACATTGCCGGCCATGACTTGCTGCTCGGTGGCCACGTTAAACAAGGCAAATTGCACCTGCAGACGCCCACCGGTTGGCACTATGCTGCCGACCATAACGAACTGCGCGCCCAAGGCCTTCCAGTCGCGAAAAATCACTTCGGAGGCCTGAGTCGGCAAGCTGATCATGTTCTGCGCCGGAACGGGCTCGAAGGTGCCGGAATTGCGCAGGTCATTGCCGATGATTTCGGCCATGTTTTCTGGCAACACGGTGCCGCCTTGCCAGCCGAAGGGCACTACCGCGATAGGAATGGCGCGATCATTACCGCCGGAAATAACCAGCGGGTCTGCCGCGTGCACGGCATTAGCCAGCAACAGCAGGCCTAGCAAGGCGATACGAATCAGGGTAGTCACAGGCTCAAATCCTCTGGTTTAAACACTGCACGCCGTTGGCGATACAGCTGGTCAAAAGTTGCACGGTCTAATTGCTGCATTTCAGGGATACGCCCCACTTTACGCACGGCCGACACGGCCGAGCCATCGAAGGCTGCATCACCACTGGAGCGAGTCACGCTAGCACCGGTAATAGTGCCATCGGGGAGCATCTCTATCTGTACTTCTACGCTCATGCCATTACGGGCAGAAGGCGGACGGGCCCAGTTATCGCTGACCAGCTTAACAATCAAGTCATCCAAACTGCCGGCAACTTCATCTCCTTGTGTGTCGGCGAGCGCCTGCTGGTAATCGGTGCTGTCGGAAAGCAGTTCGGCCAAAGCCTGGGCCTTCTTGTCTTCAGCAGCCTTGCGTTTAGACGCCTCGGCGGCGGTTTTCTTCTTAGCAGCATCGGCGGCCTTCTTCTTGTCGGCCTCGGCGGATTTTTTCTTGGCCTCTTCTGCGGCCTTTTTCTTAGCGTCGTCTTCGGTCTTTTTCTTCTTCGCGTCGTCGGCGGCTTTCTTCTTTTGCGCCTCGGCTTCGGCTTTTTTCTTTTCTTCTTCGCTCTTTTTCTTGGCGACGTCGGCTAATTCTTTGATCTCGGCGGCCTTGGCGGCCTCTTCGACTTTCTTCGTCTCGGCCGCTTCTTGCTTGGCCGCTGCCTCTTTTACCGCCTCAGCCTTGGCTTCGGCTTTAGCCTCCTCTGCAGCTTTGGCCACTTCGAGCTTGTCTTGTTCGCTTTTCTTTTGCTCAAGTTGCTCGGTTTGATTGGTCGGCGCTTTGGTTTTGACCGCCTCTCCGGCAATTTTTTGATTGGTTTGTACCGTCGCCTTGCTCTGCGATTTGAGCTTGTACAAGGTCGCCTGCACCACTGGCCGCGCCGGCGGCAGATCAGGGGTCATGGCGAAACTGACAAACAACATGGCAAACATCAGCACGTGAAAAGCTACGGCCCAGATAATCGGCCAGAAGTAGTTTTCTGCGGGTGAACGCTCGGGCTGCCAACGCATCAAGGAGCCTCGGTAATCAGCCCGACGTTGCCGACGCCAGCCTGTTGCAAGCCGCCCATGGCCGCCATCACCGTCTCGTAGGTGAGGGTTTTATCGCCACGCAGCATGACCTGCACCGACTTACCTTGGCGGCTGTTCTCGCCCATGATCCCTTTAACCGCAGCGGTCATTTGCGGCAACGTCAGTGCCTTATCCAGCGCGCTCTTGGCGTCAGTGTCGACTTCCTTACCGAAATTCCAGTAAAAGGTTTTGTCGGCCTTGATCGAGATCGTCAGCACCTGCGCGTTGTTATCCTGCTGCAAAGCCTCACTACCGACCTTGGGCAGATCGACTTTCACGCCCTGGTTCATCATCGGCGCAGTCACCATGAAAATAACCAGCAGCACCAACATCACGTCGATGTAGGGCACCACGTTCATTTCCGCGTGCGGTTTACGTTTCTGGCGAACTCTGGCCATGATTTAGCACTTACCCATAGGTTGCAGGCCGATAGAAACAGCAGCGTTGTTATTCATCGCTGGTGAGGACCTTACCGTGCGGAACATATTGCCCTGGAACTCATCGCCCGCCACAACGCACCTACTCATCACTTGTGTGAACCTTGCGATGCAGAATCGCCTGAAATTCGTCGGCGAAGGTGTAATAACGACCAATCAGCATTTCGCTCTGGGCCGCGAAACGGTTGTAGGCGATTACCGCCGGAATGGCCGCGAACAGACCGATAGCCGTAGCAATCAAGGCCTCGGCAATACCCGGCGCAACTGTTGCCAGTGTGGCTTGCTGGGCTGTGGCCAAACCGCGGAAGGAATTCATGATCCCCCACACGGTACCGAACAGACCGATATAGGGACTGGTGGAACCTACCGTGGCTAAAAATGGCAAACCTTGATCGAGTTTTTCTTCTTCACGCGAGATGGCCACGCGCATGGCCCGCGCCACGCCCTCCATCACCGCCGCAGGATCAACACCGGCCTGCTGACGCAGACGCGAGAACTCTTTAAAGCCGGCGCGAAAAATCTGCTCAACACCCGAATCCGGGTCTGGATTGCTACCCGCCTGACGATACAGCTTGGACAGATCGATACCCGACCAGAAGCGCTCGTCGAAGTTGTCCAGCGCACGCTTGGCGGCGCGCAGCATATTGCTGCGCTGAAAAATCATCACCCATGAGGTGACAGATGCAGCCACCAGAATCAGCATGACCAATTGCACCACCACACTGGCGTTGCTGATCAGGCTCCACATGGAGGAATGGTCTACGGCGTTGGCTTCCACGCTTACTCTCCTGCACTGAGCTGACTGGCACCGCTGTTGCTGGCAAATGCCGCATTCAGCGCCGCCGGAATGGCCCGGGGTTTGAAACTATCGGCGCGCACACAGGCCACCAGAAACTGCCCTTCGCAGAGCAGTACGTTATCCGCAGCCCGCCTTACCTGTTGACGAAAGCGCAGGCTGGCACGGTTTAATTCGATTACATCGGCACTGACTAACAGCTCATCATCCAAGCGCGCCGGCACGAAATAACGCGCCTCGCACGAATGCACCACAAACAAAACACCTTGATCGGCCAACTGCGACTGGGCAAAACCACCGGCACGCAACAACTCGGTGCGCGCGCGCTCCATAAACTTGAGGTAATTGACGTAGTAAACGATGCCGCCGGCATCGGTATCTTCGAAGTACACCCGACAACGGTGTGCGAATGGCTGCCCTTGGTTTTGCGCGCGCATACTCTAGTGCTTACTCCCCAGCTTGCCAATCGGCATCTGCAACTGTTTGTGTCCCGTTACGGGCCATCCGCGGCCAGCTCGACGGACGGTAAATCCCCCAGTCGGCTCGGGATATTCAAGCCAAAGTGCAAATACGCATGGCGGGTTACCACCCGGCCGCGCGGGGTGCGCATGATATACCCCTGCTGGATCAAATAGGGCTCCAGCACATCCTCAATGGTGTGCCGTTCCTCACTGATGGCCGCCGCCAAGCTATCGATGCCGACCGGACCGCCATCGAATTTCTCGATCATGGTCAGCAGCAAACGCCGGTCTTGCTGATCGAAACCGTGCTCATCTACAGCCAGCAAGTTCAGCGCCAAGTTGGCGATTACCTGGGTAATTTCCCCTTGCGCACGCACCTGGGCGTAATCGCGTACGCGACGTAACAGTCGATTGGCGATCCGCGGAGTACCGCGGGCGCGCCGGGCAATTTCAAAAGCGCCGGCCTGATCGATCGGCAAGCCAAGAATACGCGCCGAGCGGGTGACTATGGTGGTCAGGTCGACCACGCTGTAAAACTCCAGCCGCTGCACGATGCCGAAGCGGTCACGCAGCGGGTTGGTCAGCATGCCGGCGCGGGTGGTGGCGCCCACCAGGGTAAAGGGCGGCAAATCCAGCTTGATCGAACGAGCCGCCGGGCCTTCGCCGATCATGATGTCGAGCTGAAAGTCCTCCATGGCCGGATAAAGGATTTCTTCGACTATGGGCGACAGCCGATGGATTTCATCGATAAACAACACATCGCCCGACTCCAGATTGGTCAGCATCGCCGCCAGGTCGCCGGGACGCTCAAGCACCGGGCCCGAGGTGCTTTTGATCGACACCCCCAACTCTTGGGCGATGATATTGGCCAGAGTGGTTTTACCCAGCCCCGGCGGGCCGAAAATCAGGGTGTGATCGAGCGACTCTTTACGCCCTCGGGCAGCCTGGATAAACAGCTCCATTTGCTCGCGCACAGCCGGCTGACCAATATATTCGGCCAGCTTGAGCGGGCGAATAGCGCGGTCTTGCTGCTCTTCGCGCTCGCGCGGGTTGGCGGTCGCGGTAATCAGACGATCAGCGTCTAGCATGGCTGCTTACACATAAAGGCACACATAGGGAGCGATACATAAAGGGGCCATGCCTAAGCACTAGCAGGCCGTTGAAAAATGTAGCGAGCGACGGCTAGTGCGACGCCCGCTCCTGCGGGCTAGCCGCATTTCCCACATCCATGTGGGTCACAAGCGAAATCAGCCGCAACGCAGCGAAGCGCAGTAACAGCCGCAGGCTGGCCCGCAGGGCGAGCGAAACGAGTCAAAAGCGCAGTGTACAAGTTGTACATGAGCATTTTGAGGCTGATTTCAACGCCGCATAGCCTAGCGCAGTAGTTTTTCAACGGCCTGCTAGCCCATTCCTTTAAGCGCACGGCGAATCAAGTCTTCACTGGAGAGGCCATCTTCCTTGACTGCGGCCACGGCGCGACTGGCTTCCTGTGGCTTGTAGCCCAGCGAGAGTAACGCACTCAGGGCATCATTCTCCGCATTTGAGACTAACGCGCCAGCACTAGGTTCAATCCCCAAGCCGTCCATGCCGGGCAAAGCCTCCCAGGCCTTGAAGCGATCTTTGAGTTCAACCAGCAAACGCTCGGCGGTTTTCTTGCCGACCCCGGGGATTTTCACCAGCACCGAGCAGTCTTGCGCCTGCACGCAGCGCACCAGTTCGTCCACCTCTAGCCCCGACATCAGTGCCAGTGCCAGCTTGGGGCCGACACCATTCAAGCGAATCAACTCGCGAAACAGCTGCCGGTCACGCTTGTCGGCAAAACCATAGAGCAGCTGGGCATCTTCACGCACCACCAGATGGGTATGCAAAATCAGCGCCTCGCCCACCGCCGGCAAGCGATACAGGGTGGTCATCGGCACTTCCAGCTCATAGCCAACGCCGTTTACATCCAATATCAGGTGCGGTGGCTGCTTCTCCACCAGGGTGCCACGCAAGCGTCCAATCACAGAAGTTTCCTTAACTTAAACACAGCCATAACTTGAGTTCTGGGTTTATAAACGCAGGCGTCCGCCACGGCTGCGCGCACCGAGCAAGCCATGAGCCAGCAGACTTTGCCGACTATGGGCGTGACAGAGGGCAATCGCCAAGGCGTCGGAGGCATCGATTTGCGGCTTTTGCGTGAGCTTTAACAGGTGCATCACCATCAACTGCACCTGCTCTTTGGCCGCCCCACCGCTGCCGGTGACGGCTTGCTTCACCTGGGTGGCGGTGTATTCGGCAATTTCCAGTCCCGCTTCGGCCGCCGCCACTATGGCCGCACCACGGGCCTGACCGAGCTTGAGCGCAGAATCAGCATTCTTGGCCATAAACACCTGTTCGATGCCCATAGTGATCGGCTCAAAGCTCTGAATCACCTCGCGCACGCCACGAAAGACGATCTGCAGGCGCTCCGGCAGCGGTCCGCTGCCAGTGCGAATGCAGCCAGACGCCACGTATTCGCAGCCACGCCCCAGATCACGCACCACGCCGTAACCGGTGATACGCGAGCCAGGGTCGATTCCCAAAATCAGCGTCATGCCCTGCCATCCACTCAAAGCACCCAACACAGGAGCGCAATACTGTTTATATATCCAGCTTGCGAGTATAGGGAGTCCCAGCGGCGGCGTCACGCCCGGCGCGCCATAAAAAAACCGGAAGCGCCCAAGGGCAACTCCCGGTTTGTGCATCGCCAGAGCGATCAGTCCAGCTGATCCATCAGCTCATCGGCAATTTCGGCGTTGTGGTAGACGTTCTGCACATCATCCAGGTCTTCCAGCATGTCGATCAGTTTGAGCACCTTCTGGGCAACCTCAAGTTCGGTAATGGGGGCCATGATGGAAGGAATCATCGCCACCTCGGCCTCATCCCCCTTGAAACCCGCCACCGCCAGCGCCTCGTTGACCGCGAGAAAGTCAGCAAAGGAGGTATAGACCTCTGCCGAGCCGTCATCGGCAATCACCACGTCATCAGCTCCAGCCTCTAACGCCGCCTCTAACAAGGCATCTTCATTCACCCCCGGCGCGAAACTGATCTGGCCTTTACGGTCGAACATATAGGCCACCGAGCCGTCGGTGCCGAGGTTGCCGCCGCACTTAACAAAGGCGTGCCGCACCGCAGCTGCGGTGCGATTGCGGTTGTCGGTCATGGTTTCGACAAACACCGCCACCCCATTGGGCGCGTAGCCTTCATAACTGAGCTCTTCGACGTTATCGCCATCGGTATTACCGGCGCCACGGGCGACGGCGCGATCGATGGTATCGCGGGTCATGTTGGCGGTCAGGGCTTTATCCACCGCCAGACGCAGCCGTGGGTTTTCCGCCACCAACGCACCGCCCTTGGCGGCCACGGTCAGCTCACGAATCAGCTTGGTGAAAATCTTGCCGCGCTTGGCGTCTTGGCGCCCTTTGCGGTGCTTGATGTTGGCCCATTTGGAATGACCAGCCATAACTCACCCCATTCTTAACGATTAAATATCAACTCATCCAGATACAAGGAACCCGCTTGTAGACAGCATCTAGCAAGCGGGTTCAGCGCAAAACCGCTAAGCCTTTATTCGGCTTTCGGCTGCTCGCGCAGGCGAATATGCAGCTCACGCAGTGCCTTGTTATCCACCGCACCCGGTGCCTGGGTCATGACGCAGGCGGCGCTCTGGGTTTTCGGGAAGGCAATCACTTCACGAATCGACTGGGCGCCAGTCATCAGCATCACCAGACGATCCAGACCGAAAGCCAGACCACCGTGGGGTGGCGCGCCGTACTTCAGGGCGTCGAGCAGGAAGCCGAATTTCTCTTGCTGCTCGTCTTCGCTGATGCCCAGCACGCGGAATACGGTCTGCTGCATGCCCTTGTCGTGGATACGGATCGAGCCGCCACCCAACTCGGTGCCGTTCAACACCATGTCGTAAGCGCGCGACAGGGCGGCCGCTGGATTGGCTTCCAGCTCGGCCGCGCTGCAGCTCGGCGCGGTGAAGGGGTGGTGCATGGCGGTCAGGCTGCCGTCGTCGTTCTCTTCGAACATCGGGAAGTCGACGACCCACATCGGCGCCCATTCGCAGGTCAGCAGGTTCAGGTCATGACCCAGTTTGATCCGCAGCGCGCCCAGCGCCTCGCTGACCACTTTGAAGGTATCGGCGCCGAAGAACACGATATCGCCATCGACCGCGCCGACGCGATCGAGGATCACATTGAGGTTATCCAGCGGGATGTTCTTGACGATTGGCGACTGCAGGCCTTCGACACCCTTGGCGCGCTCATTGACCTTGATGTAAGCCAGACCGCGAGCACCATAGATGCCGACAAACTTGGTGTAATCGTCGATCTGCTTGCGCGGCATGCTGGCGCCGCCCGGTACACGCAGGGCCGTTACGCGGCACTTAGGGTCGTTGGCCGGACCGCTGAACACTTTGAAATCGACTTCTTGCAGCTGGTCGGCAACGTCCACCAGCTCCATCGGGTTACGCAGGTCCGGCTTGTCCGAACCGTAACGGCGCATGGCTTCGGCCAGGGTCATGTGCGGGAAGTCGCCGAATTCCAGGTTCAAGACTTCCTTGAACAGCTGGCGGATCATTTTTTCGGTGATCGCCATGATGTCGGCTTCATCGAGAAAGCTGGTTTCGATGTCGATCTGGGTGAATTCCGGCTGGCGATCGGCGCGCAGGTCTTCATCGCGGAAGCATTTGGCAATCTGGTAGTAACGGTCGAAGCCGGCCACCATCAGCAGTTGCTTGAACAGTTGCGGCGACTGCGGCAGAGCAAAGAAACTGCCGGCGTGGGTGCGGCTCGGCACCAGATAGTCACGGGCGCCTTCTGGCGTGGCGCGAGTGAGGATTGGGGTTTCCACATCGAGGAAGCCATTTTCGTCCAGGTAGCGACGAATGCTGGTGGTGACGCTGGAGCGCAGCTTCAACTTGGCGGCCATTTCCGGGCGGCGCAGGTCGATAAAGCGATAACGCAGACGGGTTTCTTCGCCGACGTCGGTGTATTCATTCAGTGGAAACGGCGGGGTTTCCGACTCGTTCAGCACTTCCAGCTCATAGCCCAGCACTTCGATGGCACCCGAGGCCATGTTGGCGTTGCCGGCACCGGCCGGGCGCAAGCGCACCTTGCCGGTGATTTTGACCACATATTCACTGCGCACGCGGTCGGCGATGGCAAAGGTCTCGGCGCGATCAGGATCGAACACCACCTGGGCCAGACCTTCACGGTCACGAATATCGAGGAAAATCACGCCGCCATGGTCACGGCGCCGATGGACCCAGCCGCAAAGGGTGACTTCCTGGCCGTCCAGGGTTTCGTTCAGTTGGCCGCAATAATGGCTGCGCATCATGATTTTAGATTCTCGTCATTCTAGAATTCGGGGTTTTGCTTAGGAGCCGGCTCAATGCCTGCTGCGCTTGAGCGGGCTTATTCGGCTTTATCGCCGCCAGCCAGGTTCTTTTTCGCGCCGGTTTTAAAGTCAGTTTCATACCAGCCGCTGCCTTTCAGGCGAAAACCGGGCATGGACAACAGCTTTTTCAACTCGGGAGCCTTACACGCCGGACACTCGAGCAACGGCGCATCACTAAACTTCTGAATAGCTTCGAGCTGGTGATTACAGCGGGTGCATTGGTAATCGTAAATCGGCATTGGCTCTTCTCTATAAGCAAAAAAACAGCAGCGCAAGACCGCGTCCAAAGGCAAGGGGCGCGATTATATATGGTTAATCGACCCCGCGCAGCCGCCTGACCCATTCACCTGCTCAGAGCCATCTATACTGTTCCAGCTGCCCTGGTTTGTTACCTTGCGGAGAGCCGTCATGACCATCCCCTGCCCCGCCGACCTGTCCAACGACCTGGTTGAAGACTTCCGCCTAGACGCCGCCGAGCAATTCCCACGCTGCGAGCAATTGCTGATTGAACTTGAGCACTTCCCCACCGACGAGCAGCGCTTGCATGAGCTATTTCGCATTGTGCACAACCTCAAGGGCAACCTCAGCCTGATCGGCCTCGACGCCCTGACGCCGCTACCACAAGCCATTGAAGAGATCCTCGACGGCCTGCGTGAGAGCCGCCTGAATTTCGACAGTTTGCTCGGCGATGTGCTGCTACTCAGCTTCGATCATCTGCGCGAGCTAATCCGCGAGGCCTTGGGCGGCGCTGAAGCGCGGCTGAATGCCGCCCAGCTGGGTGCGCTTTGCCAAGCGCTGCACGCCCTCGCACTGACTCCCAGCGCCCGGCAAACCGAGCAGCGACGTAACCTGCTGCAGCAACTCGACCCCAGCACCCAACTGCAATTACCACCTGCGCGGGAACAGTCGCCCGTGCAGCACCTGCTCAACCAGCACGGTATCGGCGGCGATGCCGACCTGTCGTTCTTTGCCGAACTGATGCAAGCCAGCGAACAACGCTCACGCTACTGGGCTGGGCGCGGCCAGCGCCTGCTCAGCCTGACCCTGACCATCAATGCCCTTGGCGGCAGCCCAGTGGCACCGGCGCAACTGGCCACGGCGGTGTGTTTGCACGATCTGGGCATGGCGTTTCTACCGCTGGATCTGCTGCATAAAGAGCAATGCCTAAGCCGTGAAGAGCGCCGGCAAATGCAGTCGCATCCGCGCATGGGTTTTGACCTGCTGCGTAAAATGCCCAGCTGGGCCGCCGCCAGTGAAATCATCCTGCAACACCAGGAGCACGCCGATGGCTCGGGCTATCCCAAAGCATTAACCGAAGCCGAAATCTGCCCCGGTGCGTTAATTCTCAATATCGTCGATACCTTCGACGCCCGCACCCACGAACGCGCGCACCAAACCTTAAGCAAGCGCCCATTGATACGCGCCATCCTGGAAATTAACGATCTTGCCGGCAGTCAGTTCAGCAGCCACTGGGTTGAAGTCTTTAATCGCGCCCTACAAACCAGCCCACATTTGGCCCATTCATGAGCGGCACGAGCGCAATAACCGCAGCCAGACAGTGGCCTCAACTAGTCACTTGCCGTCTGACTACACTATCCTGTTCAGATACTGAACTTTGATCGTAGTGACAAGCATGAGCCAAGCACCTAAAGCACCCTCGGTCCTCGACCAGTATCCAGAAGAGTCGCGCGAGTCAGCCGACCTGCTCAAGCAGGCCGTACCGCTGATGATGCGCCATCAAATTGCGCCAAACCCGGTGCATTACGCACTCTGGTACACCTACAGCCAGGGGAGCAACCCCGACCTAAACAGGCGCCTGGACAAAATCGTCGGCGACTTTGACGTATTTCCGCCGGAAACCGCGCTTAAGCTGTTTCGCGAACACATCATCTGCAATGAGCTCGAAGAGGCTCGCGTCAACCAACAGCAAGTCATTGAATTAGTTGATGATATCGAGGGCGATGTAGCCCGTAGTGTTGAGGGCAGCACCGCCTACAACGAAAGCCTGATCTTTGGCCTGCAAGCGTTGCGCGACCCACAGGATGAAAACCTGCCCAACGTGCTCACCGAACTACACGAAAGCACCCAGCAAATGCAGGCACAGCAAGAGAAGTTTCTCTATCGCCTGCGTACCGCACAAACTGAAATCCAGCATTTACGAACCCAGTTAGACCGCGCGCACATGGCCGCCACCCTTGATCACCTGACCCAGATCTTCAATCGCAATGCCTTCACCCATCTGCTCAGCAAAGCCCTGAAAAGCGATTACCGCGGCTTGGCTTTGGTAATGATGGACATTGACCACTTCAAAAACTTCAACGACCAATATGGCCACCCACTCGGCGATCGGGTGCTGCAGCATGTCGGTCAACTGCTGCGCGACCTGCTCCCGCCACGGGCCATGGCTGCGCGCTACGGTGGCGAAGAGTTTTGCGTGATCATGCGCGACTGCCACGACCTGCAAACCGCCCACGCCTTTGCCGAGCGCTTGCGCCTGAAAATACAAGCGTTACGGGTCAAAGTACGCAGCACTGACAAGGTGATCGACAGCATCACCGCCTCCTTTGGCCTCGCCCTCGCCCAGGCTGGCGACGATCCAGAAGGCTTGATCACCCGCGCCGATGACCAGCTGTACAAGGCCAAGCACAGTGGCCGCAATCAGGTACACCCCCCGGCCTCATCAGCGGCTTTAAGCGCTTGATTTGAGTACCCTCGCACTTTGCTGTTAAATACGCCCCGTGCTGTAAACAGCGAGTTCTTCGCCATTTGCGCATAGGCCGATGCTGCGTGCCTGTCCAACGCCATTTTTGCCTACATGGCGAACCACGCAAGCTCTGCTCTTCCTCGTTATCCATCTTGAAGTGAGCTAATTAAACATGTTGAAAATTGTCCACCTGTTAACCGGCGCGGCCGCGTTGCTGCTGTCCTTTATCCCCAGCCTGCGTAGCGATGCCCTACCCTACTTGCAACAAGCTGACGCGCTCTATCTAGGCCTGTTTGGTCTGTTTAACCTGCTCTACGCACCAGAAGTCACGCAAAGCCGCGAGCGTTTGCAAAATCTGGTGTCGGTATTGCTGGTATTTGCCGTCGCCCTGCAAACCATGATTCTGCTGGCCCCAATGCCATTGATCGGCACTCAACCGGCAGCACTCTTTGCATTTTTGGCCATTACCGCGGCCGTGGCGTTAAACCTGATCCTTAACCTGCAGCAAAATCGTGCCTACAGCCAGCCAGCGCCGCAAGACCTGGGCGACCGTGAAACCGGCACAGTGAAGTGGTTCAACACCTCCAAGGGTTTTGGCTTTATCTCCCGTGATTCGGGCGACGATATTTTTGTGCACTTTCGCGCCATCCGTGGCGAAGGCCACCGGGTCTTGGTTGAAGGCCAACGCGTCGAGTTCGCCGTGATGCAACGCGACAAAGGCCTGCAAGCTGAAGATGTGATTGCCGCGCTGCCCAGCCGCCGCTGAGCAAGGTTGGCTGAGTTAATCAGCCGCCACAAAAAAGCCCGCATCCATGGATGCGGGCTTTTTTATGTCCGCATTAATAATGCGGCGGCGGTGTGTGATTATCTTCCAGGCCAAATTGGCTTTGCTGCTCTTCCTGGCGTTTAACCAGGGCGGCGATTTGCTGTTGCAGGCGATCAATTTGTCGCTGCTGACTCACCACCACATCGTTCAGGCTCTGAATAGTGTCATCCTGAAAGGTCAAACGGCATTCCAGCTCATTGATCCGCGCCTCGACACTCATAGTTCACCCGGCAAAAAGTTAAAATCATCGGTCAACACCATCCGCAACTTGGCCAAAACTGTCGCCAGGTGTTCGGCGCTATAGGGCTGCGCCGGCAATTTACCCCAGACTGGCGCCGGCCAGACGGCATCCTCACGGCGGCGCACTATTACATGCATATGCAGCTGACTGACCATATTGCCCAGGGTCGCGACATTCATCTTGTCGGCGGCGAAGGTGTCTTTGAGGGTTTCTGCCAGCGCCGTGGTTTCTTGCCACAACAGCCGCTGATCATCGCCATCGAGCTGAAACAACTCGCTGACATCCTCGCGGCGCGGCACCAGAATGAACCAGGGGAACTGCGCATCGTTCATCAGCAATAAGCGGCACAGGGCAAAATCGCCGATCACCAAGGTGTCCTGTTGCAAGCGTGGATCGAGACTAAACATGGCGACGGCTCCCCGTTAACATCGAGTAATTGCAGTTTAGCGGGCCAAGCACCGCCACCGCGAAAAATGCCGCCAAGGATACCCGCTTGTGCCGCCCTGCGCCCGTTCAGAGCTGTCGCGGCAAAGTCACCAACACTTCCAGACCGCCGAAAGGCGAATCGCGCAGATCAATCGAACCTGCATGCAGTTCAACCACCCGCTGCACGATCGACAAACCCAGGCCGGCGCCCTGCCCCATGCCTTGGCGGAAAAACCGCTCGAACAGCTTCTCGCGCAGCTCTGCCGAAACCCCCGGACCACTGTCCTGCACGCGCAGCAATAACGTGGCGGGTTTCGCCTCAAGGCAGACACGAATGCGCCCGCCGCTGGGGGTGTACTGCACCGCATTGCCGACCAGATTCTGCAGCAGGGTGCCCAGGCTAGGTCCATCGGCGAGCAACTGAAAGTTGTCGCCCTCGGTCTGCAACTCCAACTCTTGCTGACGGGCCAGCGCCAGCGGCGTCAACTCGGCCAGTTCTTGGCGCAGCAAGGCGGAAAAATCCAGCTCGCCCATGCTCAACTGCACCGCCGCCGGCTCCAGCCGCGCCAAGGTCAAGAGCTGGGTAACCACCCGAGTTGCACGCTCGACGCCATTGCCCAGTTGCAACAGGGCATTGGCACGATCAATGGGATCTGGCGCCTGCTGGGCATTTTGCGCATGAATGCGCAGCACCGCCAACGGCGTGCGCAACTCATGGGCGGCGTCGGCCAAGAAGCGCTGCTCGCGGGCCAGCAACTGGGCAATTTGTTGCAGCAAGCGATTTAACGCCGCCACCATCGGCTCCAGCTCGCGGGGCAGCGGCGCCAGCAGCAGCGGCGCCAAATTATCCGGCGCCCGGCTTTTAATGAAGCTGGCCATCTGCGCCAGCGGCGCCAGGCCCCAGCCGATCGCCAGCCAAATCAACAGCGCCAGAATGGGTAAAGCCAACAACTGCGGCAAAATGATTCGTCGGGCGATTAAACCGACCAACTCTCCACGCACATCCTCGCGCTCACCGACCAAAATCCAACGCTGGTCAGGCAGGTCATGCAGCAAAAAAATCCGCCAGTGATAGGCCCCCGCCGACACCTCGTGATAGCCCGCCAAGCCCGCCGGTAGCGGTGCCGCAGCACTAACGGAGCTGCCGCCGGGCAAGGTCACTAACAACTGCGCCAGCAACTCGTTCGGGGCACTGGCCGATTGCAACAACAACTGACCGCGATTATCCAGCAACTGAAAAGCCATCTTGCTTTCGTAAGGGTGCCCGGCACGCAGCTTATCGCCCTCCACCCCTTGGCGCTGACCGGCAAAAGCCTCATCCAGCGCGGCCTGCAACAGATGCTGGGACGCCGGCGAGACGTCCCGGCCGATCATCCCTTGCAGCAAGCGGGCGCTTTGCGCCAACTGCGCATCGAACAGTTCCTCAATCTCATGATTGGCATCGCGATAGCTTCGGTAAGAGATCAAGGCCATCGAGAAACTCAGCACGCTGAGCACTAACACCAAGGTGCGGGCACGAATAGAACGCAGCATGAACACCTACTTATTATCGACCGCCAGATCCAGCAAATAGCCCACGCCGCGCACGGTGCGGATCAGCTCCGGGAAGAATTTTTTGCGCAGGTGATGAATATGCACCTCCAGGGCATTGCTCTCCACCTCTTCGTCCCAGCCGTAGAGCACTTGCTGCAATTTGTCGCGGGTCAATACCCGGCCGGGCTGGACCAGCAATTCCTGCAGTAACAGGAACTCCTTGCGCGGCAAATTGACCACCCGTTCTTGAAAACGCACTTCCTGATTGACCGGGTCGAGGCTGATGCCACGAAACTCCAGCAGCGGTTGCACCCGATTGAAACTGCGCCGTAACAGTGCCCGCAAGCGGGCCTTCAGCTCGGCGACATCAAAAGGCTTGGTCAGATAATCATCGGCACCGGCGTCCAGCCCGGCAATCCTATCGGCCGTGGCATCGCGCGCGGTGAGCACCAAGACAGGCACCGGATTGGCCGCCGAGCGCAGGTTTTTCAGCAGTTGCAGGCCGTCCATGCGCGGCAAGCCAAGGTCGAGAATCACCAGTTCAAAGCTTTCACTGCTCAAGGCATGCAGGGCACTGACGCCGTCCTGCAGCCAATCGACCGTGTAGCCTTCGGGCTTGAGGGCGGTGCGAATGCCCTCGCCCAAGGCCAGATCATCTTCAACCAACAAAATGCGCATGCAAGGTCTCCATATCAGGCCGTGTGGAAACGTAGCGAGCGAAGGTTAGGCAAGGCGAAAATAGGCGAGGACGCGGAGTTTACGAGTTGTAAATGAGCAGTCCGAGCCTGTTTTTAACGCCGCATAACCGAGCGCAGTAGTTTTCACACAGCCTGATGAGTGGTAATTGAGCTTATTTAAGCTCGTCCTGCACCTTGGTCAGCAAGGCGTTAACTTCCGCGCGGCGACCCTGATCGGCGACTTCCCGACCCGCTCGGGGCGCGGCAGCCAAGGCTTTTTCCAACGCAGCTTTGGCTTCGCTGTAACGCTCTTGGCGGAACAGAAAATCGGCGTAGAAATAGTTCGGGTCAATGCCATTCGGGTTCAACTGCAGCGCTTGCTTGAGCATCTTCTCCGCTTGCTCATCATCGCCAAAACCAACCGGCCAGCCGGGCACCTGGTAATAGAGCGCGCCCAGGCTGGTGTAAGCCGAGCCGTACAAGGCATCCGGATTAAGCGCCAGCGCCTGCTCCAGACTGGCCTTGGATTGCTTGACCAGATCCAGCGCGCCCAAACCACCTTTGGCGCCGGCATAGGTGCTCAGCACAATGCCGCGCCAGATATAGAACTCGGCATCTTTCGGGTTGTTGCGCACTTGCGTTTCGGCTTCAGCGGCCAGCACGGCGAAGGCCGCCTCGCGCTGCTCTTTGGGCAGTTGATAGTTAATTTCAGCCCAGCGACTTTGCAACACCTGCAGGCTTTTCTGGCCGCTTTCACTGAGGGCAAAACTGGGCAAACTGGCCAGGCACAAAAGTCCGGCAACCAGGCAACGTAGCTTCATAATCAAGAACTCCAGTTAAGGTTTGTTGCGCGCAAAGCGCTGGATGATAGGTAACTGTTTACGCAAGGCCTGATCGACCACCCGCGGCAGCAGGCTGTTGAGGCGCACAAAAAACTTTTCCGGCCAACCCAGGTACAACTCTTCACGCTCACGCACTATGGCTCCCACCACCTGTGCAGCCACTGCCACGGGATCGTCCATGGCGACGTTGAGCTCATCATTCATGGCGACCACCGCCGCGCTGTTCATGCTGGTTTGAGTCGCCCGTGGGGCAATGTACAGAACCTTTATCTCAGTATCCGCCAGCTCACGGCGCAACGCTTCGGAAAATCCGCGCAGGGCAAACTTGCTCGCGCAGTAGGCAGCAAAGCCCGGATAACCGATGGAGCCAAAGGTTGAGCCCAAATTAACCACCAAGGCTCGCCCCTGAACGCGCAGCATTGGCAGTAATTTATGGGTCAGCTGCAAGGTTGCGGTCACGTTGAGGCCAATCAAACTGGCAATGGCCGCTTCGTCGTGCTGCTCAAGCAAACTGAATCTATTGCTGCCGGCAGCATTAATCAGGGTATTTATCCCGCCGAACCGCCGGGCCGCCGCCAACACCGCTTCGCGACCTGCGCTCTCGGCAATATCGGCCTGGACCAACTCGACTTGCCCGGGAAAACGCAACGCCATAGCCTCTAAGGCCTGCATGTGTCGCCCGACCAACAGCAACTTGGCCCCGCCCGCCGCCAAACGTTCGACCAGCGCCTGACCTATGCCGCCACTGGCGCCGGTAATAACCGCACGACAATCGATAAGTTGCATGCGGCCCCCTTAAGCCGACAACGGCAGGCTGCGAAACATATCGCCATACAGGCGGTAAACCATCTTGGCGGTGTGCACCACCGCGGCCTGATCGGCCGGATCGTCGAGGCGATTCATCAGCTTTTTGTAAAACTCCATATGGTCGATGTCCAGGCTGCCATGGGAGATCAGGTAACTAAACGCCTGCTCCGGCAACCCCAGCTCACCCTTGATGATGCCGGCGGCGTGGGTTGCCAGCGCAATGCTGGTGCCTTCCAGCACGTTAACCATGCCGAAAAAACTCACCGGATTGTCGCGATTGATCCGGTCATAGACATAGCTGACCATCAACTCAGTCGGCAGGTTGGGCGTCTCGCGCCGCACCACCTCGGCATCGGCGCCACAGGCGCGAATGTCATTGAGAATCCACTCCTGATGGCCGTACTCCTCTTCGATGTACTCGGCAATCGCCTCGCGCAACCATTCCAAGCGCTCCGGCAAACGGGCGCCACAGGCCATCAACAGCGGCACCGTGTGCTTAACGTGGTGATAGGCCTGACCCAAAAACGCCACATAACTGGCGGCGCTAACGGTGCCCGCCAGCACTTGGGCGATGATCGGAGCACTGAGCAAGTACTCGCGCTCGGCCGTGGTTTGCTCTTGCAGTTGATCAAAAAAATTCATGCAACCTCCTAAAGTGCTTCATTGGCCAATAATTGATCGATGGCCGCCTGGTAATGATTCAATAACGCCGGACGCCGTAGCCGACCATTGCTGGTGGCCAAGCCGTTGCTGTCGCTAAAGGGTTGTTCTGCGCGCAACCAGTGATGGGCACGGGCGTAGTCCGGCAAGCCGCGATTAACCTCGGCAACCGCGGCGGCCAACTCCGCATCACTGGTACTGGCAAACCGCGGCAGCAGCACTGCCACATTGGCCGGCAGCGCCTCGCCATGCAGCCAGGCCTGAGCAATCGGCAATTGCTGGACGAGCTCGGCTTCAACCCACTCCGGGTTAACGTTGCGACCAAACGCGGTAATAAATTGATGTTTTTTGCGCCCGTGCAACACCAAGAAGGCGCCGTCAAAATGGCCAAGATCACCGCTGCCCAACCACTCATCGCTGAGCGCTGGCTCACCTAAATAACCGAGCATCTGCGCGCCTTTGACCAACACCTCACCATCCGCCGCCAAACGCACCTGCACATGCGGCAACGGCGTGCCGACGCTGCCGATCTTGCGCTGCAGCGGAGTGTTCAGGCACACCACCGAAGCGCACTCAGACAACCCATAACCTTCATAGATAGGCAAACCCAAGGCATCGGCACGGGCCAGCAATTGCGCCGAGACCCGGCCACCACCCACGGCCACAAAACGCAGCGAGTCGGGGATCGGCAAGCCGCGCTCGGCGGCTGTGACCAAGGCCAGCAGCAGTTGCGGCAGCAGAATCAAACTGTGCGGCTGCACGCGATTCAGGCTGCGCAAAAAACTCGGCAGATCAAACTGACTGGCGCCCTTGAGACCAACCTCGGCGAGTGGCATTAACTCAATAGTGGCGCCGGCCAGCAAGGGCGCATAAATGCCGGCAATGTTCTCCAGCAAAGTGGCCAGCGGCAGCACGCACAGATGACGCTCGACCTTGCAGGGCGCGCTGGCCTGCCAAAGGCTCTGCGCCACCCGCAACTGCAGCGCCGCATCCAGACACACGCCTTTGGGCTGACCGGTGGTGCCGGAGGTGTAGGTGACTTTCACTGTCCCGAGCGGTAGCGGCGTCACCTGCGGCTGCGGGCGCTGCAACAACCCAGGGCTGACCGGCATAAAGCCCAGCGCCGCAAAGGCCGCCGACTGATCGCTGATCAAACTGTCTACGCCGGCATTATCCAGCACATGGCGCTGCTGCTCGGCGGAGAAGAACCCAGGTAAAGGGATGCAGACCACACCCGCCATTAAGGCCGCCAGATCCCACAACACCCACTCCACGCCGTTATCCAACGCCAGCCCCAAACGCTGCGCACCCAGTTGGTGCAACCGCTCGGCGCGCGCCTGGGCTTCGAGCAATAACTGCCCATAGCTGAGTTGCCGCTCGGCTTCGATCAACGCCGGGCGCTGACCATGGCCGCGCAACGCCGCTATAAAGGTCTCAACCGCAGCTGACATTGGCCAACTCCTCGACCGCGTACAACGGCTGATAACCCAAACGCCGATAAACACCCATGGCCTGCAGGCGCTGATGGCCAGTGTAAATATCGCCGACCATGACCTGTGGCGCGGTGGCGTAATAGCTGCCCCAAGCGCCGAGCTCGGCGCCCATGCACGCGGGGTCGGCCAACCCCAGCGACAACGGGCTCAAACCTAAACGTTGAAAGCTATTCAGTAAGGTCGTAGTGCCGGTAAAGGTCACCCAGCGAAACCCCAGCGCCACCAACACGTCTGTCAGCGCCACTATTAATAGACGCGCATGCCCCGCGCCCACTGCGGCCAGGTTGCCCACCTCAACGATTTCACTCCGTTTAAGGTAACGACCGTTACCGGCGGTAATCTCTTGCTCAATGGGACGGCTGAGGTAACGCTCTAAAAACAGCTCCCCAGCATCGGCGCCACGAATCCCCACGGCCGCTTGCAGTTGCCCCGCCGCATTCTCCAGCCCCAGCAGGCAGGGCATGAAGTGCTCAATTTTCGCCCCGTAGTGTTCAGCAAAACGCACACGAATAAAGTTTTCTATCTCACTTCGACGCTTTGTGCACGGATGTTGCTTAAGTAAATACAGCGACAATGCAGGGTCGTGCCCGATCCGGGCCAACGCCCCTTCATGATGTTCCCAAGGCAACTGCATACCATCCACCCCTAGCCGTTATGTCTGCTTGGGATGGATTTTCAGCAATCAACCTTAACTAAGGCTTAAGCGACACGGGCAAAAGCACAGATCGGCAGTGAAACCAAGACTCTTGCGACACTTAAGTTATACAAACGCGACACCCTGCCAAAAAATCTCGGGCGGTTGGACCGCAACTATCGCCACAAGTGCCTGCGTGTTATAAATTCGACGCCGACACAATAAGAACACCTGTCCACACGTACACATAAGTTGGACTGACAATTTTAAAACCAAAGGAGCACACCTAATGCAAATGATGAAGTGGAGCGTAATGGCCCTGGCAATCGCCGCGGCAACGACCCAACTGGCTTACGCTGACGTCCAAGACGACGCAGCAGCCAAGGAAAACCTTTCCAGCCAAGCCAAATCCAATGGTTTCCTGGAAGACAGCACCCTTGACCTGCTGAGCCGCAACTTTGCATTCAACCGCGACTTTAAATACGTCGACAAAAATACTGTTAACGAGTGGGCTCAGGGCGAAATGCTCACCTACTCCTCGGGCTTTACTCAAGGCACCGTTGGTTTCGGCGTGGATGCTTACGGCTACCTGGGCTTGCGACTGAATAGCGGTGACGGCAGCACTGGCAGCGGCCTGCTGCAGAACAACACTAAATACCGTGCCGACGGGTCAGACTACGAACAGGCTAACGATCAATACGGCACTGCCGGCGCCGCCGTTAAAATGCGCGTATCGGAAACCGTACTGAAGTACGGCGACCAACGCACAGCAGCTCCAGTTTTTGCAACTGCTGACTCCCGCTTACTGCCAGAAACCGCCACCGGTTTTAACCTGATGAGCGAAGAAATCAGCGGCCTGGTTGCCGAAGCCGGTCATTTCACCGCATTCAAAGACCGTAACGGCACCGACCACGAAGACGAACTATCGACCAGCTACTCGGGCACGACCGCCGAGGCAATTTCCTACTTCGGCGCTAGCTACGGCATCACTGACGAACTGAGCGCCAGCCTCTACGCTTCGGAAGTTGAAGACACATGGCGCCAGTACTACGCCAACGTCAACTACAGCCTGGCTCTGGCCGATGATCAAGCCGTAGCTGTTGACTTCAACATCTACCGCACCAATAACTACGGCGACTCCCTTGCCGGCAACATTGGCAACACCACGTTCTCGTTGGCTCCGTCTTACACAATCGGCGCACACAAGTTCACCCTGGCCTACCAGCAGAATGAGGGTAACAGCCCATTTGACTACGTAGGCGGCGATTCAATCTTCCTCGCTAACTCGGTCCAGATCAGTGACTTCTCCATGGCTGGCGAAGAGTCCTGGAAAGCCAAGTACGACCTCGACATGACCACTTATGGTGTTCCTGGCCTGACCTTCATGGCTCTGTACGTCACCGGTTCAGGTGCTGACAGCAACAAAAGCGATGTCTACAACAACTACATCGGCGACACCCGTGGCGGCGAAGAGTGGGAACAAAACTTCGAAGCCAAGTATGTGCTGCAAGAAGGCCCAGCCAAGGATCTATCCCTGCGCCTGCGTGAGTCGGTTTACCGCTCCAACACTGCAGCCAACGGCTATGAAACTGGTGACACGAACGAAGTTCGTCTGATCGTCGAATACCCACTGAGCATCCTGTAACTCAGCGGTAATTCGTAGCAGCACAAAAAAGCCCGGTTCGCCGGGCTTTTCTTTGCCTGCAATCTCAGGCGCCAAACACTACAGCGGCAAGGCGTATGTGCCGGTCACATGGGCCACCAACTCGTCCTCACCCTGTGAATACAGCGACACCTCGCACACCGCCTGGCGGCGTGACAGCCGCAAAATCCGCGCCTCGGCGACCAGATCAACCGGCTTTGGCTTGGTCAGAAAATTGATATTTAGGTTGGCGGTAACCGCCATCTCGACCCGCCCCAAGCGCCCCAACACCACCGCATACATGGCCGCATCGGCCAGCGACATAATGACCGGCCCCGACAGAGTGCCGCCCGGACGCACCAACTTGCCGTGAAACGGCACCCGCGCCACGGCCTTATCCATATCCAGATGATCAATCTGCAGGTCGATATCGTCCGCCATGGGCACACCCAGACGAATCAAACTTTGCACCTGCTCAGCAGTTAAAATACTCACCGGCATTCCCTCTTGCTATCAGGCTGGCCGCCTGTACGCGACTGTACAGGCACCGTACAATGACCAACTATTTAAGCAGCTGCTCAACATCGTTACGCGCGGGGCTGCACTGCCCGCACTGGCGCCGATATTGAACAGATTCCAAGCCTTCGCAACTGACATAACGGCCAATCATGCGCACCAGCCAGTATCTGCTCTCGACCCTTAAAGAAACCCCCTCTGACGCAGTCGTCATTAGCCACAAATTGCTGCTGCGCGCCGGCATGATCCGCCGCCTGGCCTCCGGCCTGTACACCTGGCTGCCGATGGGATTGCGCGTGCTGCGCAAGGTCGAGGCAATAGTGCGCGAAGAGATGAACGCCGCCGGCTCCCTGGAAGTGCTGATGCCGCTGTTTCAGCCGGCTGAACTCTGGCAGGAATCCGGGCGTTGGGAAGAGTACGGCCCTGAGCTGCTGCGGGTGAAAGACCGTCACGGTCGCGAATTTTGCGCAGGCCCAACTCACGAAGAAGTGATCACCGACCTGGCCCGCAACGAGCTGAACAGCTACAAGCAGTTGCCACTCAACCTGTATCAGATCCAGACCAAGTTTCGCGACGAAATACGCCCGCGCTTTGGCCTGATGCGTGGCCGCGAATTCATCATGAAAGACGCCTACTCCTTCCACCAGGATCAAGCGTCCCTGCAACAGACTTATGACCGCATGCACCAAGCCTACTGCAACGTGTTTACTCGCCTAGGCTTGAACTTCCGTCCGGTAGAAGCTGACACCGGCTCGATCGGCGGCACCGGCTCCCACGAATTCCATGTACTGGCCGAATCCGGTGAAGACGATATCGCCTTCAGCGACAGCTCCGACTACGCCGCCAATATCGAAAAAGCCGAGGCCATTCCACGGGAATCCGCACGTGGCGCTGCCACCGAAGAATTGCGTTTGGTCGATACCCCGAACACCAAAACCATCGACGATCTGGTCAGCCAATTTGGCTTGGCCATCGAGAAAACCGTTAAGACCCTGGTGGTGCACAGCAGTGAAGCCGGCAAGCTGATCGCCCTGATTATTCGTGGCGACCACGAGCTGAACGAGATCAAGGCCGCCAACCTCGAACAGGTTGCCAGCCCGCTGGTGTTCGCCTCCGAAGCCGAACTGCGCGATGCCATCGGTGCTGGCGCCGGTTCTCTGGGCCCGCTGAACCTGCCATTAGCCTGCATCGTTGACCGCTCCGTGGCCCTGATGAGCGACTTTGGCATCGGCGCCAATATCGATGACAAGCACTACTTTGGCGTCAACTGGGAGCGCGACTTGCCACTGCCAGCGGTTGCCGACCTGCGCAACGTGGTCGCCGGCGACCCAAGCCCGGACGGCCAAGGCACCTTGGTGATCAAGCGCGGCATCGAAGTTGGGCATATCTTCCAACTCGGCACCAAGTACAGCCAGGCACTCAACTGCCAGGTACTGGGCGAAAATGGCAAGCCGGTCGTTCTGACCATGGGCTGCTACGGCATTGGCGTATCGCGCGTGGTGGCCGCCGCCATCGAGCAGAATTTTGACGAGCGCGGGATTGTTTGGAATGACACTCTAGCGCCCTTCCAGATCGCCCTGGTACCGCTGCGCTACGAGACAGAGATCGTCCGCGAGGCGACCGACAAGTTGTACGCAGAGCTGACCGCGGCAGGTTTCGAAGTGCTGCTGGACGACCGCGACAAGAAGACCAGCCCCGGCATCAAGTTTGCCGACATGGAGCTGATCGGCATCCCACACCGCATCGTCATCAGCGATCGCGGCTTGGCCGACGGTAACCTGGAGTACAAGAGCCGGCGCGAGACTGAACCCCAGGCGATTCCTGCTGCTGACGTTTTGGCGTTTTTGCAAGCGCGCATCCGCGGCTAAGCGAGGCCACATGTTTCACCCAAACGCAGTTCAAGCCGGCGCCGCGCTGTGTGGCGCGCTGCTACTTAGCGGCTGCGCCAACCAGCTGGGTCAGCGCAGCGAACACGAGCAACGTATCGAGCGCAAATTACTCGAGCACAGCCTGCAGATTGACGTAGGCGAGCCGCCACTGCTTGAGCTACCGCAGCGCCGGGTACGCATCCTCGAACAGAAAACCTTCGAGGTCACCGAGTTCGAGGTGAGCCGCCACTACGACCGCTACACCCCTTACCAGGGTTGGCGCGAACTGTATGAAGTGCCACTGGGCGTCGGCGCCGTGGTGGCCGGGGTGGGTGCCAACGTGGCCAACATCCTGACCTTTGGCAACGTACCCGACAGCGCCACCAAGGGCTGGTTTGATTATGGTTTCGCCGGGCTCAACCCAGCCATGAACGTCGAGTCCCACGGTCGCTCACAGCAAAACCTGGCCAGCACCGATGAAAACCAACTGGTTGCGCGCAAAGAGTACTCCAGCCTGCCCTGGGCGGATCGTCCAGTCAGCGTGATAGCCGGCAAGCAGCGCCACGAACTCAGCACCGACAGCAAAGGCATTTTGCGCCTGAACCTGCTCGACAGTCCGTTCGCCGAGCAAGCCAATATCAGCCGCGTCGGCAAGCTGCAGCTCAGCGTCATCGACCCGCAGGACGACACCCAGGCCCAAGCAACCTTGCTGGTCAGCCGCTCGCTGCGCGGCAAACTGGTGGAAGCCCACAGGCTGATTTTTGATGACCTAGAAGGCGACGACGTGGCCCAATGGGTGCACAGGGTCAAGCGTTTAGCCGATTTAGGTCTGGAAGAAGAAGCCAGCGAACTGGAACAAAGCCTGATCGAACTCACCCGCAACGATCCGCAGTTGCAGCAGGAGTTTCTGCAAGCGCTGCAAAAAAATGCCGGCCGCTTGGCGGCCGATCCCGGCGCCAACGAGTAAATCGCTAGCTGCCGCCGGTGTGCGGCAGCTGGCTCAACCAGCAGGCAAAAGCCGATCAACGCCGCACAATAAAACCCACCACCCCCTGTAACGGCTGCTCGCTTAACGCCACTTCGATCACCTGCGCCGCCTGCGGCCCCTGCGGCAGCCAGTCCGCCAGCTCACGCACAAGCATCTCCTCGCCTTCCATCAGCACCTCGACTCGACCATCCGCCAGGTTACGCACCCAGCCATCAAGCTCTAAACGCTGGGCCTGCTCATCTGTATGCTGGCGAAAGCCGACACCCTGGACCCGACCACTGACGATGGCATGCAAACAAATGCGTGGCATCACTGCGCTCCTTTTTGTAACTGCGCCAAACGCGCGGTTAAACCGGCGGCGGTTTGCTCGCCGAGCAAACGCTCACGTAACTGGCCCTGGGCATCGATAATATAAGTCACCGGCAGCACTTCACTGCGCGGCAACTGCCAGCGTGCCGCTGGGTCTTGCGCCAACACCCGGTAATTAATCCCCAACTCGGCACTGGCCTTACTTAACTCGGCGCCCTGCAGCTGGTCAAAATTAACCCCCAGCACAGTCACTGATTGAGCGCTGGATTGCTGCGCCAGCTTATTCAGCTCGGCGATTTCGCCACGGCATGGACCACACCACTGCGCCCAGTAATTAATCAGCAACCACTGGCCTTCTAGCTGTTCAGCCGTTACCTTTCGTCCATACTGATCAACACCGTAGTCTTCACTACAGCCGGCCAGCATCAGGCTAACAAGGATCACCATGAGCATCCGCCCCCTGAACCTGTACCAGTGGTGTTGCATTGCCATGCCGTCGAACCTCGTATCTGCAGGATTGTTATGACGCTGGATGCCTTGCGCCTGGAAGTTCCGGACATTCTCAATGAGCAGGCGCCGGCACTGACCGAGCTTACCGAGCAACTCGCCGCTGCGCGCCTGCTGCAACCTGAAAACGCCCTCCAAGAAGTGCTGAGCCTATTGTTTCGTTGCAACCGCAGCGCCATGACCTTACTTGAAAGACAGCGCAGCCTGCAAAGCTTCAGCGATGCTTACCGTTATTACGCCCAAGCTTACGCCGGAGAAACCACGCCACCCCCGCTGTTTTTACGCCTGTGCAGCGAGCTGGCCGCCGGCTTCAAACGTTTGCTGCTGCAAATTCTGCAAGGCCGCCAACCATCACGCCCGCATCTGGCTTGGTGCCTGTACAAGGCCCAGTATTACCTTGCGCAAAGCTTGCTACGCCACTACCAGATTTACCAAGAGCCGCCCCCCAGCCTATGGCGTGACAGTCACCTGCTGTACTGGATCGGTGAACATCAGGACTGCCTCGACGAGCACATCGCCGCCGCTTTTATGCCTGCACCCGCCAGTACCTTGCGCGGCATCTATCAACAGGCCTTGCTGCTGGCACTGAGTAATCCCTTTCACTTGGCCCAAGGCGAGTGCATCCAGTTATTTGCCGCACTGGCGCCACTGTCCAGTCTCGCCCGCCTGCTGCCCTGGGACGATGACGACGAAGGTGACGGCCCAACGGTTGATCTAACCGTCTCGCAGCCCTGCCTGGCCTTTGATGCCGTGCCGCAGGGGCAACCCAATGACTTGCGCCGCTTCGAGTTAGGCGCCTTGCTAATCGGCTTGCATGAACCGGCGCCACTGCAAACCCCAATTGAGCGGCAATTACTCGAAAAAGTGCGGGTTAACTGGCTGGGTCGCCAGCAACGCCGGCACACCCGCAGCGAATATGAAGGCCCGTGCAACCTGATCATCGGCCTTGCCGACATTCACGCCCAGCTGCTGGAAAAACGCCCAAACCACTGCGCCACCCTGATGCTCGACGGCAGCGCCGGCGGCGCTCGACTGCTGTGCAACAGCGACCAAGGCGCGCACTTGCCCGTCGGCCAACTGGTGCTGCTCCTGGCGGACAGCGGCACACCAACTTTGGCCTTAGTGCGCTGGCGGCACCAAAACGCTGAAGGCCTGCACCTGGGGTTACGCTATCTGAAAGGACTGCCACGCCCGGTTTGGCTGCGCCGCTCGCCCAGCTCGCAAACTCACCCAGGGGTATTGCAAAGCACACCCGAGCCCGGCAATGGCTGGCATCACGGTTTATGGTTGCCCAACGGCCAGTTTGTGGAGGCTGAAAGCCTCTGGTTGCAACTAACCAACATGCCCAACCAGACAGTGGTGCAGTTGCCGGCCTGCAACCTGCTCACCCCCTCGGTATCGCGTTACCCCCTGCGTTTGGCCTGAGCCGCAGCAGCCAACTGATTCTGCAAAGCCAGTCACACACAGGCGCGCCTGACTGCACAGTTTTTAACTGGGTAGTCAGTTTAAAATTTGCTCGTCAGTTACCTATTCGAGCGAACATCGCCATGCCTTCTGCCAACGATCGTCTGATTGGCCCAGTTCCCGCGCAAATTATCAATCTCGCCCGCACCCTCGTAACCGCCTATGACGGTCGCGTTGCCGAGTTCAATATTGCTGCCTGGCTGCAACTGGCGGGGCTGGAGCGCTTGCCGGTGTCGCTGATGATTCGCTACCTGGACGGTGAGCAACGCCGTGAAGTGGCCGTCGACCACGGTAATGTGGGTGCCCACGGCAAGGTGTTACTGTCGGGAATTGCCCGTTTGACCGTCAAACAAAAAATTCAGCAAGCCGAAGTATTTCTGCGCAGCGCAGTGCCGGCGCAAAGCATGCTGGTCGAGGAATTATTTGTGCAGGCCGTCGAGCAGGCCAATAACGACAAGCTCCAAGCGCTGGTCTAAAGCAGCGCCAGTGCCTGTTGAGCAACATAGCTAAGCGGCTCAGCGGCCGCTGAGTCCCTGCCTAACCCCTCGCTAATCGCCCCCCCTTCTGCCGACGCACACGCCGGCGGAGCCAGCTCCTGCTGGACTGGTTTTAGACTTTGCGGCCAGCGACTGAATTGCAAACCGGTCAGCCGGTTAAGCCGCTCCAGTGCCGCCTGCGGGTCGAGCTGATGCAGATAGATAATCTTAGCTTTGCTACTCATAAGCGACTACTTCCCAGTCAATCCATGACTTGCTGGCAATTAAACAACTGTCTATTCCAGTGATAGCCAGAAGCGTGCCAGCCTCCTATCCAAACGATTACGCACCCCTAACAGCCCAAACAAACCAAACCCAGGGCTGCAGCGCGCCGCAAACTGACCATTTGCGTCACTGTGCCGGCGGTTGCAGCCATTGCGCCAGGCTGCCGTCAAACAGCTCGGCCTGCTGCTGATAGAGCCCCTCCAAAGCACCGCGCAAGGCCGGGTACCAAGGCTCATCCAACTGCGCCGGCAACTGCGCAAGGCGTGGCAGCGGCCAAGGGCTATGAGTGATTAATTGCTGTAGCGGGTAATTCGACAGGTCGCGACACAGCACCCAGGCATCGCTACCGGTGGCGGAAATCAGCTGCTCGCGCTCAAGAAAATCAATCATTTCCAGCCACTCATCGCCCGGTAACAGCCAGCCGGCGCGCTGCACACTGCTGTGGCGCACCGGCAAACCGCGCTGCTGACGCTCATGAAACACCCGCAAAACCCCCAGCAACACCAACAACCTTGGCAAGGCACGGCGGCGCCAGTGATGCGGCGCCGACAAATTACACACCAGCTCGGCGCCAAACAGCACGATCAACCACGACAGGTAAAGCCACAGCAAAAACAGCGGCACAGTGGCAAAGGCGCCGTAGATCAGCTGATAGCCAGGAAAGAAGCTCACATACAGACCAAACAAAGCCTTGGCCACCTCAAACAACACGGCGGTAAACAGCCCGCCAAGCAGGGCATGTTTCAGTGGCACGCGGGCATTCGGGACAGTGGCGTAGATCAACGTAAAAGCCGCCACGCTAAAGATTAACGGCGTGAAACTGAGCAGGGTCTTCGCCCCCACCAGCGCGTGCGGCCCCGACAACAACGAGGTGGAGGTCAGATAGGTGCTGACCGCAAAGCCGCTGCCCAACAGCAACGGGCCGAGACTGAGAATTGCCCAATACAGCAGAAAACTGGAAACCCCGCGCCGGCTCTGACGCACTCGCCAGATGGTGTTAAAGGCCTGTTCGATGGTCACCAACATCATAAAAGCCGTGACCGCCAATGCCAGCACCCCCACCCAGGTCAGTTGCCGTGCCTGCACGGTGAACGCCTTGAGGTACTCCTGCACCGCAGCGCCGGTTGAAGGCACAAAGTTACGAAACACAAAGGTTTGAATCTGCTCGCCAACCCCCTGAAAAGCCGGTACGGCCGAGAGCATGGCGAAGGTCACCGTCATCATCGGCACTACCGCAAACAGACTGGTGTAGGTCAGTGCTGCTGCGCTGCTGATACCGCGGTCGGCAAGGAAACGTCGAAATAAAAATCGCCAAAAATCCATCGCATCGTGAAGACGTTGGCGCATTCCTGCTCCTTGGTAGGTGATCGATTGATGCCTCGCCGCCCGGACTTTTCACACTGGGTTCAGCTGGCTGCGTAGACGCGGTTAGAATAGCCGCCCGCCTAACCAAGAAGCGACCCGCAAATGACCGATTTGACGCTCTATCACAACCCGTCTTGCTCCAAATCGCGTGGGGCGCTGGAAATACTCGAGGCCCGCGGCCTCAGTCCAAAAATTGTCCGTTACCTCGACACCCCACCCAGCGCAGCCGAACTGCAAGCCTTGCTGGTCAAACTCGGCCTGCCTGCCCGGCAACTGTTGCGCACCGGTGAGGAGGCCTACAAAAGCCTCAATTTGGCCGACGCCAGCCTTAGCGAAGCACAATTGATCGCCGCCATGGTCGCCCACCCAAAGCTGATTGAGCGGCCGATTCTGATTGCCGGTGAGCGCGCCATCGTTGGTCGCCCACCGGAGCGCATTCTCGAGTTGCTGGCATGAGTGCGCCCTACATCCTAGTGCTCTACTACAGCCGTCACGGTTCGACTACTGAGATGGCCCGGCAGATTGCCCGCGGCGTGGAACTTGGCGGTCTGGAAGCACGACTGCGCACAGTGCCGGGGGTGTCCAGCGACTGCCAACAGGTCGCGCCCGAGATCGCCACCGAAGGCGCCCTGTACGCCAGCCTGGATGATTTAAAAGGCTGCGCCGGCCTGGCCATGGGCAGCCCGACCCGCTTCGGTAACATGGCCGCGCCACTCAAGTACTTTCTCGACGGCACCAGCAACCTGTGGCTCACCGGCGGCCTGGTCGGCAAACCGGCCGGGGTCTTCACCAGCACTGCCAGCCTGCACGGCGGCCAGGAAACCACCCTGCTGTCGATGCTGTTACCGCTGCTGCACCACGGCATGCTGGTCTGCGGCCTGCCCTACAGCGAAGCAGCCCTGCTGCAAACCCGTGGCGGCGGCACCCCTTATGGCCCCAGCCATCATGCCGGGGCCGACGGCAAACGCCCCCTCGATGACGACGAAATCGCCCTGTGCCGCGCCCTTGGCCTGCGTTTGGCAAAAACCGCCCAGCAACTGGAGACGCCCCGTGGCTAAAGCCCCGAAACCCTTGCCTGAACTTGATTGGCTGCAGCCGCGCGTAAAACTAACCCGAGCTATAAGCCTTGGGTGCTTCTTCGCGCTGGCGCTGCTAATTCTGCTGTGGAATTTGTTCTTTGCGGACTTAAACGGTGCTCGGCCCTGGGGCATTCTGCTGTTCGCCCTGACCCCCTTGGCGCTGTTGACTCCAGGGATGCTGGCGGGTCACCCAAGAGCCTCGGCGTGGCTCTGTTTCGTGGTCAATCTGTACTTCATCGCTGGGGTGCTCGCGGTCATGGGAGCAAAAACAACATTTTTTGACTGGGCATTACTATGCCTCAGCGTCACGCTGTTCTGCTCGGCGCTGATGTACACCCGTTGGCGCTTCCAGTACGACCGCAAGCTGGCTGGCGAATAAACAAGAGCCGAAGTTTGCGCTACATCAATGGGCATCACTGCGCCCACAGCCGCCTATGAACTCGATTACTTTAAAGGTTCAACCGAGTAGCAAAATCCGCAAGTGAAGCGTCGCGAGCGAAGTTCAGGCAAGACGAAGATGGGGCTGAAAAGCGGAGTTTACGTATTGTAAATGAGCATTTTCAGCCCCGTCTTCAACGCAGCATGAGCGAGCGCAGTAGCTTCAAGGCGGATTTTTACCAGCCAAGGGTTTCTTTTAGGAAGGGAATGGTCAGCTTGCGCTGGGCCTGCAGGGAGGCCTGATCCAGGCGTTCGAGCAGTTCGAACAACGCGCTCATGCTGCGCGTACCGCGGGTGAGGATAAAGCGGCCGACTTCATCGGGGAGTTGCAAACCACGGCGCGAGGCGCGCAATTGCAGGGCGCGCAGTTTGTCTTCATCGGACAACGACTGCAGCTGAAACACCAGCGCCATGGTCAGGCGCGACTGCAGGTCCGGCAAGCCCACCGCCAGTTCACGGGGCGAGCAGGCGGCCGACAGCAGCAAACGCCGACCGCTGTCGCGCAAGCGGTTAAACAGGTGAAACAAGGCCTCTTCCCAGTCGCTACGCCCGACCACTGCATCCAGGTCATCCAGACAGACCAGCTCGCACTGCTCCAGGTTATCCAGCAGTTGCGGGCCGTAATCCACCACCTCACGCAGCGGCAAGTACACCGCCGGCTCATCGCGCTGTTCGAAACGCAGGCAAGCCGCTTGCAATAAGTGGCTGCAACCCACCCCCGCGCCGCCCCAGAGATAAATCAGGCTCTCCGTCCAGCCGGCCTCAGGCTCGCACAAACGCTCGACATAGCCGAGCGCCGCGGCGTTAGCACCAGGGTAATAGTTGGCGAAGGTGGCGTCATCGCGCAGACGCACGCCCAGGGGCAGTTGGATCGGGGTCATGGCAGGCAGAACAGCGCTACAGCGCCGTCGATACACTCGTTAAGTAGTGAGTAGGCCACGGGACAGTGGCCCATGCAGCCGTAAAGTTTATACAAATCAGGCAGATGGCGCAGCAACCGAGGCTGTTAAGGCGGCCGCTGCCGGCAATCACTACCAGTGAAACTGCAGCACTGCGGGGTTTGCCACGGCCGGCACGGCCAGCGCGGGGTCAACTGTGTCGGCTGGCGCCGGGCCTTCCTGCAAGCCGGCCAAGGCCAACTGTGCTCGCAACTGCTCGGGGCTGGCATTCACCGAATAGACCAACTGCTGCCCCGCCACTCGCTGCAACCGCGCCGCAAAGGGCGCAAGCAGCCCCTGCAATTGTGCATAACGCGGCAGATTGGCGCCCTGCACCTGCACTTGCAGCGCTTGCGCGGCGCCCGGCTGGCTGACAAAACGCGGCGCTAGGCGCTGGCTCACCGCCAACAACACAGCATCGGCCAGCGCCTGCTGATCGGCGCCCTGGACGCTGCCCTGCTCGCGCGTGTCGCCCAACCACAGTCGCCATTGCGCCTGCCACTGGCCGTCGGCCTCACGGGCTTGCACGGTGAGCAAGGCATCGGCGCCATAGCGGGCCGAAGCAGGCTGCAAGGCCTCGGGCTGATTGGCCGCCAAATTTTCCGGGGTCGCCACTAACTGCTCATCCAGATCAGCCAACGGCAAACTCAGCGGCAAGCCCCGCAGTTCCGCGGCGCTGCGCAACACTGCCGCCGCCGGTTGGGCATCGCCCACCAGCGCACTGCCCTCGCTGGAGTCATTCAGCCACCAAGCCAAAATGGCCGGCCGATTAGCCCCCCACAAAACCAAGCCGGCCTGACGCAAGCTGCGCTCAGCGCTGACCGGATCAAATTCGACCAGCAGCACCTGCGGTGGACCCACCTCATAGGCATAACGGCTGATCAACTGCTGCGGATCGGCGCGCAGCGCGGCTAAGCCTGGATTTTGCAACGCCTGCGGGTCGCCGGTAAGGCGCAGCACCAAGGTATCCAAGGCGCGATTAAGCGCCGCATTGCGCTCATCGGGCTGCTGGCTGGCAACCGCCTCGCGCACTTGATAAAGGCCACTGACGGTTTGCGCGGCAAGCGGCAAGCACAGCAGCGACAGACTAACAACCAACAAACGGGCGATAACGCGCATCGAATTCTCGGCAAGGATAAGGTTAAAAACAGGCCTCTACCTTAAACAGCCACCCGCAGCCCGGCAACCATTGCCGTCGCCTAAGCGGCCAAGGTCGATGGCAAAACCGTCTCAATACCTCAATCCGCAGGCGACAAACTGACCCGCGAGCCGACTCGCTGGCGCGTTTTGGCCGGCAAACTCCGTGCATCTTCGGACTATTCGTCGGATCGAGTACCAACCACACAGACTACTGTGGGCCGAATGGCATGCGCCGATGGCCGCTGACGTGCAAGCCTGATAAAATCGCGCGCCTTCGCAGACCGGCTTCGGCACTAGCCGAGTTCGAGTGCAACGCTGTTGTGCGCATTGAGAACCGCTAACACTGAGTTCTCGCCGCATTACGCAACGCTACTCACTCAAGCCAACCCGGTCGCGCCCTGCACATCCCTTTCAAAAGGCCTGGACCTATGAGCAAGCAACCTTCCATCAGCTACAAGGACGCCGGCGTCGATATCGATGCGGGCGAAGCCCTGGTCGAACGCATCAAAAGCGTGGCCAAGCGCACCAAACGGCCGGAAGTCATGGGCGGTCTGGGCGGTTTTGGCGCCCTTTGCGAAATCCCGGCGGGCTACAAGCAACCGGTACTGGTCTCGGGCACCGACGGCGTCGGCACCAAGCTGCGCCTGGCCTTGAACCTCAATCAGCACGACAGCATCGGTATCGACCTGGTCGCCATGTGCGTCAACGATCTGATCGTTTGCGGCGCAGAACCGCTGTTTTTCCTCGACTACTACGCCACCGGCAAGCTCAATGTTGAAGTTGCCACCCAAGTGGTTACCGGCATCGGCGCTGGCTGTGAACTGGCTGGCTGCGCTCTGGTGGGCGGTGAAACGGCAGAAATGCCCGGCATGTACGAAGGCGAAGATTACGACCTGGCTGGTTTCTGCGTCGGCGTCGTGGAAAAAGCCGAGATCATCGACGGTACTAAAGTAGCCGCCGGCGACACCCTGCTGGCCCTGCCGTCCTCCGGCCCGCACTCCAACGGTTACTCGCTGATCCGCAAGATCATCGAAGTCGCCGGTGCCAAGATCGAAAGCATCGAACTCGACGGCAAGCCGCTGACCGAACTGCTGATGGCGCCAACCCGCATCTACGTTAAACCGCTGCTGCAACTGATCAAGGAAACCGGTGCGGTTAAAGCCATGGCCCACATCACCGGTGGTGGCCTGATTGAAAACATTCCGCGGGTACTGCCAGAAGGCACCCAGGCGATCATCGACATCAACAGCTGGCAGCGCCCGGCAGTGTTCGACTGGTTGCAAGCGCAAGGCAACGTCAACGAGATCGAAATGCACCGCGTACTCAACTGCGGCGTGGGCATGATCATCTGCGTAGCCCCTGAAGATGCCGAAACTGCACTGGCCTGCCTGCGCGCCGCCGGCGAGCAACCTTGGGTGATCGGCTCTATCGCCAGCGCCGTCGAAGGCAGCGATCGGGTAGTGCTGAACAACCTGAAAGCGCACTGATGCAATCAGCCGCCTGTAAGGTGGTGGTGCTGATCTCAGGCTCCGGCAGTAACCTGCAGGCGCTGATCGACAACATCGCCGCCGGTGAAAATCCGGCCAACATCGCCGCGGTGATCTCCAACCGCGCCGATGCCTATGGCTTGCAGCGCGCGCAAAACGCCGGGATCGCCACCCAGGTGCTCGACCACAAAACCTTTAGTGACCGCGAGAGTTTTGATCGGGCGCTGATCAAGGCCATTGATGGCTTCGATCCGCAACTGGTGGTGCTGGCCGGTTTTATGCGCATCCTCAGTGGCGACTTTGTCCGCCATTACCAGGGTCGCCTGCTGAATATCCACCCCTCCTTGCTGCCCAAATACAAAGGTTTGCACACCCATCAGCGAGCGTTAGCCGACGGCGAGCGCGAACACGGCTGCAGTGTGCACTTTGTCACCGAGGAACTTGATGGCGGACCGTTGGTCGTACAAGCGGTAGTCACGATAATCCCAGGCGATACGCCAGACGACTTGGCGCAGCGCGTTCATGCCCAAGAACACCGTATCTATCCACTGGCGGTACGCTGGTTTGCCGAGGGCCGGGTGCGTCTTAGCGAACAGGGTGCAAGCCTGGATGGCCAGTTATTAGCGGCCAGCGGTAAAGTACTCCACCCCTTAGACATCTAATCCAGGAGACCTTATGCGGCGCGTCTTATTGTTGCTTGTTAGCGCTTTTAGCGTAGTTAGCCTCTCAGCCCAAGCCCTCGAACTGAAGCCCTTCACCGCCAGCTACACCGCCGACTGGAAGCAGTTACCGATCAGCGGCACGGCGGAGCGCAGCCTCGAACGTCTGCCGGACAACCGCTGGCAGCTCAACTTCGAGGCCGCCATGCTGGTCGCCAGCCTCACCGAAGTCAGTACCTTTCGACTCGAGAACAGCAGCTTCCTGCCACTGACCTATCGCTTTAATCGTGGCGGTTTGGGCAAGAGCAAAAAGGTTGAGCAGGACTTCGACTGGACCGAAAAACAAGTCATCGGCAGTGATCGCGGCGACTCGGTACGCTTGCCGCTAAACCGCGGCATGCAAGACAAGTCGACCTATCAGCTGGAGTTGCAGTTCGACGTGGCCGCCGGCAAACAAAGCATGAGCTACCAGGTGGTTAACGGCGACGAGATCGAAACCTATGACTTTCGCGTGCTCGGCCCCGAGCGCGTGCGCACTCAGGCCGGCCTGATCGATGCGATTAAAGTTGAACGGGTGCGTGATCCGACCAAGAGCAACCGCAAGACCGTGCTCTGGTTTGCCAAAGACTGGGACTACTTGCTGGTGCGCCTGCACCAGGTCGAAACCGACGGTAAGGAATACCAGATCATGCTCAAAGACGGTCAAGTCGACGGCAAAACCGTTAAAGGGCAGAAGGAATAAGCGCTTTAATTTGCGCAATAAAAAACCGGACTTAGTCCGGTTTTTTATTGCGCAGGCTTTATGCCTTTACCACATCAGATCATCGGGCACTTGATAGGCCGCGTAGGGGTCGTCTGCATCCGGCGCTTGCGTTGGGGTATTGAGCAAGATGACCCGGCGCGGGTCGCGCTCCTGGATCTTCAGCGCCGCTTCGCGGGGGATCACTTCATAGCCGCCACCATGCTGGACTATGGCCAGCGAACCATGGCTGAGTTTGTCGCGCATCAACTTGTTGACCGACAGGCGCTTGACCTTCTTGTCGTCGACAAAGTTGTAGTAATCCTCGGTGGTCAGCTTGGGCAGGCGCGACACTTCGATCAGTTGCTTGATCTGCGCGGCACGGGCTTTTTGCTCGACCTTGTCTTGCTGCTGGCGATTTAACAGCTGATCGCGTTCGAGTTTTTCAGCCTTGGCTTGCAGGGCGACTTGCTGCTGCGAGTCGTCGACCGCGACCTGGCCTTTGTGCTCCAAACGTTTTTGTTTTTGCTGATCTTTGCCGACCTGTTTGGCCTGCTTCTGGCTAACCAGCCCGGCTTTTAACAGCTGATCGCGAAGAGAAATACTCATAACCTAAGCCTTACCAATAAAGTTTAAATGTCGGCGAGTAACCCAGCGCCCGCCCTACGCCTCTACATCTACTCACGTCGACAGCGCCTATGCGCAGCCGGTGCTGTGTTTTTCCTGTTTCTTGGCTTCACCCCAAAGGGCATCCAGCTCATCCAGACTGCAAGTTTCAATCGGGCGCTGGGCTTCGCGCAAGCGCTGCTCGATAAAGCGAAAGCGCCGCTCAAATTTACGGTTGGCCGCGCGCAAGGCGCTTTCTGGATCGACCTTGAGGTGACGGGCCAGATTGGTCACGGCAAACAGCAGATCACCCAGCTCATCCTCAATCGCTTGCGCGTCATTAGCAGCCATGGCCTCGAGCACTTCATCCAGCTCTTCGCGGACCTTGTCGACCACCGGCAAGGCATCCGGCCAATCGAAGCCGACCTGAGCGGTGCGCTTTTGCAACTTGACCGAGCGCGACAAGGCCGGCAGCGCACTGGGCACATCGTCGAGCAACGACAACTGCAGCGGAGCATCCGCCCGCGCCGCCCGCTCGCCGGCCTTGAGCTCGTCCCAACGCTGTTTAACCGCGCGATCATCGACCCGCTGCGCCGCAGCCGGTGCATACAGATCGCCATCAGCAAACACATGGGGATGGCGACTGATCAGCTTGCGGGTGATGCTGTCGATCACCGTGGCAAACTCGAAACGCCCCTCCTCGCGGGCCAGCTGGCTGTAATACACCACCTGAAACAACAGGTCGCCCAGCTCGCCCGGCAAGTGAGCAAAGTCGCCCTGCTCGATGGCATCCGCCACCTCATAGGCCTCTTCCAGCGTATAGGGCACCAAGCTCGCGTAAGTCTGTTTGAGGTCCCAGGGACAGCCCGTTAGCGGATCACGCAAACGCTCCATCAGGTAGAGCAGGTCTTCGATTTTGTACATAAAACGCTCCATTCTTACTGCCTACACAAGACCCACGGCATACACCTGAGCGTCACGAGGCAGCGCCCGCTCCTGCGGGCTGCTGCATTTCCCACATCCCTGTGGGTCACGAAGGTCAGACAAGGCGAAGGCGAGTTAAAAAAGCGGAGTTGGCTGGTGCCAATGAGCATTTTTTAACTCGCCTTCAACGCAGTATCACCGAGCGCAGTAGCTCAGGCCGTGCGGCTGCGGCGGGCCTCGATGATATTGGGCAGCTGGGAGATTCGCCCCAGCAGCCGACCCAGCGCTTCCAGCCCAGGAATCTCGATGGTCAGCGACATGGCCGCGGTGCTGTCTTCTTTATTGGAGCGGGTAGTCACCGCCAGCACGTTGATTTTCTCGTTGAGCAGCACTTGCGAGACGTCACGCAGCAGGCCGGAACGGTCGTAGGCGCGGATGACGATGTCCACCGGGTAGGTCTGTACCGGCACCGGCCCCCAGCTCACTTGAATCATCCGCTCCGGCTCGCGACCGTTTAATTGCAGCGCCATGGCACAATCTTGGCGATGGATGCTGACGCCACGACCATGGGTGATATAGCCGACAATCGGATCGCCCGGCAGCGGCTGGCAGCAGCCGGCCATTTGCGTCAGCAGATTGCCGACGCCCTGAATCTGAATGTCGCCGCGCTTGCCCGGCTTGAAGCCGCTGGGCCGGCGTGGAATCAGCTCTAGCTGCTGATGATCACGCTCGGGCTCGACCAGCTGCTGGGCCAGGTTGACCACCTGCACCAGGCGCAGATCACCGGCACCGAGACCGGCAAACAGGTCTTCGGCAGATTTGAGGTTGGCTTTTTCTGCCAGGCGTTCGTAGTCCACCGCCGGCAACGCCACCCGCACCAACTCGCGGTCCAGCATGGTCTTGCCGGCCGCGACGTTTTGATCACGGTCCTGCAACTTGTACCAGTGGACGATTTTCGCCCGCGCCCGCGAGGTGGTGATATAGCCCAGGTTGCTGTTGAGCCAGTCACGGCTGGGCGTGCCGTGCTTGCTAGTGATGATTTCCACCTGCTCGCCGGTTTGCAGGCTGTAGTTGAGCGGCACTATGCGGCCGTTGATCTTGGCGCCACGGCAGTTGTGACCGATTTCGGTGTGCACCCGGTAGGCGAAATCCAGCGGAGTGGCGCCCTGGGGCAAGTCAATCGCGTGGCCATCGGGGGTGAACACATAGACCCGATCCGGCTCGATATCGACCCGCAACTGCTCGGCCAGGCTGCCGATATCGCCCAGTTCCTCGTGCCACTCGAGCACCTGACGCAACCAGGAGATTTTCTCCTCATAATGGTTGGAGCTGGATTTGACGTCGGTGCCCTTGTAACGCCAGTGGGCACACACCCCCAACTCGGCCTCTTCGTGCATGTCGCTGGTGCGGATTTGCACCTCGAAGACCTTGCCGTCCGGCCCCAGCACAGCGGTGTGCAAGGAGCGGTAACCGTTTTCCTTGGGGTTGGCGATGTAGTCATCGAACTCTTTGGGCACATGCCGCCACAGGCTGTGCACGATGCCCAGCGCGGTGTAGCAGTCACGCACCGCCGGCACCAGCACCCGCAGCGCCCGCACGTCGTAGATCTGGCTGAACTCCAGGCCTTTGCGCTGCATTTTGCGCCAGATCGAATAGATGTGTTTGGCCCGGCCACTGATGTCGGCCTGAATGCCGGCCGCCGCCAACTCGCCACGCAACTGTTGCATCACCTCGCTGATGTACTGCTCGCGATCCAGCCGGCGCTCGTGCAGCAACTTGGCGATTTGCTTGTATTGCTCCGGCTCCAGGTAGCGAAAGGACAGGTCCTCCAGCTCCCATTTGATATGGCCGATGCCGAGGCGATGGGCCAGCGGCGCATAGATATCAAACACCTCGCGGGCTACCCGCTGGCGCTTCTCCTCCGGGGCATGCTTGATTGCGCGAATCGCACAGGTGCGCTCGGCCAGCTTGATCAGCGCCACGCGCACGTCATCGACCATGGCCACCAGCATCTTGCGCAGGTTCTCGACCTGCACCTGGGTGCCGAGCACCAGGGATTCACGTGGGTTCAAACTGGCGCTGATGGCGGCCATGCGCAACACGCCGTCGATCAATTTACTGACCACCGGGCCGAAGCGCTGCTGCACCGCGGCCAGGGGGATTTTGCCCTCGCGCACGCCACGGTAAATCACCGCCGCCACCAAGGAGTCTTGATCGAGTTTCAGGTCGGCCAGAATCACCGCGATGTCCAGACCGACCTGAAAACTCGAGGTGCCTTCGGCCCATAAATTTTTCGCCGCATTGGCTTGCTGCTCAGACTCGCGGGCAAACTCGCAGGCGCTTTGCAGGGCGGCGCGGTCAAGCGCCGGATCGAGGCTGAGTACATGGTCCAACCAGCTCTCGAGGTTGATGCTGCCGTCGGCATTGATCGGCTGTTGCGCTCTTACCTGAACCATCGGTGCTTACCCTTGCTGATCGGGGTGAATCATTAACGCCCCGATACCATCCGCGGCCCACTCGCTTGAGTTGGCCGGATTAAGCGAGCGTCCTAGCTCGCCTCGAATAACGCCATCGCCTCGACATGCGCCGTTTGCGGAAACATATCGAGAATCCCGGCACGTTTGAGCCGGTAACCCTGACGCACCAGCTCCGCCGCATCGCGGGCCAAGGTCGCCGGGTTACAGGACACATACAACACCCGTTGGGCACCGCTGGCGGCCATTTGTTGCACGGCGTGCCAAGCACCATCACGGGGCGGATCGAGCAGCACGGCGGCAAAACCCTCGGCACCCCAAGCGCCCTTAGCCACCGACTCGGCCAAGTCGGCCTGATAAAACTGCAGATTAGCCAAGCCATTGCTGCTGGCATTTAGCTTGGCCCGCTCGACCATTGCCGCCACGCCCTCAACGGCCACCACCTCGCGCACTCGCTGAGCCAAGGGCAAGGCGAAGTTGCCCAGCCCACAGAACAAATCCAGCACTCGCTCATCCGCTTGCGGCGCCAACCAATCCAGCGCCTGGGCGATCATCGCCTCATTCACCGGCCCGTTGACCTGAACAAAATCGCCAGGCCGGTAGGCCAGTTGCAAGTTCCAAGTATCTAGAGCAAAACCCAAGCGTTGCCCGGCGGGCATAGGCTGCGGATCATCCACGCCCTGCAGCCACAGCTGAGCATCGTGTTCTGCGCAAAAAGCCTGCAGGCGGGCCAAGTCCTCATCCAGCAAGACGGCGGTATGACGCACCAACACCGCGCTGGCCGTGCCATTAAACAGCTCAACATGGCCCAGCGCCTGGGGCTTACTCAAGCTGCGCAGCGCCTGCGGCAAAGCGCGCAGGATCGATTGCAAGGGCTGTACCAGCACCAGACAATCGCTGATGGCGACGATGTCTTGGCTGGCGGCAGCGCGAAAACCGACCTGCAGTTGACGGGCCTTGGGATCCCAGCGCACAGCAATCCGCGCCCGCCGACGATAACCAAACTCGGGGCCGACCAGGGGCGCCGCCCACTCATCAGGGACTAGACCGGCGACCCGCAGCAACTGCTCGGCCAGGGTGCGTTGCTTGAGCGCCAACTGCTCGCTATGGGGCACGTGTTGCAAGGTGCAACCGCCGCAGGTCTTGGCATGAGCGCAGGGCTCTGGGCGGCGCAGCGAGCTGGCACTGAGAATGCGCTCGGCCCGCGCCTCGACCACCTGGCTACGGGCGCTGAGCACCCGTGCTTCCACCTGCTCATCCGGCAAGGCGCCCGAGACGAACCAGGTACGACCCTCGACAAAGGCAATGCCGCGGCCATCGTTAGCCAGCCGTTCGATCGTCAGCCGTTGTTTCTTGCCAGTCGGCAAGGACGCCGCACGCACGCCACCGCTGGGTTGGAAGCGCAGGTTCAGCTCTTTCTTAGCCATCTTTAGGGTTGCTCAATAGGCGATGAAGCATTGGACTGGGCGGGCGACTCAGCATGGGTTTCATCATGCTTTTCATCATAGATGCCGGTGGACAGGTAACGGTCGCCACGGTCACAGATGATCGCCACCAGCACGGCGTTTTCAACTTCCGCCGAGACGCGCAGCATCGCCGCGACGGCGCCACCCGAGGACACCCCGCAGAAGATGCCCTCTTCGCGGGCCAGCCGGCGCATCACGTTTTCGGCTTCGAGCTGGGCCATGTCGATGATCCGGTCAACCCGTTCGGCTTGATAGATCTGCGGCAAATACTCGGTTGGCCAGCGCCGAATGCCGGCAATTGAGGCGCCGTCTTCGGGCTGTAAACCGACGATCTGCACCGCCGGGTTCTGCTCTTTCAGGTAGCGCGACACGCCCATGATGGTACCGGTGGTACCCATCGAGCTGATGAAGTGGGTAATTCGCCCGTGGCTCTGCTGCCAGATTTCCGGCCCGGTGCCCAGATAATGGGCCTCGGGATTATCGCGATTGGCAAACTGATCGAGCACCTTGCCGCGCCCCTCGGCTTGCATCTGCAAGGCCAGGTCGCGGGCGGCTTCCATGCTCTCGACCAGAATCAACTGGGCGCCATAGGCTGTCATCGCCGCCTTGCGCTCGGCGGTCGAGTTGGCCGGCATGATCAGCACCATCGGGTAGCCTTTGATCGCCGCGACCATCGCCAGGGCAATCCCGGTATTCCCCGAGGTGGCTTCAATCAGGGTGTCGCCAGGGGCAATCGCGCCGCTCAGTTCGGCCCGGGTAATCATCGACAAGGCCGGACGGTCTTTCACCGAGCCGGCTGGATTATTACCTTCGAGCTTGACCAGCAAGGTATTAGTGGTCACCCCCGGCAAACGCTGCAGGCGCACCAGCGGGGTCTGGCCGATGTAATCGGCGATGGTCGGAAATTCGTCAGTGGCAAGCAGCAAGGTCATGGCGCAAAGCAATCCGCACGGCAGAAATAGACGCCTATGATAACGGCAAACCGTCACGCCCCCTATTACCGCCAAACACCAAGTGTGTTTCAGTCGGTTAAAGACCCATGAGCGCACCTGTTACTGCGGCAAAAGCAAGGGTTACACTGCCGCCCAGATCAGCTTTAACAGCTAAAACCAAGGAGTTCAGGTGTTCAAGGAAATAGGCATTAAAGGCCGGGTATTACTGCTCTCACTGCTGCCCAGCAGCCTGCTGGCATTGGGTCTGGGCAGTTACTACACCTGGACCCAACTGTCGGATTTGCAGGCCCAGCTACAGCAACGCGGACAGATGATTGCCACCCAGCTGGCCACCCTGGCCGCGCCCGCACTGCAAAACAGTGACGCCCAATTGCTCGAACGGATTGTCGATGAAGGCCTGGAGCAACCCGACGCCCGCTCGGTGCGGCTGCTCGATGCGCAACGCCGCCTGCGCGCCCACGCCGGCCCGAACATGCTCAACCCCGCGCCCAGCAGCAGCAATAAACAGCTGAGCGTGCTCAGCAACCATGCCGCCACCCGCTTCTTGTTGCCGGTTTTCAGCCCGCGCAGCTACTCCGCCGAATCGCCCGCCGGCGAGGACCCGCAACTGCTCGGCTGGGTCGATCTCGAACTGTCCCACGACAGCACCTTGCTGCGCGGCTACCGCAGCCTGCTGACCAGCATGCTGTTGATTCTGGCCGGGCTGATCGGCACCGCGCTGATTGCCTCGCGCCTGAGCCGGGCGATCAATATTCCGCTGTATAAAATCAAGCAGAGCGTGGCGCGCCTCAAAGATGGCCACCTCGAAACCCGCCTGGAACCCCTCGGCAGCCATGAATTAGACCAGCTCGCCGCCGGCATCAACCGCATGGCCGAAGCGCTGCAAAACGCCCAAGAAGAACTGCAACACAGCGTCGACCAGGCCACCGAAGACGTGCAGCAGAATTTGGAGACCATCGAGATCCAGAACATCGAACTGGACATGGCCCGTAAAGAGGCGCTGGAGAACAGCCGGCTCAAATCGGAATTTCTCGCCAACATGAGCCACGAGATTCGCACCCCGCTGAACGGCATCATCGGTTTCACCAATCTGCTGCAAAAAAGCGATCTGAGCCCGCGCCAGCAAGACTACCTGGACACCATTAATCAGTCGGCCGATACCCTGCTGGGGATCATCAATGAGATCCTCGATTTCTCCAAAATCGAGGCCGGCAAACTGGTGCTGGAAAACATTCCCTTCAACCTTCGCGACTTGCTGCAAGACACCCTGACCCTGCTCGCCCCGGCCGCCCACGCCAAACAACTGGAGCTGCTCAGCCTGGTCTATCGCGACACACCCATGACCCTGATCGGCGACCCGCAGCGGCTCAAGCAGATCCTCACCAACCTGGCCAGCAACGCGATCAAATTCACCCGCGAGGGCACCATCATTGCCCGCGCCATGCTCGAGGATGAGAGCGACGAGCACGTGCAGCTGCGCATCAGCGTGCAAGACAGCGGCATCGGGCTGTCCGATGAAGACCTGCGCGCCTTGTTTCAGGCCTTCAGCCAGGCCGACAATTCACTCACCCGCGAATCGGGAGGCACCGGCCTGGGCCTGGTCATTTCCAAACGCCTGATCGAGCAAATGGGCGGCGAAATTGGCGTCGCCAGCACCCCCGGCGAGGGCTCGGAATTCTGGGTCAGCCTCAGCCTGCCCAAGGCCCGCGACGACAGCGAAGACCTGCCGCGTGCGCCGCTACTCGGCCAGCCGGTGGCGATTTTGGAAAGCCACGAACTGGCCCGCCAGGCGCTGCAACACCAATTGGAAGACTGCGGCCTGCTAGTGCAACCTTTCAGCACCCTCGATAGCCTGCTGGCGGCCGTCAAGCAACAGCAATACGGCGCGACGCCGATTCATCTGGCGGTGCTCGGCGTCACCGCCCAGGAGTTGCCACCCCAGCGCTTACTGGCGCGACTCTGGGAACTCGACCGGCTGGACTGCAAGGTGCTGCTGCTGTCGCCCACCACCGAGCAAACACTGTTCCACCAAGGCTTACCCGATGCGCATTTTTGCATCCAGGCCAAGCCCGCCTGCACGCGCAAATTGCAACGTACCCTGAGCGAGCTGATCGGCCCACTGCAGGCCGACACCCTGCAGCCGCAAGCCACTCGCGCGCCCTATCTACTGTGCGTGGATGACAACCCGGCCAACCTGTTGCTGGTCAAAACCCTGCTCGAAGACCAAGGCGCCCAGGTGGATGCCGTCGACAGTGGCTACGCAGCGCTGGATGCGGTGAAGCTGAAGGACTACGACCTGGTGTTTATGGACGTACAGATGCCAGGCATGGATGGCCGACAAACGACCGTGGCCATTCGTCAATGGGAAGCCGAGCTGGGCCGCCAGCACTTGCCGATCATCGCGCTCACCGCCCACGCCCTGGCCAACGAAAAACACGCTTTGCTGCAAAGCGGTCTGGACGACTACCTGACCAAGCCAATCAACGAGCGACAACTGGCGCAGGTGGTACTCAAGTGGACCGGTTTGGCGCTGCGCCACTACGCCCCGACACGCCAGTTCGACAACGCCGAGCGCGCCCTGAATCTTAGCGTGCTCGATCACGCCGAGGGGCTGCAGCTGGCCGCCGGCAAAGCCGATTTGGCCGCTGACATGCTCAGCATGCTGCTGGGCTCGCTGGCAAATGACCGCCTGACGCTGCAAGAGGCGCGCGCCAATAATGCCCGCGAGGCGCTGCTGGAGCGGCTGCACCGCCTGCACGGTGCCACCCGTTACTGCGGGGTGCCGCAACTGCGCGCCAGCTGTCAGCACTGCGAGAGCCTGCTCAAGCAAAACTCACCCGCAGCAAGCGCAGCGCTTGATGAGTTGGATGCCGCCATCGGTCGTCTGCTCAACGAAACCCAAGCCAGCGCTTAACGCTTGCCAGCCGCCATACGGGAGCCACTTTAATGCGGATTATCTTGTTCAGCAGCCAACCCTACGACCGCGACAGTTTTAATGCTGCCGCCTTGCCGGCAGGCGCCGTGCTGGAGTTCCAGCCCACCCACCTAAGCCTTGCTACCGTCGCCTTGGCGCAAGGCTGCACGGTGGTCTGCGCCTTTATTAATGACGATCTATCTGCAGCGGTACTGCAACGCCTGGCAGCTGGCGGTACGCAGCTGATCGCCTTGCGCTCGGCCGGCTATAACCATGTCGACCTAAAGGCGGCGCAACGGCTCGGCATCACCGTGGTCCGGGTGCCGGCTTACTCACCTTTCGCCATTGCCGAACACGCGACCGCGCTGATATTGGCCCTCAACCGCCGCATTCATCGCGCGTTTAACCGCACCCGCGAAGGCGATTTTTCACTGCACGGCTTGATTGGTTTCGACTTGCACGGCAAAACCGTCGGCATTATTGGTACCGGCCAAATCGGCTCAGCCTTCGCCAACATCATGGCCGGTTTTGGCTGTCAGCTACTGGCCCACGACCCACAACCCGATGCCCAGCTGCAAGCCCGGGGCGTGCGTTATTTGCCGCTGCATGAGGTACTGGCGCAAGCGCAGATCGTCAGCCTGCATTGCCCACTCACCAGCAGCACCCGCCATCTGATCAACCAGCAGTCACTGGCCGGCATGCAGCCCGGCGCCATGCTGATCAACACCGGGCGTGGTGCTCTAGTTGATACCCCGGCACTTATCGAGGCGCTAAAAAACGGCCAACTCGGCTACCTCGGCCTGGATGTTTATGAGGAAGAAGCCGCGCTGTTCTTTGAGGATCAGTCGGACCTCCCCCTGCAAGATGACGTGCTGGCACGCCTACTGACCTTCCCCAACGTCATAGTCACCGCCCACCAAGCCTACTTGACCCGCGAAGCACTGGCCGCGATTGCCGACACCACCGTGGAAAACATTGCCTGCTGGGCCGCCGGACAAGCGCAAAACCAAGTCCAAGCCTAAACCGCGACATGCAAACTGCAGACGAAAAAAAGCCGGGCAATAACCCGGCCTCTGCGCAACGCTAAATACCCATCAGGCCTTGGGCAAGGTAACGCCTAACTGGCCCTGGTATTTACCGCCACGATCCTTGTACGACACCTCACAGACCTCATCGGACTCAAAGAACAGCATCTGCGCCACGCCTTCATTGGCGTAGATCTTGGCCGGCAAGGTGGTGGTATTGGAAAACTCCAGGGTCACATGACCTTCCCACTCCGGCTCCAACGGGGTGACGTTGACGATAATGCCGCAACGCGCGTAAGTGCTTTTACCCAAGCAGATGGTCAGTACATTGCGCGGAATACGAAAAAACTCGACGGTGCGCGCCAAAGCAAAAGAGTTGGGCGGGATGATGCACACATCACTTTTAACGTCGACAAAGCTCTTCTCATCGAAGTTTTTCGGATCCACCGTGGCCGAATTGATATTAGTGAACACCTTAAATTCATCGGCGCAGCGCACGTCATAACCGTAGCTGGAAACCCCGTAAGAGATCAGCGCCTGGGCACCCTCGGCACGCACTTGGCGCTCAACGAAGGGCTCAATCATGCCGTGCTCCTGGGCCATGCGACGAATCCATTTATCCGATTTGATGCTCATGGCGACGTTCCTATAAGGAGGTGGTGAAATCGATGGCCTATCTTACCGGGCCATCGACAGGGATCAAAGCCCGCAGAACTTGCCGCCGCGCGCCACTGGGCACGCCGCCAATCAGCCGATCTGCACAAGTCGCACAAATTATTAGCGCTACCGGCTAAAAGCGGGTATTGTTTGTTCACTGTGTTGCATGTGTCACCGCGAATCGCTACCTGATGTTGAATTTCGATCCAATCATCGCACGACTCCTTTTACTCGTTGCACTCAGTCTTGGCCTGNGCTTGTCNAGGGCTGTAATTTAATTTGTTTTAGGAGATACACCATGTCGAATCGTCAAACTGGTACCGTTAAGTGGTTCAACGATGAAAAAGGCTTCGGCTTCATCACTCCACAATCGGGCGACGACCTGTTCGTTCACTTCAAAGCCATCCAAAGCGACGGCTTCAAAAGCTTGAAAGAAGGCCAACAGGTTTCTTTCGTAGCAACTCGCGGCCAGAAAGGCATGCAAGCTGAAGAAGTTCAAGTTATCTAACTTGTACTGATTCAAGAAGAACCCCGCTCTCGAGCGGGGTTTTTTTATGTCTTTCGTTTCATGATTCGCCTGACTGTTTGCCTGGCAATTCTGCCGCCAGGCAAACGGCGGCAATCTCAGTCGTCGCTAATCACAATATTCGGCATCGCCTGCGCATCCGCAGCTTGCAACACAATCCGCGCCCCGACCAAACGGGCCAGCTCTTGATAGACCATGGAAATCTGACACTCAGGTTCCGCCACCACCGTTGGTGTACCGCTATCGGCTTGCTCGCAAATCAGCATCGACAAGGGCATAGAAGCCAATAGCTCAACCCCATACTGCTCAGCCAAACGAGCGCCACCGCCCTCACCAAACAGGTGCTCGGCGTGTCCGCAATTGGAGCAGATGTGTACGGCCATGTTTTCCACCACACCCAGCACCGGAATATTGACCTTGCGGAACATCTCGACGCCCTTCTTGGCATCCAGCAGCGCCAAGTCTTGCGGGGTGGTGACAATCACCGCACCGACCACCGGGACCTTTTGCGCCAACGTCAGCTGGATATCACCCGTACCGGGCGGCATATCAACAACCAGATAGTCCAGATCGCTCCAGGCCGTTTGCGTGACCAACTGCAGCAAGGCGCCGGAAACCATCGGCCCACGCCACACCATCGGGGTATTGTCGTCGGTCAAAAAAGCCATCGACATCACTTCGACGCCATGGGCCTGAATCGGCACAAACCACTTTTGTTCTTTTATCTGCGGGCGGGTACCGGCCGGGATACCGAACATAATCCCCAGGCTCGGCCCATAGATATCCGCATCCAAAATACCAACCTTGGCCCCCTCACGGGCCAGCGCCAATGCCAAGTTCGCGGCAGTGGTGGACTTGCCCACCCCCCCCTTGCCAGAAGCCACGGCAATCACATTTTTCACGTTATTCAGCGCCGGCACCTGGCCCTGACCTTGGTGCGCCTCGATCACGCAGTCGACCTGCACCGAGGCCGATTCAACCCCATCAAGGTTTTCCAGCGCCACTTGCAGTAACTGCGCCCAGCCGTTCTTAAACAAGGCGGCGGCGTAACCCAGTTGCAGGCGCACGCGAACCTTACCGCCCTGAATATCAACCTCACGCACACAACCGGCGCTGACCGGATCCTGATTCAAATGCGGATCGGTGTACTGACGCAGTGCTGCTTCCACCGCTTCGCGGGTCACGAGGCCCATGCTTAACTCCCGAAAAAGACTGACTTAAAGATCCCGCTATCCTACCCGACTGCCTGCACGGATGAAAAAAAACCGCTAGCGCTATATAGTTGTCGACCTTCTTCGTTGCCAATAAATAGCCGAGCACCATGTCCGAGCCCCGCCAGATTCTCGTAACCAGCGCCCTGCCCTATGCCAATGGCTCCATTCATTTGGGCCACATGCTCGAATATATTCAGACCGACATGTGGGTGCGCTTCCAAAAGCTGCGCGGCAACGAGTGCACCTACGTGTGTGCCGACGATGCCCATGGCTCGGCCATCATGTTGCGCGCCGAGAAAGAAGGCATCACTCCAGAACAACTGATCGCCAATGTGCAGGCTGAACACAGCGCCGACTTTGCCGACTTCCTGGTCGACTTTGACAACTTTCACTCCACTCACGCGCAAGAAAACCGTGAACTGTCGGCGGCTATTTACCTGAAACTGCGCGATGCCGGGCATATCGCCACTCGCTCGGTGACCCAGTATTTTGACCCTGAAAAAGGCATGTTCCTCGCCGACCGCTTTATCAAGGGCACCTGCCCCAAATGTGCGGCCGAGGATCAGTACGGCGACAACTGCGAAAAATGCGGCGCCACTTATGAGCCGACTGACCTGAAGAACCCGCGCTCGGCCATTTCCGGCGCGGTGCCGGTGCTGAAAGACTCGCAGCATTTCTTCTTCAAGCTGCCGGATTTCCAGGCCATGCTGAAAACCTGGACCCGCAGCGGCACGCTGCAGGAACCGGTGGCCAACAAGATCGCCGAGTGGCTCGACAGCGGCCTGCAGGAATGGGACATCAGCCGCGATGCGCCCTATTTCGGCTTCGAGATTCCCGACGCGCCGGGCAAGTATTTCTATGTGTGGCTGGATGCACCGATCGGCTATATGGCCAGCTTCAAGAACCTCTGCTCAAAGCGCCCGGAGCTGGACTTCGACGCCTACTGGAACAAAGACTCGACCGCCGAGCTGTACCACTTTATCGGCAAAGACATAGTCAATTTCCACGCATTATTCTGGCCGGCCATGCTCGAAGGCGCAGGCCTGCGCAAGCCGACTGCGGTTTGCGTGCACGGCTACCTGACGGTCAACGGGCAGAAGATGTCCAAGTCGCGCGGCACCTTTATCAAGGCGCGCACCTACCTGGATCAACTCAACCCGGAATACCTGCGTTACTACTACGCCAGCAAACTCGGCCGCAGCGTCGACGACCTGGACCTGAACCTTGACGACTTCGTGCAGAAAGTGAATGCCGACCTGGTGGGTAAAGTGGTCAATATCGCCAGCCGCTGCGCCGGTTTTATTCACAAGGGCAACGACGGCGTACTGGTCGATGCCAACCCTGAACCCGAACTCTGGGCGACCTTCCAAGCCGCCGCACCAAGCATTGGCGACGCCTATGAAGCCCGGGATTTCGCCCGCGCCATGCGCGAAATCATGGCCCTGGCCGACCGCGCCAATGCCTGGATTGCCGATAAAGCTCCCTGGTCGCTGAACAAGGTCGAAGGCAAGCAAGCCGAAGTGCAGGACATCTGCGCCTTGGGCATCAACCTGTTCCGTCAGTTGGTGATCATGCTCAAGCCGGTCTTGCCGAAACTGGCGGCCGATGCCGAAGCCTTCCTGAATGTCACGCCGCTATGCTGGAGCGACCTCAGTAGCACACTGGCCAACCATCAGCTGAACCCGTTCAGCCCCCTGCTCACCCGAATTGAACCCGCGAAGATCGAAGCCATGCTCGAAGCCTCCAAAGAAGACCTGATCGCCGAAGGCGCCGTTACTACCGGCGCAGCAGCCGGCAATGGGGAACTGATTAAAGAGCCAGTGGCCGCCGAGATCAACTTCGACGCCTTCGCCGCTGTCGACTTGCGCATTGCCCTGATTGAAAAATGCGAATTCGTCGAAGGTGCCGACAAGCTGCTGCGCCTGACCCTGGACATCGGCGATGCCAAACGCAACGTGTTTAGCGGGATCAAAAGCGCCTACCCTAACCCCGCCGAACTGGAAGGTCGCTTAACCCTCTATGTAGCCAACCTGGCGCCGCGCAAAATGAAGTTCGGCATCAGCGAAGGCATGGTGCTCGCCGCCGGCCCCGGTGGCAGCGAAATCTACCTGCTCAGCCCCGACAACGGCGCCAAGCCGGGCCAGCGGATCAAGTAAGGCCTCAGGCTATCGGCAGGGCTGCTCGCTGCGCTGGCGCCCTACGAGCACGAGCCCGTGTAGGTTTTTTTGATGGCGGTGCGTCCGGTCGCCGAAACTCTCACCTCCCGCTCTTCACCGCCTAAGGTTGAAGAGCGGCAGACGGTCACCGTAGCCTGAGTCGAGCCGAAACCATTAGGCTGAAAGGTCAGGCTACTGACACTGGATGACAGTAGGTAGCCCGCCACCACCGCCTGCTGGCGCCTGATCACTGTAGTGCCGCTGAGCACTATCCAACCCTGCTCCCAGCCCCCTGACGTGACGCAACTGAGGCCATCGCTGGACTTACATAAGGTTACCGGAGTGTTGCGCTTCAGCGCCTCACTACGTGCCAAACGAGCACTGGCAGAAAAATCACTGGCATAGGTGCTTAGGCGGCTTTTCAAGATAAAGCTGTCGAACGACGGGATGGCTATCCCGAGCAAAATCGCGGCCACCGCCAGAGCCACCATCAATTCAACCAGCGAGAAACCACGCCCCCCGCTGCGCTGTAGCACACTTGAAAATGACCGCGTGAGCCTGCTCATGCCGCCTCCTAGTTTTCAATATTCCAGTACACCCGTGCCGCAGGCTGCTTGACGGTGGTCGGCGATGCAGGCGGACTGCCCTCAAGAGGCGAATCTGGATTGGCGCCAATAATAAAAGGCACTGTGCTGCCATCATCCAGCGTCACCAAGCCCGCCACCGGCGAGGGCGGCAGACCGCCACCCGCCAGCAACTCATAGCGCTCACCATTTTTGCCCTCGGCATTTCGGTAATTGACGTTATAAACCCGGGCCACGCCAAGGTCGGAGCACAACCCAGCCGCCGGCAGGGTCGGCTGATGGGTACTGAAGGTCACCACACCGAACACTGTGATGGCCGAGGTCACCACCTGCTCAGCCGCCGTCAAGCCCAGATACCAACCCTTCTTGAGACCAAGATCCACAGCACTCGGGGTGCTCGCGCCGGTGATCGCCTGCAGCGATGTCAGGCAAAGCACATCAGCCCCACAGTTGCTATTTTCACTACTCAACCAGCTGGCATTGGTCGGCTGATCCTTGAGCATAAAGAAATAATTGCTGACGCTGGTCGCGCCGGTGTAGCTGAGCAAAGGTTTCTCCCGATCACCACTGCCCAGCAGCAGAACATAGCCACCGGCATCGGCGAGCACATCCGGCGTAAACATAAACTTGCGATTGGGATTGCAATCGGCAGTGGTACTGCAGCCCAGGTCGGCAATTTTGACCATGCTCCAGGCCGCAGGCGCCAGAGCCCCCATACTGATGCGATAGACATTACCGCCCATGTCGACCACATAGGCATAGATCACCCGGCCGCTGCTATCGGGCACCAGAGCAATGTCGGCGACCACACTGCGCTCGGTATCGAAAGTCTTAAGCAGCGTCCCCGTATCGGCATCCAGCACATAAGCATGGTTGCCCTTGGTGGACGAGCTACAGGTCTGCGGGTCGCCATCCTCACAGGTATCGTAGCCACCGCCAATGATCAGCAACGGCGTGTTGCCACCGCCATAGCCGCTGGCCTTAAAGGATCGGGGCGATGACCAGGTCTGGCCGATACCAGTAAAACCCGTAGTGCAGTCCGTATCATCGATCGCCCCAGATGCTGGAATATTGTTCGGGCATCCCCGCTTCCACTTCATCACCGGGGCCGTCGGGCTGGTGACGTCAAAGGCATACAGAACCCGACCGCCACGCCGCATGGTGCTGTAGAGCCAGGACTCACCCCCATCCTGCAGCGCCGTGACCGGCCCGTCGAAGCCGTAGGCCTTGGGCAAGGGTGTCGGCTCCGAGGCCGAGGAGCTGGTGGTATGCCCAGGAAAACTGATGGTGGTGGTGTTGTCGTACAAGCGCTTGAGGCTGGCGTAGAACTCGGGCGGCACGAAGGACCAGAGTTCGCTGCCGGCCGCAAAATCGGTGTCTATCGCTGCGCTGCGGTTGCCATTCACCGCCCGCAAGGCGCCATCGTTGCCACCGTAATAGACCACCACCTGTGGTGCCGCGTCGGTGCCATAGTTGATCGCCACTGGTCGCGAATGCACCACATCGCCATGTATCGACGCGCGATTTTCCGTGGTGATGCCATTGGCATTTTCCTCGACATCCTTCAAGTCCTGGCCGCGCGCCCAGTTGATTAAACTGCTGCGCTCACTGGCGCTGGCCACACCAAGCAAGCTCTGGGTGATGGCGGTGTTGGCCGTATCGAAAGAATCGAGGGCACTGGTGGTGGCGCAGGTCGCAAAGACTGGCGAACAGGTTTTCATCGTGCGCGAGCTGTCTGTGCGCAGCCGATAAGCCTGGGCGCCCTTCTCGACGATATTGCCATCCGGCGAATTGGAAGCATCCGAATTCGCGATCCCACAAGTGCCGCTCGGGCTGAAACCCCAATAATCGTCGGGAGCCAAGGGCGTCCAGAAACTGCGGGCGCAGGCAGTAACGAAGCCCGTCGACGCATTGATCGCGGAACTGCCGTCGGCGTCCTGCAACTTGAGCACACCGTCAGTCATGCCCAGCTTGTATTGCTTGAGGTTACCAAACCAGCGCGGCAAGGAGCCCGCGTCTGGCCGGAACATCCCGACAAAAACTTGATTCAGATAAGTGCCCTGGGTGTTGACGCTGACCGGCAGACTCACCGAGGCAAACACGCTGTTGGTGGGCTGGATTTCGGAAAAGATGCTTACCAGGGCATCGGCGATGTCCGTGCCACTGCTGCTGACATCGAAGTACTTGCCTTTGCTGACCAGCGCCATGCTTCGCAGCAAGGCCGTCCAGCCCGGCCCCTGGCCGGTGGTGACCTTGTTGACATCCACCGTGTAGGTGACTATTTCCAGGCTGCTCTTCTTCATAAAGCGCGCCCATTCGTCGGCCACGTTATCTTGGGAGCCGCTTGGATTGATGGCAATAGTACTGGTCGAGCCCCCGAGGGCGGCCAGTGCTGCAGTCGCCTGGGTAATGTCGGAGTTGTTGTCTTGCGCCGCGCCATTACTGATATAGATAACGAAATTCTTCGCGCAGCCCGACACCAGCGGACTGTTGTACCGAGTCGCCGCCTTGGCTGGCAGGGCATTAGCGGGCAGGGCGTAGATAGCATCTGAACTGGCATTCACGCCGCTGTTACCGGTGAAATCGGTCTTCTTCTTGTTATTCCCTGCATGTGGAACACCGGCCGAAAAATACAAATAAGCCTCCTCCATGGCTTTGGCGATCTTGCCGCCGTTGCCCTTGTCATCCCCCACATCCAGATTGTCCACCAGCGCTTGATAACTGAGCTTGTTCGCCGCGCTCAATTGGCGGATGGCGGCCCGCACATAGGCACCATCGTTACCGGAGTTACCACCACCGGTCTCAGTAAATAACATTAGGCCAACCCGGAATTTGTCGGCCGGCAAGGCGCTGACCACCGATGACAGCGCGGCTATCTCGTTAGTGAAGGGGGTATTCCAGTTCGCCGTATTGTCGAGAATCACCAGCACATTCGGTATATCGGTGACGCTCGGCGGTGTGCCGACGAACAGGTCAATGTCCTCGGCCCGCGCCCCGGCGACCGCAGTCAGCATGCCCAGCAACAGCAGTTTGCAAATAAAGGATTGCATAATCACTCCTCACTACAGCCTCAGGGACAGCCAATATTCTTCTCGGCATCGGACAACAGCACCCGCACTCCCGTGCGGACCCGCACCGAGGCACCGCTGACGGCATCCAGCACGCTGGCTTCCAGATCCCAGACCGTGTTCCAGGTTAAATTGGACAGGCCCGCAAGAGTCAAACTGCTCGGGTCTGCAGCGCCGGCCAGGGTGGCCCGCACGCACGAAGGGGTGATATCGGCGAGGTAGTCATTAACATTGTCGTTATTGATATCCACCTGCAGATCGTTACTGGGGAGCGGCCTCGTGTAACCACCGGAGAGTGGAGGCTTGAGCGAGGGAATAACCTGCTCCAGCGCCACATCACTGGCCGCCAGCGCCTCACTGCGCCATTGCTGGTTGCCAACCGCCTGCAGGTTGGTGGAACTCAGGGTGAATGCCGTGGAAACCATCAAGGTCAACAGCAGTAGCATGATCAAGCCAATCACCAGCACCATGCCTTGTTGGGAATGCGGCAACGTCTTCATGGGGTCTCCCTCCGGCCGGAGATATTACTGAGGCGCACAGTCGTCATATAAACGTGGCGTTTAAAGCTGTCGCTGTAGGGGCCAAAGGTTTCACCCGCCAGACTGTAGGTTTTATCCGAACTGTAACCTGGGCTCGCCTCCAGGCTGCGCACCAGCAAATAAGCCTTGATCACTACGCTATTGGCCATGCCATCCAGATCGCAGGGAGTCGCCGAAGTGCAGAGAACATCGGTCGCGCCATCGCCCCGGTTGGTCGGGGAGTTCTTGATATTGGGATTAGCCCAGACCACCGGCTGGCTGTAATCGACTGCTGCACCGCTGTCACTGATGTTGTCGACCCCAAGCTCGAAACGCATGGCTTCGACGCCCTCAATCATCGGCACTGCCACCTGCTGGGTCAGGTTGCCGCCCATCAGATCGAAGCTCGACTGCATCAAGGTCGGTATGCCATCGCCAGCAGTGACCGCGTAATCGCGCAGGTAATAGATGTTATTGACGAACTTGCGCTTCTCGGCCGCCGTCACGCAGTCGCGCTTATGCAAGGTAAAGCCGCTGTCGGCCAGCACATAGCGAGCCTCGCCCTCACACTGGGAGGTTTGAAAATACAGTTTTCCGGGGGTATCAACCTCGCAATTGCCCACCCCGGCCACACAGGTTTGGGCATGCCGCACCAACAACACATCGCTGTTGGCCTGCTTGTTAGGCAATGCCGTCGAGCAGCTTGATGGCAAGCTACGGTAAAGCTGCACGGGCACGCCCAGACGGATACGCCGACTGCTACTCGACCAGGATAAGTAGGCAAAGCAGGGCGTTGGCACGGCCGTCGGATAGTCCGAGGGGGCAGTGGCCAAGGTCAGATCATCAAACTCGGGAATAAAACCATTCCAGAAGCCCGCATGCACCAGGTCCTCGCGTAGCAACTGGATGGCCAAACGGCCGTTTTCGATCTGCACATTGGTCTTGGCCATTTCCGCATTGCTGAGGCTCATGTTCAGATAGATGGCCAGAATCCCTGCGGTCAGAAACAGGCCAATGGCCATGGCCACCATCAGCTCGATCAGACCAAAGCCTCGCTGCCTGCCAACCGCACAGGTCTTGGTTGGCATCCAGGCAGAACGATTCATGGCCTGGCCACCTGCGGCATAAAATTGGGCACGCGAACGCCAAACGCCGCTACCCCGAGCCCAGCATGCACTGTTCATAACGGCGCCATCCACATCATGAAATTGCTCGCCCAGATGCCGCTCGCCACCTGCCGGTGCCCTGCATCCCATACTCATAGCGTGGCCACCCGCACTATGGTGGTTACCACGCGCCGGCAAAGATCATCATGGCAGGCACTGCCACTGACTCCGTCGTAACTGTTTTGCCCGCACGCCACGCCCGCCGGTGGCGCTTCCAACGGCCCCATACCTTGCCAAGCCACCGTCAGCAGATACTGACCGCCCCCCAATGACTGCACACAACCGCGCCCACCGAGCATGGCGCCAACTCTGCTATTGCTACTGATTTCGGCGGCGCCCTGGAGCGCTTCACACCACTCCTTGCGATCGAGTTCAAACTGGTTAGTTGTGGCTGTCGGACACGTCATACCCGCGCCAAGCGGGCTGCTAGTGCCCGTAAGATAGCTGGCCGCGGCATTGCGATTGGCAGCCAGGCGGTTGGCCATATCATCCAGCAGGATCAAGGCCTGAGAGCGTTGATAAGCCTCCATCTCGGACTGTTGCAGGCGCGCCTGCAGCCCCACCACACCGAGCAAACCAACCGCGAGGATGACCAGGGTCACCAGCACCTCAATTAAACTGAACCCCCGCGGCACAGAACACCTTGCGTTCATCGTGCTCACCACTTGTCTAGCGGGGTTTTGTTCCCGGCACTGTCGAGGGTCAGAGCGCCATCACTGGCCTGGCTGCCTGTCGGAGTAAAGGTAATGGTGTAGGACGGCACAGTTCCCGTGCCCACTGCGATGTCATAGCCGTATTTGTCGCTGACTTCACTCGGCAACCCATAACCACTGTCTATCAGGGTGGTCTTGCTGGCATAGGCACGATTGGCCAGCAGGAACTGCTGCTCGCGATTGGCGATATCCATCATCTGCGCCTGGGCGGCGGCGCGATTGCCGCGGATGATGTACTGCATATAGCTGGGATAGGCGATGGCCGCCAGAATGCCAATGATGGCAACGGTGATCATCAGTTCTATCAGGGTAAATCCACGGGTTCGCGAGACTGCCATACGGCAAACTCCCAGCAACTGTGCGGTACTCAGTAGCATCCAACAATTGAGACCGAACTTAAGTCTTGTTGCGTATCCCTGCACATCACATGCTAGCCCCGTTGCGCAAACATGCTAATTAGCGAGCGGCAAACGGTGTTAAATGAACGATAAGTGGCAGACTGCCATGCCTTCGGTAGTTTCGCGCCCAGCCGCTGCCGCACCACTAGCCACCCTCGGCGATTGCGGCGGCGGCGGCAGTTCCCGATAATGGAGCCCCTGCCCCGCCCTCGGCGGCACGCCCTATGAGCGAACGAGCATGAGCACACTGACATGAGCGAACTCGCCCTGATTCCGATCAGCTCCACTCTGGTCAACAACTTTGCGCTAGCGCAGTTTCTTGGCCGATGCCCGACTTCTGAGCGCAGCTACATGAGCAAATCCGCATGACCGAACTCGCCCTGATTCTGGTCGGCTCTATATTGGTCAACAATTTCGTGTTGGTGCAGTTTCTTGGCCTATGCCCCTTTATGGGGGTGTCCAAGCGTATCGAGACGGCGATTGGTCTGTCGTTGGCCACCACCTTTGTGCTGACCTTGGCGGCGATGAGCTGCTACCTGATCCAGCAATACCTGTTGAAGCCGTTAGACCTGGAGTTTCTGCGCACCATCAGTTTCATTCTGGTGATTGCCGTGGTGGTGCAGTTCACCGAAATGGTGGTGCATAAAACCAGCCCGCTGCTGTACCGGGTGCTGGGGATTTTTCTGCCGTTGATCACCACCAACTGCATCGTGCTCGGCGTAGCGCTGCTGAACGCCAACAAGGGCGAATTCACCTTTATTACCGCCACCGCCAATGGCTTCGCCGCAGGCCTGGGTTTCTCCTTGGTCTTGGTGCTGTTTGCCGCCCTGCGCGAACGCATCGCCATCGCCGATGTGCCACTGCCATTTCGCGGCGCGGCGATCGGCATGATCACCGCCGGCTTGATGTCACTGGCCTTTATGGGCTTTGCCGGGTTGATCAAGCTATGAGACACCAATGCTGATACGAGCCCGTCAACCATGAGCATGGTGCTTAGCGCCGTGCTGGCGCTGCTCGTCCTGTGCTTGATCTGCGGTGCGATTCTGGGTTTTGCCGCAGTGCGCTTTCGGGTTGAGGGTGATCCGCTGGCTGAGCAAATCAACGCCTTACTGCCACAAACCCAATGCGGACAGTGTGGCTATCCGGGCTGCAAGCCGTACTCCGAAGCCATTGCTGGCGGCGACAAGATCAACAAATGCCCACCCGGCGGCGAAGCCACTATTCAGGCGCTGGCGGATTTGCTTGATGTCGAAGTCGAACCTCTGGACGCCGTCGAAGGCGAAAAGCCGCAGATGGTAGCCTTTATTCGCGAGGCCGAATGCATCGGCTGCACCAAGTGCATTCAGGCCTGCCCGGTGGATGCGATTCTCGGCGCGGCCAAGCAAATGCACACGGTGATTGCCTCCGAATGCACCGGTTGCGATCTGTGCGTCGAGCCTTGCCCGGTCGACTGCATCGACATGCTGCCGGTCGGTGGCAACCTGCAAAGCTGGCACTGGTCGCAACCTCTGCCGCCTGGCCAACTGATCGCCACCGACCGCGAGCACGCCGCATGAGCCGGGTACAACTGTGGGAAATGCCCGGTGGTATTCACCCGGCCGAACATAAAAGTCAGTCCAACGGCACGCCGATTCAGCCGGCGCCGCTGCCAAAACGGCTGATCGTGCCGCTGAACCAGCATATAGGCGCACCCGCCGAGCCCTGCGTGGTGGTCGGTGAGCGGGTGCTCAAGGGCCAGTTGATTGCCGCCGCCAATGGCATGGTCAGCGTACCGGTGCATGCGCCAACCTCGGGCATCGTCAGTTTTATCGGCCCGCAGCCCTACCCGCATGTCTCGGGGCTCCTGAGCGAAGCCATAGTGATCGACAGCGATGGCCTGGAGCAGTGGACTGAGCTGTCGCCCTGCCCGGACTACCGCAGCTTAACGCCGGCCGAGTTGCTGGCGATTATTCGCAGCGCCGGCATCAATGGTTTGGGCGGCGCCGGTTTCCCGACTGCGGTAAAGCTCAGCGCCCGCTCGGCGCAAAAGATTCACAGCCTGATCATCAACGGCACTGAATGTGAACCCTACATCACTGCCGACGACCGCCTGATGCGTGAACGGGCGGCGCAGCTGATCAGCGGCATCGAGATCCTGGCGCAGCTGATTGCACCGACTGTGGTGCTGATCGGCATTGAGGACAACAAGCCCGAGGCCATCGCCGCCGTGCAGGCCGCCATAGGCGAGCGGCCTTTCAGCCTCAGGGTGCTGCCGACCAAATACCCCTCTGGCGGTGAAAAACAGCTGATTCAACTACTCACCGGCGCTGAAGTACCCAGCGGCGGATTGCCCGCTGATATCGGCATGCTCTGCCTGAACGTCGGCACGGTGGTGGCCATCCATGCCGCAGTGATTGAAGGCCGGCCGTTAATCTCGCGGATCACCACCCTGACCGGCGCCGCACTGAGCCGACCGATGAATGTCGAGGCGCTGATCGGCACGCCGGTGGGTGAGCTGCTGGATTTCGCCGGCCTGCAAGAGGCCCAGCTTGATCGTCTACTGCTGGGCGGACCGATGATGGGCTTTAGCCTGCCAAGCCTTGCGGTGCCGCTGATCAAGACCAGCAACTGCCTGCTGGCCAGCACCGCAAGCGAGTTGCCAGCGCCGCCGCCAGCACTGCCGTGCATTCGTTGCGGCGACTGCGCCGACGTCTGCCCGGCCAGCCTATTACCGCAGCAGCTGCATTTTTTCGCCCTCGGCCAGCAGCACGAACAGCTCAAGGCCCACCACCTGTTCGACTGCATCGAATGCGGCGCCTGCGCTTATGTCTGCCCCTCGAGCATTCCGCTGGTGCAGTACTACCGCGCCGCCAAGGCCGAGATCCGCGAGTTGGAAAACAAGCAACTGAAAGCCGAACAATCGCGGCAACGTTTTGAGCAGCGCCAGGAACGCTTGCGCTGCGAGCAAGAGCGCAGAGACGCCGAACGCCAAGCGCGCACCGAGAAAGCCGCCCACGCCAAGGCGGCCCTGGCAGCCAATCAAACCACCACTGAGCCCGGCGCCTTAACCGCAGCACCGGCTGGCCTCAGTGAGCTGCAGAAGAAACTCAAGATCGCCGCCAGCATGGCCCAGGTCACCTTGAAAAAAGCCGAGAAACAACTGTCCCTTTATACCGACAAGGGTGGCGATACCGGCGAGCTGCAAGCCCAGGTGGAACAACTGCGCGGCGCCGCACTGCTGGCACAAAGCGCCTTAGACGCCGCCTTGACCACGGTAAGCCCAGCAACCGTCAGCGTGCCAAACGCCGAACAGGCGCTGAAAAAAGCCAAGATCGAAGTCGCCATGCTGCGGGCGCAAGTGCGCAAGCTCGAACAACTCGAAGCACCCAACGCCGAGCAAACCAGCCAACTGCAAGGCTTACGCAGCCAATTGACGGCAGCCGAATCCTTACTCGAAAGCCTGCCAAGCCCGCGGCCCGCCAGCGTCGATCCGCTACCCGCCAGCCCCGCCATGCAAGCGCTCAAACAGGCCAAAATCGCCTTGGCGATGCGCCGGGCTGAGCTGAAAAAAGCCGAGCAAGCCGGCACCGACAGTGACCAGTTGCCGTCATTGCGCGCCGCCCTGGCAGCCGCCGAACAAGCCCTGCATGCAGCTGAAGATGCCTGCGGCAAACCGGCGCCGAATCTGCAGCGGCTGGATAAACAGCCAATCGATGAGACCACCCGCGCCCTGAAAACCGAACTCGCCATGGCCCGCGCCGACTTGAGTAAATTGGCGCGTGAACCAGGCACGCCAGAGGCGGCGCTGAGCGTCGCACGCCAGCGGCTGCTGACGGCCGAGCAACACTTACAGCAACAGCAAAATTCGTAGACTGGGCTCTTGGCCCAAGCTGCAAGGCACATTTAAACCGGAGCGCCAATGGCCCTGCCCCGTATCACCTCACCGCACACCACAGGCCCACAACGCACCCAACAGGTGATGCTGCAGGTGCTGCTGGCCACGCTGCCCGGCGTGCTGGCGCTGACCTGGTTGTTCGGTGTCGGCATCCTGGTCAACCTGCTCTGGGCCGGCCTCTTGGCGCTGGGATTCGAGGCGGCGATCCTGGCCACCCGCCAACGGCCCATAGGTTTTTACCTGCGCGATGGCAGCGCGCTGGTCACCGCCGTGCTGCTGGCGCTGGCATTGCCGCCCTATGCGCCCTGGTGGCTGACCCTGGTGGCGGTCGGTTTTGCCATTAGCTTTGGCAAGCAGCTGTATGGCGGTCTGGGGCAAAACCCCTTTAATCCGGCGATGCTCGGCTACGTGGTGGTGCTGATCTCCTTTCCCCTGGAAATGACCCGCTGGCCGGCGCCCCACAGCGTCGGCATGCTCGCCGGCATTGAGCAGATTTTCGGTCTGACCCAGTTGCCCGACGGTTGGAGTCAGGCCACCGCCCTCGACGTGCTCAAACTTAATAAGAGCCTGACCATCGACGAGTTATGGCTAAACAATCCAGCCTTCGGCAGCCTCGGAGGCAACGCAGTGGAATGGGTCAATGGTGCCTTCTTGCTCGGTGGCCTGTACCTGCTGCACAAGAAGCTGATCAGCTGGCACGCGCCGCTGGGCATGCTCGGCGCACTGTTTGTTATGAGCCTGGTGTTCTGGAATGGCAGCGGCTCGGACTCCAACGGCTCGCCGCTGTTTCACCTGCTGACCGGCGCCAGCATGCTGGGCGCGTTTTTTATCGTCACCGACCCGGTCTCCGGCGCCACCAGCAATCTCGGCCGGCTGATCTTTGGCGCAGGCGTAGGCGTACTGGTTTACATCATCCGTACCTGGGGCGGCTACCCGGATGGCGTGGCCTTCGCCGTGCTGCTGATGAATCTGGCCGCGCCGACCATCGACTACTACAGTCGCCCGCGCACCTACGGCCACAGCAAGGCCGAACGCGGCTTCAAGGTCGGAGAATAAACATGAGCCTGCCGGAAATGAGTCGCTCGATGCTGAAGAACAGCCTGCTGCTGGGCCTGTTTGCCGTGGTCACGGTCGGGCTGGTGGCCATCACCCAACAGCTCACAGCGCCGCGCATTGTCGCCGCCGAGCGCGCCGCGCAAACCCAGCTGCTCAACCAGTTATTGCCGGCAGGCAGTTTTGATAACCTGCTGCAAGACAGCCAGGTGACGCTGGCCGTCGACCCCTTGCTGGGCAATCGCAGCTCTAAAAACGCTTACATCGCCCGCCTGAGCGGCCAGCCAAGCGCGGTGATTTTACCGGTCACCGCAGCCGACGGTTACAGCGGCGCCATCCATCTGCTGGTGGCGATCAAGGCCAACGGTCAGCTGGCCGGGGTGCGCGTGCTCAAGCACAAAGAAACCCCAGGTCTGGGCGACAAGATCGAGCTAGCCAAAAGCGCCTGGATACACGGCTTTGACGGTAAATCCCTGAGTGATCCAGCAGAATCCGGCTGGGCGGTAAAGAAAGACCTGGGCCAGTTTGATCAGTTCGCCGGCGCCACCATTACCCCGCGCGCCGTGGTCAAAGCCGTGCACCAAGCGCTGCGCTATTTTGATGCGCACCAGCGCGAGCTGCTCAGCCCCGGCAGCACGGCGGTGGAGAACAGCACCGGGAGAAACAGCAATGGCTAGTTATCGCGAAATCGCCATCAATGGCCTGTGGCAGAACAATCCGGGGCTGGTGCAGCTGCTCGGCCTCTGCCCGCTATTGGGAGTCAGCAATTCGATGGTCAACGCCCTCGGCATGGGCATCGCCACCGCGCTGGTGCTGGCCTTCTCCAACGCCACGGTGGCGCTGATCCGCAATCAGGTCAGCGATGCGGTGCGGCTGCCGGTGTTTGTGATGATTATCGCGGCGCTGACCACCTGCATCGAACTGCTGATGCAGGCCTTCACCTATCAGCTGTACCAAATCCTCGGCATCTTTATTCCGCTGATCACCACCAACTGCATCATCCTCGGCCGCGCCGAAGCCTTTGCCGCCAAGAACAACGTGGCCAAGGCCAGCTTCGACGGGCTGATGATGGGCGCCGGTTTTGGCTTGGTGTTGCTGGCGCTCGGCACCCTGCGCGAACTGCTCGGCACCGGCATGCTGCTGAGCAATATGCAGCTATTGTTCGGCCCCATGGCCGCCAACTGGCAGATCACCTTGCTGCCCAATTATTCGGGATTTTTGTTGGCGATTTTACCGCCCGGCGCTTTCTTGCTCTTGGGCTTGCTGATTGCCGCTAAAAACCAGCTTGACGCCCGCGCCCTCGAACGCGCCAAAATTAATCAAGGCCCGCTTGCCGCAACGCCAAGCCGACGGGTTCGAGTAACCGGAGTCATAGAGTGAACGCTGCCAAACGCTACGAGATTTTCCGCCGCCTGCGCGAAGATGATCCCGAGCCGAAAACCGAGCTTGCCTATTCCACGCCGTTTGAGCTGCTGATTGCGGTGATTCTCTCGGCGCAAGCCACAGATGTGGGCGTCAACAAGGCCACCGCCAAACTCTATCCGGTGGCCAACACCCCCGAGGCCATCTACGCCCTTGGCTATGACGGCCTGTGCACCTATATCAAGACCATTGGCCTGTACCCAAGCAAGGCCAAAAACGTGATCGAGACTTGCCGGCTGCTGGTGGAGAAACATGCCAGCCAGGTGCCGCAGACCCGCGAAGAACTCGAAGCGCTGCCCGGTGTCGGCCGTAAAACCGCCAACGTGGTGCTCAATACCGCGTTTCGGCAACTGACCATGGCGGTCGATACGCACATCTTTCGTTTCAGCAATCGCACCGGCGTCGCCCCCGGCAAAAACGTGCTGGAAGTGGAGCGCCAGCTGCTGAAATTTGTACCCAAAGAATTCTTGCTCGACGCCCATCACTGGATGATTTTGCACGGCCGCTATGTCTGCCAGGCGCGCAAACCGCGCTGCGGCAGCTGCCGGATTGAAGACCTCTGCGAGTTCAAGCAAAAGACCAGCGACGATTGAATCTTTAACGCTTTGGCTATACTAACCATTAACAAAATCTTTTTTACCCGCACAGGTTTTACCGTTATAAGTTGCGCCAATGGCATCCCGCCTACCGGAGTGAAGCTGATGAGCACTGACAAGCAACCACTCGAAGTCGACGATGAGCTGACCGCCGAAGACGGCGAAGAAGCCCCCGAAGCGCCGATCGAGGTAGCCAAGACCAATCTGGCCAAACGTAAAATTATTGATAACTACTTAGAAGAGCGGCGCCTGCAAAAGCAGCTCAACGACTATGACTTTGACCTCTAACGCACTCGTCCAAGCCAAGTTTTAGCAGCAGTTGCAACTTGGGTTTCGACACAATTTTCGGCACAAAAAAAAAGCCCCGCCAACTCACCTGACGGGGCTTTTTTCTGCGTGCTCAATCAGTCTTTGCGCGACGGTGACAGCAGCTCAATCTTGTAGCCGTCCGGGTCTTCGACAAAGGCCAGAATGCTGCGGCCATGCTGCATCGGCCCGGCTTCGCGAGTGATCTTGCCGCCACGGGCGCGAATGTCTTCGCAGGCCTTGTAGACGTCCATCACTTCCAAGGCAATATGGCCGTAGCCCGTACCCAACTCATAGCTCTCGACGCCCCAGTTATGGGTTAGCTCGATCACGCTGTTATGCGCCTCGTCGCCATAGCCGACGAAGGCCAGGGTGAACTGGCCATCGGGATAATCATTACGGCGCAGCAAGGTCATCCCCAGCACCTCGGTATAGAAGGCGATGGATTTATCCAAGTCGCCGACCCGCAGCATGGTGTGCAAAATTCGCATATTACCTGCCTCACAAATAACCCAGTGGCCTATTGTGAACCGCTGTCCACTGACCTGCCAGCACCGCGCGCACCAGGTAAAATGAACCACTGGGCCAATCACGACTCAAACCCCGACCCGCTTGCTCAGGAAACGGCTGCATGTTGAATAGAATTTATCTGCCAATCGCCTTGGCACTGCTGGCTGGCTGCAGCCAACCTGCAGCCGAACACAACAACTCAAGCTGGTGGTCGTTTTCATCCGCCAGCAATAGCGCAAAAACCCAAACGACTGAACAGCTTCAGCCCCAGGCGAAGCCCGACGATGCAAGCTGGTGGTCATTCACCTCCAGTGCCAAGCCGGCAAAAATCACTGCCACCGAGCAGGGGCAAACGCCGCAAAGCCTGCAAAATGCGCGCACCCAGGCCTGGCTGGATCTCTACGAGGCGCCCCTGCGCACGGCCCTCGAAGGCAGTGGCTTTACCCTGGAGCGACGCACTGATGTGCTGATGGTGAGCATTCCGGTACAAGGCAGCTTTAACCCCGATCGACCGCAGATGCTGTTGCCGGCCAAGCTTGGCGCCCTGACGCGGATCGCCAAACTCACAGCCAAAGATGCCCAAGCACCCGCAGTGCTGATCCTTGGCCACAGCGACAGCAGCGGCAAGCTGGAGCTCAATCGCAGCCTGAGCCAGCAACGCGCCCAAGCCGTGGCGGGGATCTTCAGCCTGAGCGGTTTTAAACGTGATCGGATGCTGCTCAAGGGCGTGGGCCCTGACATGCCGCGCGCGGCCAACGACAGCGGCGCCGGCCGCGCCCTGAATCGCCGCGTGGAGGTGCTATTCGCCCCGCAAGACAGCCTGCTGGCATTGGTGCAGCAATACAGCAAGCCCGCCACTACGACTGTCCTGGCCGCCGAACAAACTCACTAGTATTAAATCCACGCAAAAAAAAAACGCCCCGCGAGCGGAGCGTTTTTTTTCCACTACAAAGGCTTAGAACAGCTTGCGGCCTTTGTTGGCGGAGATGCGCATGCGCAGTGCGTTGAGCTTGATAAAGCCCGCCGCATCGGCTTGGTTGTAAGCGCCGCCGTCTTCTTCGAAGGTGGCGATATTGGCATCGAACAGCGAGTCGTCAGACTTACGGCCGGTGACCATCACATTGCCCTTGTACAGCTTCAGGCGGACCACGCCATTCACGTGCGCTTGGGATGCGTCGATCATCTGCTGCAGCATCAGCCGCTCCGGGCTCCACCAGTAGCCGGTGTAGATCAGGCTGGCGTACTTAGGCATCAGCTCGTCTTTAAGGTGCGCCACTTCACGGTCCAGGGTGATCGATTCGATCGCCCGGTGCGCGCGCAACATGATGGTGCCGCCCGGGGTTTCGTAGCAGCCACGGGACTTCATGCCGACGTAACGGTTCTCGACTATGTCGAGACGGCCGATGCCGTTCAAACCACCGATGCGATTCAGTTCGGCCAGCACAGTGGCCGGGCTCATTTCAACGCCGTCAATGGCAACGATGTCGCCTTTGCGGTAGGTCAGTTCGATGTAGGTGGCCACGTCCGGCGCCTTTTCGGGCGAGACGGTCCACTTCCACATGTCTTCTTCGTGCTCGGTCCAGGTGTTTTCCAGCACGCCGCCTTCATAGGAGATGTGCAGCAAGTTGGCGTCCATCGAGTACGGCGACTTCTTCTTGCCATGCCGCTCGATCGGGATCGCGTGCTTCTCGGCGTAATCCATCAGCTTCTCGCGTGAGAGCAGATCCCACTCGCGCCAAGGGGCGATCACCTTGACGCCAGGCTTGAGCGCGTAGGCACCCAGCTCGAAACGCACTTGATCATTGCCCTTGCCGGTGGCGCCATGGGAGATGGCATCGGCGCCGGTTTCGTTGGCGATTTCGATCAGGCGCTTGGCGATCAGCGGCCGCGCGATGGAGGTACCCAACAGGTACTCGCCTTCGTACACGGTGTTGGCGCGGAACATCGGGAAGACGAAATCACGCACGAATTCTTCGCGCAGGTCGTCGATGTAAATTTCTTTAACGCCCATGGCTTGCGCCTTGAGGCGTGCCGGCTCGACTTCCTCGCCCTGACCGAGGTCGGCGGTGAAGGTTACGACTTCACACTGATAGGTATCCTGCAGCCACTTGAGGATTACCGAGGTATCCAGGCCACCGGAATAAGCCAGAACTACCTTGTTAACGTCCGCCATGCCATCAACTCCACGGGGTTCTACGGAAAACCGCAGATTCTACCGGCAGGGGCGGCTGAATTACAGGGGCAGGGCCATGCGTTACGACCAAGCGACAAATTCGATTGGCCATGCGACAGCCCGACAGGCTCAGGACAGGGCTGCCGCATCCGTCTTGGACGGCGCAGCCGGCGGGGCCTGTGGCGGTGTTTGCGGCACGGCTTCACGCTCCAGGTGCAGGGTGACCCGGCGATTTTTCGCTCGATTGGCTTCGGTTTTATTTGTCACCAAGGGATAGCGCTCGCCATGAAAGCGGATGGTGATCTGCGCCTCCGGCACGCCGTTGGCCATTAGGTAGTCCATCACCGCGATGGCCCGGCGACGCGACAGGTCGCGATTGGTCAGGCGATTGCCGCTGTTGTCGGAGTGACCGTCGAGGTTGATCCGATTGACCGAAGGGTCGGCCTTGAGAAACTGCAAAATAATATCCAGCTTGGCCTGGGCCAGGCTGTCGAGTTCGGTGCCATTGGGAAAGCCCAACTGCGCCTCTTTGATTTGCTCAAAGTTCACCGGCAATAACTTGGCCGTACAGGCCAGATAGTCGTGATAAGCCGAACTGAATTTGACCGGCAGCAAACGCACTTCCAGCGGGTCGCCGCCCTGGCGAGTACGCTCACGCACCAGCGGGCTGCGCCCCTCCAGCAGCCCGGTGAGCAAGCGCCCGGCTTGCAACTGCGAGCTATTTAACGGTGCGCCGGCGCTGCCCTGGATCGCCCCCAGATTGATATCACCGCGCCCCGGCTGCCAAGGTGCCGCCGCCGCCAGCAAGGTTGCCGAACCGCTGCCTTGCCAGTGCTCGGCACTGCTCACCCGAAAGGTCGCCTGCTCACCGGCCCGGCGCACGAATTCGCCGGTACCAAAATCAGTAATCGCCTGCGACAGACGGCACTCAAACTGATCGCCGGCCACCGTCCATTGCACGTTTTCCAGACGTGTTTGAAAGGTAATCGCCAGCGCTGGCATGCTCAACGGCAAGCCAGCACAGAGGCTGAGCAACACGGCATAGGCTTGGCGCACGACAGGCTCCAGGGAGGATTACGGCATTCTCCCAAGCTATCGGTGCGGCGCGGGAAAACTTAAGCGCCGAGGGCAATTTTTGCCTGAGTTAGCGCGCCTTGCATCGACGCTCAAACGAAGGGTGACGTGCCGGCACGGGGCTTTTCCGGTAGCATAGCGGCTGCGTTTTACCCGCTTGGAATCCCCTCATGTCTGACCGCCTAACCCTGCTGCGCCCTGACGACTGGCATATTCACCTGCGCGACGGCGCCGTCCTCAGGCACACAGTGGCCGATGTCGCGCGCACCTTTGCCCGCGCCATCATCATGCCCAACCTGCTGCCGCCGGTGCGTAACGCCGTTGAAGCCGACGCGTACCGTCAACGAATCCTCGCCGCGCGCCCTGCTGGCAGCCGCTTCGAACCCTTGATGGTGCTCTACCTCACCGACCGCACCAGCAGCGACGATATTCACGCAGCCAAAGCCTGTGGTTTCGTGCACGCAGCCAAACTGTATCCGGCGGGCGCCACCACCAACTCGGACTCCGGTGTCACCAGCATCGACAAGCTGTTCGGGGTTTTCGAGACCATGGCCGAAGTCGGCCTGCCGCTGTTGCTGCACGGTGAAGTCACCCGCAGCGAGATCGACGTGTTCGACCGCGAAAAAGCCTTTATCGATGAGCACTTAACACGCATCGTCGAGCGCTGCCCGAGCCTGAAAGTGGTGCTGGAGCACATCACCACCCGCGATGCGGTGCAGTTCGTTGAAGGCGCCTCGAGCAATGTGGCGGCCACCATTACCGCCCACCACCTGCTCTATAACCGCAATCACATGCTGGTGGGCGGCATTCGGCCGCACCTCTATTGCCTGCCGATTCTCAAACGCAACACGCACCAGGAAGCCTTGCTGGATGCCGCCACCAGCGGTCAGCCGAAGTTCTTCCTCGGCACCGACTCGGCTCCCCACGCCCAACACGCCAAGGAAGCCGCCTGTGGCTGCGCCGGTTGCTACAGCAGCTACGCGGCGATTGAGCTGTACGCCGAAGCTTTTGCGCAACGCAACGCGCTAGATAAGTTGGAAGCCTTTGCCAGCCTGAACGGCCCGGAGTTCTACGGCCTACCGCGCAACACCGACACCATTACGCTGGTCCGTGAAACCTGGACTGCCCCGGCCAGCCTGCCATTTGGCGAGCAAACCGTTATCCCGCTGCGTGCAGGTGAACCCCTGCACTGGCGTTTGCTGGAGAATCGCCCGTGAGCGAAGAACATTACGACGACGAACAGGAAGGCTATCAGGGCGGCGGATCGCGCCATCCTATGTCCGAGCGTTTTCGCGGCTATTTGCCGGTAGTCGTCGACGTCGAAACTGGCGGTTTTAACTGCGCCACCGACGCCTTGCTGGAAATCGCCGCGGTGACCGTCGGCATGGACGAGCAGGGTTTCTTGTTCCCCGAGCACACTTACTTCTTCCGGGTTGAGCCGTTCGTCGGCGCCAACATCGAAGCGGCGGCGCTGGAATTTACCGGCATCAAGCTGGATCACCCGCTGCGCATGGCGGTGAGTGAAGAAGCGGCGCTGAATGACATTTTCAAAGGCATCCGCAAAGCCCTCAAGGCTAACGGCTGCAAACGGGCGATTCTGGTCGGACACAACAGCAGTTTCGACCTGGGCTTCGTCAACGCGGCCGTTGCGCGTAACGACATGAAGCGCAACCCGTTCCACCCCTTCTCCAGCTTCGACACCGCCACCCTTGCCGGTCTCGCCTACGGCCAAACCGTCTTGGCCAAAGCCTGCAATGTAGCCGGCATGGACTTCGATGGCCGCGAAGCGCACTCGGCCCGCTACGACACCGAGAAAACCGCCGAACTGTTCTGCGGCATCGTCAACCGCTGGAAAGAACTCGGCGGCTGGGACGACTTTCGCGGCTAAGCAACCGTCAGGGGCAAAACCCAGACAATAAAAAACCCGGCAATTCCGGGTTTTTTATTGTTCTGCTCAACCTTAGAATCTGTTCAAGAGCGTCGCGAGCGCAGCTCAGGCAAGGCGCAACGCAGCAAAGCGAAGTAACAACCGAAGGTTGACCCGCAGGGCAAGCGAAGCGCAGTCAAAGCAGGCGAGGAAGCGCAGTTTACAAGCCGTAAATGAGCATTCCGAGCCGGCTTTTAACGCCGCATGAGCAAGCGCAGCAGCTATTGAGCGGGTTCTTACAGGTTGCTGGCGTTCTCGCTCAGATATGCCGCTACGCCTTCTGGCGATGCAGTCATGCCCTTGTCGCCTTTCTTCCAGTTAGCCGGGCACACTTCGCCGTGCTCTTCGGTGAACTGCAGGGCATCAACCAGACGCAACAACTCATCCATGCTGCGGCCCAGTGGCAGGTCGTTGACGATTTGTGCGCGAACCACGCCATTCAAATCGATCAGGAAGGCGCCGCGATAGGCCACGCCGCCTGCAGCTTCAACGTCGTAGGCTTTGCAGATTTCGTGGGTGATGTCGGCAGCCAGGGTGTACTTGACCTGACCAATGCCGCCGGCATTGATTGGGGTGTTGCGCCAGGCGTTGTGGGTGAAGTGCGAGTCGATCGACACGCCGACCACTTCCACATTACGCGCCTGGAAATCTGGAATGCGGTGATCCAGAGCAATCAGCTCAGACGGGCAAACGAAGGTGAAGTCCAGCGGGTAGAAGAACACCAGGCCGTATTTGCCTTTGATCGCGGTGGACAGGGTGAAGCTTTCAACGATTTCGCCATTGCCCAGTACCGCTGCCACGGTGAAATCAGGTGCTTGTTTGCCTACCAGTACGCTCATTTCATATCTCCTTAAAAAATTCAGGGCTGCAGACCGCTGCCAACGCCATCCACTATAGCGTGCTGACGCTCGGCGCGACGCAGGGCCGTTAATCATACACCGGCCATTTCTGTACCGCCCATCGCTTTTTAGCGCCCCTCTTGCAACGCTAAGTCCTTGTAAAACATGGGCCTTAGCCTGGAAGACGAAGTTTTAACGAGCAGCTCAATATACAATCATTCGCATTAAGATTAAGATGCGCGCATCGAATCAATAGCCCATGAGCGCGCTCTTATGTACGTTTGCCTCTGCCAAGGTGTTACCGACGGTCAAATCCGCGAAGCCATTTATGACGGCTGTTGCAGCTATCGCGATGTGCGCGAAACCCTCGGGGTAGCCAGCCAATGCGGCAAATGTGCCTGCCTGGCCAAGCAAGTGGTGCGCGAAACCCTCGGCGACATTCAGGGCAGCCAAGCGGCAGCGTCGCGCCCCGGCGCCTTTATTGCCGCCTAGCTGCAAAAAAACACCACCGCAGGCCTTGGCTTGCGGTTTTTTTTGCCTAAAATTCAACTGCTTAGACAGTCGATGCAGAACTTAAGTATTCCGATTTAGATTTAATTTAGCTTTAAATTCAACGGGTTAGATTTGACAGCTGCTAGCAGCAGGGGCAGTCTGAACAATCAATCAATGTGCTCTCGAGGGGAACCCGCGATGAAAGGCGACAAGAAAGTCATCCAGCACCTGAACAAAATTCTTGGCAACGAACTGGTCGCCATCAACCAGTACTTTTTGCATTCGCGCATGTATGACGACTGGGGCCTGAAGAAACTCGGCGAGCACGAGTACCACGAGTCAATTGACGAGATGAAACACGCCGACAAGCTGATCAAGCGCATCTTGTTTCTGGAAGGCCTGCCAAACGTGCAAGACCTGGGCAAGTTGCAGATCGGCGAAAACACCGCCGAAATGCTCGCCTGCGACTTGAAGATTGAGCACAAGGCCCATGTCGACCTGAAAGAGGCCATCGCCTATTGCGAGAGCATTGCCGATTACGCCTCGCGCGACTTGCTACGCGAAATCCTCTGCTCGGAAGAGGATCACATCGACTGGCTGGAAACCCAGCTGGGGCTGATCGACAAAGTGGGGCTGCAAAACTACCTGCAGTCGCAAATGGACGAATAACCCGTCAGCAGACAACAAAAAACCCGCACTTGGCGGGTTTTTTGTTGAGCCCAGCGGCGCGTTACGCGCTGGCTTTGCTGGTGGCTTCTTTGATCAGGGTCTGCAGCTCGCCCTTATCAAACATCTCCACCATGATGTCGCTGCCGCCTACCAATTCGCCGCCTACCCACAGTTGCGGGAAGGTTGGCCAGTTGGCGTATTTCGGCAGGTTGGCGCGAATTTCTGGGTTTTGCAGAATATCGACGTAGGCAAACTTCTCGCCGCAGGCCATTACCACTTGGGTGGCTTTAGCCGAAAAACCACACTGCGGGGCGTTTGGCGAGCCCTTCATGTACAACAACACAGTGTTGTTAGTGATCTGTTCTTTGATGGTTTCAATGATATCCACGGGGCACCTCAACAGGACGTTTAACGCTCTGGCCGGCCCTTCGCCGGCACACTGCAGCGATTGTATCGCAAAGCCGAGTACCGCGCTCGGGCTCTGCGATCAGCTGCTTCGCTCACTTTAGGCCGCCACCACCTCAACCGGCAAACCATTCAGCGCAGCATTGCCCGACACCGCATCCAAGGCTCGCTCATCGGTCAGGTCGTTGACGCTGGCGCCCGCCAGCGCACCGGCAATGGCCAACTGCACCCCAGGGCGCTTATGACCCCAACCATGGGGCAAACTGACCACACCGGGCATCATGTCGGTACTGACTGCGACTTCCACCTCAATCATCCCGACCCGCGAGCTAATCCGCACACGCTGGCCATCGCTCAGATCGCGCGCAGCCAAGTCGTCTGGGTGCATCAACAGTTGATGACGCGGTTTGCCTTTCACCAGGCGGTGGTAGTTATGCATCCAGGAGTTATTGCTGCGCACATGGCGGCGACCGATCAGCAGCAGTTCACCGGAACCCGGCACCGGCTGCGCGGCGAAGCGCGGCAGATCGTTCAAGAGCAAGGCCGGCGCCGCCTGGACTTTTTTGTCCGGAGTCCTCAGGCGCTCTGCCAGGTTGGGCTTGAGCGCACCCAAATCAATGCCATGGGGCAGCTCTTGCAGCTTGGCCAGGGATAACTGGTGCTCGGACTTGTCGCCATAGCGGCCCATGCGCAGCCCCATGTCGATCATCTGCGCCGGCGCCATGGTCGGTTTCAGTTCCACCTCAAGCTTGGCTGCAAAGGCCTTGGCCAGGCCCACCAGGATTTCCCAGTCGTGCAGCGTGCCAGCCGGCTTGACCAGCACCGGTTCATTGAAACGGGCGACATTGCGCACCGCAAAGGAATTAAAGGTGCTGTCGTAGTGATCATGTTCCAGCGGCCCGGTAGGCGGCAGAATCAGGTCGGCATAACGGGTGGTTTCATTGATATAAAAATCGATGCTGAGCATGAATTCCAGGCCATCCAAGGCCCGCTCCAGCTGTCGACCATTGGGTGTCGATAGCACCGGGTTGCCGGCCACAGTGACCAGCGCGCGAATCTGCCCTTCGCCCGGTGTCAGCATTTCTTCGGCCAACGCCGCTACCGGGAACTCGCCGCTGTACTCGGGCAAGCCGGAAACGCGGCTGCGCCAGCGGTCGAAGTGGGTGCCGGAGCTGGAAGTGGTCAGATCAATGGCCGCCTCGGTGCACAGCGCTCCGCCTTCGCGGTCAAGGTTGCCGGTGACCAGGTTGATCAATTGGATCAGCCAATGGCAAAGGGTGCCGAAGGCCTGGGTGGACACGCCCATGCGGCCATAGCACACCGCCTTGTCGGCGGCGGCGAAGTCGCGGGCCAGCTGGCGAATGGTGGCGGCCGGCACACCGCAGCGCGCACTCATGGCCTCGGCGGTAAAGCTGGCAATGGCCTGACGGGCCGCGTCCAAGCCCGCTACCGGCAGATGACTGGTGCGGGTCAGGCCTTCCTCGAACAGGGTATTGAGCAGGCCGAACAACAGCGCCGCATCCTGCCCCGGGCGCACGAACACATGCTGATCGGCGATGGCCGCCGTCTCGCTGCGCCGTGGATCGACCACCACCAGCTTGCCGCCCCGCGCCTGAATCGCCTTCAGGCGTTTCTCCACATCCGGCACGGTCATGATGCTGCCATTGGACGCCAAGGGGTTGCCGCCGAGAATCAGCATAAAGTCACTGTGGTCGATATCGCAGATCGGCAGCAGGAAGCCATGGCCGTACATCTGCAGGCTGACCAGATGATGGGGCAACTGGTCCACTGAGGTGGCGGAAAAGCGGCTGCGGGTTTTCAATAAACCTAGGAAGTAATTGCTGTGGGTCATCAGCCCGTAGTTATGCACGCTGGGGTTGCCATGGTAGGTGGCGACGGCATTCTGCCCATGGCGCGCCTGAATATCGGCGAGGCGGTTGGCGACCAGCTCGAACGCCTCCTCCCACTCGATGGCTTGCCATTCGCTGCCGACGCGGCGCATCGGTTGGCGCAGGCGATCGGGGTCATTCTGAATATCTTGCAAGGCCACGGCTTTCGGGCAGATATGGCCGCGACTAAAGCTGTCCTCGGCATCGCCCTTGATCGACAGAATCTGTGTGCTGCCGTCAGCCTCGGTTTGCGTGGCGATGGTTAGACCACAAATCGCTTCACACAGATGACAGGCGCGGTGATGGAGGGTTTTGCTCATGGCGGGCCTCAAAGTTCTTGCGCTAAATGATCATGCAGATCAGTACAGTCAAGACTATGGAGGCTGGAGGGGGGCTACGCTAGTTCGCTAGATCTTATGAATCGGCCGGTATTAGCCCGGCCGATTCAGCTCAACCCTTACTGGATAGAGCTAATGGTGCCTTTGTTGCCAGTTACTTTAACGGTTACGGTTTTGTAAACCTTGTAGTCCTGCACGCTTACTTCGTAGCGCGGCGCAACGATCAGGTCAGCACCCGAGGCTTTAACGGCCTTGAAAGCTGCAGCTGATTTGGCATCGGCAACTGGGTCAAGACCCAGAGCAAAACCACCTTCGCCGCCACCGTAAGAAACGCCATCGGCGAATTGGGTATCGCCACCCAGCTTGAAGAAACCGAACAGTACGTTCACCGAAGATTGACCTTCGATCAGCTCGCCCACTTTTACGTCGGCTTTCAGATTGGTAGTCACTTCACCATTCAACGGTGCAGTCGGCTGACTAAAGTTTTGGCTGGCGCAACCGGTCAACAGAGCGAAGGCCGAGATAGCAGCGACAGAGATAACGCGTTTCATAAAAATTCCTTTTTACATTCCATAGAGACCCCGCGAGGGGGAAGGCAGTTCATTGCCCATAAATTGCGCAGGCAAACTAACAGTGCCCCCCCACCTCGAACAAGGCAGGATGTCCTTTTTGTGACAGTTCGCACGGCGAGCTAACAAAAGGCTTGCAGCCTGACGGGGGATGCAAACGTCGGGACAATTTGCACCGATGCGTAACTTCCTTATAAGATCGCGCCCTTCCCTATTCGCCGCACTGTGCGGCCCGCGCCGTTGGTGCCTGTGGTTTTCTTGGTGAAAACCTAGTTTTGGCGCCAGCGAGCTGTAGTAATTAAGGTAGTTAATGATGAGCGCAAGGCACTTTCTCTCGCTGCTGGACTGTACCCCCGCAGAGTTGAGCAGCCTGATTCGCCGTGGTATCGAACTGAAAACCCTGCGTAACCGTGGCGTGTTGTTCGAGCCGTTGAAAAACCGCGTGCTCGGGATGATTTTTGAAAAAGCCTCGACCCGCACCCGCCTGTCGTTTGAAGCCGGGATGATCCAACTGGGCGGCCAGGCGATTTTTCTCTCGCCGCGCGACACCCAGCTGGGCCGTGGCGAGCCGGTCAGCGACGCCGCCATCGTGATGTCGAGCATGCTCGACGCGGTGATGATCCGCACCTTCGCCCACAGCACCCTGACCGAGTTTGCCGCCCATTCGCGGGTGCCGGTGATCAACGGGCTGTCCGACGACCTGCACCCCTGCCAGCTGCTGGCCGACATGCAAACTTTCTTTGAACAGCGCGGCAGCATCCAGGGCAAAATCGTGGCCTGGATTGGCGACGGCAACAATATGTGCAACAGCTATATCGAAGCCGCCCTGCAGTTCGACTTCCAGTTGCGCGTCGCCTGCCCCGAAGGTTACGAGCCGGACCCGCGCTTTCTGGCCATGGCCGGTGAGCGGGTGCAGGTGCTGCGCGATCCACGCCAGGCAGTGGCCGGCGCGCACCTGGTGAGCACCGACGTGTGGACCTCAATGGGCCAGGAAGAGGAAACCGCCAAGCGCCTGCAACTCTTCGCCCCTTATCAAGTGACCCGCGAGCTGCTCGATCTGGCCGCCGGCGACGTGCTGTTTATGCACTGCCTGCCGGCCCACCGCGGCGAAGAAATCAGCCTGGACCTGCTCGACGACCCACGCTCGGTCGCCTGGGATCAAGCCGAGAACCGCTTGCACGCGCAAAAGGCCTTGCTTGAACTGCTGGTTGAACCGGCTTATCACCACGCATGAGCCACCCTCTGCTGTTAGCCCTGCGTAACCTCAGCTGTGGTTACCGCGGGCAACGGGTGGTCAGCGAACTCAATCTGCACCTGAATGCCGGCGATATCGGCTGTTTGCTCGGCCCATCGGGCTGCGGCAAAACCACCACACTGCGGGCGATTGCCGGCTTCGAGGCGGTGCAGCAGGGCGAAATCAGCCTGGCCGGCCAAGTCATCTCTCGCCCCGACTTTACCCTAGCTCCGGAGAAGCGCCGGATTGGCATGGTCTTTCAAGACTACGCACTGTTCCCGCACCTGACGGTGGCGCAGAACGTCGCCTTTGGCATCCGTCAGCACCCGCAACGTCAGCAGCTCACCGGCGAGTTATTGGAGCTGGTCAAACTCGACCAGCTCGGCCAGCGCTACCCCCATGAGTTGTCTGGCGGCCAACAGCAACGTGTCGCCCTGGCCCGTGCCTTGGCGCCAGAGCCGCAACTGCTGCTGCTCGACGAGCCGTTTTCCAACCTCGATGGCGAGCTGCGCCGCAAGCTCAGCCAAGAGGTGCGCGAAATCCTCAAACTGCGCGGTATCAGCGCTATTTTGGTCACCCACGACCAGCAAGAAGCCTTTGCCGTCAGCGATCACGTCGGGGTGTTTAACCAGGGCCGCCTGCAGCAATGGGACACCCCGTTTAACCTCTATCACGAGCCGCTCACGCCCTTTGTGGCCAGCTTTATTGGCCAGGGGTATTTCATCCGTGGGCAATTGCTCTCGCCCGACACGGTACAGACCGAGCTTGGAGTGATTCGCGGCAACCGCGCCTATCTCTGGCCCAACGGCAGTGCGGTGGATGTGCTGCTGCGCCCCGACGATATTGTTTACGACCCCGACAGCCCGTTGCAGGCGCGCATTGTTGCCAAGACCTTTCTCGGCGCCGCCACCCTGTATCGCCTGCAGCTGGCAACAGGCAGCGTGCTGGAATCGATTCTGCCCAGCCATGTCGACCTGGAAACCGGGCAAAACCTCGGCATTCGGATTGCTGCCGATCACCTGGTGGTGTTTCAAGCCCCAGCCTGAACCACCTCGCCTGCTAAATCCCCTCGTCAACTTAGTTATGCCGAGCCGCGCCGTGTTAATGCACCAGCAGCACGCAAACGGCGCCCATGCGGTGCGCGAGCTGTCATAAAAAACCCTTAAAACCGCCACAAATACCGATATAAACATTACAAATCAAACACTTACAAAACTGGCACGCAATCTGCTTTTACAAGCCTCGGTCAGCACAACGGCGTGTCTGCCAAACCGACAATGACGTCATGGCACCCGGCTTTGCTTAAAAGCCCAGGGAGCCGTGACGTTTTTTTTGCCTTTTTGGTCCCAAGGAAACTTGCCATGCGCCCAGTTAAACTGTCCTTGCTTTGCCTAGCCATCAGCAGCGCCGCCCTCAGTCACAATGCCGCTGCCGAAGAAAACTTCAGCAATATCTTCACCCAAGGCACGCCGATTCTCGACGCCCGTTATCGCTATGAATACGTCGATCAAAACGCTGCCAAAGGCAAGGCCGCTCTCGACCATGCCAACGCGCAAACCCTGCGCACCCGCCTGGGCTTTCAGACCGGCAAATGGTACGGCCTGTCGTCTCTGATTGAGGCCGACAACGTCAGCCGCATTGGCGATGAGTCTTACAACTCGACCCGTAACGGCCAGACCCAGTTCTCCGCCGTGCCCGACCCGGATGGCAGCGAAATCAACCAGGCCCTGCTGCGTTATGACCATAAATACGGCAGCGCGGTGGCCGGTCGCCAACGGATCAATCTGGACAACCAGCGCTTTATCGGCAGCGTCGCCTGGCGGCAAAACGAGCAGACCTATGACGG
>C687J26845_10000033_pt1 | contig 87864 bp, 73 predicted proteins | sample RifCSPlowO2_12_FD_26845 | JGI IMG/M metagenome (IMG submission 26845)
AATGGTTATTCCCTTGCCAAGTCCTGCAACAACAGCGGGGGCCATTTCCCGCGCAACCCGAAGGGCCGGGCCTGTTTTTGCGCGAGGCGGGGTTTCTCGTCGCTCATTTGGAACAACCAAACCGCGCTTCTCGTGCCTTGCCTCGCGCAAAAACAGGCTCCGGCGCGGCCGCGAATGAAATGGCAACAGACCCTAGAGGTAGGCCAATTATTAATGGCGAATAGTACCTATTACTGCCGGGGAGTTGCTGTTGCGCCATGCCAATGGTCCATCATCTAGTCGGCGTGGTTGGCCAGTTTGCTGCGGGGACTGGCCTGCGCCTCGCTAACGCCAGCCTTCGCGCCGCGCCGCGCCGGTGGCTCACCTGTCACCCGCCACACCGCGGATTCGGTCAAATGTAGTTTTTGCGACAAAATAAAATTGAATTATTAATTGTTAGCCCATGAACTTATGGTTGTTGTTACTGTTGCAATCAGCTGCCACCGCACGAAGCTAACTACTACGACACGGAATCACCGCCTGTTCATATTGGCTTTGAGCATCATATTCACCACTTGGAGTCGATCCCATGCATCCCCGCGTCCTTGAGGTAACCGAGCGAATTGTCGTGCGCAGTCGTGTTATGCGCGAGCGCTACCTGGCCATGATTTACGCGGCCGCCAGTGAGGGGCCGCAACGCAGCAAGCTGCAATGCGCCAACTTCGCCCACGGAGTGGCAGGTTGCGGCAGCGAAGACAAGCAAACCCTGCGTTTGATGAATGCGGCCAACGTGGCGATTGTCTCCGCGTATAACGACATGCTCTCGGCGCACCAGCCTTACGAGCCTTTCCCCGAACAGATCAAGCAGGCCTTGCGTGAGATAGGTTCGGTCGGCCAGTTCGCCGGTGGTGTACCGGCCATGTGCGATGGCGTGACCCAAGGCGAGCCAGGCATGGAGCTGGGTATCGCCAGCCGCGAGGTGATCGCCATGGCCACTGCAGTGGCGCTGTCGCACAACATGTTCGATGCCGCGCTGTGCCTGGGTATCTGCGACAAGATCGTCCCCGGACTGATGATGGGCGCCCTGCGTTTCGGTCACTTGCCGACCCTGTTCATCCCGGCGGGGCCGATGCCTTCTGGGTTGTCGAACAAGGAGAAGGCCGACGTACGTCAGCGCTATGCCGAGGGCAAGGCCAGCCGCGACGAGTTGCTGGAAGCCGAGATGGCCGCCTACCACAGCCCCGGCACCTGTACCTTCTACGGCACTGCCAACACCAACCAGCTGCTAATGGAAGTGATGGGCCTACATTTGCCGGGCGCCTCCTTCGTCAACCCCAACACACCGCTACGCGATGCGCTGACCCGCGAAGCGGCGCAGCAGATCACTCGGCTGACCAAGCAAAGCGGGCAATTTATGCCGCTCGGCGAGATCGTCGACGAACGTTGCCTGGTCAACTCGATCGTCGCACTGAGTGCCACCGGCGGTTCGACCAACCACACCCTGCATATGCCGGCCATCGCCCTGGCGGCGGGCATCCAGTTGACCTGGCAGGACATGGCTGATCTCTCTGCCGTGGTGCCGACCCTGGCCCACGTTTATCCCAACGGCAAATCCGATATCAATCACTTCCAGGCGGCCGGCGGCATGGCCTTCTTGATTCGTGAGCTGCTCGACGCCGGGCTGCTGCACGAGGACGTCAACACCGTGGCAGGCCATGGCCTCAGCCGCTATACCCGTGAGCCGTTCCTTGAGGAGGGCAAGCTGGTTTGGCGCGACGGGCCGAGCAAGAGCTATGACGAAAGCGTGCTGCGTCCGGTGGCGCGGCCGTTCTCCCCGGAAGGTGGCCTGCGGGTGCTGGAGGGCAACCTTGGCCGTGGCGTGATGAAGGTCTCGGCCGTAGCGCCCGAGCATCAGCTGGTCGAGGCCCCGGCGCGAGTATTCGAGGATCAGCAAGAACTGGTCGATGCCTTCAAGGCCGGCGAGTTGGAACACGACTTCGTCGCGGTGATGCGTTTCCAGGGCCCGCGCAGCAACGGCATGCCGGAGTTGCACAAGATGACGCCGTTCCTTGGCGTGCTGCAGGATCGTGGCTTCAAGGTGGCGTTGGTCACCGACGGGCGTATGTCCGGTGCCTCAGGCAAGATCCCCGCGGCTATCCATGTCTGCCCCGAAGCCTACGGTGGCGGTCCGCTGGCGCGGGTGCGCGATGGCGACATGATCCGCGTCGACGGTCACACCGGTGAATTGCAGCTGCTGCTCAGTGCCGAGGAGCTGGCGGCGCGTGAGCCGGCAATCGGCACGCTGGACAATGCCGTGGGTTGCGGCCGCGAGCTGTTTGCCTTTATGCGCCAATCCTTCAGCTCGGCGGAGCAGGGCGCCTGTGCTTTTAGCAGCAGCCTGGAGTCGTTGCAGTGAAGCTGGCGTTGGTCGGTGATGTCGGTGGCACCAATGCGCGTTTCGCCCTCTGGCGTGACGACCAGCTGGAGTCGGTGCGGGTGTTGGCCACCGCCGATTATCCGAGGCCGGAACAGGCGATTCGCGCCTACCTGATCGAGCTTGGGCTGCCGCTTGGTGCCGTCGATTCGGTGTGCTTGGCCTGCGCCGGCCCGGTCAGTGGCAATCTGTTCCGCTTTACCAATAATCACTGGCGTCTCAGTCGCTCGGCGTTCTGTCGTGACTTGCAGGTGCGCGAACTGCTGCTGATCAATGATTTTTCCGCCATGGCGCTGGGCATGACCCGTTTGCGTGATGACGAGCGCATAACGGTCTGCCCTGGGGTGGCCGAAGCGGATCGCCCCAGCGTGGTGATCGGCCCTGGCACCGGTTTGGGGGTCGGCAGTTTGCTGGCCCTGAGCGATGGCAGCTGGCGGGCGTTGCCGGGCGAGGGTGGGCATGTCGATCTGCCGATTGGTAATCCGCGTGAAGCCGAGCTGTGGCAGCAGTTGTATCGCCAGCTCGGTCATGTGCGCGCCGAGGATGTGCTCAGCGGTAACGGTTTGCTGCTGCTCTATCGGAGCATTTGTGCGCTGGATGGTCATGCGCCGCGCTTGAATTCGCCGGCCGAGGTCACGGCCGCAGCGCTGGCAGGCGATGCGGTGGCCGTGGCGGTGCTGGAGCAGTTCTGTTGCTGGCTAGGCCGCGCCGCCGGTAACAATGTGCTGAGCCTGGGTGCGCGCGGCGGGGTGTACATTGTCGGCGGCGTGGTGCCGCGGTTTGCCGAGTTATTCCTGGCCAGTGGCTTTGCCCGCTGCTTTCGCGACAAGGGCTGCATGAGCGATTACCTCATTGGGATTCCTGTATGGCTGGTGATGGCCGAGTATCCGGGTTTGCTGGGTGCAGGTGTGGCGCTGCAGCAGGCGTTTGAACATGGCTAGGGCTGGGAGTGCTGTGCGCAGCACCTGCGGTTACTGGTGCGCGTGGTGCACCCTACGGGATAACAATAAGGATGGCGGACGGTGAGCCAGCCGGGAAAATCGATACTGCTGGTCGATGATGACCAGGAAACTCGCGAACTGCTGCAGACCTATCTGAGCCGTGCCGGTTTTCAGGTGCGTACCGTCGGCGATGGTGCAGGCTTTCGCCAGAGCCTCGGCGCCGAGGTGGCCGACCTGGTGATTCTCGATGTGATGCTGCCCGACGAGGATGGCTTCAGCCTCTGCCGTTGGGTGCGCGAGCATCAGCGTTTCGCCCAGGTGCCTATCATCATGCTCACCGCCAGCTCGGATGAAATCGACCGGGTCATCGGCCTGGAATTGGGTGCCGACGACTACCTTGGCAAGCCCTTCAGTCCGCGCGAGTTGCTGGCGCGGATCAAGGCCCTGCTGCGCCGTGCGCACTTCAGTCAGGAGCGTAGCGGCGAGGTGTTGGCCTTCGACGAGTGGCGCCTGGATATGGTCAGCCATCGCCTGTTCCACTGCGACGGTGAAGAGGTGTTGCTGTCCGGCGCCGACTTCGGCTTGCTCAAGTTGTTTCTCGATCACCCGCAGCAAATTCTCGATCGCGACACCATCGGCAATGCCACCCGTGGCCGTGAAGTGATGCCGCTGGAGCGTATCGTCGATATGGCGGTCAGCCGTCTGCGCCAACGCCTGCGCGACACCGGCAAGCCGGCGCGGTTGATCCGCACGGTGCGCGGCAGCGGTTACCAGTTGGCGGCGAATGTCACGCAGCATCTCGGTGCTGCGCGTTAACTGGCGCCGGCTGTTGCCGGTGCCGCGCTCGCTGCTTGGGCGCATGTTGCTGCTGACCTTGTTGGCGGTGCTGCTGGCACAGGCCTTGTCGAGCGTGATCTGGGTGTCGCAACTGCGGGCCAGCCAGATGGAAGGGCTGCTCACCAGTGCGCGCAGCCTGGCGCAATCGATGGCTGCCAGCGTCAGTTATTTTCGCTCGCTGCCCCTTGGCTATCGGCCCATGGTCCTCGACCAGTTGCGCAATATGGGCGGCACGCGGTTTTTCGTGTCGCTCAACGACAAGCCGTTGAATATGCAGGTATTGCCGCAAACCCCGCGCAAGCGCGCGGTGCTCGATGCGGTCGATGCGACCCTGCGCGAGCGCCTGGGCAGCAACCTTGACCTGCTGGTGCAGTTCGTCAGCCCGAATGACTTACGCATCTTCAATGGCGCGGTGAAGCTCGATGAGCTGCCGCGCTCCTGGGCGCATTACGCCCTGAGCCTGGAGCCACTGAGCCCGCCGGTGCTGGTCACGCAGATCCAGATCGCGCCGAACGAATGGCTGTATCTCGCCTCCTTAATGCCCGAGCCCTATGTCAGTCTGGAGCAGCAAGGGCTGCCGGCTCAGCAACTGTGGTTCATCATCCTCACCAGCAGTTTCCTGCTGCTGTTCATCGGTATTTTGGTGCACTGGCAGAGCCGGCCACTCAAGCGCTTGGCGGTGGCGGCGCGGGAAATGTCCCTGGGCTGCGAGGTCGAACCGCTGACCGAGGTGGGCGGCAGCGAAGTGGTCGAGGTTAGCCGTGCATTCAACAGCATGCGCGAGCGCATCGTCCGTTACCTGCGCGAGCGCAGTCAGTTGTTCAGCGCCATTTCCCATGATCTGCGCACGCCGATCACCCGTCTGCGCCTGCGTGTCGAATTGCTCGAAGACGAGACCTTGCAAGCCAAGTTCAGCCGTGACCTCGACGAGCTGGAGATGCTGGTCAAGGGCGCGCTGCAATGCGTGAAGGACACCGACATTCACGAAAATATCGAGCCAGTAGACCTTAACTACCTGCTCAACTGCGTAGTTGAACCCTATCTGGCGCCGGCTGGAAATGGCCGAGTCACGCTGGATGGTCAGGTCCAGGGTGCCTATCCAGGCAAACCATTGGCGCTTAAACGTTGTATCGGCAACCTGATCGATAACGCCCTTAAATATGGGCAAAAGGCCCATCTGCATATCGAAGATGATGCGAGTGCCTTCGTTCTGCATGTCGATGACGAGGGGCCGGGAGTGCCCGAGCAGCGCCTGGAGCAGGTATTTGAGCCGCATTTCCGCCTGGCCGGGCAGCAACAAGGCTACGGTCTGGGGCTGGGTATCGCCCGCAATATCGCCCACAGCCATGGCGGCGAGGTGAGCCTGCGCAATCTGCGCGAAGGCGGCCTGCGCGTGACCTTGTGGCTGCCACGCTATGCCGAGTGAGTTTGTCGGGTGGCTTCAGCCCAGCCTAGAGTTTTCCGGAGTTTTGTAACCAGCCCGTGACCTTTGCGCATCCCTTCGTTACCCGCCGCGGTGGCGTCCGTGGTTAGACTTCACTGCAGCGCAAGCACCAGACTTGCCCGCGAATAACAGCAAGAAAGGAACCCACCGATGAACGTGTTTTTTCGCCTGGCAACTGCAATTTCTCTTGTCTCCCTGATGCCGCTGGCTGCCCACGCTGGTGAAGTCGAGGTGCTTCATTGGTGGACCTCCGGTGGCGAAAAACGCGCCGCCGATACTCTGCAAAAACTGGTCGAGGCCAAGGGGCATACCTGGAAGGATTTCGCCGTCGCCGGTGGTGGTGGTGAAGCAGCCATGACGGTGCTTAAAACCCGCGCTGTTTCCGGTAATCCGCCTGCCGCCGCGCAGATCAAAGGGCCGGATATCCAAGAGTGGGGCGCGCTGGGTCTGCTCGCTGACCTTAACGCTATCGCTGCCGAGCAGAAATGGGACAGCCTGCTGCCCAAGCAGGTGGCGAACATCATGAAGTACAAGGGCGACTATGTGGCGGTGCCGGTCAATGTGCATCGGGTCAACTGGCTGTGGATCAATCCCGAGGTTTTTGCCAAGGCCGGCGCTACGCCGCCGACCACTCTCGATGAATTCTTCGTCGCTGCCGACAAGCTCAAAGCTGCCGGTTTCATCCCCCTGGCCCACGGTGGCCAGCCTTGGCAGGACGGCACCGTATTCGAAGATTTGGCCTTCAGCATCTTGGGTGCCGAGGGCTATCGCAAAGCCTTCGTCGAGCAGGACAAGGACACCCTGACCGGGCCGAAGATGGTCGAGGTGTTCGCTGCCCTGCAAAAAATGCGCGGTTATATCGATGCCGACGCGGCCGGGCGCGACTGGAATACCGCGGCTGGCCTGGTGATCAATGGCAAGGCCGGTATGCAGGTGATGGGCGACTGGGCCAAGAGCGAATGGACCGCCGCCGGCAAGGTCGCCGGTAAGGATTACCAGTGCCTGCCGTTCCCTGGCACCCAGGGCAGCTTCGCCTACAACATCGATTCTCTGGTCATGTTCAAACTGAGCGATGAGCAGAACCGCAAGGCCCAGGAAGACCTGGCACGAACCGTCATGGAGCCTGAGTTTCAGGAATTATTCAGTCAGAACAAGGGCTCGATTCCGGTGCGTCAGGACGTGGACATGAGCACCTTCGACGCCTGCGCCCAGCAGTCCATGCTCGACTTCAAGGCGGCCGCTGCCAGCGGTGGTTTGCAACCGAGCCTGGCCCACGGCATGGCGGCCTCCAGCTATGTGCAGGGCGCGGTGTTCGATGTGGTGACCAACTTCTTCAACGACCCCAAGGCCGACCCGAAACGCGCCGCCAAGCAACTCGCCGCGGCCATCCAAGCGGTGCAGTAAGGCACCCCTAGCCGCCGGTTTTGCCGGCGGCTTTTTCCCCCGCTGATTTCAGGCTGCCCGAACGGGTGGCAGGGATTCGTGCACTCCGAAAACGCCCTAGCCGCCGGTTTCTTTTCCGCGGGAGGGGAGACGAGCCCAATCCAGGAGCCCCGTTATGAGTTCAACCGTCGTATTTACCAAGGCCTCACCGCTGGATGCGCTGCAACGCTGGCTGCCCAAGCTGGTGCTGGCGCCGAGCATGTTGATCGTGTTGCTCGGCTTCTACGGCTACATCCTCTGGACCTTCTTGCTGTCGTTTACCAGCTCGCGCTTTATGCCCAGTTACCAGTGGGTCGGTTTGCAGCAGTACGAGCGCCTGCTGGACAACGACCGTTGGTGGGTGGCGAGCAAGAACCTGATGGTCTTTGGTGGCCTGTTCATCAGCATCAGTCTGGTGGTCGGTGTGTTGCTGGCGGTATTGCTGGATCAGCGCATTCGCCGTGAAGGCTTTATCCGCACCATTTTGCTCTACCCCATGGCGCTGTCGATGATAGTCACCGGCACCGCCTGGAAGTGGCTGCTCAACCCCGGCCTGGGTATCGACAAGATGCTCCGTGACTGGGGTTGGGAGGGCTTTCGGTTCGACTGGCTGGTGGACCCGGATCGGGTGGTTTACTGCCTGGTGATCGCCGCCGTGTGGCAGGCCTCGGGCTTTGTGATGGCGCTGTTTTTGGCGGGGTTAAGAGGCGTCGACCAGTCGATCATCCGCGCCGCCCAGGTGGATGGTGCCAGCTTGCCGAATATCTACCTGCGCATCGTCCTGCCGAGCCTCGGTCCGGTGTTCTTCAGCGCGCTGATGATCCTTTCACACATCGCCATCAAAAGCTTCGATCTGGTCGCCTCGATGACCGCCGGCGGCCCCGGCTACGCCTCCGATCTGCCAGCGATGTTTATGTATGCGCACACCTTCACCCGCGGCCAGATGGGGCTCGGCGCCGCCAGCGCGATCCTTATGCTCGGCGCGGTGCTGGCGATCCTGGTGCCGTATCTGTACTCCGAATTGCGAGGTAAACGCCATGACTAGCATTGTCGGCAAATTCCCGATCAGCCTGAGCCGCCTGGCGATCTACGCCACTCTACTGGCAGCGTGCGCGGTCTACCTGATCCCGCTGCTGATCATGCTACTGACCAGCTTCAAGAGCCCGGACGACATCCGCAGCGGCAACCTGCTGTCCTGGCCCGAGGTGTTTACCGCCATCGGCTGGCTGAAGGCCTGGGACGGTGTCGGCGGCTACTTCTGGAACTCGGTGAAGATCACCATTCCGGCGGTGCTGATCTCCACCCTGCTCGGTGCGCTGAACGGCTATGTGCTGGCCATGTGGCGTTTTCGTGGCTCGCAGCTGTTCTTTGGTCTGCTGCTGTTTGGCTGCTTCCTGCCGTTTCAGGTGGTGCTGCTGCCGGCGTCCTTCACCCTCGGTCAACTCGGCCTGGCCAATACCACCAGCGGCCTGGTGCTGGTGCATGTGGTCTACGGCCTGGCCTTCACCACGCTGTTTTTTCGCAACTACTACGTCAGCGTGCCGGATGCTCTGGTGCGCGCGGCGCGGCTGGATGGTGCGGGGTTCTTCACCATCTTCGGGCGGATCCTGCTGCCCATGTCGACCCCAATCATCATGGTCTGCCTGATCTGGCAGTTCACTCAGGTCTGGAACGACTTCCTCTTCGGTGTGGTGTTCGCCAGCGGCGACACCCAGCCGATCACCGTAGCCCTCAATAACCTGGTCAACACCAGCACCGGGGCCAAGGAATACAACGTCGACATGGCCGCGGCGATGATCGCCGGGCTGCCCACGCTGGTCGTCTACATACTGGCCGGTAAGTACTTCCTGCGCGGGCTTACAGCCGGCGCCGTCAAAGGTTGAAAGCTGCTGCTGCGCTCGGTCATGCAGCGTTGGAATCCGGCTCGGAAAGCCGCTTGCGGCTAACGCGCTTCAGTGCGGCCCCGAAGGGGTGAGCGAAGCGAGTCAAGCTCATTTAGCGGCCTAAATTCCGCTTCCTCGCCGGATTCCGCCTTACCTGACCTTCGCTTGCGACGCGTCAACGATATTGGAGAGATGAAATGGCAACGCTTGAACTGCGCAACGTCAACAAGTCCTACGGCAACGGCCTGGCGGACACCCTGAAGAATATCGATATCCAGATCGACTCCGGCGAGTTCCTGATTCTCGTTGGGCCGTCCGGCTGCGGTAAATCCACCCTGATGAACTGCATCGCCGGTCTGGAGGAAATTAGTGCTGGCGCGATCCTGGTGGATGGCGCCGATATCAGTGGCATGAGCCCCAAGGATCGCGACATTGCCATGGTTTTCCAGTCCTATGCGCTGTACCCGACCATGACGGTGCAGGGCAACATCGCCTTCGGCCTGAAGATGCGCAAGATGGCACCGGCAGCGATCGAGGCGGAGGTCGCGCGGGTGGCCAAACTGCTGCAGATCGAGCACCTGCTGGCGCGCAAGCCCGGCCAGCTTTCCGGTGGTCAGCAGCAGCGCGTGGCCATGGGGCGGGCATTGGCGCGGCGGCCGAAGATCTACCTTTTCGACGAGCCGCTGTCTAACCTCGACGCCAAGCTGCGCGTGGAGATGCGCACCGAAATCAAGCTGATGCATCAGCGTTTGAAGACCACCACGGTCTACGTCACCCACGACCAGATCGAGGCCATGACCCTCGGCGACAAAGTGGCGGTGATGAAGGACGGCATCATCCAGCAGTTCGGTACTCCGCAACAGATCTACAACGATCCGGCCAACCTGTTCGTGGCGAGCTTTATCGGTTCGCCGCCGATGAACTTCATCCCCTTGCATCTGCAGCGTCGCGCCGGCCAACTGTGGGCTCTGCTCGACAGTGGTCAGGCGCGCTGCGAGTTGCCGCTGGGGGCGATGGAGGAGGGCTTCGAGAGCCGTGAAGTGATACTCGGTATTCGCCCGGAGCAGATCCAGGTGGCCCCTGCTGGCAGCAGCACGTTGCCGTCGATCCGCGCCGAGGTGCAAGTCACCGAGCCCACCGGGCCGGACACCCTGGTGTTCGTCAACCTCAACCAGACCAAGGCCTGTTGCCGCATGGCGCCGGATGCCGCGCCGCAGGCGGGGCAAATCCTCGAGCTGCAATTCGATCCGAGCAAAGTGCTGCTGTTCGATGCGCAAAGCGGTGAGCGTCTGTTGGCAGGAAAAGTCCACAGCGGTGACCGTACGGCCAAGGTCGCGCAGTTCAAGGGTCGCTAAACGAAGTTGCAAGCAAGCAGTCGCTCAAGGGCTGCTTGCCGTGTCCGCGCTCCTGGCGCTGTGCCATGAGCGGTTAACCAATAAAAACAAAAAATGGAGTGGATATGAGAACAGTAACGAGTCTCGGCCTGGCGTTGTCCATGAGCTACCTGGTGTTACCTCATGCGGCGCAGGCCGTGGAGTTCAGTGGTTATGTGCGCAGTGGCGCGGGCGGTTCGGCAAACGGCGGCTCGCAAGCCTGCTTCCAGTTGCCCGGCGCCCAGTCGAAGTACCGTTTGGGTAACGAGTGCGAACAGTACATGGAGCTGGATCTGCGCCAGGATCTGCTCACCCTCGACGACGGCTCGGTACTCAGCGTCGAAGGCATGGCGCAGCTGTACAACGAGTATGGCCACACGCCGAAATTCACCGGTGACTACGGCTTCGCGCGGATGAACCAGATGTACGCCGAGTTGAGCAATATGCCGGCCTTGAATGGTGGCTCGTTATGGGCGGGTCGGCGTTTCTACAAACGCAACGACATCCATATCTCCGACTTCTATTACTGGAACCAGAGCGCCACCGGCTTCGGTGTCGACGAGATGGTGATCGGCGACCTGAAGTACAGCTATGTGTTCTCGCGCAAGGACAACTACGACCAGAAACCCTATATCAACCGTCAAGATTTTAACGTCGGCGGCTTCCAGACCAACCCCGGCGGCGAACTGGAAGTGGGCGTCAGCTACATCGAGAAACCCGGCAGCACGGATGCGCACAGCGGCTGGTCGGTTGCTGCGCAGCATGTGCAGGACGAGTTTCTGGGCGGCATTAATACCCTGGCCCTGCAGTATGGCGAAGGCCCTGGTACCGGTCTGGGTTACACCGGCGACCCGACCCTGGACGACAATGCCAAGAGCTGGCGCGCGGTGGAGTTCTTCGATTGGCAGATCACCCCGCGCCTCGGTGGTCAGATCGAGGTGGTCTATCAGAAGGACATCCGCACCGGTGGCGCCGACCAGAATTGGCTATCGGTTGGCGGGCGTACCAGTTATGCCTTCACCGAGCAGTTCAAGCTGATCGGCGAGCTGGGCCGCGATCAGGTCGAGGCTCCCGGCGGCACCCGCAAGCTGACCAAATTTACCGTGGCGCCGACCTGGTCGCCGGCCGGCCCTGGCTTCTGGGCGCGTCCAGAGCTGCGTCTGTATTACACCTATGCCAGCTGGAACGAGGCGGCGCAGCGTGCAGCCAGTGAATTGGAGGCGGGCTCGGCATTGTCCGATAGCGGGGTTTTTGGCACTGCGCGACATGGCTCCAATGTCGGCGTGCAGGTTGAGTACTGGTGGAAATGAGGTGGTTAGAGCAACTGCGACGAAAGAGGGGGGATGGCGACTGCTAAATCGCGGCGTTCGATCGGCTCGCCGCTTGGCGAGCCTGTATGCGCGGCTGGCTTGAGGTGTGTTTTTGCGGGGGCTTGCGGGGTGTCTGGCAAGCTAGCCTGGATCTTCATCGCTCGGGTAGCGGCTGGCGTTGAGGCTTTCCTTGATCTTGCGCAGGTGCGGCTGGAAGTCCACGCCACGGCGCAGGGTCACCCCGGTGGCCAATACGTCCAACACGGTGAGCTGAATAATCCGCGAGGTCATCGGCATATAGATGTCGGTGTCCTCAGGCAGTGGGATGTCCAGGCTCAGGGTGCTGGCCTTGGCCAGGGGCGAGCCGGCGGCGGTCAGGCCGAGCACCGAGGCGCCGTTCTGCCGGGCCAGACGCGCGACTTCCACCAGTTCGCGGGTGCGGCCAGTGTAGGAAATGATCACGAAGAGGTCGCCGGTGTGGGCCACCGAAGCCAGCATGCGCTGCATCAGCACATCGGAATGCGCGGATACCGCGAGGTTGAAGCGGAAGAATTTGTGCTGGGCATCCAGGGCCACCGAGGCCGAGGCGCCGAGGCCAAAGAAGTGGATCTGCCGGGCCTGGATCAGCAGGTCAACGGCGCGGCTGATCAGTTGCGGGTCGAGGCTCTGGCAGGCGCTGTCGAGGGAGGTGATGGCACTGCCGAAGATCTTCCGGGTATAGGCCTCGGGGCCGTCGTCGGCTTCCACCGCGCGGCTCACGTAGGCGGCGCCGCTGGCCAGGCTTTGGGCCAACTGCATTTTCAGTTCTGGGTAGCCGTTGACGCCGAACGAGCGGCAGAAGCGATTGACTGTCGGCTCGCTGACCTTCGCGGCCTGGGCCAGCGCGGCAATGCTGAAGCGGGTGGCTTCCTGCGGGCCGCGCAGAATCACTTCGGCAACCTTGCGTTCGGCCTTGCTCAGCCCTTCGAGGCGGTTCTGGATCTGCTCCAGAAGATTTCGCACGCGGTCCATCTTTCGTCCTTAGGTCGGGGGGCTGCCTATCGTACTGAGGGTGCCCGGTTGCGGCCACATGAATATAAGCCTTGCGGAAATATTGTTATTATTACTACATAAGTTTGATTATTACGGCTAAGCTTCACACTTAAAGCTTATTTTGATATGGGAATATATATCATGACCTCAGCCACTGTCGGACCCTGCGCCTTCGCCCTCTTCGGGGCCATGGGTGATCTGGCGCTGCGCAAGCTGTTTCCTGCCCTCTATCAACTGGATCGTGCCGGCCTGCTGCATGCCGAGACGCGCATCCTCGCCCTGGCCCGTGAGAACGGCGAGCCTGCCACGCACCTGGCGGCCATCGGCGAGCACCTGCACCGTCATGTACCGACTCGCGAGATCGATGCGGCGGTCATGCAGCGCTTTATGGCGCGCCTGGACTACCTGTCGATGGATTTCCTCCAGGCGGCGGACTACCCCGCACTGGCAGACAGGCTGGGTCCGGTGGAACGACTCATCGCCTACTTCGCCACGCCCGCCTCGGTGTACGGGGCGATCTGCGCCGGGCTGGCGCAGACCGGGCTGGCGCAGACCGGGCTGGCGCAGCGCACTCGGGTGGTGCTGGAGAAGCCCATCGGCCACGACCTGGGCTCTTCCCGCGAGGTGAACGATGCCGTGGCACTGCACTTCCCGGAGAACCGCACCTATCGGATTGATCACTACCTGGGCAAGGAGACGGTGCAAAACCTGATCGCCCTGCGCTTCGCCAACAGCCTGTTCGAGACCCAGTGGAACCAGAACCACATTTCCCATGTGGAGATCACCGTGGCCGAGCAGGTCGGTATCGAGGGCCGCTGGGGCTACTTCGACCAGGCCGGTCAGCTGCGCGACATGATCCAGAATCACCTGCTGCAGCTGCTCTGCCTGATCGCCATGGACCCGCCCAGTGACCTCTCGGCCGACAGCATCCGCGATGAGAAGGTCAAGGTGCTCAAGGCCCTGGCGCCGATCACCGCCGAGCAGCTCAGCCAGCAGGTGGTGCGCGGCCAGTATGTGGCCGGCAGCAGCGCCGGCAAGGCGGTGCCGGGCTACCTGGAGGAAGACAACGCCAATGCCCAGAGCGACACCGAGACCTTCGTCGCGTTGCGCGCGGAAATCCGCAACTGGCGCTGGTCCGGCGTGCCTTTCTATCTGCGTACCGGCAAGCGCATGCCGCAGAAGTTGTCGCAGATCGTCATCCACTTCAAGGAGGCGCCGCATTACATCTTCTCCCCAGAGCAGCGTCCGCTGATCAGCAATCGCCTGATCATCCGCCTGCAGCCGGACGAGGGTATTTCCCTGCAGGTGATGACCAAGGACCAGGGCCTGGACAAGGGCATGCAACTGCGCAGCCGCCCGTTGCAGCTGAGCTTCTCCGATGCCCACGGCTCACGGATTCCAGACGCCTACGAGCGGCTGCTGCTGGAAGTCATGAAAGGCAACCAGAACCTCTTCGTGCGCAAGGACGAGATCGAGTACGCCTGGAAATGGTGTGACCAGCTGATCGCCGGCTGGCAGCGCCAAGGCGACTCGCCCAAGCCCTATGCGGCGGGCACTTGGGGGCCGATGGCGTCGATGGCATTGATCACTCGCGATGGCAGGAGCTGGTATGGCGATCTTTAATCTCGACCTGCCGGTGCAGGTCACCGGGCTCAGCCTGAGCAACCCCGAGCAACTCGCTTCGGAGCTGGCACTGACGGTGGCCCAGGCTTTGCGCACGGCCATCGAGGCGCGGGGCAGGGCGTCACTGGTGCTGTCCGGTGGGCGCAGCCCGATTGCCTTCTTCGAGCGCCTGTCGAGCCAGGAGTTGGACTGGTCGCGGGTGGTTGTGAGCCTGGCGGACGAGCGCTGGGTTACGGTCAGCCATGCCGACAGCAACGAGGGGCTGGTGCGCCGCCATCTGCTGCGCGGACCGGCCGCCCAAGCAGGTTTTATCGGTCTGTATCAGCCGGCGAAGAACCTGGACGACGCGGCGCAGCTGGCGGACCAGGCGTTGGCCGAACTGCCCCAGCCCATCGACGTGTTGGTGCTGGGCATGGGCGAGGACGGCCACACCGCCTCGCTGTTCCCGAGCAGCCCGAACCTCGCGTCGGCGCTGAGCCCCGACTGCCCGCAGCGTTGCCTGCCGATGCAGGCCCCGACCGCGCCCCACCAGCGCCTGAGCATGCCACTGGCGTTACTCGCCGGCGCCCGTCTGACGCTGCTGGCCGTACAGGGCCAAGCCAAGCTGGCGACCCTGAGCGCAGCGCTCGCCGGCGAAGATCTGGCGCAGATGCCGATTCGCGCCTTTCTCCTTCATCCCCTCGAGATTTACTGGTGCCCATAAGCCCTAAGGATCAGCCGATATGACCAACATCCAGAACAACCAGGTGGCAGACCGCGGGGCGGTGCCGAGCATGGCCGGGAAGATCGCCCTGATCGACCGGCTCTGCGAGCGGGCGCGCATTCTTCCCGTCATCACCATCGAGCGCGAGGCGGATATTTTGCCACTGGCCGACGCCCTAGCCGCGGGCGGCCTGCGCACGCTGGAAATCACCCTGCGCTCGGAGCACGGCCTGACCGCCATCCGCCTGTTGCGCGAGCAGCGCCCACAATTGTGCGTCGGTGCCGGCACTGTGCTCGACCTGCAGATGCTGGCCGAGGCCGAGGCCGCCGGGGCGCAGTTTATCGTCACCCCAGGCTGCACGACCGAACTGCTGCAGGCCGGTGTGCAAAGCCGGCTGCCGCTGCTGCCGGGTATCAGCAGCGCCTCGGAAATCATGCTCGGCTACGCGCTGGGTTACCGCCGCTTCAAGCTTTTCCCTGCCGAGATCAGTGGCGGCGTCGCGGCACTGAAGGCATTCGGCGGCCCGTTTGCCAGCGCCCGTTTCTGCCCGACCGGAGGCGTCAATGCGACTAATGTGCAGAGCTACATGGCGCTGCCCAATGTGATGTGCGTGGGCGGCACCTGGATGCTGGACAGCCACTGGATACGCCAGGGCGACTGGCAGCGCATCGCCGCCTGCAGCGCTGAGGCCCTGGCCAACCTTGCCCCCTAAAAGGGTCGACCGCTCCACCATCACCCGTCCGTTTCAGAGGGATAAGCAATGAGCCACGACAAGAACCTCGACACCCTGTTTCCTACTGCCGCCGAGATTCCCGAGCGCTATAGTCCAGGCGAACCCATCGAACAGCGCGAGTACCTGGTGAACGGTGAGCTGATCCGCTGGGACGGGCCGCTAGCTAAGGTGTGCAGCCCGATCTTCTTCGCTACCGAGCGAGGCGACGAGCAGGTAGTGCTCGGCAGCACGCCGCTGCTGGATGCCGACGCCGCACTGAGCGTGCTGGACGCTGCGGTACAGGCCTACGATCACGGTCAGGGTGTCTGGCCGACCATGCGCGTGGCCGAGCGGATCCAGCATGTCGAGGCCTTCCTCGCCCGCATGCGCGAACAGCGCGAAGCGGTGGTCAAGCTGCTGATGTTGGAGATCGGCAAGAACCTCAAGGACTCGGAGAAGGAGTTCGACCGCACCTGCGACTACATGGTTGACACCATTGAGGCGTTGAAAGAACTGGACCGCTGCTCCAGCCGCTTCGAGCTGGAGCAGGGCACCCTCGGCCAGATCCGCCGCGCGCCGCTGGGCGTGGCACTGTGCATGGGCCCCTACAACTACCCGCTGAACGAGACCTTCACCACGCTGATTCCGGCGCTGATCATGGGCAACGCCGTGATCTTCAAACCGGCAAAATTCGGTGTGCTGCTGATCCGTCCGCTGCTCGAAGCCTTCCGCGACAGCTTTCCGCCGGGGGTGATCAATATCATCTACGGCCGTGGCCGCGACACGGTCAGCGCGCTGATGGCCAGCGGCAAGGTCGACGTGTTCGCCTTCATCGGCACCAACAAAGGCGCCAGCGACCTGAAGAAGCTGCACCCGCGGCCGCACCGCCTGCGCGCGGCGCTGGGCCTGGATGCGAAGAATCCCGGCATAGTGCTGCCCCAGGTCGACCTGGATAACGCGGTGAGCGAGGCCATCACTGGCGCACTGTCGTTCAACGGCCAGCGCTGCACGGCGCTGAAAATCCTCTTCGTCCACGAGCAGGTGCTGCAACCCTTCCTCGACAAGTTCTGTGCCGCGCTGGCCGAGCTCAAGCAGGGCATGCCCTGGGAGGAGGGAGTGTCGCTGACGCCATTGCCCGAGCCCGGCAAGGTCGACTACCTCAATGCGCTATTGGCAGACGCCGTCGCCAAGGGCGCGCGGGTGGTCAACCCAGGTGGCGGCACGCACCGCGCAAGCTTCTTCTACCCGGCCGTGCTGAGCCCGGTGAGCAGCGAGATGCGCCTCTATCACGAAGAGCAGTTCGGCCCGCTGATCCCGGTGGTGCCGTACCGCGAGGTGGAGGAGGTGATCGACTATGTGCTGCATTCCGACTACGGCCAGCAGCTGAGCATCTTCGGCAACAACTCCAAGGAAGTAGGTCGGCTGGTGGATGCCTTCGCCAACCAGGTCGGCCGTATCAACATCAATGCGCAGTGCCAGCGCGGCCCCGATACCTTTCCCTTCAACGGCCGCAAGAACTCGGCCGAAGGGACATTGTCGGTGCATGACGCGCTGCGCGTGTTCTCCATCCGCACCCTGGTGGCGACCAAGTTCCAGGCGGACAACAAAGCGCTGATCAGCGAGATCATCCGCAACCGGGAGTCGAGCTTCATCACCACCGATTACATCTTCTGAGTGGCCGGTAAACGGGCAGGGCGCAGCTTCTGCCCATCTCCGCTTTCGAGAAGCTGGCGTCCGAGTAAGCCCGCCGGGAATTTAAGTTGTGAAATTCGGTAAGGCAGAGTTCAGGGAGAGGGGGATGTACTGCGCTTTGGCGCAGGGACTATCGCGCCATCTACCACTTCTATAGACGCTTGATTATGCTCGTGCTGTGTTCTACGCGGATAGATACCATATCCAACCGACGACACCCGAATCATCACGAAGGCGGCCATGGCCGGCCTGGACGAAGTGTTCAGGGAGGGATTCAAATTCAGCAAGGCCGAAGTGCTGCTGGTGGATCTTCACCGACGATCTGTTCGCCCTAGTGCAGCCCGCGACGAGCGAGCGGGTCATGGGAGTGATGGACAAGATTAATGCGAAATGGGGAAGGGGAACGCTGCGCCCAGGTGGGGTTCCGGCAACGCCAGACTGGGGTATGCGGCAGGAACTCAAGAGTCCAAGTTTTACTACTCGGTTGGATGAGCTTTGGCAGGTGCGGTGATTTAGCCCGAGGTGGGGTAGATGGCGTTCAAATACTATATCGGGTTTCAGCGTGTTTACTGGGCTGTAGAAGCGCTAGCCGTATATCCTGATATTAGACGAACAATCAGCGCGAGGCCTCTACGGCGGGGCCTAGTGCAGAGCTCTAACCATTCTGCTTCATCATAGGTCTGTGGATCGACAGCACTCAGTGTTGCTGACTATTCGCCCGAAACTTCAGCAACGACGTAATCAACGCCATCAAGTGGAAAAGACCGCCATGGAAACGCAAGTGACTATTGAGCAGATGGGGGTCGCATTAGCAATGCTTGTGTGATTCCACCAAGATAAAGCAATCCTTCGAGAGGGCGACGATGAAATCGTTATGTTTCATCACCATGCAGCGCGTGCGATTGACGAAATGCGTATGGCGCTGGAGCTTTTCGTTAAAGGAAAGAACATCAGAGTGGCGCGCATGAGTGGGTGAACCGCCAACTGGAACAGCTGCATCGTCGGTTGGAGTCGACGCAGGTCGAACTCAGTCAGGCAGAGCGGCGAGCAGCAGCGGAGCTGGCAAGGGGTGACACGCTGGAGCACCAGATCACTCAACTTCGGGAACCGTCGCCGCCTAAGCGCAAACCGCGTGCGAGAAAAGTCAGTAAGGACTGAGCAGTCGTACATTCACGATGTAAGTCGGGGCTATTCACTTTCCCTAGACAGACTGTCGTCTGGTGCCGGCTTTATCGCGCGCCAGTGCTATCGATCAGCTGGGCTGCAAATCAGATGTTGTAGGCAGAAGGCAGGACGGCTCGCAGGCGAGTTCAGCAGCGAGGCGATATAGCTTCTCGACAGTAATATTTACTTCACCCCGCTCGATTCGCCCCACATAGCTGCGGTCGATACTGCAGGCCAGTGCTAGCGCATCCTGAGACATCCCGCAGGTCTTCCTCTGTGCCCGGATGCGTTCCCCTAACGCCTGCGCCAACTTATCCATGACCGTCTCAATTCTACTTGAGGCGGCACTATCCAGCGTTTGCGGACGCACGATCCACGGACTATAATCCGTATTTTTACGCTATTACTCTTCTGGTGCCTTAATGAAATCGGCCTCGTTCATCTTTGACAGGCGCCTGTATGGGTTGCTTCAGGAGGAAGGGCGTACAAAGTTCACGACCCGTGAACTACGCGACGCCTATGCCAAACAGCTAAATGGCATGAATTTCCGTATCGCCGATGTACGTCGCTATGTGTATGAGCAGATCCGCCGAATGCTGCGCATGGACTGGCTAGTACACGATAAGGAACGCCGTGTGCGTGGGCAGGTCTATCACCTGCAACCCATTCCGGCGCATTTGCAGTTGGAGCTGATCGACAACGGCTTCGAGAACAGCCTTAAGCCTGTTTTTGAGGCAGAGCAGGAGTTATCAGTGTCCGATAATTCGGCTTTACCGCTTAGTCCTTTACCGGATACGGATCACTACTTGGAAACGCTCGAAAATGAGATTCAGCTGGATTTCCTGTCTTTGATGGGCGAGGCGGCGCGCTACAAACAGCTACTGGATGATATGCCGCATCTGCGCGATAAGGTTGAGGGCGAGTATCTAAAGGCTAGAAATCAAAGCTCTATCCTGATGGGTCATCTTCGCGCCATAGAGAATACACGTAAGACGCTTGCCGCCGCACGATGACCAGATCGCTACGAGACTGGCAAAACAACTGCATCAATACGGCGTTGGCGCACTTTGCCGTTACGCCGCATTTCTTCTGCCAGGCAACACCGGGTGCCGGCAAGACGCGCATGGCGGCAGAATTGGCTAGCAGACTGCTTGAGCAGGACAGGATCGATCTAGTGTTGTGTTTCGCACCATCCTGCCAAGTTGTTGATGGCCTTCGTTCAACCTTTGTCACGGTACTTGGCCGGCGTTTTGATGGCCAGATTGGCGCAGTGGGGGAAGCGTCTACCTACCAGGCTATGGAGTACCGAGATGAGGGGTTTTGGCAGCTTCTTGATGACTACCGTGTGCTCGTGGTCTTCGATGAAATCCACCATTGCGCAGGTCATGATCCGCTTCTTAGCAACGCTTGGGGGCAGCAGATACTGCTCCGGATACAGGATCAGGCTGCCTTCACGCTGGCTCTCTCCGGCACACCATGGCGCTCGGATGACCGGGCCATTGCCTTGGCACGCTATTCGACACCCGAGGGGCACCTGATCTGTGACTACCGCTATAGCCTGAAAGACGCCGTAGCTGACGGCGTGTGTCGATCCCCGCGCATTGTCCTGCTCGACAATGAGAAGGTGAAAGTCACGGAAGAACTGGGTGGTGATAGCTCTGTGAAGCTGTTTTCCAGCATTGCCAAGCTCTTGGGGGAATCCCCTGTCACCTATGAAGAACTGCTACGCCATGACGAGGTGATTGATCAACTGCTCGATCTTGGCTGTAACAAGCTCAATGAGCTTCGTCTTATCAAGTCTGATGCAGCCGGTTTGGTAGTTGCCACCGACATTGAGCACGCTCAGCAAATAGCCCAGGCTCTCGTCACCAGGGGTGAAGGTTGCTGCATCGTGACCAACAAAACTCCGGATGCGCAGCAAGTGATTAATGTGTTCAGGCACAGCGCCTGCCGGTGGATTGTTGCCGTGGGGATGATCAGTGAAGGCACCGACATCCCCCGCTTACAGGTGTGCTGCTACCTCAGCCGCATCCGTACCGAACTGCATTACCGGCAAGTGCTGGGCCGAGTGCTTCGGCGTACTGGTCAGACCGATGACCGCGCATGGCTTTTCATGCTGGCGGAGCCAACGCTACAGCGCTTAGCGGAGAGAATTGCGGATGATCTGCCGGATGACCTGGCGGTATGGAGCGCGGTGCAGATGCCTGTCGTCTCTTCAGGTTCAGATATCGGCTGGATTGGATCTGCCGGTAATATCGATGGCCACGGCGGCAGTATTGCAGGAGGAGCCGAACAGGCTGTCGGCTTAGGCGCTATGAGCACTTACTCTCAAGCGGACTTTGTGGCTGAGTCAAGCTATCAGGTCAGCTTTTCCAAGCACTATCGGCAACAGTTGTTGGCCTGCTTTTAAATGTGGTATCGACAGCGCTTATAAGCGTGAGCGCACATCATTTTTCAGGTGGAGTGAGGACAGCATGTACAACCAGCCGATTACGATTGAGGACTGGGATGGTGATGGCGGCATCCGAATACCGGATGAGGTTTTGCAGGAAATGGGGGGGGATGTCGGTGACACGGTTTACCTGGTTGAGGAGTTCATAGGTACTACTCGGGTCCTTGTCATTTCAAAAATCCCGCGCATTCCCAATCGCATTGATGAGTTAGTCGAGCAATGGGACCGTGAGTAAGCAGACAAGTAGGGACAGCCGGTCGACTCAGATGGGTGACGTTATCCTTCCGCAACTGTTGATCCAGGTTATGGATGTAGTCGAGTCTGCTGGAAAGCTGATCGAAGCGGAGTGGGCGCGTGCAGGTGGCCCTCGTGGTCAAGGCGACAAAGCGGACGTTGATGTTGAGATCGAGCTGATTTTGCGTCAGCGACTTTTGACGCTATTGCCGTGTGATTTTTGGGGCGAAGAAACCGGCCACATACTATCGGGCCACGCCTACTGCTGGGTTGTCGATCCAAATGATGGAACCTCCGACTTTCTTAGAGGCTTGAAAGGGTCTGCCGTGTCTGTAGGCTTGCTGCGCAACAGCATTCCTGTACTCGGTGTTGTTTATGCACCTGTTACCGAGGCGCGCGGAGCTGACTGCATTGCGTGGGCTGAAGGATTGCCTGAATTACTGCGTAACGGCCTGCCAGTAAACTTGGATCTGACGGACCGAAAACTGACTGATTCCGATCACGTAATGGTTAGCGCCGCTGCTGTGAAAAAGTCTCTGCTTAATGCAGAGCTTTGTGCCCCTGGGCGTTTCGTTGCAATGCCCAGCATCGCTTATCGTTTAGCCCGAGTCGCCGCCGGCGACGGCATATGTGCAGTGTCCTTGTACCCGGTTTCTGCGCATGACGTTGTTGCCGGGCACGCCTTGTTACGCGCTTCAGGCGGCACCTTGGTAAACCAGGATGGCGTGGCAATCAGTTATCGCACTGCAGCTGTGATGGACGCAGTTTCAGAGCGCTGCTTTGGTGGTGCTCCTCAGGCATGCGAAACACTTGTCTCACGAGATTGGCAGCTTCTACTCAGTAATGACGGGGCTTGATCACGCCGCGGAGCTAAATGCGTCTGAACAATGTCCTAGAGGCGGAACCATAAACGACTACGCTCCGGCTTAGGCCTGGAGATGTCTACGAAACCCGGAGCGATTTAATGGAGGCAGCCGTGACTATGCCGATCGAACGCACTGCCGCACTCATGGAAGTGCGCCAATTCCTCAACAGCCTGACTACCAGCAGCGAGGTCAGCGATGAGATAAAACGCCAGGCCACGCGCGCTCTGCGTCATTATCCCTCTGCAAGCGAGGTGAACATGCTCGCTGAAAAAGAGGAATACATCCGCAGGATAGGCGGAACCATTCCATATAACCTGCTCATTACCGCCAGGCTGGATGAAACTGGTCGTATTCAGAAACTGATTGCGGAAGATAGTGAAATCAGAACCTGATCTAGCACATGGGACTACCAATTGCGCCAACACTCGCCGCATTGAGTAGATGACTAGGCTTGATGCATTGGCCGAGTAAGGCGGAAATTCCAAGTGAGGGTCTACTGTGACTGCTTCCGGAGCCTTTTCCATTGCTTGGATGCAGGTTTATCGGGTCTTTCCTTTTTGTGAGATTCAAATTGGATCGACCAGTTTTCAATGTGCGGCGGTGCGCACTGCTAATCGTCAGAGCCGAGAGTAAGCATGGTATCCGTAGTCGTTTTTGATGCTTTCGGCACCCTGATCCCAAAGGCTCGGAGGCGTGCAAATCCATACAGTCGACTAATTGGCCTCGGGAGTGGTGAGAAACCAACTCGCATGCCAATCCTCACGCGTAATGTCGCAATTGATGTTTTCGCAGAGGAGCTCGGAGTTGGCTATTTGGTGCCGATCCTTCGCAGAGAAATCCAGCAAGAAATTGATGGGCTGACTCTCTATCCAGATGTCGCGCCAACTCTGGCTCAGCTAAAAGGTGCCGGATATAGAGTTGCGGTCTGCAGTAATTTGGCGTTTGAGTACTGTGCCGCGGTACGAACTATTTTGCCCACAGTCGACGAGTATATTTTTAGCTGCGAGGTGGGCGCAGCTAAACCTGATCCTGAAATCTATTTTGATGTGTGTAAGCGTATGTCATGTCGCCCGCGGGATGTTCTGTTCGTAGGTGACAGCAAGAAGGCTGACCTTGAAGGCCCAGAAGCGTTTGGAATGTCTGCTCGATTACTTGACCGTGGGTTAGGGCAGTCTCTCCTAAGTGTCTTACTTGGCGTACTAGAAACACCACGCCCGAACTGAATTCGTAAACTAATCATCAGGACAAGCAATAGGTTGAAATAGGTGTAATGCACAGCCACCATGGATTGCGAAGATTTTACTCGTATCCCATCTGCAGCTCTTGGGCTTGAGCGGCTAGCTCATCCATTGCTTGGTGGCTATCTGCATCATCAGGAGGGCGACCATTCGCACGACGTATCGATGATGGAAGTGGAGCTCAGACCAGAATGGAGCACGGTTCAAGCCCGGCCTCGCGAGGGCCGGCCGGCGCTTATATCGAAGGCGAACGAGGCGCTCTTTGGTAATTTTCTTCATCGGAGAATTCAGCCGGTGGAGTATGGCTTCCAAAATCAGGAAGTCTTTTTCAGAGTGCCCCTAGCGGCGGCGCGAAGCTTACGGATGCCGCCCGTCCCTCGATTAGATTAACGACTTCCGGGCGGTCAGCTAGTTCTTGCCGGAATGCTGCGTAACCCTCGTCACCCAGCAGGTCGTAGCAGCAAGTTTTTGCGAGTTTCCGACTCAGCTGCATAGGTTGCGGCGGCTATTCGGTTGCATCTTCATATCCGTGCGCCAGCTTGAGGTTGGGTACGCCGTAAAGCACAGCCCTGTTGCGCAACCATAGCTGGTGCTCTCTCGGGTTTAGCGTGTGGCTTTCGGAGCAATCCACGCCCCACTGGCGTAGCGCATAACCCGCTACAGCCGCGCGCACTTTGACCTTTTTAACCAAGGTGTCATCGAAGTCGTAATCCAAAATTACCGGCTCTGGGCGCTCAAGATTTGGGTGAGGAACCAGTTCGAGTTCAACCTTCCTGTTCCATTGATCATCCTCGCCCGATTTCTCGTGGGCGGCGGCATCGCCAGCCGGTGTCACCGAGGTAATACGGGTCAGCACAAAGTCACGAAACTCGTTCGCCTTGCGATCAAAGGCCCGGACATGCCAGCGCTGTGCGTTGTTATGCAGTGCAAAAGGAACGATCACCCGAGTGCTCTTGCCGTTCAGTGATTGGTACTCAATCTCAGCGGGCTGCTCTTGCTTAATCGCTCGGCAGATTGCAGCCAAGTGGTTCAGCTTTGGTCGTGATAACTGCTCGGTGATCGAGCACTCAATCCCGGTATTCCATGCCAGCGGCTCTTCATCGCCAAAGCCGTGGCTTAGCCAGGTCGAAACACGCTCTGTGTTGAAGTCGAACAGCGGCGTGAAGCCAGTCGTTGGGTGATAGCACTTTCTATTGTCATTGAACGCCAGATTCTGCGGTGCCAAGCACCGATACAGCGCGAGGTCTCGGGTTGCCGCCGCCGTCTTTACGGCAAAGCGAGAAACCACGTTTTGACGGGACACGTCACCGCAAAACCACGCCTGCATTTCAATGAAAGCCAGTCGGTCTCGCTGCTTGCGGGGTAGCTCGCTCAAGGTGATCGATTCAGACACTGGATAAATCCTCAGTTGCCGATGTGCGTATATGATTGTGTAGTGCGATCAATATGATTTGACCATGCAATGGGTAATGCGTCGGCAACAACGATTATCCACACTTCTGCGCAATCGAGGACTCTTTTTGTGGCCAAACTGCTCCGCGTCGTACTGATCGACTCTCTATGCCAGGGTGCTCTGGTCGAGGTGAAGGTCGATGAAAACACCTGCCTGACCGGTACGAACGGCATTGGCAAGTCCACGTTCTTGAAGTTGATCCCGCTCTTCTTCGGTGCTTCAGCTGGTCGCATGGTGAAAGGCGGGGTGAACACCGTGAGGTTTGCCGACCACTATCTGCCGAACGCTTCCAGCTACATCGTCTACGAATACCTCAATCACGAAAATGAGTTGCGAACCGCGATTCTGCACCGCTCATCTTCGGGTTATGCGTATCAGCTGCTGTCCTCCGGATGGAGGCCCGAGCTGCTTTACAAAGACCAGCAGTCAGGTGAGCTGGTGCTACCAAAAGACGTGCAACGGCACGTGGCTGCCATGGGCATTGACTGCACGCCAGAGCTGTTGACCCTGCATTACCGGAAGATCATTCAATACAACACAGGCTCAGGCGACCTTGATGGCGTAGAGGATGTCAGTCGTAAAAAGATGATCACGCTGTATCGGCGCTCTTATTCCCTGGCCCCGCCAAAGCATCACTTTGCGGGCATCGACAATTTGATGTTCTCGCTCCTTGAGTCCAAAGGCACCTTCAATTCAATGGAGGCCGCTGTAGGCGAGATCCTCCAGCAAGAGGTAATGCGTAGCGACATTGACCTGTCGGGCGTTGATGCGCACGCCTTTGCAGGTGCCATCAATAGCCGAGCCAGTTTTTTGGTTATGGAGCGCGAAACCAAGCCCAAGATACTTCAACTCTCGCAGATGCGTAACATTCTGCTGGGTAACGAATTGCAGCAAGGCCGATTAAAGTCTGTGGCCACAAGAAAAACTGCCGAACTTTCTGCGGAGCTTAAAAAGGTCTCTGATGCTATGACGGAAGCTCGGGAGCAGGAAGTTGCTGCTAAAGAGAAATCGAACCAGAAACAGATGGAAATTCAAAATCGGCTTGGCTCCGCTGTGGCTGAGGCGCAGCAGCTTTTTGAACGTGTCCAGCAGATAGAAAAGCAACGCGATAGTTATGCTGCTGGCCTTGCCGGGACGCTTATTGAGATCAAGACACTTCCGGGTTTGCAAGAGGAGCTGGCATCGAAAAAGACACAGTTGCAGACTCTGACAATCCAGGGGACGGATATTCAGTCACGCTTCGCCAGTATGAAGGAGGGCGTAAAGGACTCGATCACCGAGCGTCGTGAAAGGCGAAGAGCGGAATCACAGATTAAAGCGCGAGAGGCGCAGAAGTGCCTTGACGACCATAACGCTCAGGCCGCTAAAGCAATCCAGCAGGCCACGGTTTCGCACACGGCAGAACTGTCTGCTGAAGAAGCTTTGCGCTCGAAATTGATCGAGGAAAACTCTAGGGTAAGGCTATCCGTTTAGGTGCCACAGAAGTGGTGCTAGGTGATGCCTGGTCGAAGATCCATCACGCTCACGGCGTTGGCCGGGCTTTTGGCCGCATCCTGCTGCTCGACGCTGACGATCGCAAAGCCTTGCGAGGGCTACTGAAAAAGCATTCAGGCTGGGACCCTTTTATTGAAGGGGCCAAGGTAGTGGGATCGCGAAGCGAGCTGGCCAGCAAGACACGGAACGAAAAGCTGTCGGGTGAGGCTGTTGCCAAGAGCATGGTTCTGGTGGCAGCTCCCAGTGGCGTGCTTACGATCGGCGATCGGCAGCAACAGATCATGCCTGGCTGCGCTATGGCCATGCCTGCAAGCCTATTAGAGGGCTTGGCCTGCATCATTGCTGTCGAGAACCTTGAGGTGATGCTGCAAGCGCATAACTACTGCGTGCCCGTTGAGCTTGTCGGCGTGCCGTTCGTGTTCCGGGGCTCACCCCAATTCTCACCGGCACCGGTGACGGCATTAGCCAAGCTCATCCCAAAGGTCATCTACTTCCCGGACACCGACCCGCAGGGCTTGGCCAACAGCCTTGGGGCGCCCACAATTGCTGCGGGATATTGTCATGCGAGCTGGAGGCCTTTCAGGCGCTCGCTGATGCCGGCCTTGATAAGCCGCAGGACCACATTAAGCAACAGCACCTGATGCCGTCACTGCTTGCCGGAGGGCATCCATTGGCCAATATTATCAAGACGCACAAGGCGGGGTTTTCGCAAGAGTCGATGATGTGGAAGGGGTTGAGGGTGTGGGTTCATGGGTAGGTATTTGGATCAGTCCCCGCTAGTAGTGGACGCTCGTTATGAGATGCTTTTCCAGCTTGGTGTCAAATCGAACAAGGCGCTATGGATGGCGTATATGGCGACAGTCCTTCGGGTACTCCTGGAAGGCCAAGCAGTGTTGCTATCGCGCGCTGCGTGGCTTTTCGGGCTGGGCAGAAATGATTAACGCGCCTATCGCCGAGGGTGGTCTTGGCTGGAATTTCAGCGCATGGAAAGCTTGGCGGCGTGCCTGGGCGTTCGTCGACCCGCATTCGCAAGTGGCATGACAGGCGAGCAGACTAAATTAACGGCCGAGGTTAAGGGGGAGAGCGCTTGTCGTGATTTTCTGCCAAAGCGCAGATGGCTTTAACTCTGCCGGCGGCTTGGAGCCTGATCGAAAAGACTCAATGACGAACCCTTTCAAATATCTCCTATGGGAAGCCGTAAGCCTTTCTGAGAAGAAGTCTCTTTTTTAACGAAAATGATACTCCGCCTTACCGAGTCTCCTTTATTTTGGCGATCGCCATAAGCCTACTGCTTTAGCATTCTCCGAAAAGCCTGTCGTTCGAAGTCTCCCAATTTTTGGACACCACAGGTAGTTTCACTCGCAAAATGACGGTGAAATCATTAGTTTTTCGCTACATTTGACTCGTAAACCGAAGGTGCCCAGTTGGAGTATCTCCAATTCACCGAAATCCAATTGCTTAATGGAGTATCCAAAATACGTTCAACCCTCCTGAAAGCCGCGTCCAGCTTGTGTTACAGCAAATAATCCCCTCAATCGTTTACCGGATCGATCTACTAATTTCACAACAGCTTGCGACAGATCTTCCACTCTGAAAAACGAGCCATATCAGATAGTTAGAATTTATATATGCGGAGGCTAGTCTCATCTATTCCTGTAACACGCTGCGCGAGGACAGCAGCCAAGGATGCCTCAGATGCCCGAACTAGAGAGAAGGAAACCCCTCAGAGGTCAGGAGTATCTTTAAATCCCGACTCTCACATAAGCATAGACGCGGCGTGCATTTTCAGAGAGGGGTTGTGCCTTGCATAAGCTATTTAACATAATATACATTATGCGAAGCATTTGATCCTACCAAAGCAGTCCTGGCTTGCCCTAGTTGATAACCGTCAAATGGCGATCGGCTACTGCGCCGCCAGCCGTACCGCCTCGTTCCTCGGTCGGCCCGACCGAATGCAGGCAGGTCATGCGTTTTCAGCGACAGTGAAAATACCCTCTGGTCGGTCAACCCAGGAGTTTTAGCAAAAATGTTCGATTGAGTGCGCTAGGCTTTAACTCTGATTGGCACGCTTTGATTTAGCCCCTCAAGATCGTGCAGTGTCGAATGTTGCGCCCGCTTACTTCGTTCTGGAGGTCTGCATGCAGGCAACAGCTCCAAGCCAGCGCCTCTGCCTTTATTGTTCGGCGGAACTGGAGCCAGTAATAGCGCGCATGGCGAGTCAGGCCATTAGCCTGCTGCCTGGCGGGCGTAGCGTATTGGTGGCGATGCTGCGCCGGGGTGAGCCGCTGGCGCGCATGCTGCAACAACAAATAATGCTCCAAAGCGGCCAAGCCGCGTTGCCGATCTACCCACTCAAGGTCAAGCGTTATGCCGATGACCTGACGCTGTTGCACGCTGAAACAGCGCTGACCGAAAGCCCTGAACTTGCCGCCCTTGATCTGCAAAACACAGCCTTGCTGGTGGTGGATGACGTGCTCTATCAGGGCCACTCGCTGCTGCGTACCTGCGCATATCTGGCGCGGCTTGGTGCCCGTGAAATCCGTACGGCCGTGTTGGTCGATCGCTGTATCAGCCAGCAACCTGTCCATGCCGACATTATTGGTCTGCGCCTGCAAATCGCAGGCAGCGATGTCATTGAATGCAACGTGCCGCCCTATGAAGCGGACTTTCGCATTGATCTTTTGCGCCGCGGCCCCAGCGGTAACTAAGCGGCAACGCCAAGGTATTGGCAAAACCAGTCGGCCGAGTAGCGGGCCACCGCTTCGAGTGCCCCCGGCTCCTCAAACAAGTGCGTGGCATTCGGGATTACCAGCAACTGCTGCGCACAATGCAGGCTACGACTGGTTTGGCGGTTGAGTTCAAACACCACGGGGTCCCGCTCCCCCACCAGCTGCAGAACTGGCGCCCTGACGTTGGGCGCGGCGGCTTGGGCCAGGTCTGAGCGCCCACCCCGGCAGACCAACGCACGGACCAGTTGTGGCCGTTCTGCCGCGGCAAACAATGCCGCCGCGGCCCCGGTGCTGGCACCAAACAGGCCAACGGCGAAGTGCGCCAAGTCCGGCTCGTGGCTCAGCCAATCGAGCACCTCGATCAGGCGCTGACTCAGCAAGGGAATGTCGAAACGCAAGGCACGGGTCAGTTCGTCGAATGGCTGTTCTTGTTCGCTCAGCAGATCAAACAGCAGGGTCGCCAAGTGGCGTTGATTAAAATAGCCGGCCACCTGTTGGTTACGCGGACTTAGGCGACCGCTGCCGCTACCATGCACAAACACCACCAAGCCCACTGCCGCAGCGGGCAGGTGCAGGTCGGCGGCCAGTTGCAGCTGGTTTACCGGCAACCGCAAGGAGCGCGCGGTTATCTTCATCCGCCTCTCCTCCCTCAGCGCCGGTCCTGGTCTTCGCGCAGCCAGGCGCGCTGTAACAAGGTGCAGACCTGCTCATCACTGACTTGGGAAAAGTCCAAGTACCAGCGGCCAATGGCAAACAACATTTCCGGTCGGCACGGGCAAACGATCTCATCCACCAGCGGTCGCAATGCGTCCAGGCTGTCGGTGGCGGCCACGGGTATGGCGATGAGAATGCGCGCCGGCGCCTGCTTGCGAACCGCCAGCACCGCAGCCTGCATGGTGGCCCCGGTGGCGACCCCGTCGTCCACCAGAATGACCTGCTGTCCAGCGATTTTCGGTGCTGGCCGGGTGCCGCGATAAGCCTGCTCGCGACGTTGCAGCTCGCGATATTCACGCGCGGCGACCGAGTCGATGCAGGCCTGATCAATCCGATGCAGTTGCAATACCTGCGGGTTGAACACCTGCACCCCGCCGCTGGCGATGGCGCCCATGGCCAACTCGGCATAGCCCGGCACGCCCAACTTGCGCACCAGGAGCAGGTCTAAGGGGACGTGCAAGGTCTCGGCGATTTCATACGCCACCGGCACCCCACCCCGTGGCAAGGCCAACACCAAGGTATCCGTCCGGGCGCGATAGTCCTGCAGTAAATGGGCCAAGGCACGGCCTGCGACCGCACGGTTGGCAATTGGAATATCCAGCACTTGATGGTTTGTCATCGCTACGGCCTTGGCATGGGCAGAGTGATGAGCATGCCGCCGTTTTTTTGCCGAGTTTTTGATCACAATTAAAAAAACTGCAATCAAGGCTTAAAAAGCCCTTGCCCCTCGCGTGCGCAAAACGCTGAAACGCCTGCGCAACACCGCGGCTATTGCTGCGCAGACGGCTGACGTGGTTCCAATGCAGTGTTTTGCCAGCCACCACCCAGCGCGGCGATCAGTTGCACGCTGCCGGTCAGGCGGTTGCCGAGTAAGGTCAGCGCCGTACGTTCGTTGCCCAGGGTGCTGGTTTGCACACTGACCACGCTGTTGTAATCGATGGTGCCGGCTTGATATTGGTTGCTCAGCAGTTGCAGCGACTCACGGGCTGAGTTGACGGCCTGTTGCTGAACCTGAGCTTCTTGTCCTAATACCTGCAACTGAACCAGGGCGTCTTCGACTTCGCGAAAGCTGTCGAGCACGGTTTGCCGGTACTGGGCGACGGTCAGCTGATAGCCGGCCTCAGCGCTGTCGACCTGGGCGCTGCGGGCGCCGCCGTCGAACAGGGTCAGGGCCAGTTGCGGGCCAATCGACCAAACCCGATTGGGCACATTGATCCAGTCGGCATAGCTGCTGCCGTTGTAACCCCCACTGGCGGACAGGCTCAGGTCTGGATACCAGGCGGCTTCGGCAACGCCAATCTCGGCGTTGGCGGCAATCATTTTGCGCTCGGCGCTGGCGATATCCGGGCGCCGTTCCAACAATTCTGACGGCAAGCCCAGCGGAATCTCCGGCAGGCTGGGCAGCTCTTTACGGGCAGCAATGCTGAACTCGCTGGGCGCCACGCCAACCAATACGGCGATGGCGTTTTCGAACTGGGCCCGTTGCCATTGCAGGTCGATGGCCTGGGCTTGGGTGCTGTACAGCTGGGTGCGCGCCTGACTGACATCCGACTTGGCGACGATGCCGGCCGAGTACTGATTTTCGGTCAACTTCAAGGCGCGGGCATACGCGGCTACCGTGGCCTCCAGCAGCCGGCTCTGTTCATCCAGCACGCGCAATTGCAGATAACTTTGGGTCAGCTCCGACTGCAGGCTCAGCTGCAGGGCGGCCAAATCGGCGGCGCTGGCTTGGAAGCTGGCATCGCTGGATTCCAGGCTGCGGCGCAGTTTGCCCCAGACATCCAGCTCCCAGGCGGCGTTCAGGCTGAGGTCGTAGCTTTTCGAGATTTTCGCCGCATTGGCACCGCTTACACTGATGCCATCGGCAGTGCTTAGGGTGCTGCTTCCTCCCCCCTGCCCGGCACGTTTCACTGAGGCGTTGGTTGAGAGGGTTGGATAAAAGCCGGCGCGGGCCTGGCTGACCAGTGCCCGGGCTTGCGCATATTGGGCCTGGGCGGCGGCCAGATTTTGATTGGATAGATTCAGCCGACCAATCAGCTGAGTTAGCTCGCTGTCGCCATACAATTCCCACCAGGCGCCGCGCAGAACCGCGTCGGCCGGCGTGGCGGTTTTCCAGCCGGCGGCCTGTTTGAACTGCGCGGAGGTGGCCGACTCGGGACGTTGGTAATCCGGCCCAACCGCACAGCCACCGAGCAGCAACACGGCAAGCGCCAAACGAGCCATGGGCAAGTGGCGAAGTGGATGCGGGTTCATAGCTGACTCTCCAGCGGTAAAGGTTTGGCGCGGCCATGCCAGCGGCGCAAAGCCCAGTGGCGCAGTCGATCGAGATAGAGATAAACCACAGGCGTGGTGTAAAGGGTCAGCAGCTGGCTGCCGATCAGGCCGCCAACGATGGTGATGCCCAAAGGCCGGCGCAGTTCGGCGTCGCCATCGGTGCCAAACAATAGCGGCAAGGCGCCGAGCAGCGCGGCCAGGCTGGTCATCATGATCGGCCGGAAGCGTTTCACGCAGGCCTCCAGAATCGCCTCGCGCGGGCTCATGCCCAGGCGTCGTTCGGCATCCAGGGCAAAGTCGATCATCAAAATGGCATTTTTCTTGACGATGCCGATCAGCAAGATGATGCCAATCAACGCAATCAGCGACAGCTCGGTACGGCACAACAGCAAGGCCAGCAAGGCACCCACCCCGGCAGACGGCAAGGTGGAGATGATCGTCAGCGGGTGCACATAGCTCTCATAGAGCATGCCCAGCACTATATAGACCGCCAGCAAGGCGGCCAGAATCATGATCGGCATGTCGTTTTGGGTGTCTTGGGCCGCCCCCGCGGTGCCGGCAAAACTGGCTTGCACGGCCACCGGCAGATGCAGCGGTTGCAAGGCTTTGAGGATGGCGGCCTGGCCGGTTTCCAGGGGAATGTCGGGGGCCAGATTGAAGCTGAAGGTGGTGGCGGCAAACTGGCCCAGGTGGTTGACCGCCAAGGGGGCGTTACTCGGTTCGATCCGGGCGAAGGTCGAGATGGGCACCCGTGCGCCGTCGCCACTGATCACATAGACCTGTTCGAGAATATCCGGGCTGCTCTGATAGGCCTGGCCGACTTCCATCACCACCCGATACTGGTTCAAGGGGTTATAGATGGTCGACACCTGGCGCTGGCCAAAGGAGTTATTCAATAGCGCGCTGATCATCTCGATATCGACGCCATAGCGGGCGGCTGCGGTGCGATCAATCACCAGGCGGGTTTGCAGGCCTTTGTTTTGCTCATCGCCGCTGACATCGACCAGCTCGGGCAACTGGCGCATGACCGCCTCGACCCGTGGCGTGGCGGCGCGCAGTAGCTCCAGGTCATCGCTTTTCAGGCTGAACTGGTACTGGGCATTGCCCTCACGCCCGCCAATGCGCAGGTCCTGGCCGGGGTTCAGGTACAGGGTCGCGCCGGCGACCTTGGCCAACTCTTTGCGCAAGCGGCTGGCCACCACCGTCATGGGTTCGCGCTGGTCTATGGGTTTCAGGGTGATAAAGAACGAGCCGGTGTTGGCCCCGCCACCACCCGAGCCGCGCCCGCCGCCGCCACTGAAACCGGCCACGTTGGCCACCGCCGGGTCGGCGGCGAGGATCTGGCGAAAGTCCGCGAGTTTTTCTTGCAGCGCCTGAAAGGAAATACTCTGGTCGGCCACCGCCTGGCCACGTAAACGGCCGCTGTCCTGCTGGGGGAACAGGGTCTTGGGCACTATGGCGAACAGGTAAAAGTTCAGCACTATGGTCGAGAGCAAGATCACCAGCATCAAGCGTGAGTGGTCCAGCGCCCACTCAAGGCTGGCGCGGTAGTGCTGGGCCAGTTGCGCAAACAGCCGGGCAAAACGCTTCTGGCGTGGCGCCACCAGCAGCGCCGGTTTGGCTTGTAACAGCTTGGCGCAGAGCATCGGCGTCAGGGTCAGCGACACCAGCAGCGAGATCAGTACGGCCGCCGACAGGGTCACGGCAAACTCGCGAAACAGTCGGCCGGGAATGCCGCCCATCAGCAGCAAGGGAATAAACACCGCCACCAGCGACAGGCTCATCGACAGCACGGTAAAGCCCACTTCACTGGCGCCTTTGAGCGCGGCCGCCAATGGCGTCTCGCCCTCCTCGATCCGCCGGGCGATGTTCTCCAGCATGACGATGGCATCGTCCACCACGAAACCGGTGGCGATAATCAGCGCCATCAGGGACAAATTGTTCAGGCTGAAATTGCACAGGTACATCACCACAAAGGTGCCAATCAGCGAGACCGGCACCGCCACACTAGGGATCAAGGTGGCGCGGGCGTTACGCAAAAAGGCGAAGACCACCAGGATCACCAGCGCCACCGATACCATCAGGGTGAACTCGGCCTCATGCAGGGAGGCGCGGATATTCGGGCTGCGATCATCCATGACCTTGAGTTTGACCGCCGGCCCCAGGGTTTCCCGCAGCGCCGGCAGCAGGCCATGAATGGCATCGGTGGCGGCGATGATATTGGCCGCAGGTTGGCGGGTGATGATCAGCAGTACCGCAGGTAAACCGCCGGAAAAACCGGAGTTACGCACGTTTTCCACCGAGTCGCTGACCTCGGCGACATCGCCCAGGCGCAGCACCTGCCCGCCCTCCAGGCTGTTGTGGCGGATGATCAGCGGGATAAATTCGGCGGCGCTGCGCAGTTGGTCACTGCCATCGATTTGCCAGTGCTGGCTGCCCTGCTCCACCGCGCCCTTGGGGCCGTCACTGTTGGCGTCGCTGATGGCCTGGCGCACATCATCGAGGGCCAAACCGTGTTGGTTGAGCGCATCCGGGTTGAGGTCGACCCGCACCGCCGGCAGCGAACTACCGCCGACGCTGACCTGGCCGACGCCTTCGGCCTGGGCGATTTTTTGCGCCAGCACCGTGGAGGCCAAGTCATACAATTGGCCGCGGCTCAGGGTCTCGGAGGTCAGCGACAAGATCATGATCGGCATATCGGCCGGGTTGGCCTTGCGGTAACTGGGATTACGCGGCATGCCGGTCGGCAGCAGGCTCATGGCGGTATTGATGGCAGCCTGCACCTCGCGGGCGGCGCCGTCGATATTGCGTTCCAGGTCAAACTGCAGCACCACCTGAGTGTTGCCCAGGGTGCTGGATGAGGTCATTTCGACTATCCCGGCGATCCTTCCCAGCGCCCGTTCCAGGGGCGTGGCCACCGAGCTGGCCATGGTCTCGGGGCTGGCGCCGGGCATCGCGGCGTTGACCACTATGTAGGGAAAGTCGACCTGTGGCAGCGGTGCTACCGGCAGCAGGCTAAAGGACAGCCCGCCGGCCAGCAGCAGCGCCACCGTCAGCAACAGGGTAGCGACTGGCCGGCGGATAAACACCGTGGAGAAGCTCATGCAGCAGGCTCAGACGCGATGGCAGGCTGGCGCCAGTTATTCAGGCGCCGGGCCAGGCGGTCAAAGGCCAGGTAGATCACCGGGGTGGTAAACAGGGTCAGCAGCTGACTGAGCAGCAAGCCGCCGACCAGGGTAATCCCCAGGGGTTGGCGCAATTCGGCGCCGGAACCGCTGGCCAGCATCAACGGCAAGGCACCGAGCAAGGCCGCCATGGTGGTCATCAGAATAGGTCGAAAGCGCAGCAAACAGGCCTGATAGATCGCCTCCTCCGGGCTTTTGCCGGCGTTGCGCTCGGCCTCCAGGGCGAAGTCGATGATCAAGATGGCGTTTTTCTTGACGATGCCGATCAGCAAGATGATGCCGATAATCGCCACCATGCCCAGCTCCTCACCGGCCAGCATCAACGCCAGCAAGGCGCCGACCCCGGCAGACGGCAAGGTGGATAGGATGGTGATGGGGTGGATAAAGCTCTCGTAAAGAATCCCCAGCACTATGTACATGGTCACTATCGCCGCCAGAATCAGCAGCAAGGTGTTGCCCAGCGAGGCCTCAAAGGCCAGGGCCGCGCCGCGAAAACGGCTGTTGGTGCTCGGCGGCAAATTCAGCTCGGCCTGCACCCCACGAATCGCCGTGACCGCAGCCCCCAGGGAGGTGTCCGGCGCCAGGTTGAACGACAGGGTGGCGGCCGGGAACTGGTCGCTGTGATTGATCGCCAGCAGGGTCGAACGCTGCTCGACCCGGGCCAAGTTGGACAGCCGCACCTGGGTGCCATCGCTGCTCGGCACATAGAGTTGCTCCAGCGCCTGGGGCCCCAACTGGAAAGGCGCGGCCACTTCCAGCACCACCCGGTATTGGCTCGACTGGGTAAAGATGGTCGAAATCAGCCGCTGGCCAAAGGCGTTGTACAGCGCGTTATCGATCGAGGCCAGGCTTACCCCCAGGCGCGCGGCCTGGTCGCGGTCGATCTGCAAATAGGCTTGCAGGCCCTGGTCTTGCAGGTCGCTGGCCACATCGGCCAGTTCCGGCAATTGCTGCAAGCGCTCCACCAGTTTCGGCACCCAGTAGCGCAGGTTGTCCTGATTGGGGTCTTCGAGGCTGAACTGATACTGGGTACGGGTGATGCGGTCTTCGATGCTCAAGTTTTGCACCGGCTGCAGGTACAGCTTGGTGCCCGGCAGCTGCGCCAGTTGCGGCTGCAAGCGGCGGATCACCTGTTGCACGCTGACATCGCGCTCAGCAAAGGGCTTGAGATTGATCAGCAAACGCCCGGTATTCAAGGTGGCGTTGTTGCCGTCCACACCTATGTAGGACGACAAACTGGCCACCGCCGGATCACGCAAAATCAGCTCGGCCAATTGTTGTTGGCGCACCGCCATGGCCTGAAACGACACCGACTGCGGCCCTTCGCTGATGCCCTGAATCACCCCGGTGTCTTGCTCGGGAAAAAACCCTTTGGGGCTGAGTACATAGAGCAGCACGGTCAACGCCAGAGTCGCGAGGGCGACCAGCAAGGTCAGGGTTTGATGGCGCAGCACCCATTGCAAGGCGCCGGCATAGCGCTCAATCATCCGTTCGATAAACTGCCCGGCGCCACGGGCAAATCGCCCTTGCTCGGCTTCGGGCTTATGGCGCAGCAACTTGGCGCAGAGCATCGGCGTTAGGGTTAGGGAAACCACCGCCGAGATTAAAATCGCCACCGCCAGGGTGATGGCAAATTCGCGAAACAAGCGCCCCGCCACATCGCTCATAAACAGCAGCGGAATCAACACCGCGATCAGCGACAGGGTCAGGGAAATAATAGTGAAGCCGATCTGCCGCGAGCCTTTCAGGGCGGCGGTCAGGGGCGAGTCACCCTCCTCCAGGTAACGGCTGATGTTCTCCAGCATGACGATGGCGTCATCGACCACAAAGCCGGTGGCTATGGTCAGCGCCATCAGCGTCAGGTTGTTGATGGAAAACCCGGCCAGGTACATCACCCCGAAGGTGCCGATCAGCGACAGCGGCACCGCCAAGCTGGGGATAAAGGTGGCCGAGGCATTGCGCAAGAACAGGAAGCAGACCATCACCACCAGGACGATCGATAGCATCAACTCGAATTTCACGCTGGCAATTGCCGCGCTGATGCTGGTGGTGCGGTCAGTCAGCACCTGCACCTCCACCGTGCTCGGCAGGCTGGCCTGCAACTGTGGCAGCAAGGCATTGATGCTCTCGACCACGGCCAGCACATTGGCGCCGGGCTGGCGCTGGATATTCACAATCACCGCCGGGGTCAGGTTGGCCCAGGCGGCCAGGCGCAGGTTCTCGGCGTCGTTGTCGACAGTGGCGACATCTTGCAGGCGCACCGGCGCGGCGTTTTTATAGGCGATCACCAGCTGGCGATAGTCTTCGGGTTTTTCCAGCTGGTCATTGGCATCCAGACTGGAGGCGCGATTGGGGCCGTCGAAGCTGCCCTTGGGGCCATTCAGGTTGTTGCGGGTGACGGCGCTGCGCAGGTCTTCCAGGCTCAGGCCATATGAGGCCAAGGCATTCGGGTTGGCGCGGATACGCACCGCCGGGCGCTGGCCGCCGCCAATGCTGACCAGGCCGACGCCGGATATTTGCGAGATTTTCTGCGCCAGGCGGGTGTCCACCAGGTCTTGGATCTGCGCCAGCGGCAGGCTGTCCGAGACGATTGCCAGGCTCATGATCGGCGCATCGGCCGGGTTGACCTTGCTGAACACCGGCGGGGTCGGCAGGTCTTTGGGCAACAGGCTGGCGGCCACGTTAATTGCCGCCTGCACGTCTTGCTCGGCCACATCCAGATTGGTCGCCAGGCCAAACCTCAGGGTCAGCAGCGAGGCGCCACCGGAGCTGCTGGAACTCATTTCTGTTAAGCCGGCGATCTGCCCGAACTGGCTTTCCAGCGGCGCGGTGACCGTTGAGGTGATGATCTCCGGGCTGGCGCCGGGATACAGGGTGACCACCTGAATGGTCGGGTAATCGACCTCGGGCAAGGCCGCCACCGGCAAGATCCGATAGGCAATCAAGCCCGCCAGCAGAATGGCCAGCATCAACAAGGTGGTGGCCACCGGCCGCAAGATAAACAGCCGTGATGGGTTCATTGCGCGGAGCCGGGGTTAGCCGTCGTTGGCACTGGCGCAATAGGCTTCGATGCCGGCGCGACCGCCGTCGGTTCGGCGACCTTGACCTGCATGTCTTCGCGCAAACGGTCGACGCCTTCGGTCACCACTCGCTCACCCGCGGCCAGACCGCTGAGCACTTGCAGCTGTTCGCCGGTGGTGGCACCGACGCTGATATTGCGCAGGTGCACGCGGTTTTCGGCATCCAGCACATAGACGAAACTGCCCTGGGTGCCGCGCTGCACCGCATTCGCCGGGATGACCAGGGCATCGCTCAGGGTTTGCGCCAGCAAGCGCACATTGACGAACTGATTGGGAAACAGCGCCTTATCGCTGTTATCGAAGCGCGCCTTGAGCTTCAGGGTGCCGGTGGTGATGTCGATCTGGTTGTCGAGGGTGGCCAGCACGCCCTCGGCCAATTGCAGGTTCTGGTTGCGATCCAGGGCCACCACCGGCAAGGGTTTGCCACTGGCCATCTGCTGGCGAATCAACGGCAGCTGCTGCTCGGGCAGGCTAAATACCACGGCTATGGGTTTGACCTGGGTAATCACCACTATGCCGGTGGTATCGCCCGCGCTGATCAGATTACCCACATCGACTTTGCGCAAGCCCAGGCGGCCGCTGATCGGTGCGCGCACCTCGCTGAATTGCAGGTTGAGCTTGGCCTGATCGACCGCCGCCTGATTGGCCTTGAGGGTGCCCTGGTATTGATTGACCAGCGCCAATTGGGTGTCGAGGGTCTGTTTGGCAATGGAGTCCTGGGCAAATAGGCCGCGGTAGCGTTCAAGATCGATCAGGGCGTTTTGCAGTTGCGCCTGATCGCGCTGCTGCGCACCTTCGGCCTGCTGCAGGGCGACGCGAAAACTGCGCGGGTCGATCTGCGCCAACAGGTCGCCGGCTTTGACCTCCTGGCCCTCCTCGAACAGCACCTTGAGCAATTCGCCATCGACCCGGCTGCGCACTGTCACGGTGTTATAGGCCGTTACCGTACCTAAACCGTTGAAGTACACCGGCAAGTCAGTGCGCACCACCGCGGCGGCGCTGATTAAAAAGTCGCCGGCGGCGGCGGACTTGCGGCCCTCGCGCTCAACGGCATTGGGCTTGGCCAGTTGCTGCACCAAGAGCACCAAGCCAACCAGCACCAAGGTGCTGATCAGCCACGGCCGCAGGGTTAGAAATAGGCTGTTTTGCTTGGAGGTCGCGGACATGGGTTTCACAGTGCGGGAATGTGCGCGGAACCATATGCATTTCAGGCCGCCAAGCAAAGCCTCTTTACCGGCTTTTTACTTACTGGGCATTTCCGGCCGACAACAGCCGCCAACTGCCCTGCTCAGCCACCGCCAGCCAACTCAGCTGATATAGAGCTTGCTCGAACCGGGTAATTGCTCAACCAACTGCCAGCCAAGCAGCTGGGCCGGGGTGTAATAACCGCCTTCCACCGGATTATTCAGTAGCCACTGGGCCACATGCACGGCGCTGTGGATGGTCAACTCATAACCGTTATTGGTTTCAATCCGGGCGGTCTTAACCTGGCCTTGGGCGTTGCGCGCTTCGCCCCACACCGCAGTGCGCAGGGTTGCCCGCTGCTCCGCCGTGGGGCCCTTAACCCAGCGAGTGATGGCCCCACTGAGCAGGCGCTGCAGCCACGGCCAGGCAAAAGCCGGGCGCAGTCCATCGAGGGCGCGCAGCAACTGAATGACTGGCTTGGGCGTTGGCACATACACGCTGATGGTGGAAATACCGGTGCTGTAGAACGCCGTGACCACATCGCCCCAGGGAATGCTCATGGCCCATTTGGGACCGTAGCCAAAATCACAGATACGTTTTTGGTAGGCATTGGGCACACTGCGCAGCACACCCTGCTCGCGCACCTTGCCGCCATCGGCGAGATTTTCCAGCATGGTTTTGCTGGTGCCCGGGCTCAAGCCGCTGGCGGTATCAAAGCCCAGGCTCAATTCGATGGCGTCCGGCATGGCGGCCTTGAGAGCCATGGCCAGGCAATCGGTGGGCACCACGTCAAAACCGACCCCGGGGCAAAGCACTATACCGGCGGTTTTGGCCGCCGCATGCAGGCTGTGGGCGTGTTCAAACACGCGGTATTCGCCGGTGATATCCAAATAGTGCGCCCCTGCCGCCAAGCAGGCCTGCAGCATGGGGGCGGCGGTGGCGGAAAATGGCCCGGCGCAATTGAGCACCAATTGCACATCGGCCAAGGCTTTGGCGCAGGCGATTGAGTTGGACAAATCAAACTGGCGCACCGGCAAGCCGGTTTCAGCGCCCACCTGATGAATGTCCGCGCTGCGCCCGGCCAGAATCGGCTGCAGGCCAAGGCTCTTGGCGTGCAATGCAATCAAGCGCCCGGTGTAGCCGTTGGCGCCATAAATAAGCCAGTTTTTCATAAGGCGGTACTCACTGAGTATTTAACGTTTTGCCTTGCCCGGGCCACAGCCAAATGGCCGAACTTAAAACAGCAACGGCCCGCCAAGGCGAGCCGTTGGGCTAGCGCTGCAGGCTTACGACAATACGGCGGTGGCTGCGGCGTAATCGGGTTCGTTGCCGATCTCGGCGACTAACTCGCTGTGCAGCACCTGGTCGTTCTCGTCCAGAACCACCACGGCACGGGCAGCCACGCCGGTGAGTGGACCACTGGCGATGGCCACGCCGTAGTCTTGCAGAAACGCCGCGCCACGCATGGTGGACAGGTTAACCACATTGACCAGGCCTTCGGCGCCACAAAAGCGCGACTGGGCAAAGGGCAAGTCAGCAGAAATACACAGCACCACGGTGTTGGCCAGGGTGCTGGTTTCAGCATTGAATTTACGCACCGAGGTGGCGCAGGTTGGCGTGTCAACGCTTGGGAAAATGTTCAGCACTTTGCGTTTGCCGGCAAACTTGCTCAGCGAAATATCCGACAAATCGCTGCCGACCAGGGTAAAGGCCGGGGCGGTTTGACCCGCCTGAGGAAAAGCGCCGGCCACTTGAACCGGGTTGCCGTGCAGGGTTACTTGAGACATGAGAGTTCCTTTATAGGTCGATGGACAAGGCCTAGTAAAACACGCCTGAATTAAAGTTTGTCGTCAAAGTCAGGTTTTATGGGCAACAAAATAGTGCCCCAATAACACCTTGAATAATGCGTATTAAGCGCTGGCTTTCGCCAACACCTGCGGGGCTGGGTGAAACAACACGTGCTCAACGATAGGCCCGACGGCCACCTCGCCGATCTTGCGGTAGCCATGGCGCTGGTAGAACTCCAGATACCGGCTATTGCCGGTATCCAGCACTATGCCTTGCGAATTGGGGTCTTGCGCGCACCAGTCATGCAGCGCCGCCAGCAGTTGTTCACCCAGGTGCTGGCCCTGAAATTCGGGATGCACGCCCATCAGCGGCAACAAGTGATGCGGGCCCTCGGGCAAACAGGCGGCCACCGCGGCGTGATAGTCCAGATAGCGCCGCGTACCGCGAAAGCCTGCGCTCAACAACATGCGCAGGCGCCAGCTCCAGCTTTCAGTGACCTCCAGACGGCGCATGGGCGGTGCCACCAGCACTATCGCCGCTAAACGATCATCGATCAGCAAGCCAATCGCCGGCAGCTCCTCGGTAAAGTGTCGCTGCACCAACTCGCGCACCGTGGCGCGCACCCGCTGGTCGTAGCCGGCGCGCTGGGCTTCAAACAAGTAGGCGAAGGTCGGTTCGTGGCGGTACGCGTGATACAGCAGGGAACGCGCCTCGCGGGCGTAACCGCTGTCGAGCATTCGAACTTCAACGGGCGATGTGGGCATGGGCTGACCTCTTATATCTTTTAGGTTATGGGTCGGTTCTGGCACGTTAGCACCGCAGCTGTGTGGCTGCCAGATCACTGGTCGAGTGCAGAGCAGATCGGCTAGCATCGCAGCCACGCCAGCCCAATCCCCAGGACAGCCACCCATGAAGATTGTTTCGTTCAATATCAACGGCCTGCGCGCCCGCCCCCATCAGTTGGCGGCGCTGATCGACAAGCATCAACCCGATGTAATAGGCCTGCAGGAAACCAAAGTCAGCGATGAGCAATTCCCCTTGGAAATGGTTGAAGCGCTTGGCTACCAGGTGCACTACCACGGGCAAAAAGGTCACTACGGCGTGGCCTTGTTGTCGCGCCAGGCGCCCCTGAGCCTGCATAAAGGCTTTGCCGATGATAATGAAGAGTCCCAGCGCCGGTTTATCTGGGGCACTTTCGCCGATGCCAATGGCCAGCCCATTACCATCATGAATGGCTACTTTCCCCAGGGCGAAAACCGCGACCACCCGACCAAGTTCCCGGCCAAGACGCAGTTTTATGCCGACCTGCAAGCGCTGCTCGAAAGCCAGTTCCAGCCGGACCAGCCGCTGATAGTGATGGGCGACATCAATATCTCCCCGCAAGATTGCGACATCGGCATTGGCCCGGAGAATGCCAAGCGCTGGCTGAAAACCGGTAAATGCAGCTTTCTGCCCGAGGAGCGCGAGTGGTTGCAACGCCTGAAGGACTGGGGCCTGCACGACAGCTACCGGCAGCTCTATCCCGAGGTGAATGATTGCTTTAGCTGGTTTGATTACCGCAGCCGTGGCTTCGAGGACCAACCCAAACGCGGCCTGCGCATCGACGTGATACTGGCCAGCACGGCGCTGCAGAATCGCATCCAGGCGGCCGGTATCGACTATGAACTGCGCGGCATGGAGAAGCCCTCGGACCACGCCCCGATCTGGCTGCAGTTGAGCTAGCCAGCTTCGCTAAGGCCCGCACTAGAGCCATGGCCGGCCAGTCACTGTCATCTTTCGGTAATCTATCTGACTTAATCTGCGCAGCACGTTCCTCCCTAACCTAAGGTGCATGCCCGCATGCTGCGCAACCCGTCTACCACTGATAACGACACCTGGGGCCGCACCAGCGGCTGGTTGATTCTTGGCTTTCTCTGCTACGCCCTGCCTTGGCGGGTGTTCGCCGCCCTGCCCTTGCCGCCCGAGGGCCAGCCGGCGTTACAGATCCAGGGTTCCAATACCATAGGCGCCCGCTTGGGGCCGGCCCTGGTCAAGGGCTTGCTGGAAGAACAAGGTTTTCAGGAAGTGCGCATCGAGGCAGCCAAGGTTGCCAATGAACAGCGCGTGTCGGGCATTAACGCCGCCAAGCAGCGGGTATTTATCGAGGTGGCGGCCCACGGCTCAGGCACCGCCTTTGTCGCCTTGAAAGATGCCAGCGCGCAGCTCGGCGCCAGCTCGCGGCCGATTAAAGCCGCCGAAGCGCAAAGCCTGTCGGCCCTGGGCGACTTTCACAGCGCCGCGGCCGAGCACATCATCGCCATCGACGGCTTGGCCGTGATCCTTAACCAGCAAAACCCAGTGAGCAGCCTCACCACCAGCCAAATTGCCCAGGTGTTTAGCGGCGAGATTACAACCTGGGAGGAACTCGGCGGCAGTGGTGGGCCTATTCATCTGTATGCCCGCGACGACAACTCCGGCACCTTTGATACCTTCAAGGAACTGGTGCTGACGGCTAACGGCAAGACCTTGGCGGCCAGCAGCAGGCGTTTCGAGTCCAGCGAGCAGTTGTCCGACGCCGTCAGCCAGGACCCGCAAGGCATCGGCTTTATCGGGCTGCCCTATATTCGCCAAGCCAAGGCCCTGGCGGTAACCGATGGCCAATCGCGGCCGATGTTGCCGACCGCCACCCTGGTGGCGACCGAAGACTATCCGCTGTCGCGCCGGTTGTTTTTCTACACCCCGCCCAGCGCCAACAACCCCTGGGGACAAGCCCTGGTGCAGTTCGCTCACAGCGATAAAGGCCAGGCACTGGTCGAGAAAGCGGGCTTCGTGCCCCAGACGGTCAGCGCCGTTAACGTTAACGCCAGCTCCAGCATGCCGCCGATCTACCGCGAACTGGCCCATCAGGCGCAGCGCCTGAGCGTCAACTTCCGCTTCCAGCAAGGCAGCGCCAACCTGGACAACAAGGCCCTGCGCGACGTCGAGCGGGTGCTTGAGTACCTGGAAAAACAGCAAAAAACCCAGCACAAGGTGGTGCTGGTTGGCTTTGGCGACCCCAAGGTCGATGAAGCCCATGCGTTGATTCTGTCTAAATGGCGCGCCCAGGTGGTCCGCCGGGAGCTGAGCAAAGGCCAGCTGATCATCGACAAGATCATCGGTTTCGGCGCCGAATTGCCGGTCGCCAATAACCAGGGCGATGAGGGGCGTATTAAAAACCGCCGGGTTGAGGTGTGGGTTTACTAGCCTAACCGCAGCGCAATCGCCATAAAAAAGCCGAGGCCCGCATCTAGCGGGCCTCGGCTTTTTAGCGCTGGGCTTAGGCGCGCATTAGCGCGCCCTGTATTTACCGATTGCAAGCGTGGGGAGCCTACAGAATTCGGAAAAATCGTACGCTAAAGTTTCCGACCTGGCCGAGCGGCCTGAACTTCCCATTTTTCAGCTTGCGGCTCTGCCGCCAGACGTAATCTCCGGTCAGGATGACGTGCTTCCAGCCCAGCGACGACGGGTATTGATACATGTCAGGATTCACCGAGTTTCCGGCGTGCGTCAGCACTTGAGTTGCCCGCTCCAGGTAGACCGTATTCCACAGCGCAATCGCGACATTCACCAGATGAAGCCGCTGGCCCGGTAGTGCTGTTGTTCGAAGCTTAAATCCCTAAAAGGTCGCATTCGATATCCTGCCAATGAGAGCCATGGCCTTTTTCTAGTCAACAAAAAAATCATCCATGAGGCCAATACGGTTCAAAACGGAACATTAAACAAGCCTTATATGAGTGCACATATTGACTGGCGCGCCTAAAGAATTCTGACCGCCAGGAAATCTGTAATTAAACCGCACCTATATACTTGAGTGTGGGCGCATACACGATTCTAAAAAATCGTAAGTCATATCAGCATTTCGATATTTTAAACATGGAAACGAGGATTGCTTTAATGTAGGTGGCAGCGGCAGTGAAATCAGCGTAAGTTCTGTTTAAAGTTCGAATTGCTCATCCAAGGTTAGGGGTTGGCCAGCCCCCACCTTTGTTCGTAGTCTAATATTCGTCTGGCGGGAAGTATCAAAATGCATTTCATAACAAAAGCAATTGCCACGTCTCTGTTGGGCGCATTAAAAGTCAATTTTTTGCTCTCCAGGGGCTATATAGTCATCGCTTTTGGGAAATGGCAAAAACGTATTTTTACGGCAACAGTCGTAGTTGGTTGCCTGATGACGGACACGCTGGCAGTCGCTCAATCCAGCAACCTTGGGGATAATCAAGTCTTTCAAACAAACAACGACCTCGAGCGCGCTACTGCGGAGGTGAACTCGGCGTACACCGACGCCGAAAAGCATCCCGGCAGTACTGATGCACAGTATGCTCTAGCCCTGGCGCTAGATCGGATGGGGGACCTTCAAACGCTGAGAGCCAGGCACAAATTCCCCTACAGTGCAGGATACAGGGCAGCCCTCGAACTGGCGCGTAACAACCTTAAGTCCCACCCGCACACCGATCTCATAGGAAAGGTGGCGCGCCTTGAAGCAACCGCGGCAGCGGATTCGGAACAAGCGCTGTGGGAGTTTCGTGATACCGCCCGGCGTTACTACGGCACAGCACGTGCCTTATATCAACGTCTCGTCACATTGCAGCCCGACAACAATAAATGGCATCGTGCTCTCGCACTGAATTATACAAAAACAACTCCGGGCCATGTGGGGATCGAAGAAGTCAGAGTTTACTATCAGCCTGCACTGGATATTCTCCTTCGCCTGGTAAAGTTAGAGCCTGGCAATAATGAGTTTCAACGCAATCTCGCTACGGCATACGAGACAATTGCAGACCAAGTGAACTCCATGACAGGCGCATTGCCTGCTGAATACCATGAGGCATTGACGATACGAAAGAAACTGTTCAGCAGCAATGAGACTAATGCGCTCTTCGTTCGCGAGTTGGCAGTGACCTTCGGTAAGATCGGGGAAGCCTTGGCTATAAGGGGGAAATGGAAAGCGGCTCACGACGCAGTGACCGATGAATTTGGCTTGTACCAAGATTTGGCTGCTATGAACCCAGCCAACATGGAATGGCAACACGACCTGGCAGCGGCACATATGGAGTTCGCTGCTATTAAAGACGATAACAATGGGCCAGGTGAAAAACTAGAAGGCGAAGTGTTAGCTCATTATGCCCAAGCATTAAAAATACGAGCCAACCTAATTCAGATGAATCCGAGGAACACAGAGTGGCAAATGGATTTAGTCGCCAGCCACAAAACAATGGCCGACTTTTACATTAACAGAGCAATGAATGATAAGGCATTAACCTCATACATCGACGCACAGCGACAGATGTCACAGCTCGCGCAGCGCTACCCTAACGATCGAGGCTGGCTCTTTTACCAACTTTATTTTTATTTCAGCATCGGTTACGAAAATAGGAAAACTCAACGCTGGACTGCCCCCCTTTCACAAGGAGGAAAATTTCAAGATCCTGAGAAATTCAAAGCCGCGGCAGTAGCCCAGGAAGAAGTTTTTGAAAATATGATCGGAATAATTGATACCTTGATCCGAATGACCAATACGCCACAAAATGAAACCAACCAACTTTCTGAAAACCTATAAAGTTCGGAAAGACGCACACCAAGACTTTCCAAGCAGTGTAATTATTCAAAAATAACTGTGATACAAATAAAATAAATTCTGATACTGCAGTGAGGTCGGTATATAAAATGACGACACTAAAGTGGCTGGCAATGTTTTTTATGCTGAACCTGCTGATGGCAGGTTGTAGTTGTCCCCATTATCCAGGCCCGATTCCGGCGACCACAAAAAACATGACGAAATCTTTGGAAGGCAGTGATAAGGAAATTATAGCAATCCAGTGGATGAAGAGTGATTTCTCTGTCGAAATAACAAATATTTCCGCCGGAGATACTGTTGGCCTTCTAATAAAAACGAAGGGTTACGCGCATGGAGAAAAACTGACAGTTGAATTCGACGATAAAAACACAAATGACGATGGCGGTAGCTATACCATAACCAGGACAATAACAGGCCGCGTGGATAAGCACGGCGAAGTCAGAGCCTTGATTAAAAGTTAAGAGATGACAAGTCTTAATATTTTTTCTTGTGTCTCGCTAATGCGCCTAAATTTTAAAGTAACGAAACTACTGATGAAGACTTTCCCGACTTATATCCGAAGCACGGCCGGCATTTTTTGAATCGCCGCGGATTTCCTAGACACTTTCCAAGCTCAATAAATGTCGCTTTTCAAACTCTACCCGGGATAGCTGGTTGTTGAAGCCGTGCTGGGGTTTTGGGTTGTAAAACATCTCGATGTAATCGAACACAACAGCCCGGGCATCCTGCCGTGCGCCATAGATCCTTCGCTTGATCCGCTCCCAAGCAAGTAGCCGGCCCCAAAAAAGCCAAACCCAAGGAATGGCTGGAGGGCAAGGCGGCGCATGCTCACGCATCAACGGACCGGGTGATTAAGGCCAATGAGGGGAAAACACCTTGAAAGAGCTGATCATAAAGGCGCCATTCAGGCTCGCCAGCAGGTTTTCGTAAGGTTCGCAGAGGTTCTCGAACAGCGCTTCGGTGGGGCCCTGGGGCGCATCGCCGCAACCAAACTGCCGATCGGGCAGATTTTCTTTCCCGCCGCCCCAAGCCCTTAACGGCCACCCAGGTCCGTGGGCGAGGCACTGGCGGCGGGCCATGCAGCAAAATTCAGCAGCGCCTTAAATGTTCGAATACGAACAGTCATATTCAAGTACGAACGGTCACCCACCTTTAGTAAGGCCTACCAAAACAGTCAAGGCTGATACTTTTTGTAACCATCAACGGCGCAAATACAGCGATATACAGCTGCCGCCAGTTCGCCGCGCGCCGCGCTCAGCACGCATTTTCAGCCCCCCTTTTCTTTCCCCTAATCTGGTCATGTGCCAGAAGGAACTGCCATGCGCCTGTATGCGCTGCTGCTGCCCCTGGTTTTTGTCCTGTCACTGCCTGCTCAGGCGCAAACGGCTGAGCAGGTGGCCATGCGTGCGGACGACAATCTGCGCGGCTATGGCGATGTGCAGATGCAGCTGGAGATGACCCTGATCAGCCCCAGCGGTGAAACCGCCAGCCGCAGCCTGCGGGTGCGCAGCCGTGAGGCCGCCGACGCCAGCGATCAAACCCTGATGACCTTCGACACCCCGCGTGATCTGGCCGGCTCCGGCCTGCTCTCCCATAACCGGGCCAGCGGTGAAGACGAGCAGTGGCTGTACCTGCCGGCGGTGAAACGGATCAAGCAGATTGGCGCCCGCAACAAGTCCGGCCCTTTCATGGGCTCTGAGTTCGCTTTCGAAGATATTGTCACGCCTTTTTGGCAAAAGTTTCACTATCAGACGTTGACCGAAGAGAGCCTGGACGGTCTGCCCTGCTTCAGCCTGGAGCGAATTCCCAACGACAGCTACTCGGGTTATGCCCGCCAGCGGCTGTGGATCGACAAACAGCAGTACCTGATCCGCCGTATCGAGTATTTCGACCGCAAAAACACCCTGCTGAAAACCTATAACGCCACGGACTTCCAACAATACGCCGGCAAACACTGGCGGCCAGGGCAGATGCTGATGGTCAATCAGCAGACCGGTAAACAGACCCGTCTGCAGTGGCGCGACTTCAGTTTTAACAGCGGCCTGAGCGAGCGTGACTTTAGCCAGAACGCCTTGCTCCGTGTCCGCTAACAGCACCAGTCGCCTCGCCGTTGCCCTGCTCGCCCTACTGCCCAGCCTGCCGGTATCGGCACTGGAGCAACGCTACGAGTTGAGTCTGGAACTCTGGGGTTTCGCCGACGAGGGCGCCCAGAGCCAAGCCCAGAGCGATACCTCCCTGAGCCTGCTGAGTAACTTCTGGCACGACCTGAACAACGGCAGTGATCGCTTCGCCCTCAGCCCCTTCGTGCGGGGCGACAGCCGCGACGCCGAGCGCAGCCATTTCGATCTGCGCGAGGCCAGCTGGAACCATCTGGGCGATGGTTATGAGCTGCGCAGCGGGATTTGCCAAGTGTTTTGGGGGGTCACCGAAGGCGTGCACCTGGTGGACATCATCAACCAGACCGACCAAGTGGAAAGCCTCGACGGCGAGCAGAAGCTCGGCCAACCGATGATCAACCTGGCGCTGGAAGGCGAGCAACAGATGCTCGATCTGTTTGTGCTCACTGGCTCCCGTGAACGGCGCTTTCCGGACGCCGACGGCCGGCTGCGTTTGCCACTGGTGGTGGATGAGGACCTGGCCAGCTATGAATCCGCGCGCGAGAACCACCGCCTAGACCTGGCCGCGCGTTGGCAGCTCAATCTGCCGGCGCTGCGCCTGGGCCTCAGCGGTTACTCCGGCACCGCCCGTGAACCGGAACTGCTGCCGGTGGTTGACTACAGCCAGCTGCTGTTCAGTGACGGCCAGCTCAGCGGCTTCGCCCCCGGCTATGCACCGGTGCTGGCGCCCTACTACCCGCTGATTAATCAGTTGGGGCTGGATCTGCAGGTTACCCAGGGCGATCTGCTCTGGAAGCTGGAAGCGATCCAGCGCAATGGCGGCCTGGAGAATTACCAGGCCGCCGACGCCGGGCTGGAATACACCCAGGTCGGCGTCTTCGACAGCCCGCTGGATCTGGGTTGGCTGGCGGAATACCTCTACGACAGCCGCGATGAACGGGCCAGCGGGCCGTTCGAGCACGACATTCTGCTGGGCTGGCGCTTGGGGTTTAACGATGCGGCCAGCAGCAGCCTGTTGACCAGCGTGATTATCGATCGCTACAGCGGCGAGCGGCTGTTCAGCGTCGAGGCCGAGCGGCGGCTCAGCGATGAGCTGTTGCTGGCCCTGGAGCTGCGGGTGTTCGCCAATGGCAGCCCGCAGCCGCAGAGCGCCGTCGAGTTTCTCAGTAGCGCGGACCCGCAAAACAAATTGCGGCCCTTGCTGCAGGACGATTTTTTACGCCTGGAGTTGAGCTGGTTTTTCTAACCACACCCCAGACCCACGTTGTTGACGCTGCCCACCGATGCCGAGAAAGGCCGCTCGCGCAGCCTTCGCCACCTGAACCGCAAGAGGCTTTGAGATGACCCCTGACACCCCCGCCGGCCTGCAAAAGCTGAGCCCCCAAAAGAGTTGGAGTGATCGGCAGATCGACCGGCTGTCGCGCTGGATAGTCGGCCATCCGCTGCTCTCCATGCTGTTCGGTTTGTTGCTGGTGATTGCCGGTGCCGGCGGCCTGGGTGGTTATCACTACTCGCTGGATCATCGGGTGTTTTTCAGCGCGGAAAATCCGCAACTGCAGGCCTTCGAGAAGCTGCACCAGGACTACGCGAAAACCGATGCGGTGATCATCGCCCTGGCCCCGCAGTCCGGCTCGGTATTCAGCCGCGAGTTTCTCGGCGTGCTGCGCGAGCTGACCGAAAAAAGCTGGCAGTTGCCCTACTCCCAGCGGGTCGAGTCCCTGACCAACTTCCAATATGTACAGGTGGCCGGCGACAGCATCGACAGCGCCGATCTGGTGGCTAATCCGGCCGCCCTGGACGGCCCCGCCCTGGCCGAGATTCGCCGCGCGGCCCTGGCCGAGCCGTTCCTGGTCAATGCCCTGGTCAATCCCGAAGGCACAGTCGCCGGGGTGCGGGTGACCCTGAATATGCCGGGTGTCGAGCAGATCAAGGAAGTGCCAGAGGTGGTATTCGCCATCCGCGCCCTGGTCGCCGAGCTGCAAAAAGCCCATCCGGATATCGAGGTGCACCTGGCCGGGCAGACCATCGCCAACCAGGCCTTCCCGGAGGAATCCCAGGCCGACGCGGTGCGTGTCTGGCCCTGGTTTATGCTGACCATGATGCTGCTGCTGGTGTATTTCTTCCGTAGTGTCAAAGCCATGCTGGTGACCTTTGTCGCCTGCCTGCTGGCGGTGTTCGGCGGCGCCGGGCTGATCGGTTTCTTCGCCCCGACCATCAACGATTCGGTGATAGTGGCGCCGATCATGATTCTGTCCATGGCCTTCGCCGACGGCATTCACCTGGTGGTCAACTGGATTCAGGGCATGCACGGCGGGCGCGACAAGCGCACGGCCATGGTCGACAGCCTGCGCACCAATATGGGCGCCATGAGCGTCACCTCGCTGATGACCGCGATTGGCTTTTTGACCCTGCACTTCAACGACTCACCGCCGTTTCGGGTGATGGGCTACATAGTCGCCACCGGGGTGATTTTCGCCCTGCTGATCACCCTGTTTTTCACCGCGCCGCTGCTGGCCATATTGCCGGGCCAGGCGCCGAAAAAAATCTCCCCGTTGATGACCTCCGACTCGCCACAGATGGGTCGCCTGGCCGACTTTGTGATCAAGCGCCGCTACCCGATTTTCGCCACCCTTTTGCTGCTGGCGGGGTTGCTGATCAGCTGTGTGCCGCGCAATCAAATCAACGACGACATAGTCAAGTACTACACCCCCGACACCACCTTTCGCCAGGACATGGAGTTCGTTAACCAGCACCTGACCGGCATCTCCGAACTCAACTATTCGTTGCCGGCCGGCGGCCCGGAGCAGATCAGCGATCCGGCCTACCTGAAGACCGTCGATGCCTTCCAGCAGTGGCTGAAAACCCAGGCCGACGTGACCCAGGTGAACTCCCTGGTGGACATCATCAAACGGATGAATCAGGTGATGCATGGCGACGATCCGGCCTTCTATCGGATCCCCGATTCCCGTGAGGAAATTGCCCAATACCTGCTGCAATACGAGCTGTCGATGCCGTTTGGCATGGACCTCAATTACCTGATCCGCTTCGACCGTTCCGAGTCGCGGGTACGGGTCGCGGTCGGCACTTCCAGCGGGCAGCAGATCATCGCCGTGGATGCCGCCGCCAAGGCCTGGCTGCAACAGCATGCGCCGGCGCCCATGCAGGTTGAGGGCGCCTCGCTGTCGCTGATGTTCGCCCATATTGGCGAGCGCTCCATCACCGGCATGTTCGGCGGCATGCTCGGCTCGCTGTTGATGGAGTCGCTGTTCGTCATGCTGGTGTTCGGCGCCTGGCGCCTGGGGTTGGCCAGCTTTATCGGCAACCTGATCCCGATCGGCATGGCCTTCGGCGCCTGGGCCTTGCTCAACGGCAATATCGACCTGGGCCTGACCGTGGTGCTGGGGATTTCCTTCAGCGTGGTGGTGGACGACACCATTCACTTCATCAGCAAGTACGAGCACGCCCGCAAGACTGGCCTGGGCCCGGAAGACGCCATCCGCGCGGCCTTTCGCAACGTCGGCTTCGCCCTGCTGACCACCACCCTGGTGCTCGGGCTGGGGTTCGCCTGGCTGGCCAACTCGGCAATCCAGATCACCGTGAACACCGCCGTGGTCACGGTGATCACCATCGCCTTCGCCATGTTGGTGGACCTGTTTCTGCTGCCGATCATTTTCCTGTTTATCGATAAGCGCGACATGTCCCTGGCGGTCGCCGCCGACAGCGCTGTACCGCCGGTAGCCCCGGCAGCCACTCCCTCAATTCCCACCGTTTCCTGACAAGGACAGTTATGCACACTCTTGCCCTAACTAACGCTTCACCCTTCAGCAGCCGCTTCCTGGCCTGGCTCAAGGAACGCTTCCCCTTCGCCAACGCCCTGCTGTTTTTTATCCTGTACCTGGCCACCGCCGCCGTGGCCCGCGCCGGGCAAACCGGCAGCATCGACCTGAGCCTGCAGGACCTGCTGAGTTGCCTGGTCACCTGGTCGTTCTTTCTGCTGCTGCGGGTGCTCGATGAGCACAAGGACTACCAGCTCGATTGCCAGAACCACCCGCAGCGCGTGCTGCAAAGTGGGCTGATCAACTTGGGCCACCTGAAGCTCGCCGGCCTGCTGGCGGTGGCCGGGCAATTGCTCTGGTCGCTGTGGCTGGACCGCGGCATCGGCCAGGTGACCCTGGCCTGGGTCGCGCTGCTGGTATGGACCGGGCTGATGGCCAAGGAGTTTTTTATCCCCGAGTGGCTCACCCGGCACCTGACCTGGTACGCGGTGTCGCACATGCTGGTCATGCCACTGATCGTCTGGTGGCTGGCCAATCTGGCCGTGCCCGGCTGCAGCTTGACCCCGCAGCTGCAGGTGATGATGGCCCTGGCCTTCGTCAGCGGCTTTTGCTTCGAGATCACCCGCAAGACCAAGGGCCCGGAAGAAGAGCGCGACAGCATCGAGTCCTACTCGCGGATTTTCGGCACCCGGGGCTCGGCCCTGCTGGTGCTGCTGCTGGTCAGCGCCATGACCCTGAACCAACTGTGGCTGATTCAGCTGCTGCTGGGTCAGTTGCCGATCTGGGCCTTGCTGGTACTGCTGGCCTTCTACGCCCTGTCCGTGCGTCAGCTGCTCAGCTTTATCCGCGCGCCCTCGGCGGCCTTGCGCGGCAAGAACGAAGCCTGCGTCGCCCTGACCATGCTGGCCGGTTATGCCGTGTTGATCGCCGTGGTGGTGATCGAGCATGGCCTGTCTACTTATCTGATCTGAGGAACGGCCCATGGGTATCTATAACCAAGAACAACCGCTGTCGCCGGCCCTTAATTCAGGCAGCGACAGTCGCCAGCAGCACTGGCAGCTCAGCTACCGCAGCCGGATGCTGCCCCAGAGCGGCGCCGAACTGGTCTATGACGACCAGACCCTGCCCAAGGTGCCGGCCCGCGGCCTGTATACCGAGCAGGCCCGCCAGGAGCGGCTGGCCTTCGCCCGTGCCCAGACCGGCGCGAGCCTGAGCGAGGTCGAACAGACCCGCCTCGACCCGCGCACCCTGGTGAGCAATATCGAAGCCTTTATCGGCAGCGTGGAAATCCCCGTGGGCCTGGCCGGCCCCCTGCATATCAAGGGCGAGCATGCCGACGGCCTGTATTACGCGCCCATGGCCACCTCCGAAGGCGCCTTGCTGGCCTCGGCCACCCGGGGCGCCACCGCCCTGTCCCGGGCCGGTGGGGTGACCGCGCGGGTAATTGGCCAACGCATGATGCGGGTGCCGTTGTTCGGTTTTGCCAGCATGCAACAGGCGCTGTTTTTCGCCGACTGGGTGCAGGACCAGCACCAGGCCCTGGCCATCGAGGTGCGCAAATACTCCAACTTCGCCAAGCTGGTGGAAATCCAGGCCCAGGTGCTGGGGCGCAATGTGCATGTGCACTTCGTCTACGAAACCGGCGACGCCGCCGGGCAGAACATGACCACCACCTGCACCTGGCAGGCCTGCCAATGGATCTTCAAGCAGCTGCAGCAGTTCGACGGGCTGGCGGTGCTGAACTTCATGGTCGAGTCCAACCTGTCCAACGACAAGAAGGTCACCTTTCAGACCTTTATCAAGGGTCGTGGCGTGCGGGTGATGGCCGAGGCCCTGCTGAGCGACGCGATCTGCCAGCGGGTGCTCAAGGTCACTGCCAAGCAGCTGGTCAGCGCCTACCAAAACTTTATCAGCGGCTCCCTGGCGGCCGGCATGATCGGCTTCAATATCAACGTCGCCAACGTGGTGGCCGCGATGTTCACCGCCCTGGGCCAAGACATCGCCTGCGTGCATGAGTCGGCCCTGGCGCAGTTGCACCTGGAGCTGAACGAGGACGGCGACGTCTACTGCATCATGACCATGCCGTCCTTGGTGATCGGCACTGTCGGCGGCGGCACCAACCTGCCGCAGCAGCGCGAATGCCTTGAGCTAATCGACTGCGCCGGCCCTGGCAAGGCGCACCAGCTGGCGGAGGTGATCGCCAGCTATTGCCTGGCCCTGGACCTCTCCACCCTGGCCGCGATTGCCGCCGACCAGTTTGCCCGCGCCCATGAGCGGCTCGGCCGCAACCGCCCGGTGGACTACCTGAAATTCGCCGACCTGGACACCCCGTTTTTTGCCGAGGCCCTGCACAGCAGCGGCCTGAGCGAGCTGCGCCCCTATGCGGTGGAGCCGCTGCAGGTGGAGAGCAAGGGTTCCAGCATCATCACCGAACTGACCGCCCACAAGGTCAGCAAGCTGCTGGGGCACTTCCCCTTTAACCTCAAGACCAACAGCGGCGATGTGCGGGTCATGGCCAAGGTCAAGCCCCTGGATGGCGAAGTCATCCTCATGCTCAACAGCATGGCCAGCATGTGCGATGCGCGGCTGGCCCAGAGCTTCAACCAGTACCGCGAGCAGCTTGGCTTCAAGGGCTGCCATGTGCGTGAACTGGCGGTGATGAGCCAGCCAGACCCGCGCTTCACCCGCCACGCCCCGCAGGTTTACGGCGTGGTCGAGGACCCGCAGCGCGAGGCCTATGTGATCATCGAGGAGCTGCTCGAAGACCTCACGCTGATGGACAGCGCCGACGACACCCAGGCCTGGACCCAGCCCCATCTGGAGGCGGCCATCCGTGGCATCGCCCAGGTGCACAGCATCTGGTACGGCCGTGAGGAGGAGCTCAAGCAACAGCCTTGGCTGGTGGACTACCCGACGGCCGCCGGCATGCTGGAAAAACGCCGGCTGTGGGAGCTGCTCGGCGCCCATGCCCGGGAGGAGTTCCCCGAGTGGTTCAGCGAGGAGGACCTGGAGGTGTTTCGTCGCATCGTCAGCGGCATCGGCGACTGGTGGGCGGATATCGAGCGGATGCCGCGCACCCTGATCCACAACGACTTCAACCCGCGCAATATCGCCCTGCGCAACACCGAGGAAGGCTTGCGCCTGTGCGCCTACGACTGGGAACTGGCGACCCTGCAGCTGCCCCAGCACGACCTGGCCGAGCTGCTCGGCTTCACCCTGGTAGCCCCCGTGGACCCGGCCATGGTCGAGCACTACCTGGAGCTGCACCGCCTGGAGCTGGAGCAACACAGCGGCCAGGCCATCGACCCCGAGCAGTGGCGCTACGGCTACAAGTTGGCGCTGCGCGACCTGCTGGTCAACCGCCTGCCGATGTACATGATGGCCCACACCTTCCGCCATTACCCCTTTATGGAAAGGGTTTACCAAACCTTCCGTCAGCTGCTGGAAATCGAAGGGGTTCGCCTGTGAACACTCAGTATTTCTACAGCCAAGAACAAGCTTTGTTTTTGCCGCCGGAACAACTCGGCGGCAAGGCCGCCAACCTCGCGCGTCTGAGCCGCGAGGGCCTGCCGGTGCCACGTTGGTGGGTGCTGAGCACCGAGGCTTTCGCCCTGTTGCTGGACAGCAACCAGCTCAGCGCCTCGATCGAGGCGCGGTTGGCGCAAGTCGGCACCGACAGTGCCGCCATCGATGCCCTGGCCGTGCAGATTCAGCAGCAGGTGCTGGCCGCCCAACTGCCGGCGGTGCTGCGTGAGCAAATCGCCCAGGCCTTGGCCGGTCAAGATGAGGTCTATTTCGCCGTGCGCTCCTCGGTGCTCGGCGAAGATGCCCAGGGCGCCTCGTTCGCCGGGCAGATGGACAGCTACCTGTTCCAGCAGGGCCTCGCCGCCATCGAACAGAGCCTGCTGCAGGTGGCGGCTTCGGCCTTCAATGCCCGGGCCCTGCACTATCGCCTGAGCAAGGGCATCGCCCTCACGGAGATCCGCGCCGCGGTGATCATCCAGGAGATGGTCGAGGGTGAAGTCTCGGGGGTGATGTTCACTGCCCACCCGATCACCGGCAGCCGCCGCCATGCCTTGATCTCGGCGGCCTGGGGGGTTGGCGAGGGCATAGTCGGCGGCCTGTGCAACACCGACGAATACAGCGTCGGCCTGTTCGACGACCAAATAGAGTTGCAGCTGGCCGACAAGGACATCGCCGTGCGCTTCGACCGCGCCGGTGGCCGTGGCACCCTGGAGTGCGAGGTGGATCAGGCCCAGCGCCAGGCCCGCGCCCTGAGCGACCGCCAAGTGCTGCAACTGCGCGATCAAGGTCAACGCATCGCCACCCTGCTGCGCTTCCCGCAGGACATCGAATGGACCCTGCGCGGTGAGCAGTTTTATATTCTGCAGACCCGGCCCATCACCCGCCTGCCGGCGCCAAGCCAGCCGACCGGGCAACGCCTGGTGTTCGATAACTCCAATATCCAGGAGTCTTATTGCGGGGTGACCACACCGCTGACCTTCTCCTTCGCCAACCGCGCCTACGCCACTGTGTATGAGCAGACCATGCGCGTGATCGGCGTGTCCGAGGGGCAGATCCAGGCCCACCGCGACATGCTCGACAACATGCTCGGGCTGATCCACGGGCGGGTCTACTACAACATCAACAACTGGTACCGCGGCCTGTTGCTGCTGCCCTCGTTCAAGACCAACAAGGCCGACCTGGAACGCATGATGGGCCTGACCGATCCGGTCGACCTGATCCAGGACCAGCAGCTGAGCCTGAGCGCCAAGCTGGCCAAGTTGCCCCAGGTGCTGCGCGCGCTCTATCAGCTGAGTCGAGGCTTTCGGCGCATGGACGGCCTGGTCGGCGAGTTCCGCCAGATGTTCGCCGAGGCCTACCGCAGCGTGCCCCGCGAGCAGCTGCATTGCCTGAGCGTCGGCGAGCTGATTGAGCAAGCGCGACGCCTGGACCGCGAATTGTTGCAGCGCTGGACCTCGCCGATCATCAACGACTTCTACGTGATGATGATGAATGGCCGGGTGCACCGTTGCCTGGTGGCCGCCGGTTGCGAGCAAGCCGAGGTGCTGCAAAACAACCTGCTGTCCGGCGAGGACGGCATCGAGAGCACCGAGCCGACCAAGCTGCTGCTGCGCATGTGCGCCTATGTGCGCACCCAGCCTGCGCTGCAGAGCCTGGTCGAGCAGGCCGACAACGCCAGCCTGCTGGGCCGCATCCAGGTCTGGGACCCGAGCTTCTATGCCCAGTGCCAGAACTACATCGAGCTGTACGGCGACCGCACCATGGGCGAGCTCAAACTCGAGTCCATCACCCTGCGCCAGGACCCAAGCTTCCTGTTCGCCATTCTGAAGAACTACCTGAGTCGCCCCGACCTGACCCCGCAAACCCTCGCGGCCAACGAGGCGCGCTACCGCCAGCAGGCCGAACAGCAGGCCTTTGCCGCCATCGCTAAGCGCCTCGGCGGCCGTGCGCTGCGCACCTTTAAAAAACACCTGGGCAAACTGCGCGACGCCATCCGCAACCGCGAAAACATGCGCCTGGCCCGCACCCGCATGTTCGGCCTGTACCGCGAGCTGTTCCTGGAGATCGGCCAGCAGCTGGCCATGGACCAGGTGCTGGCGCAGCCGCGCGACATCTTCTATCTGAGCATCGACGAGCTGTATGCCCTCAATGACGGCCGCGCGGTGCAGACCGAGCTGCAAAGCCTGGTCAGCGCCCGCCAAGCCGAGTTCGCCGGCTACCAGGCACAAGACCTGCCGCACCACTTCTGCACCTGGGGCATGGTCTATCGGCATAACGCCTACCTTTACCCGCACGCCCCGGTGGTGCAGGTCGAGGGCGACATCCGTGGCATCGGCTGCTACCCCGGCATAGTCGAGGAAAAAGTCCGGCTGATCTTCTCGCCCGAGGACGAGCTGTCCCTCAATGGCCAGATCCTCTGCACCATGCGCACCGATCCGGGTTGGGCGCCGTTGTTTCCCACCGCCGGCGGCATTCTGGTGGAGCGCGGTTCGACTCTGTCCCACTCGGCGGTGGTGGCCCGCGAGCTGGGCATCCCGGCGATAGTCGGGATTCCCGGCATCACCGCGCTGCTGCAGAACGGCGAGCGCGTGCGCATGGACGGCGCCGCCGGCACCATCGAACGCCTGGACCAGCCCGCCGCCAGCCAGAGCCCCGTCAGCCAGCCCGAGCCGGAGGCCGCCCATGCGTGACACCTGGATGGGCGCCTGGCAGCCGCAGATGCCGCTGCCCGCGGCCTTTATCGAACTGCCCCAGCAACTGTATGCCGATGACCCGCACTGGCTGGGCGAAGATGCCCAGGCCCTGTGCCAACAGTTTGCCGCCGACAATCCCTGGTTCGCCACGGGCCGAGCCTGGCTCGGGGTGATTCCCGGGCAGGCGCGGCTGGCCGGCTTTGTCAGTGAGCAACTGGTGGAGGGCGAAAGCGCGGCCTTCTTTGGTTTCTGGGAAAGCATCGACGACCCGGCGCCCAACAAACTGCTGTTCCAGGGCCTGACGGACTGGGCCCGCGAGCAGGGCGCTAAGCGCCTGTACGGGCCGATCAACTTCAGCACCTTCGGCAGCTATCGCCTGCGCCTGGATGGCTTCGAGGCCGGCTGTTTCCCCGGCGAACCCTGGAACCTGCCCTATTACCCGACGTTGCTCGAGTCCCTGGGCTTTGAACTGCGCCACCGTTACCTGTCGACCTTCAACGACACGGCCCAGGTGGCCGACTCGGTGCGCCAGGACTACCTGCGGGTCAAGCCACAGCTGGAGCAGGTGGTCAGCCTGCAAGCTCTGACCGGCGAATTCTGGCTGGCCCATTTGGACGAGCTGTATGGTTTCGTCGATCAGGTCTTCGGTGCCAATTTCGCCTATACGCCCTTGTCGCGGGAGGCCTTCGCCCAGCACTGCGGCCAGTCGCTGGCCGAGCGTCTGTGCCCCCACAGCTCGGTGCTGGCGCGGGCCCATGACGGGCGCATCGCCGGCTTCTTTCTGGTCTACCCGGATTACAGCCCGCTGCTGCGCCAGGGCAATTTGCAGCGGCTGCCGGCCGCCAGCCTCAACCAGGCCAAGCACTTTGCCCAACTGCCCGCGCCTCGGCGGGCGCTGGCCAAGACCGGTGGCGTGCACCCGGAGTTTCGCCAGCATGGGCTGTTCACGGCCATGGGTTGCGAGCTGTCGCTGCGCGCAGAAAAGCATTACCAGCACATTGCCGCCACCCTGGTGCGCGCCGACAACAACTCCCGCCAGTTTGCCCTGCGCCACGGCGGCGATGCCCATCACTACGGCCTGTACCAGAGCGACCTATGACCAGCGCCCAGTTCAATCGCCCCACCGCAGACGCAACATCCACGCTGCCAGAGCCACCGCTGCCCTGCGCGAATTTTTGCAGCGCCATAGTCGCCGCCGCCGCCCGTCATCCCCAGCGCCTGGCCCTGAGCGTGCCCCACGCCGCCGATGGTTACCGCACTGCCGAGCAGCTCAGCTATGAGCAATTGCTGGCCCGCGCCGCGCAGTTGCAGCAGGGCTTGCTGCAGGCCGGGCTGCGCCAGGGCGACCGGGTGTTGCTGATCGCCCAGCCGAACCTGGACCTCTACGCGGTGATTCTTGCGTTGCTGGGCTTGGCCATGGTGCCGGTGCTGCTGGACCGGGGCATGAGCCGCGCCCGCCTGCTGGCCTCGATGCGCCTGAGCGGCGCCCAGGCCCTGCTCGGCGAACGCGGGTTAATCAAGCGCTGGTGGCTGCTGCCGAGCCTCTGGCGCCTCAAGCGTCTGGGATTGGATGGCGGCTGTTTCGGTGTGCAGGCCCTGCCCCGCGACTCGCAACCCACGGCGCAAGGTTTTCGCAGCGTGCCGGTCAACGTCCAGAGCCACGGCCTGATCAGCTTCACCTCCGGCAGTACCGGCCTGCCCAAGGGCGCCGACCGCACCCACGCCAGCCTCACGGCCCAGCATCTGGCCATTCGCCAACACTGGCCGGATCGGGACGACGACATCGACCTGCCCTGCTTCCCGGTGCTGGTGTTGCACAACCTCTGCTGCGGCATCAGCACCGTGCTGCCGGCCACCAACCTGGCCCTGCCCGGTCAGGTTGCCCCGGCGGCGGTGCTGCGCCAACTGCAGCTCGATGGCATCACCCGCATCGCCGGCGCCCCGGCTTATCTGCAACGGCTGGTGAGCCACGCCCAGAGCAAGGGCCAGCGTTATCCCGGGGTGCGTTCCCTGGTGGTGGGCGGCTCGACCCTCAGCGAACAACTGCTGCGCGATTGCTTGAGCGTGTTTCCCAACGCCCAGGCGCTGGCGGTCTATGGCTCGACCGAAGCCGAGCCGATCGCCGAGGTGTCCATGCCTGAGCTGCTGCGCGATTGGCAGCAGCAACCCGGACATCTGGTCGGTCGCCCGGCCGACATGGCCGAGGTCTGCATAGTCGATCCCGCCCAGCCGCTTTCCGACGCCGCCTCGGTGAGTCGCGCCAGCCTGCCCGCCGGGCAACTGGGGGAAATCCTGGTGGCCGGCGCCCATGTGCTGCAACGCTATGTGGACAACCCCAGCGCCACCGCCGAGAGCAAGATCCCCCGCGCCGACGGCCTGGTTTGGCACCGCACCGGCGATGTCGGGCTGTTCGACGACCAGGGCCGGCTCTGGCTCAGCGGCCGGCTCAAGGATGCGCTGCGGGTGGACGGTCAGTGGCACTACAGCTTCCCCGTGGAAAAAGCCCTGGACGCCCTGCCCGGCGTGCGCCGCAGCGCCCTGATCAGCCGCGATGAGGCGACCGGCAGCGAACTGCTGCTGGTCATCGAAGGTGAGCTTCCGGCTGGTTTGCCGGCGCTGCTGGCCCAGTACGGTTTCGCCCAGGCGCGCCTGGCGCAGATCGACAGCATGCCGGTGGACGGCCGGCATAACAGCAAAATCGACCGCCCGGCCCTGCGCGAGCTCGTGCGCAAAGGCCAACTCAAAGTGCAGGCAATTGGCCCATGAATACCAGTAATCCAGCGCCGTCAGCGCGCTATATCATCCGCCTAAACCCGGTCGATCTGCTGACCCTGTCCGGTCTGCTGACCTCCGGTTTGGCCATCCTCAGCGCCCTGCATGGTCTCTATCCGCTGGCCGGCGCCTGGCTGTTTCTGGCCATGCTCGGCGATGCCCTGGACGGCATACTGGCGCGCCGCTTCAAGCTGGAGCGGCCCTTCGGCCGTTACCTGGATGGCTTTATGGACATGCAGATCTACCTGCTGGCCCCGGCGCTGATCTTCTACCTGCAGGGCTTCGATGGTTTCTGGCTGGTGTTTCTGCTGCTGTTGCTGGGCTGCGGCTGCACTCGCCTGGCGGTGTTCAACGACATCGGCAATATCAGCGAAGGCGACCACCTGGCTTACCTGGGCATGCCGGTGTTCTGGAGCGTATTTATCCTCGGCGGCTATCAATGGCTGTGGCTGTGGCTGCCGCCGTTCTGGCTGCACCTGCTGCTGGCCGTGGGCCTGAGTGCCTTCGGCCACGCCATGTTGCTGCGCCGACCGTTCTTCAAGTTCAAGCGCCTGGGGCACATCCTCGGCCTGTGTCTGGGCGGTTGTGCCTTGCTGCTGTTGCTGCAATGGCTGCTGGGGAATGGCTATGTTTGATGCCCTGCTGATGGCCTGGTACCTGCAAGTGCCGGTGGTGATCGGCGGCGTGTTGCATATGCTGGCCGTGACCCGCGACTACCTGCCGGCGCTGCGGCTGCCGATCCACGCCGGCCTGTTCGGCGCCAACAAAACCTGGCGCGGCGTGCTGCTGGTGCCGCTGCTGACCGCCTTCGGCGCCCTGTGCCTGTGGCCAGCCGAGCAGTGGCTCGGCCCCCAGGCGCTCTTGGGCCAACCCCTGTGGCTCGCCGGACTGATCGCCGGACTCGGCTATGTACTGGCCGAACTGCCCAACTCCTGGCTCAAACGTCGCTTAGGCATAGCCCCAGGCCACACCCCGTCGCGCTGGACGGTGCTGGGCGACCAACTGGACTCGGGCCTGGGCGTCGCCCTGGCCTACTGGCTGTACCTGGACCTGCCAACCACGGTCGGCCTGCTCTATGTCCTGACCTTTCCACTGACGGCCCTAGGGGTCAAACGCTTGCTGTACTGGGGGCGGCTTAAGCAGTCGGCGGTTTGAATATGACCATGGACCTAAGGCGATTACCGACAACAGCGCGGGCCGCGCGTCACGCCTTGCGCCAGACGCTGGCCAGCCAGGGCTGTTGTGCGCGCGGTAAACCCGCCGGCCGATAATAGTGTTCGAGCTCCAGGAAGCCCGCGGCCGTCAGCATGCGCCGCCAGCTCGACAGGTCGTGGTAGGCGCCATAGCGCGCGCCATGCCAGCCTTCCTGATTGTCGCCACGCGGGTTGGAACTGAACAGCACGCCACCCGGTTTTAGCGTGGCCTGCAGTTGGCCTAACACCCGTGGCAATTCCTGGCTCGGCACATGAAACAGCGCGGCATTGGCGAACACGCCGTCGAAGCGTTCGGCCGGTAGATCGAGTTCGAGAAAGTCCTGCTGCCAGACTTCGCAGCCGCTGTCGGCCCGCGCCATGGCGGCCAAACGCGCAGAACCATCCAGGCCGATCGCCAGATGGCCCAAGCCACTGAAGACCCTCAGGTCGCGGCCCGGGCCACAGCCGAAATCGAGAAGGGTAAATGGCGGCTCGCCTTCGATATGGCGCAGCAAGGCGGCGATGTTCTGGCTCACATCATGATCGCGGGTGCCCGCGCGAAAGTCCTCGGCGCACTGGTTGTAGTGCTCAAGGGTCAGGGCGGCAATGTGGGCAAGGTCGTCGGCAGAGAGGTGCATGGCGGAATGACTTGGCGGGATTTCAGCGAATTGAGCGCCCTATCCTGGCCTGTTGCAAGCAAGCAAAGCCCCGGCCAATAGAACGCCCGGAGGGGAAACCTCGCAAGCGAAGCTTAGGCAAAGCAGGCTCAGCATAAAAAAGCCGAGGCCCGCATCTAGCGGGCCTCGGCTTTTTAGCGCTGGTTACAGGCGCATTAACGCGCCATGTATTTGCCGATTTCAAACTTGCCAATCGCCATCCGGTGCACTTCGTCCGGGCCGTCGGCCAGGCGCAGGGTGCGTTGCATGGCGTACATATAGGCCAGCGGGAAGTCGTTGGAAACCCCGGCGCCACCGTGGATCTGGATCGCCCGGTCGATCACCTGCAAGGCCACGTTGGGCGCTACCACCTTGATCTGGGCAATTTCACTGGCGGCGATCTTGTTGCCGACCGTGTCCATCATAAAGGCGGCATTCAGGGTCAGCAGCCGCGCCATATTGATCTCGGTGCGCGAGTCGGCAATCTTGTCGATGTTGCCGCCCAGGCGCGCCAGGGGTTTGCCAAAAGCGGTACGGCTGATGGAGCGTTTGCACATCAACTCCAGTGCCCGCTCGGCCATGCCGATGGAGCGCATGCAGTGGTGAATCCGGCCTGGGCCGAGGCGACCCTGGGCAATTTCAAAACCGCGCCCCTCGCCCAACAACACGTTTTCGTATGGCACCCGCACGTTCTCGAACAGCACTTCGGCGTGGCCGTGGGGCGCGTCGTCGTAGCCGAACACCGGCAGCGGGCGAACAATCTTCACCCCCGGTGCATCGGTCGGCACCAGGATCATCGAGTGCTGCTGGTGACGCGGCGCATCGGGATTGGTCAGGCCCATGAAGATCATGATCTTGCAGCGCGGATCGCAAGCGCCGGAGGTCCACCACTTGCTGCCGTTGATCACCCACTCGTCGCCCTCGCGCACCGCGCGGGCTTGCATATTGGTGGCATCCGATGAGGCCACGCCCGGCTCGGTCATGGCGAAAGCCGAGCGGATTTCGCCGCGCAGCAACGGCTCCAGCCATTGTTTCTTCTGCTCTTCGTTGGCGTAACGGACCAGCACTTCCATGTTGCCGGTGTCCGGCGCCGAGCAGTTGAACGGCTCGGGGCCGAGCAGGGAGCGGCCCATGATCTCGGCCAGCGGTGCGTACTCCAGATTGGTCAGGCCAAAGCCCTGTTCCGAATCCGGCAAGAACAGGTTCCACAGGCCTTCGGCTTTAGCGCGGGCTTTCAGCTCTTCCATGATTGCGGTCGGCTGCCAGCGATCACCGGTGGCGACCTGCTGCTCGAACACCGGCTCGGCTGGATAGACGTAAGCGTCCATAAACGCGGTGACGCGTTCACGCAATTGCTGAACCTTGGGGGAGTAGGCGAAATCCATGACGAGGGCACCTTTGCACGAGGAAGATAAATGGGGCTGGTAAGAATGCTAGAACAGCGTTTAAGATTTATCTAACCTATTTTCACTGTGTATGAACATTCATAAGCCATATGCAGTTAGGGGTGAGCCCGCCCACAGTCGCGCACTTCAGGAGTTGCCTGGCCATGAATCTGAGCAAAGTCGATCTGAACCTGTTTATCGTCTTCGATGCCATCTACACCGAGGCCAATCTGACCCGTGCCGGGCAGATAGTCGGCATCACTCAGCCGGCGGTGTCCAACGCCCTGTCGCGGTTGCGCGAGACCTTCAACGACCCGCTGTTTGTGCGCACTGCCCAAGGCATGGTGCCCACGCCCATGGCGCAGAACATCATCGGCTCGGTGCGCAACGCCCTGCAGTTGCTGCGGGTGTCGGTGCAGGAAAGCCGGATTTTCAACCCGTTGGAAGCCAATAAAACTTTTCGCATCAGCATGACCGACCTGGTCGAAGCCGTGCTGCTGCCGCCGCTGTTTCAACGCCTGCGGCGGCAAGCGCCGGCGGTGCAGATCGAGAGCTTTCTGGCTCGGCGGCGCGAAACCACCAAGGAGCTGGCGGCCGGGCGGATCGACTTTGCCGTCGATGCCCCCCTGAATACCGACTTACAGGTGCGTCACGTCAAACTGTTCGAAGACCGCTACGTGTGCACCATGCGCCGCGGCCATCCGCTGGCCAAAGACAAACTCAGCCTGGATGAATACCTGTCGCTGACCCATATCCACATTTCCAGCCGTCGCAGTGGCCTGGGCCTGGTGGATTTGGCTCTGGGCAAGATGGGCATCCAACGCAAGATCGCCCTGCGCTCGCAGCACTACCTGATGGCCTCGATGGTGATGCAACAGACCGACATGGCCATGACCGTCACCGAAAGCTTCGCCCGCCGCCACGACCTGCATGCGGTGGAGTTGCCCGTCAGCGCCGTGCCCGCCCAAGAAACCCACCTGTACTGGCACGAAAGCACCGACCAAGACCCCGCCAACCGCTGGATGCGCGAGCAACTGATCGAACTCAGCCAGCAAATCACCAACCGCGAGCAGGCTAAATAAGCACCCGCACGCAGTCATAGTGCCTGGCCGTTGACCCCGCTTTTCAGCGCCGGCGGCGTTAGCGGCGCTTAGCTCGGGGTGATGGCGGCATCCACCAGCTGTTGCGCCTCAGCCACCAAGCGCTCTAGGTGCGCGGTGCCGAGGAAGCTTTCGGCGTAGATCTTGTAGATGTCTTCGGTGCCGGACGGTCGTGCGGCGAACCAGCCGTTTTCGGTCATCACTTTCAAACCGCCGATGGCTTCGTTATTACCTGGTGCATGGCTGAGGATCTGGGTGATTTTCTCGCCCGCCAGCTCGGTGGAATGCACCTGCTCGGGCGACAATTTGCTAAGCAGTTTCTTCTGCGCCGGCGTCGCGGCGGCGTCGATGCGGGTCGACTGTGGCTCACCCAATTCGCGTACCAAGGCCTGATAGCGCTCAGCCGGATCACAGCCCGTGCGGGCGGTCATCTCGGCGGCCAGCAAGGCCGGGATCAAGCCATCCTTATCGGTGCTCCAGACCGTGCCGTCGCGGCGCAAGAAGGAGGCCCCGGCGCTTTCTTCGCCACCAAAACCCAGGGAGCCATCGAACAATCCTGGAGCGAAATACTTAAAGCCCACCGGCACTTCATACAGGCGTCGATCAAGCTTGCGCGCCACCCGGTCGATCAGCGCGCTGCTCACCACGGTTTTGCCAATCGCCGCATCGGCGCGCCACTGCGGGCGGTTCTGGAACAGGTAATCGATGCTCACCGCCAGGTAATTATTCGGCTGCAGCAAGCCCATGCTCGGGGTGACTATGCCGTGGCGGTCGTGGTCGGGGTCGCAGGCAAAAGCCACCTGATAGCGGTCTTTGAGTGCCAGCAGGCCTTGCATGGCATGCTTGGAGGATGGGTCCATGCGCACCCGGCCGTCCCAGTCGAGGCTCATAAAGCGGAAGGTCGGATCGACCTGTTTATTCACCACGTCCAGGTTGAGCTTGTAGTACTCGGCAATCGCCGACCAGTAGTGCACGCCAGCGCCACCGAGCGGATCGACGCCCAGGCGCAAGCCAGAATCGGCGATGGCCTGCATGTCGATGACATTGCTCAGATCGCGCACGTAATGGTGCAGGTAATCGTGCCGGCGATGGGTGGTGGGCGCGCGCAGGGCCTGGGCGTAGCCGATGCGCTTGACGCCATTCAGGTTGGCGGCGAGTAATTCGTTGGCACGGTTTTCGATCCAGCGGGTGATCTCGGTATCGGCCGGGCCGCCATTGGCTGGGTTGTACTTGAAGCCACCGCTTTCCGGCGGGTTGTGCGACGGCGTGATGACGATGCCATCGGCCAGATGGCTGGTGCGACCGCGGTTGTAGCAGAGAATCGCGTGGGAAATCGCCGGGGTCGGCGTGTACTCATCGTCCGCCGCCAGCATCACTTCGACGCCATTGGCCGCCAACACTTCCAGCGCACTGCAACTGGCCGGGGTCGACAAGGCGTGGGTATCGATGCCGAGAAACAACGGGCCGCAGATGCCCTGAATATGCCGGTATTCGCAAATGGCCTGACTGATGGCCAGCACATGCCACTCATTGAAACTCAGCTCAAACGAGCAGCCGCGATGCCCCGAAGTGCCGAACGCCACCCGCTGGGTGCTGATCGCCGGGTCCGGCTGGCCGGTGTAATAGGCACTGACCAGCGCTGGCAGATTGACCAGCATTTCCGGCAAAACCTGCGTGCCAGCCAGGGGATGGATACCAGGTGCACTGCTCATCGAAATACTCCATGTCTACAAAGGGGATGGCTGGATTCAGGCGCGCAGTCTAACCGGATCATTTCGACCGGCAACTGCGCCCAAGCAATAAATATAGTCATGCACCGCGCTCGCTCAGCCCGCTACTCGCCAATCTGCCGGCAACCACTGCAGATCGGCGCCGGTATCGATATCGTGCAAACGCACGCCCTCGAACAGGTGCCAGCCCAGCTCGGCAATCCGCGCCCGGGTGCTGGCGGCCACGATTTCAGTGCTCCAGGCTATCTCGGCAAACACCCGTGGATTGTCGTGTTGCAGACCCAGCAAGGCGTAACCGCCGTCATGGGTGGCGTGCAACAGCGCGTCATGGGTTTGCAACTCGGCCGCCGCCGCGCGCAACAACTCAGGCGTCAGTTCTGGGCAATCGGTGCCGATCAATATAATCGGCTCGCCCTGCTGCAGGCCGCGACTGGCGGCCAATGCCAGCCGCTGGCCCAGATCGCCCTCGCCCTGCCCGCTCAGTTGCACCGCCGGCGGCCACACAAAGCCTTGCCAAACCGGATCGCTCGGCGCCGGGGTCAGGCACAGTTCAACCGGGCCGACGGCTGCGGCAAGGGCGCTGGCCAGGGTCGTGTCCAGCATACGCTGCGCCAATTGCGCCGCACCCGCAGCGCCTAGCGCCGGGATCAAGCGTGTCTTGGCCAGGCCTGGTTGCGGCGCCTTGGCAAAAATAATGATCCGCACCGCCGTCATAAATACGCCTTGGCGATTTGCTCGATGGCCACGCCGCGCCAGTAGGCCCAGCGCAGTCGCCACATCAACAAGATGGTCCGCCACAGCCCGTGAGTTTCCCAGCGCCGCCCCGAGGTGGTCAGGCGCTCGCTGATGCAGGCCGGCTTGCTGATGTTGCGCAGGCGTGAGGTCAACTCGACATCCTCCATCAGCGGCAGCTCGGCAAAGCCGCCCAGCGACTCGAAGGTACTGCGCAACACAAAAATGCCCTGATCGCCGGTGGCGATACCGGTCAGCCGCGAGCGCCAGTTGATCAGCTGCGCCACCACTCTCAGTAGCCAAGGCCGGCCGCTGATGCGCAAATCGAAGCGTCCCCAGCAGTGCCGGCCATCAGCCAGGGCGGTGGTTATAAGCCCATCGGCCTGCTCCGGAAGCTGGCTATCGGCGTGCACAAACCACAGCACCTCCCCCGTTGCCTGGGCCGCGCCGGCGTTCATTTGCCGGGCGCGGCCACGGGGCGCCGGCAGCCATTGGGCAAGATCGGCCAGCAGCTCGGGGGAACCATCCTCGCTGCCGCCATCGGCAATAATCAGTTGCGCGCCGCGCTGGCGCAGCGGGGCTAACTGGCTCAGCAGCAGCGGCAAATTAGCTGCTTCATTCAGCGCCGGGATGATGATACTGATGTTCATGGCGTGAGATTCATGGCGTGCGGTTCAAGCGCCAGTCGTAGTCGAGAAACTCGATCTCGATCTGCCCATCCAGCAGTTGCTGACGCTGAGTTGTATTCAGGCCCAAGGCATTGGCCTGGGCGGCCAAATAAACCGCCAGACTTTGGCCATTTTGCTCAAAGTCCTCGCGATACCATTTGAAGATGCTCGACACCTGCAAGCTCTCGCCCTTTAAGCGATTGCGGCTGCGATCGGCCAGAAAATGCTGCTGGGCATCGTTCAGCTGCTGCTCAAGCCTGGCCCCGTTGTAGGCCTCGGCCCGCAGCGCCGGGCAACCGATGCTGGCGCAGTTGAGGGCGAAATGGACGCGCGGTTCCTGATAGCCCTGCTCGCCACGGATCAGCTCATGTTCAAGCTCATCCAGGCTGCGGATTTTGCCCAGCAATTGTACAAACTGCTGCTTCCAGGGTGACTGAAACAGACTGCCGAGGTCTTTGATCGAGTCGATCTGCGGGTCGCCACTGAGCACCAATTCGACGGTCGAGGCGTTGTAGGCATTGATCAACAAGGCCAGCTGCTCGGCTTTCGACCAACTGGCGAACAGCTTGGGCTTAACCGCTGCAATGGCGCCCAAATACTCACGCAACTGCGCCCGTTCGGCCAACATGCCGGCATAGTCGACTTGCGTGGCATTGCCGCCGTCCAGCACCCGCACATGGCGCTGCAACAGGCCATCCCATTGGGCATTATCCAGGCCAGACGCCGGGGCAAGAGTTGCGATAGACAGCAGCGCCAAGGCGCACGCCAGTGAACGAAACAAACCCATAAACCAACCTCAGTGGTGCAATTAACAATATGAAAGTTCTGTACTCGCTAGCTGTTGCAGGTCGATTTGTAGGGTGGGCTTCAGCCCACCGCCGCTCGACAAGGGCTTTGGTGGGCTGAAGCCCACCCTACGTTTTAACCGATACATCACCATAAAAAGCCCCCAGCAGCACAGCGACTAGCCCCCGTGCATGGCCGCGAAGGCCTGCTGCAAATCGGCGAGTAAATCGGCCGGATCTTCCAGGCCAATATGCAGACGGGCCATCACCTTGCCCTGCCAGCGCTCGGCCGTCACGCTGCGCAACTTACCGGGCTTGACCGGGATAATCAGGCTTTCATAGCCGCCCCAGCTGTAACCTATGCCAAACAAGCGGGTGGCATCGATCAGCCGGTCGACCTGCGCAGCGCTGATGCCTGGGGCAAACACCACCCCCATCAGACCGTTGGCATAGCGTGGATTGCAGTCGCGCAACCAGAGTGCGTGGCCATCGGCGCCGGGCAAGGGTGGATAGAGCACCTGCGCCACTTCGGGTCGGGCACTCAGCCACTGCGCCACGTGCGCGGCATTTTGTTGGTGCAGGGTCAAGCGCGCCGCCAGGGTGCGCAGGCCACGCAAAGCTAAATAAGCATCATCGCCACTGATCGACATGCCCAGCTCCCGATGGCCCTGGCGTAACCGCGCCGCCAAGGCTTGGCCGCACATAATGGCGCCGAGCAGCACATCGGAATGGCCGACTATGTATTTGGTCGCCGCGTGCACTGACACATCCACCCCTAGCTCAAACACTTGCCAACCCAGGGGCGTGGCCCAGGTGCAATCGGCCACCAGCAGCGCGCCCTGTTCATGGGCTGCGGCCGCCAAGGCCGGTAGATCCTGCATCTCAAAGGTCAGGGAGCCGGCCGATTCGGCAAACACCACGCGGGTATTAGGCTGCAGTAATGCAGCAATACCGGCGCCCAGCAGCGGGTCGTAGTAGCTGGTGTGAATGCCCATGCGCGCCAGCAAGCCATCGCAAAAATCGCGAGTTGGCTGGTAGCAACTGTCGGTCATCAGCAGGTGATCGCCGGCCTTTAGCAGGGTCAGTAAGGTCGTGGTAATAGCCGACAAGCCAGAGGGGGTGAGCATGCACGCCGCCGCCCCTTCGATGGCGCACAGCGCTTCTTCCAGCGCCTGGGTGGTGGGTGTGCCATGCCGGCCATAGGTGCGGCGGCTGCCGGCGGCGGCTTTCAGCTCGGCGGTATTGGCAAACAACAGGGTCGAGGCGCGCACGACCGGTACATTGACCGGCCCGTAACAGGACTTGTCGGCGCGACCGCTGTGGGCCAGACGCGTGGCCGGATGATCGCTGGGGTTATCGCTCATGGTAAATTCACGCCTGCCTGCAAAAACCCCACGCTAGAGGAAAAGCCCCGGATTGAATAGTCTGCCCCGCCGCCACCGCCTAAATCACCGGCGCCATTAGGCTTTTCAGTTAAATTTGCCCCGCAGCTGTAACGCCACACGCCGTTTGGCATCCAATAGGCAGATTGCCGGAGAACCACCCATGCACCCGACCCTGCCGCTGCTGAATGCCTTGCACTTTCCCAGTCTGCGCCGTGGCGCGCTGGAAGCTTTGCAAGTCAACCTAACCTATCGCTGCAACCAGCGCTGCCTGCATTGCCATGTGAATGCCGGGCCCACCCGCACCGAAGCGATGACCGATGAGAGCCTGGCGCTACTCATGCAAGTGCTCGACAGCCACGCGGTGCAGACCCTGGATTTAACCGGCGGCGCGCCGGAGTTGCACCCGCGCTTTCGCGAGCTGGTGATGCATGCCCGCAGCGAAGGGATGCGGGTGATTGATCGCTGCAACCTGACGATTTTAAGCGAGCCGGGCCAGGAAGACCTGGCCGAGTTCCTGGCGGCGCAAGGGGTTGAAATCAGCGCCTCGATGCCCTGTTATTCCCGTGAATTGGTTGACCGCCAGCGCGGCGACGGGGTGTTCGAGGCCAGCATTGGCGGGCTGCGCCAGCTCAATGCTCTGGGTTATGGGGTGGAAGGCTCGGGGTTGGTGTTGAACCTGGTCTACAACCCCCAGGGGCCGAGCCTGCCACCACCGCAGGCGGCGTTGGAAGCCGACTTCAAAAACCATTTATTTGAGGATTTCGGCATTCTGTTTAACCACTTGCTCACCGTCACCAATCAGCCGATTGCGCGCTTTGGCAGCACCCTGGTCAGCAAGGGCCAGTTCAACGATTACATGGCGTTGCTGCGCAGCAGTTACCGCGCCGACAACCTCAAGACCGTCATGTGCCGCTCCCTGGTCAGCGTCGACTGGCAAGGTTATCTGTACGACTGCGACTTTAATCAGATGCTCGAACTTAACCTCGAACTTGCCGCGCCCCCTGTACTGGCCCGTGACCGCGCGCACCTGAGCGACTTGCTCCAGCGCAGCCTTGACGGCAACCCCATAGTCACCCGCGACCACTGTTACGCCTGCACCGCCGGCCAGGGTTCCAGTTGCGCAGGAGCCTTGGCTTGAACCTCATAAATTTGGCGCTGCCCCAGATATGGGCTGGACGCAAAACGTAGGGTGGGCTTCAGCCCACCAAGGCCCTGATTCAGCAACGGTGGGCTAAAGCCCACCCTACGAGTTGCACTCAACACCTAACCAGTACCGAACCATGAAAAATCTCATCCAGCCTATCCCAGCAGCATCGACTCAATCAGGAAGCACTGCCCCATGACTCTGCGTAAAAGCCTGCTGCTCGGCCTCCTCGTGCTACTGATCGCCGGCTTCTTTGCCTTGGATCTGGGCCACTACCTGACCCTGGCCAGCCTCAAAGACCAGCAGGCTGCATTGCAGGCCCAGGTGGCCGCCAATCCGCTGTTGGCGGCGGCTAGTTTTTTTGCCCTGTATGTGACGGTCACCGGCCTGTCGCTGCCCGGCGCCGCCTTGCTGACCCTGGTGGCCGGCGCACTGTTCGGCCTGTGGCAGGGGTTGTTGATTGTCTCCTTCGCCTCGACCCTGGGCGCCGTGCTGTCGATGTTCAGCAGCCGCTTTTTACTGCAGGACTGGGTGCAGCAACGCTTCGGCGCACGTCTGGCCGGCATCGAGGCCGGGCTGGCGCGCGACGGCGCCTTTTACCTGTTCGCCCTGCGCCTGGTGCCAGCCTTCCCGTTCTTTCTGATCAACCTGGCCATGGGCCTGACCAAGCTGCCAGCGCGCACTTTTTGGTGGGTCAGCCAGATCGGCATGCTGCCCGGCACCCTGGTGTATGTGAATGCCGGGCGCGAACTGGGCCAGCTGGATTCCTTAAGCGGGATTTTATCGCCCAGCCTGATCGGCGCCTTTGCCCTGCTGGGACTGTTCCCGCTGCTGGCGCGCAAGCTGCTGGAGCGTCTGCAGGCTAAGCGGGTCTACCAGGGCTGGAACAAACCGCAGCAGTTCGACCGCAATCTGCTGGTGATTGGCGGTGGCAGCGCCGGCTTGGTCAGCGCCTATATAGCCGCGGCGGTTAAGGCCGAGGTCAGCCTGATTGAAAAGCACCAACTGGGTGGTGACTGCTTGAACACCGGCTGCGTGCCCTCCAAGGCGCTGATCCGTTCGGCCAAATTTGCCCATGAGCTGAAAAAAGCCGAGCAGCTGGGCTTTAAGCAGGCCCATGCGGAAGTCGATTTTGCCGCGGTGATGCAACGGGTGCAGCGCGTCATCGGCCGCATCGAGCCCCACGACTCGGCCGAACGTTACACCGAGTTGGGCGTGCAGGTAATTGCCGGCGCGGCGCAAATCACCTCGCCCTGGTCGGTCGAAGTCAACGGCCAAACCCTGCGCAGCCGCGCCATCATTATCGCCAGCGGCGCCCAGCCCCTGGTGCCGCAGATTCCAGGGTTGGAGCTGGTCAGCCCGCTGACCTCCGATAACGTCTGGGCCTTGCGCGAGCGCCCTGAGCGCCTGCTGGTGCTTGGCGGCGGGCCTATCGGCTGCGAGCTGAGCCAGGCTTTCCAACGCCTCGGCTGCCAGGTCACGCTGGTGCAAAGGGCCGAGCGCGTGCTGATGCGCGAAGACCTGGATGCCAGCAGCCTGCTGATGGCCAGTCTGCGCGCCGATGGCGTCGATCTGCGCCTGCGCCATCGGCCCCTGCGGGTTGAGGTGGTGGATGGCCAGCGGCGGCTGATCTGCCTGAACCTGGCCGACGACAGCGAAGTCCCCCTAGTCTTTGATCAACTGCTGCTGGCGCTGGGTCGGGTAGCCAACACCCGCGGCCTGGGCCTGGAAAACCTCGATATCAAGCTACGGGCCAATGGCACAGTGGAAACCGACGACTACCTGGCCACCCGCTTCCCGAATATTTATGCCTGCGGCGATGTCACCGGGCCTTATCAGTTCACCCACGTGGCGGCCCATCAGGCCTGGTATGCGGCGGTCAATGCGCTGTTTGGCGACTTCAAACGCTTCAAGGTCGATTACCGGGTGATTCCCTGGGCGACCTTTACCGACCCGGAGGTCGCCCGAGTCGGCCTCAACGAGCAGGACGCCCTAGCGCAGAACATTGCCTATGAAGTGACCTGCTACGGCCTGGATGATCTGGACCGGGCCATCACCGACGAGGTCGCCCACGGCTTTGTCAAAGTACTGACCGTGCCGGGCAAAGACCAGATTCTCGGCGCCTGCATAGTTGGTGAGCACGCCGCCGACTTGCTGGCCGAATACGTGCTGGCGATGAAGCACAACCTGGGCATGAACAAGCTGCTCGGCACCATCCACACCTACCCAACCCTGGCCGAGGCGAATAAATACGCCGCCGGCAACTGGAAACGCGCCCACGCCCCGCAAGAGCTGCTGCGTTGGCTGCGCAAGTTTCATCTATGGCGCTTGCGTTGAGCCGGCAACCCATGGGCGAGCACTTCGACCTGCTGCTGGCCGGCGCTGGCCATGCCCATCTGGGCGTGCTGCGCCAGTGGGCCGTTAAACCGCAGAGCCGCCCAACCGGCCGTATTGTCCTGCTCAGCGCCGATGCTCACGCCTGGTACTCGGGGATGCTGCCGGGGCTGCTAAGTGGCCGTTATGCCCTGGAGCAATGCCGGATTGGCTTGGCCAAACTCTGCGCCAAGGCCGGGGTTGAGCTGCTGCTGGGCCAGGCCTGCGGCCTCGACCCGCAACACCAGCAACTGCAATTGAGCGATGGCCGGCAACTTGCGTATCGCTATTTGTCACTCAATCTGGGCTCGCAGCCCTTAGCGCCCACGCAGTACGGCAGCGGCCTGGAACTGCTGCCAGTCAAACCCTTCCGCGCCTTTATTGCCCGTTGGCAGCATTGGCAACCGCAGCCCCAACCGCTGGCGCTACTCGGCGGTGGCGCCGCTGGGGTGGAGCTGGCGCTGGCCTTGGCGCCGCAATTGCCGGCGGTATCTTTGCTGACTGCCGGCAAGCTGCTCGACGCTCATCCAGCGGCCTTGCGTCAACGGGCCTTGGCCCATTTGGCTAAAGCCGGGGTGGTGGTGCAGGAAGACTGCCGCGTCGATGCGGTGCAGGGGCAACACCTGCTGAGTGCTGGCCGGGTGGTGTGGCGCGGCGGCCGGGCGATAGTCGCCAGTGGTGCCAGCGCCCTGCCCTGGCTGCAAGCCAGCGGTTTGGCCTGCGATAATCTGGGCTTTGTCCAGATTAGGGCCAGCCTGCAAAGCAGCTCCCATCCCAGCGTATTCGCGGTCGGCGACTGCGCGAGCCTGGCCCATACGCCGCACAATGGCGTCTATGCCGTGCGCCAAGGGCCGGTGTTGGCCCATAACCTGGCGGCGCTGATCGAACAGCGCCCGCTGCGCATTTATCAGCCGCAGCGCCGGGCTTTGGCGTTGCTGGCCACCGGCGACGGCGGCGCATTGGCCAGCTGGGCCGGGTTAACCGCCGAAGGCAAAGTCTTCGGCTACTGGAAGGATTATCTGGACCAAAGTTTTATGCGTCGCCATGGCAACATCTAATCCTGCCCCAATCGCAACCTGTCCGTTTTTTTGAAGTGAGGCGCCCCATGCTTGAATCCGTGCAGAACTACTACGGCAAAATCCTCCAGCACAGCGATGACCTGAAAACCAGCGCCTGCTGCGACGCCTCGAACATGCCGCAATGGCTCAAGCCCTTGCTAAGCAAGGTCCATGAGCAGGTCAGTGCCCGCTATTACGGCTGCGGCCTGGTGGCCCCGGCACTGCTGGAAGGCGCGCGGGTGCTGGACCTAGGCAGCGGCTCGGGGCGCGACTGCTACTTGCTGGCTCAATTGGTCGGCGCCCAAGGCCGGGTGGTCGGGGTCGACATGACCGTCGAGCAACTGGAGGTGGCCCGCACTTATCTGGCCTACCACGCCGAACAATTTGGCTATGCCAATGTCGAGTTCCACCAGGGCTATATCGAGAACCTGGGCGCCCTGGGGTTTGCCGATGAAAGCTTCGACGTGATCATTTCCAACTGCGTGATCAACCTCTCGCCGGACAAAGACAGCGTGTTGCGCGAGGCCTATCGGCTGCTGAAAAAAGGCGGCGAGCTGTACTTCTCCGACGTCTACGCCGACCGCCGCTTGCCGGCCGCGCTGCGCGAAGACGAAGTGCTCTACGGCGAATGCCTGGGCGGCGCGCTGTATTGGAATGACTTCCACAACCTGGCCAAACGCCACGGTTTTGCCGACCCGCGCCTGGTGGAAGACCAGCCGATCGCCATCACCGACCCGCGGATCGCCGCCAAGCTGGGCAACGCCCGCTTCTATTCGGCCACCTACCGGCTATTCAAACTCGACGACCTGGAGCCGGCCTGTGAAGACCACGGCCAGGCGGTGATCTATAACGGCGGCATTGCCAATGCCGAACACAGTTTTGTCCTCGACAAACACCACCAGATCGAAACCGGCCGGGTCTTCCCGGTGTGCGGCAACACCTGGCGCATGCTGCACGGCAGCCGCTTTGCGCCCTATTTCAGTTTTATCGGTGACTTCAGCCAACACTTTGGGATTTTCCAAGGCTGTGGCGCGGTGCTGCCCTATGACCAGTCGGCCAGCAGCGCTGATTCGGCGCCTTGCTGTTAATGACTATTCAATGGTCTGCGCCATAACTGACGCAGGCCTGCGGTCACTTGCCTTGTGAGATTCAGCCATGAAAGTTCTATTTCTCTGCACCGCCAACAGCTGCCGCAGCATCCTCAGCGAAGCCCTGTTTAATCACCTGGCACCCAGCGGCATGCGTGCCTACAGCGCCGGCAGCCAGCCCAGCGGCGTGGTCAATCCCTTGAGCCTGCAGGCACTGACTAACGCCGGCATCGACACCCAAGGCTTGGCCAGCAAAGCCTGCGACGCACACCGCGAACTGGCCCCGGACTTTGTCATCAGCGTCTGCGGCAACGCCGCCCAGCAGGAATGTCCGGCCTATTTTGGCACGGCCACACGGCTGCATTGGGGGCTGGATGACCCCTCCGAGGTAACCGGCGATGCCGCACAGGTCAGCGCCGCCTTTGCCCGCACCCTGGCGCAGATCCAGCGCCGGCTGCAGACCTTTATCGATTTGCCTCACGGGCAACTCACAACGCAACAACTGCAACAGGAACTGGCCAAGATTGGTTCCCTGACTTAGGTCTTAGCGCTGGATTGCGGCGCTAAAATCTGGGCTGAAGCGGCTAACCGCGGGCTAATCGACAAAGTTTGCCGCCAAGGCTTGCCGCCCGCCGGTGCCTTGCTGCTATGATCTGGCCGCGCTTTAGCCTAATAAAAAAAATCTAGCGGAGCATTCAATTGCCTTTTTCCGGCGCCCAACGTTGGCTTCTACCTCGCGCTCCCAGTCTTCTCGCCGTACTGATCATTGTGCTTATGAGCGCCAGTTTGGCCTGGCAAAGCCTTGGCTGGCGGCGCCTGCTGCAAGCCCCCGCGCCCGCCGTCAGCAGCCAAACTCAGCCAGCCGCCGGCACTGCGCAAGTCTCACTGCTGCCGCTGTTTGGCAACGCCGCGCCGCTCGAAAGCACCAGCGCTCCCAACACCAATCTGCGCCTGACCCTGCTGGGCAGCTTTGTGCATGCCGACCCCGCCCGCTCCAGCGCCATCATTGCGCTGGAAGGCAGCAAGGCCAAACGCTACCTGATCGGCAGTCAACTCAGCGAGGGTGTCGTGCTGCACGCGGTCTATCGCGACCGGGTCGAGCTCAAACGCAACGGTCGCCTGGAAACCCTGGCATTCAAACTGCGCTCAACACTGGCCCGTAGTCCAAGCCCAACCGAGCCGACGCCCGACTACAACCTTGAACAGCTGCAACAGATCGAAGAAGAAACCGGCAACCAGTTGCGCGAGCGCATGCAAGCGTTGCAACAACAGATGCAGGCGGTGGAGACCCCTGCCGACGCCCCCACCGATCAGCCTACGGAAAACGACTGAGTTTATGCCTACCCTCCCGTCTCGCTTGCGCTTTGCCTTTTTGACCGCCGGTTTACTGCTGGTACCGCTGCCGCTGATGGCGGAAATCACCGCCGTGGCCCTCAGCAGCACGCAACAAGAAGAACGCTGGACCATCAACTTAAAAGAAGCCGACATCCGCGAGTTTATCGATCAGGTGGCCGAGATCACCGACGAGACCTTTGTCGTCGACCCACGGGTTAAAGGCCAGGTCACGGTACTGTCAAAAACCGCCCTGAGCCTTGCCGATGTCTATGCGCTGTTTCTCTCGGTAATGGCCACCCACGGCTTTAGCGTGGTCACCGAAGGCGGCCAGTCGCGGGTGATCCCCAATGCCGAGGCCAAAGCCGAAGCCAATAACGGCCAGGCCTCGCCAGACAAACTGGAAACCCGGGTGATTCAGGTGCAGCAAGGTTCGGTGGCCGAACTGATCCCGTTGATTCGTCCACTGGTGCCGCAATACGGTCACCTGGCCGCCGTCACCTCGGCCAATGCGCTGATCATCAGCGATCGCAGTGGCAATATTGACCGGATCGAGACCCTGGTGAAGCAGCTCGACCAAAAGAGCAGCAATGATTACAGCGTGGTGAATCTGCAGCACGCTTGGGTCATGGACGCCGCCGAAATGCTCAACAACGCCATGCTCCGCGGCCAAGCTAAAGGCACCGGCAGCAGCCAGGTGATTGCCGATGCGCGTACCAACCGGCTGATTCTGCTCGGCCCGCCGGCGGCCCGGGCCAAACTGGTGGCCATGGCGCAACTGATGGACACCCCCACCGCCCGCTCGGCCAATACCCGAGTGATTCGCCTGCGGCATAACGATGCAAAAACCCTGGCGGAAACCCTCGGCAAAATTTCCGAAGGGCTGAAAACCCCGGGCAGCGACGCAGCCGGAAGCAAGCCGCAAGACATCCTGATTCGCGCCGACGAAAGCCTGAATGCCCTGGTGCTCTACGCCGAACCGGAAATCGTCACCACCCTGGAGGAAATCGTCCGCCAGCTCGACGTGCCCCGCGCCCAGGTGATGGTCGAAGCGGCCATAGTCGAGATCTCCGGCGACATTAACCAGGCCGTTGGCGTGCAGTGGGCGGTGGACAGCCGCGACGGTGGCTCCGGGGCCATCGGCGGCAGCAACTTCAACAATGCCGGCATCTCGATTGGCACGGCGCTAACGGCCATCAAGAACAACGTGATCCCGCCGAACCTGCCCGATGGCGCCATTGTCGGTTTAGGCGGCAGTGACTTTGGGGTACTGATCACCGCGCTGTCGGCCAACAGCAACATTAACCTGCTGTCCACGCCCAGCCTGCTGACTCTGGATAACCAGAAAGCCGAGATTCTGGTCGGGCAAAACGTGCCGTTCCAAACCGGCTCCTACACCACCGATGCCGCCGGTGCCGGCAATCCCTTCACCACCATCGAGCGGCAGGATGTCGGGGTCAAACTGAAAGTAACCCCGCACATCAACGATGGCGCCACCTTGCGCATGGAGATCGACCAGGAAATTTCCTCCCTGGCCCCGCTTACCACCACCTCCGCTGGGGCCAGCGATCTGATCACCAACAAACGCTCGATCAAGAGCACGGTGCAGGCCGACGACGGGCAGATCATCGTGCTCGGTGGCCTGATTCAGGACGACGTGACCCAGAGTGAATCCAAGGTGCCGCTGCTGGGCGATATCCCCTGGCTCGGCGCGTTGTTTCGCTCCAGCAAAGATGTGCACACCAAACGCAACCTGATGGTCTTCCTACGGCCGACCATCGTTCGCGATAGCGCCGGCATGGCCGCCATTTCCGGCAAAAAATACAGCGACATCCGGATTCTCGGCGACAAAGGCGCGGAAAAAATCCCCAACACCTTGCCACGCGCGCCCGGCCAGTTGTTCGACGGTGAAGGCGGCGCCGCCATCGATTTGCGCCAGCCCTGATGGCCGTCAACCGCAAGAGGTATACCGACTGTTGGCCGGTGTACCTCTTGCGAGCAATAGCCGCCACGGCCCATCCCGCCTAATCTGCCAGCACTGCAGCAAGGCCTGGCGACAGAGTGGGCTCCGCCGCCGAGCCTTACTGCAGCGCATCAGCACGGTAGAAACAACTTGCCCCTGGCAGTTACCCCAGGGTAGCGCCGGGGCTTTTTTTGTTTCTAAGAATCAATGCGCGCAGGGCTTTGCGTAGCCAAACGGCGGACTGTTCGCTGCGCTCCTGAGTCCGCCCTACGCCCGCCCTACGTGCGCCGGCTTGGCGTGGATTTAACCGGCATACCGCCTTTTAAAGGAACAGCAAATGATCCAGACCCTCGACGTGCGTCAGTTGGTTCTGCAGCACCCGCTGTTCAACCTGTTTGCCGCCGATGCGCAAAATCGCCTGCTGGCCGAGGCGCAACAACGGGCCTGGCCGGCGCACAGTTTGTTGCTGCAACAGGGCCAGGCGGCCGAACGGTTTTTCCTGGTGCTCAGTGGCCGGGTCAAGTTGTTTCGCATCTCCGCCGATGGTCAGGAGAAAGTGGTCGAAATCATTCACCCCGGGCAAACCTTCGCGGAGGCGGTGATGTTTATGCAGCACTCGGTGTACCCGGTGTGCGCCGAGACCCTGGATGCGGTGGAGTTGATCAGCTTTCCCAATCGCCTGATGCTGCAGCTGTTGGCCGAACACCCGGGCACCTGCCTGCATCTGCTCGGGCATTTGAGCATTCGCCTGCATCAGCGCCTCGGTGAGATCGAGACCCTGACCTTGCAAAATGCCACCCAGCGCTTTGCCCTGTATCTGATTCAGCAATTAGAGAATCGCGCCGTCGACAGCGCCGAGATCGACCTGCAACTGCCCAAGCGCTTGATTGCCGCGCGGCTGTCGATGCAACCGGAAACCCTGTCGCGGACCATGGCGCGCTTGCGCCAAGCCGGGCTGATCGAGAGCCATGGCCGGCACATCAGCATCCCCAGCGTGGCGCGCTTGCTGGACGAATTTAACCAAGAGCCGCTGCTGCAGGCCGTATGAAATAGCCGCGAGCGCAGTAGTTTTCTATTGCCCACGCCGGCTGAAGTGCGGAAATAATTGTTCCAGACGCTGCCAGAGTTGCTCTTGATGCAGGGGCGCGGGGATCGCCGGCAGTTTGGGGTCCCACATGGTGGCGGTGCGTACCGTCTGGATCACGTAGCGCTCCACCCCGGCGGCGCGTAACCGCTGGGCCAGCGTCCAGAGTTTGGCGCAATCGATCAAATGCCAATGCACCGTGGTGCGGCATTCATAGTCCACGCCGCTTTCCAGTAATAGCTCCAGGCTGCGCCAGTTAGCCGCCCCGCTGCCCTTGACCCCGGTGATCAGCGCGGTGTCCTCACTCAGGGCTTTCACATCGAAGCCGACCCAATCCACCAGCGGCAAGACCTTGGCCAGCGCGTGTGGACGAATCCCGGCGGTGTGCAAACCAACCAGAAAACCCAAGTCGCGGACCTGGCGCATAGCGCTCGGCAAGCTGGCCTGCAAGGTTGCCTCGCCGCCACTGAAGACCACCGCCTCCAGCAAGCCTTGCCGACGTTTGAGAAACGCCAGCACCTCGGCCCAGGGTTTCTCCTGGGCACCGCGCGGCACTATCAGCCCCGGATTGTGGCAATAACGACAACGCCAGGCGCAGCCCTGGCAAAACAGCACACAGGCCAAACGCCCCGGATAATCCAGAGTGGTCAGGGGCACGAAGCCCCCGACCCGCAGCGTTTGACTCACGCCCGCTGGCACTGCGCTGCGGCTTCGATAAAGTGCTGGCGCTCACGGTGCTCAGCCTGCTTGCCCGGATTAAAGGCCGCCACCGGGCGGTGATAGCCCATGACCCGGGTCCAGACTTCGCAACGCTGACGCAGCTCTTGAGGCAGTTGTTGAACAGTTGTTTGCATGGTGTTGCTCCTTGCGTGGATGAATATAGATAGGGCGGGCGTAGGGTGGGCTGAAGCCCACCCTACGTCAGGTGGTGGCAGCGCAGGCTTGCTGGCGCTGCAACAAGGCATCGTCGCAGTGCGGGCAAAACTCGTGTTCGCCGTCCAGATAGCCGTGCTGCGGACAAATCGAGAAAGTCGGGGTAATGGTCAGATACGGCAGCCGAAAGCGGCTCAGGGCATTGCGCACCAGGTTTTTGCAGGCCTCGGTCGAGCTGATCCGCTCGGCCATATACAGGTGCAACACTGTGCCGCCGGTGTATTTGCACTGCAGAGCGTCTTGTAACTCCAGCGCCTCGAAAGGGTCATCGGTGAAACCCACCGGCAGTTGCGAGGAGTTGGTGTAGTACGGCGCATCGCTGCCACCGGCCTGCAAAATGTCGGGATAACGCTTGAGGTCTTCCTTGGCAAACCGATACGTGGTGCCCTCGGCCGGGGTCGCTTCAAGGTTGTACAGGTGGCCGGTTTCTTCCTGGAAACGCACTAGGCTGGCCCGCACATGGTCGAGCAGATGCAGGGCAAATTCGCGGCCGACCTCGGTGTGCATGCCCTCTTGATCGCCACTGAAATTGCGCAACATTTCGTGCATGCCATTCAGGCCAATGGTCGAGAAGTGATTACGCAAGGTGCCCAGATAACGCTTGGTATAGGGATAGAGACCGGCATCCATATGGTGCTGAATCACCTTGCGTTTGACCTCCAGGCTTTGCATCGCCAGCTCCATCAGCTGATCGATGCGGCGCAGCAAGCCGGCGGTATCGCCCTTGTACAGATACCCCAACCGCGCACAGTTGATAGTCACCACGCCCAGGGAGCCAGTCTGCTCGGCCGAACCAAACAGGCCACCGCCGCGCTTGAGCAACTCGCGCACGTCCAACTGCAGGCGGCAGCACATGGAGCGCACCTGGTTGGGCTGCAGGTCGGAATTCAGGAAGTTCTGAAAATACGGCAGGCCGTAACGGGCGGTCATCTCGAACAGCCGCTCGGCGTTTTCACTGTCCCAGGGGAAGTCATGGGTGATGTTGTAAGTCGGAATCGGGAAGGTAAACACCCGGCCCTTGGCATCGCCGGCCTGCATCACCTCGATATAGGCGCGGTTGATCAACTCCATCTCGGCCTGCAAATCGCCATAGGCAAAGGGCATCTCAACGCCACCGATGTAGGGAATCTGCTCGCGCAAATCTTCCGGACACACCCAGTCGAAGGTCAGGTTGGTGAAGGGGGTTTGGGTGCCCCAACGGGATGGCACATTGAGGTTGTAGATAAACTCCTGAATGGCCTGACGGACCTCGTCGAAACCCAGTTGGTCTTTGCGCACATAGGGCGCCAGGTAGGTGTCGAAGGAGCTGAACGCCTGGGCGCCGGCCCACTCGTTTTGCAGGGTGCCGAGAAAGTTCACCATCTGCCCCAGGGCGCTGGTCAGGTGCTTGGGGGGGCCGGCCTCGACCCGCCCCGGTACGCCATTCAGGCCCTCATTGAGCAAGGTGCGCAGCGACCAGCCGGCGCAATAACCGGCCAGCATGTCCAGGTCATGGATATGCAAATCGGCGGCGCGATGGGCCTCGCCGATCTCGGCGCTGTAGACCTCATCCAGCCAGTAATTGGCGGTGACCTTGCCGGCCACATTCAGCACCAGGCCGCCCAGGGAATAGCCCTGGTTGGCGTTGGCCTGCACGCGCCAGTCTTCCCGATTGAGGTATTCATTCATCGAGGCCGCCACCTCGACAATCGCCTTGCGGTCGCGGCGCAGCCGACCATGCTGCTCGCGGTACACAATGTAGGCGCGGGCACTGGCGTAGTAGTACGCCTCCATCAGAATCCGCTCGACCTCATCCTGGATCTGCTCGACATCCAGGGTCTCGTGGGCCAGCAAGCGCGCCAGTACCAGCTCGGCCAAGGGGCCGGCCTGGATGCCGGCAAACTCGCCACTGGCGATACCGGCGGCGGCAATGGCCGTCTGGATCTTGCCCAGTTCAAAAGCGACTAAACGGCCATCGCGCTTGCGCAACGACACCGGACGACTGCTATAGGGCAAGCTCGGCATATTCGGCTCCAACACAATATGTTGATTAAATGCAGCTAAGAAACACTAGATGCAGTGAATCTACGCCGCAAGCGCCGTGCTGAACTTGACTGGCGTCAAGTCGAAGAGAAAGCCCGCGAGAACTGATCGACGGTTTCAGGCAGGCGGTCGCAGTGCGCGTTAGGGGCAAAAAAACCTGAGCGCCTGCAGCACCAGTTGCCAACTAAAGGAACAAGCGGGGAAAGCCTTAGTCGCGGACTATTTGCAGGTCTGCGGCAGCAATGCTCTCGCCCTGGCTGACCAGCAAGGCGAAGTGCAGGACGTTCTCCAGCTCGCGGGTATTGCCCGGCCAGCGGTGGTTCAGCAAGGCCTGTTCGGCCTCCTCACTGAGCAGTGGCAACGGCATATCGAGGCGCTCGGCATACACACCGAGAAAATATTCGGCCAACGGCAAAATATCCCCCGGGCGCTGGCGCAAGGCAGGCAGCGACAACAGTCCGGCCTGCAACAGGGCATACAGCTGGGCGTCAAACTTGCCGGCGCGTACCGCCAGGGCCAGGTCCAGGCTACTGGCGGCCAGCAACCGAACATCCACCGGCACGCTGTGATTGGCCCCTTCGCGCTGCACTTCAGCGTGCCGCAGTACCTGCAGCAAACGCTGCTGCAGGCTCAGGGGCAAATCGGCCACCTCGTCCAGATACAGGGTGCCGCCCTGCGCCGAACCCAGCCAACCGGCGCGACTGCTGCGCCCAGCCAAGGCTGTACCGGTCTGGCCAAACAACTCGGCGGCGCCATGGGCCTTGCTCAGGGCGCCGCAGTTGACCGCCACAAACAGCCCAGCGCGTGCGCTTTGCCTATGAATATGGCGGGCCAGCAATTCCTTGCCGGTGCCGCTTTCGGCATGAATCAGCAGCGGTTGCACGCCTGCGGCCAACAGCTCGACCTGCTCGTGCAGCTGCCGCGAGCGTGGGTCAATAAACACCAGCGCCCGAGCGCGGATACTCAGCGGGCTGCGGTCGCTGTCACTGAAACTCAGCAAGCCGTTGGGTAAAAAATTCGACATAGAAATCTCCAAAGTGGCCCCCGCACCGAGGGCCACGCGTGCCTGCTGGGCAGACAACAATACAAATCAGGCGCGGCGGCGCGCCAGCCGTTCAATCCGTGCCTGTAGCCGATACAGCCAGGCAAAGCCCTGCTCCCAGCTAGAGTGCCCGGAGGCCACATTGATATGGCCAACGCCCGGCAAAATCAGCCACTCGCTGCCCCAGTCCATGGCCAGTTGCGCGGCGCGCTGCGGGGTTGCCGCCGAGTCATTGCTGGAACCCAGCAGCACGCTGGCAAAGGGCAAAGGCTTGCGGCTGATCGGCGCAAAGTTCTGCAAGGCCGGCGGACAACCCATTCGCTCGACATCCGCCGGCGCCACCAACAACGCGCCTTTGACCTTGCTCAGGCTGTGCGCATCGGCCTGCGCCGCCCAGGCTGCGGTGGTGATGCAGCCCAGGCTATGGGCAATCAGAATCACCGGCCCTGGCGCTGCGGCGATCGTGCGCTGCAACTCGGCCACCCAGTCCGCACGTTGCGGCGCCAGCCAATCGTGCTGCTCTACCCGCACGGCATTGGGCAACACCCGCTGCCAATGGGACTGCCAATGCTGCTCGGGGGAGCCCTGCCAGCCGGGCACGATCACATACTGCAGCGCTGAATGGGCCATGACTAACCTGCCTTAACTGTTGATGGAGCGCAGTCTAGGCAAACCACTTTAGATCTCAAAAGAATAGATACTTATTTGTTTATAACCATAAACGCAGGATTTCTCGTCAAGATGAAAAACAACCGTATATTCTTTTTAGTTCTAGATATCTAAATAAAAAGTATTTTTAAGCATTACAAGTCATCCCTAGTATCCGCTCCACGCCGTCAGTCACTGCCGGCGTAAGCACAGAGGAGAAGAGCATGAGCGCACCACTCAATAGCGTGGACGATCAGGACCAGGCCAGCACCCTGCGCGAGATTGCTCGGGTATTGCAGGGCCTGCGCTTTGGTGCGGTGGAGATCACCGTGCACAACGGCCAGATAGTGCAGATCGAACGCAAAGAAAAGATTCGCCTGCCAGCGGCCAGCAGCCGCCAGGCCTGAAACAAGATATTCAGAGATCTAGCGAGCTATAGCGAGGCAAGGCGAAAACAGGCGAGGACGCGGAGTTTACGAGTTGTAAATGAGCAGTCCGAGCCAGTTTTCAACGCAGCATCGCTGACGCGCAGCAGATCGAAGCCCGCCCGACTGGACCACCAGAGGGCGTGACATGACCCCGAGCCACCCTAAGAGCACGACCATGACCACGCACCTCAACACAGCTCCCCATCTGTATCGCTGTCGCCGCCGAATGTGTCGCTAACCCGCTACGCAAACGCCACAGCAACACCCCAAACAGATGAGCCGTGCCGCCCATGCCGCACGCAGAGGAGATTCACATGTCCATTCGCACCCTAAGCCTGTCCCTGCTGACCGCCGCCCTGTTCGCCGCCCCGGTGCTGGCCGAAACCAGCTTGCTCAACGTGTCCTACGACCCGACCCGTGAGCTGTACAACGAATACAACAAGGCCTTTAACCAGCACTGGACTGCCGCCGGTAACGAAGCCGTGACTTTTCAGCAATCCCACGGCGGTTCGGGCAAACAAGCCCGGGCGGTGATCGATGGTTTGAAAGCCGACGTGGTAACCCTGGCCCTGGCCGGCGATATCGACGAGCTGTACAAGCTCGGCAAGCTGATCCCGCAAGACTGGCAAGCCCGCCTGCCACAATCGAGCACGCCGTACACCTCGACCATCGTGTTCCTGGTGCGCAAGGGCAACCCCGAAGGCATCAAGGACTGGGATGACCTGGTCAAGCCAGGCGTGGAAGTAATCACCCCGAACCCGAAAACCTCTGGCGGTGCGCGTTGGAACTTCCTCGCCGCCTGGGCCTACGCCCAGCAGAAATACGGCGGCGAAGCCAAGGCTCAGGAATACGTCAAGGCGCTGTACCAACACGTGCCGGTACTGGACACCGGCGCCCGCGGCTCGACCATCACCTTCGTTAACAACAACATCGGTGACGTGCTGCTGGCCTGGGAAAACGAAGCCTTCCTGGCCCTGAAAGAACAAGGCGGCGACAAGTTCGAAATCGTCGCGCCAAGCCTGTCGATCCTGGCTGAACCGCCGGTGGCTGTAGTCGATAAAAACGTCGACAAGAAAGGCACCCGCAAGGTCGCCGAAGCCTACCTGCAGTACCTGTACAGCGAAGAAGGCCAGCGCATCGCAGCGAAGAACTTCTACCGCCCACGCAACGAAAAAGTTGCCGCCGAGTACGCCAAGCAGTTCCCAAGCCTGAAGCTGGTGACTATCGACAAAGACTTCGGCGGTTGGAAAAGCGCCCAACCCAAGTTCTTTAACGATGGTGGGGTTTTCGACCAAATCTACTCGGCGCAGTGAGTTCGCAGAGCGAACTTAGGATTAGCCCGTAGGGCGGGTGCAACCCGCGAATCCAGTTGGTCCGGAGTTACGCGGGTTGCACCCG
>C687J26845_10000040_pt1 | contig 78608 bp, 67 predicted proteins | sample RifCSPlowO2_12_FD_26845 | JGI IMG/M metagenome (IMG submission 26845)
AAGCCAATCTGATACATGTGCCGCAAGCGTTTTACTTCAACACTGTGCGGATCAAGAATAATGGCGGGGGTGTTTGTCGCCGGGCGCGCATGATCCAGGCGAACGCTGAAGAAGAAGCTTTCTGGCAACGCCGGCTGGGCACCGGCTTGGCGTAATTCATTGATGGCCGGCAACAACAACTCCGGCACTTCCTGACGGTGCGCATCGACTATTTCAAGATAGCGACGCAACACATGCAACGCGTTGCTTAACGCCGACAACTGGCCATCACGCTCCGGGCCTGCGCCGGTGGGAATATCAGTGGCCTGCTGCAACACCTCTTGGGCCAGCATCTCGGCACCGGCCAGCTCGATTAACTTGAGCGTGCCACGCACTTGCTGCAAGTTTTCAACTGCTTGCTGTAACAGACTGCCGTTGTCACGTTCAGCAATAAATTGCTCAAGCCCAAGCTCCGCTTCGTCGATGGTGGTGAATAACTCATCGCGAACCACACTTAGGGAAGTTACTCCAGTAACCATTGGCTAGTGCGCCTCCTGCGCGAAACACTGTTGCGGCTGGGCGCAGCCTACGACTATCGATACACGTGCAGCAGCTTGGCTAATCGGTAATAGCGCGCAACTGATGCCAACAGCAGATCCGCAGAGCAGAAAGCGTCTGTATTGGAACTTACCCGAGAAGGCTTTGTAGTCGGACACAGCAGGCTTCCTCAGCAAAAAACACGCACACGCGCATAGATCTTGTTATCGACTTAGATCGTCCAACTATAACAAGCATGAGCTAAATGTCGATGCTGGCCACTGTGATCTAGGGCACGCACTCACACTTCGAGTCGTTTTTTCAATACTAGCGTTAACTCCTTGATCCAGCACGAGTCAGACCAGGGCTGCGCAGCGCGTTGACGGGTCTTGGCCTGGCAGTTCAAGCCGCACGCAAATGCGGCCGAACGGCCACCCCAACTTACTCTTTAATACAGTCGACGCTATAACTACGCCCCTGCGCAGTGTCTTGATGTTGCAGGCCATGCACATCCGAATCAAAGCCTGGAAAACTGCGATCAAACGTCTTGGCAAACTCCAGATAATCGATGATTGAGCGCGTCGCCTGGGTAAAACGCTCACCGGGCATAATCAAGGGAATGCCTGGCGGATATGGCACTAACATCACCGCCGCGATGCGTCCTTCGAGTTGATCAACCGGCACCGCCTCGATCTCGCGCCGGACTAATTTGTCATAGGCATCGGCCGGCTTGAGGGCGATTTCCGGCAGCACCGTGTACATGCGCTTGAGCGCCTTGGCCGTGGCGTTTTCGCGGTAACAGGCATGCAACTGATCACATAGATCGCGCAAACCCATGCCGTTGTAACGTCCAGCACCCGCCGTGGCGATTGAAGGCAGCACATCAAGCAATGCAGCATTGCTGTCATAGCGGCGCTTGAACTCGAGCAGCTCGGTCAGCAGCGTGCTCCACTTGCCCTTGGTGATGCCCATGGAGAACAGCACCAAAAAGGAATACAGCCCGGTTTTCTCCACCACCAAGCCCCGTTCCCAGAGAAACTTACTGACCACGGCCGCCGGAATCCCGCACTCACTCAGCGCACCACCGGCGGTCAAGCCCGGCGTAACCAAGGTGACCTTGATCGGATCGAGCAACACATAGTCATCGGCCACCTCGCCAAAACCGTGCCAGTCTGCGCCCGGCGTCAGCAACCAATCGGCGGTTGCGGCCGGCTCGACGCCCTCGGGCATCGGCGGCTGCCAAATGCTGAACCACCAATCGTTGGCTGGCAGGTTCTGGCTGAGATTGGCCAGGGCGCGGCGAAAGCTTTGCGCCTCATCGAAGGTTTCCTGGATCAACGAGCGCCCAGCCGGGCCTTCCATCATTGCCGAGGCCACATCCAAAGAGGCGATGATGCTGTACTGCGGCGAGGTGGAGATATGCATCATAAAGGCGTCATTAAAGCGATCACGATCGAGCTGGCGCGCGCCGCCGTCCTGCACATGAATCATCGACGCCTGGCTAAAGGCCGCCAGCATCTTGTGGGTCGAGTGGGTGGTGAACACCAGCGGGGCGTTTTCCTCACGGCTGGTGCCCATCCCATAACGGCCGGCATAGAACTCGTGAAACGCCGCGTGGGCATACCAGGCCTCATCAAAGTGCAGCACCTCGACGCTGCCGGCCAGGGTTTGCTTGATCAGCTCGGCGTTGTAACAGAGGCCGTCGTAGGTCGAGTTGGTGATCACCGCTAACTTGACCTTGGGCTCGCGACCGCAGGCCAGCGGGCTGGCGTCGATCTTGGCCTGGATCGCCTCACGGCTAAATTCGGATAACGGAATGGGCCCGATGATGCCCAGCTCATTGCGCGTCGGACACAGGTACAGCGGGATGGCGCCGGTCATGATGATCGAGTGCAGAATCGACTTGTGGCAATTGCGATCCACCAAGACCAAATCATCGCGGGCCACCATCGAATGCCAAACGATCTTGTTCGCCGTCGAGGTGCCGTTAATCACAAAGAAGGTGTGATCGGCGCCAAAGTTACGCGCCGCCCGAGCCTCGGCCTCGGCCAAGGGACCGGTGTGATCCAGCAAGGAGCCGAGCTCCGGCACCGACACCGAGAGGTCCGAGCGCAGCGTGTTCTCACCGAAAAACTGGTGAAAAGCCTGGCCCACCGGGCTCTTGCGATAGGCCACGCCACCGCCGTGACCAGGGGTATGCCAGGAATAGTTGGATTCAGAGGTGTGGCGCACCAAGGCCTTGAAAAATGGCGGCAACAGTCGCTCAAGGTAATTGCGCGCCGCCCGCGCCACTTGCCGGGCCAGAAAGGACACGGTGTCCTCGTACAGATACAGAATGCCGCGCAACTGATTGAGATCGGCCATGGCCTCGGCCGGGGCATTCTCGATGGTGACCTGCTCGCCCAAGGCAAAAATCGGCAAGTGCGGAGCCCGCAAACGCGCTACTCGAATCAGCTCAACCATGTCTTCGAGCAAATGCCGGTTTTCCCCAGCACCTTCGGCGGCCACTAAAATGCAGGCCAAGCCATGGTGGGTCGAGGCGACGATACGGCCTTCCGCCGAGGTGGCGCTGGAGAGAATGCTGAAACCGTCCTGCTCCAGTTCGCGAGCAATAGCCCGCACCCGATCACCGGCCACGGTATCGGCCTTGATGTCACGGTGCACGATAAGGACGGGGAATTTTAAGTCTTTATACATTGTGGCGTCCTGAGGCGGGCAGTCAGATGCTGCCTATCGCCTCAGGTTAGAGGCTGGCCAGAAACGGCGAAACCCCACAAGCGTCAGACTGTACGAAAAAGTCGCGCGGCGATAATTCTGCGCCGTTTAACCCTCGTTGACCGGGGCCTCCAGTTGCGCCCACAACGCCGGTGCGCCGGCCGCTTTGGCGATGATCGCCAGGCGCACGGCGTGCTCGGCCAGTTCGGCCTCGCTGGCCCGAATAACCTGAGTGAGCTTACGCTCTGCCGGCAAGCGGCGAATCTCACTGGCTTGCCGATTGTTGCCGGACTCTTCGCCATCACTGGCATTGCCGGCCAGCAATAAACTGGTCTGGCCGCCGGTCATGGCTAAATAAACGTCGGCGAGAATCTCGGCATCCAGCAAGGCGCCGTGCAGGTCGCGCCCGGAGTTATCCACGCCGTAGCGTTTGCACAGGGCATCGAGGTTGTTGCGCTGGCCCGGATGGCGGCCACGCGCCAGCATCAAGGTATCCAGTACCGTGCAGTGCTCGCTGAGATCGCTGCGCTCTTGCTGGCCGAGCAAAGCAAACTCGTTGTTGAGAAAGCCCAGGTCGAAGGCGGCGTTATGGATGATTAACTGCGCGCCTTTGACGAACTCAAAAAACTCATCGGCGACTTCACGAAAACGCGGTTTACCAGTCAGAAACTCGGAGGTAATACCGTGCACCGCAAGAGCGCCCTCATCGATGTCACGATCCGGCTGCAAGTAGACATGAAAATGCCGGCCCGTCAGCTTGCGGCCCTGTAGTTCAACGCAACCGATTTCGATGATGCGATGACCATCGGTGACCGGCATGCCGGTGGTTTCTGTATCGAGTACGACGCTACGCATAAATATTCCTGCAGGCTTAACGCAATTTCAGTTCTTCAACACCACGATTGGCCAGTTGATCGGCCCGCTCGTTACCCGGGTGGCCAGTATGGCCGCGCACCCATTGCCAGGTGATCTGGTGACGCTGGACCTGCTCATCGAGGCGCTGCCACAAATCCACGTTCTTGACCGGTTGCTTGGCGGCCGTCTTCCAGCCGCGCTTCTTCCAGTTCGGCATCCACTCCTGGATGCCTTGCATGACATATTGCGAGTCAGTCACCAAGCGCACCTGGCATTCGCGTTTGAGCTCGGCCAGGGCGCAAATGGCCGCCATCAGCTCCATGCGATTGTTGGTGGTGGCCGCCTCGCCGCCCCACAGCTCTTTTTCCACGCCCTTGAAAATCAGCAGGGCACCCCAGCCGCCCGGCCCCGGATTCCCCTTGCAGGCGCCGTCGGTAAAAATCTCGATTTGTTCACTCATGTTTAGTTTTATTTCTCAGAATCGCGCCGGCTGACCTTGGCCACCGGCATCGGCAGCAGCTTGCCCATTGCCGGCCGCTGGGGCTGACGCAAGGGTCGCAAGCCAATCACCAGCTTACGGGCCACCAATAAATAGAAGCCGCCACCGGGCATTTGCCCGGCACCGCCGAAACGCTCCAAACCGGCCAAGCGAGCTTGCCAGCTGGACGCGCAAAGCGGCGGACGATAGCACCCGAAGCGGCGTTTCTCCAGCGCAAACCCCAACAAGCGCAGCCAATCGGTGACCCGGGCCGGAGCAATGCAACGTGCCTGGCGCAGGCCGTCGCGGGCGATCAAATGCCGCAACCCCCAGCTGCTCCACGGATTAATTCCGACGATTAGCAAGTGTCCACCGGGCCGCACACTGCGCGCCGCCTCGCGCAGCAGCCCATGGGGCGACAGGCTGAAATCCAGCCCGTGCTGCAGCACCACCACATCCGCCGCATGCTCGCTCAAGGGCCAGGCCTGCTCCTCGCAGGCAATCTCGACTCCGCTAAACGGCGCACCAAGTCGCACACTGCGCTGGATCTGCGTGGCACTGGGCAAAGCGGCGATCTCGGGGCCGTAATGCACCAGATAACCGCCAAAGAAACGCGCCAACTCGGTTTCCAGCAGGCGCTGCTGATCGGCCAATAACAATTGCCCTAGCGGGCCGGCCAGCCATTGCCGCGCTTGGTTTTGCAGTTGCAACCAGTCAACATCTGCTTGGGCGAACGGCGGCTCGAACATGTTCCTCTCCTTAACCAGGGTTGCCGCGTGCGAGGCATAGCCCGGCGTCACGCTATAGGCCTAAGATGCGCCATTAACTTAAGCTTAGCGAACCTGGCCATGATCGTAATTGATGCCCTACCCGCCTTCACCGACAACTACTTATGGCTGCTGCAAGAGCCGCTCAGCAAGCGCTGCGCCGTGGTTGACCCAGGCGATGCCGCGCCGGTTCTGGCCTGGCTGGCGGTGCATCCCGACTGGCACTTAAGTGATATTTTAATCACTCACCATCACCCCGACCACATCGGCGGCGTACTGCAATTAAAAGCCCATTCGGGCGCCCGGGTGCTTGGCCCGGCCAAGGAAAACATTCCTGGCCGCGATCTGGCCCTGACTGAAAGCGACACTATTAAAGTGCTCGGCCTCGACTTTAAAGTGCTCGAAGTTCCCGGCCATACCCTCGGCCATATCGCTTACTACCACGCTGCCGAGCAGCCGCTGCTGTTTTGTGGCGACACCCTGTTTGCCGGCGGTTGCGGTCGGCTGTTTGAAGGCACTCCGGCGCAAATGCATCACTCCCTGCAGCGTCTGGCGCAACTGCCGAGCAACACCTTAATTTACTGCACCCACGAATACACCCTGAGCAATTTGCACTTTGCCCACGCCGTTGAGCCACACAACTCCGAGATCGCTCAACGCCTGGCCAGCGTCACCGCCTTGCGTGACGAGGGTCGCTGCACCCTGCCCTCGACCTTGGCGCTGGAGCATGCCACCAACCCTTTTTTGCGCTGCCATGAAAGCGCTGTTAAGCAACAGATCGACCAGCGGGACAATTGCCAGCACGCCAACGCAGAAGCGGTATTCGCCAGCTTACGGGCCTGGAAAAACCAGTTTTGATTCTGCGTGACTCACTCCGCGCAAACGCGGATAACTTGACCACCCTGGAGGTGGTTCCTAGAATCGCCGAACTTTTCGCCTGGATCACCACCCAGCTAATGCCCAGTTCGACTCGCAAAATCATCGACCCAAAGGCATTCGCACGTAGCGGGCGCACACTCTGCGTGTGCCTTGCGCTGACCCTGGCCGGTTGCCAGATGCAGGGCAATCGCCCGGTAAATCCACAAACTGACAGCGACCGCGTAGCGCTTGAACACCCCATCAACTGGAGCGAAACTGCCAAGCCGGAACTCCCCGCCGACGTCTGGGAACGCATCCGTAGCGGCTACCAGCTGCAAGACGAAATCGGCATCAATCCGCGGGTTGAACGCCAGCGCTTGTGGTTCGCCAGCAACCCTTCATTCATCGAAAAAGCCAGCCTGCGCGGCAGCCCCTATATCCACTTTGTGGTCGAACAGCTGGATGAGCGCAACATGCCGATGGAACTGGCGCTGCTGCCGGTGATTGAAAGCGCTTACAACCCGCTGGCTTACTCACCCGCCAACGCGGCCGGCATCTGGCAGTTTATCCCCACGACCGGACGTAGCTTTAATTTACGCCAGACCAACTGGTATGACGGTCGGCGCGACATCATGGCCTCGACCGTTGCCGCGCTGAGTTACCTCACTCGCCTGCACGACATGTTTAACGGCGATTGGTTGCTCGCCCTGGCCGCCTATAACTCCGGCGAAGGCACTGTCAGCCGGGCCATTGAGCGCAACCAAAAGCTCGGTTTACCCACCGATTACTGGAACCTGCCACTGCCCAAGGAAACCCAGGATTACGTGCCAAAATTGCTGGCGCTGTCGCAAGTGATCAATAGCCCAGAAGCCTACGGCATCGACCTCAACCCGATTGCCAATCAGCCCTATTTCGAGGTGGTCGAATTCAAGCAGCGCCTGCAATTGTCGAGCGTTGCCGAGATGGCTCAGGTTGAAGAGGCGGAAATCATTCAGCTCAATCCGGCCTTCAAAAAAGGCGTAACCATTGACGGCCCGCAGCACGTTCTGGTGCCCAGCGAGAAAGCCGAAATACTGGCCGCCAATTTATTGCTGATGAAGCCCCAAGAGCAACTTGACTGGCGCCAGCATCGCGTCCGCAAAGGCGAAAACCTGGCCAGCATTGCCAACCGGTACAAAACCTCGACTGACAGCATCAAAGACCTCAATCAGCTGGCCAGCAATCACCTAAAACCTGGGCAAGTGTTGAGCATTGCCATCACGCCAGGGCAAACCTTTAGCCCGCAGCCAGCGCCCCGCGAACCGCTCATAAACAAAACTCCACGCCGTTATCTGGTGCGCAAAGGCGACAGCCTGGACAGTATTGCCAAACAGCAGAACGTCAAAATTAAAGAACTGCAGCGTTGGAACAAGCTGTCTGGCAGTCACTTAAAACTTGGTCAGGTCTTGCTGTTGCAAGAGAGCAAGAGCCCTGTAACCGCCGCACTCAAGAGCCTGGCCAGCAGCAAGAGTGCGGATAAAACCAGCAATTCGAAAAAAACCAGCAGCCGCCAAGTGGTCACTTACTACAAGGTGCAGCAGGGCGATTCGCTGTACCAGATCGCCAAGCGCTTTAAAGTCGATTTGCAGCAACTGCAAAACTGGAACCCCAGCACCACCCACGCCCTCAAGCTCGGCCAGACCTTAACCCTGTATACCGACAAGTAATTATTTGCGCTGACTCAGGGCCTCAAGACAGCGCCCGGTCAGCTCGGTGAAGCGCTTAAACGCCACAAACTGCTCGTGTTTAAGCGCCCGCCCGGATAACCGACAATCAGCATAGAGCACGCCGATTTCACGCTTACCGGCCAGCAACGGCGCAATAAAAAACATCCCCGAACCAAGATTCTGGCGCATCGGCAAGGACACCAGGTCGTTAAAACTGTAGCTGGCCGGCACCCCCATCCAAATCGCTTCCTTGTGGCGCAATACATAACTAAACAGATGCGGCTCGGCCTGCGGATCAACCGGCAGTTGAAAATCGCTTAACCAGGCTTGAGTCCCTTCGCCCACCGCCCGCTTTACCCGAAATCGGGTTTGACCATCGGCCAACACCGCCAACATCACCCGCTCCAGCCCGGCGCCCTGGTGCAAGCCCTTGAGTAAGGTGTCGAGAATCAGCCCAACATCGGCGCGGGCCGAAATCATCAAACCCAGATCCTGTAACGCCTGTTGCATAACCAGCAAATCGGCTTGCAATAGACGGGCTTTGCGTTGCTCGCGCTGGATGCGGATTTGCTCAGGATCGGTATTGGGAATCAACTGGCACAGCTTGCTGGCACCAAAGGTGGCCGCAACCTTGACTGTTTCTTCCGCACTGGCCAGCACTTGCTGCATGGCATCCTCGGTGGAAATACCGGTCAACACGGCAAATTGCTGCACCAGGTCGTCCATTTCTGGCGAGTCCCAACCGTTCAGGGCCACTTCGCTGATGCGCACCCCCAAATGCACTGCCAGCGCTGCTGGCGTCTTGGTGCTGCTGGGCTCATGGGCTAAATTGGCCACCTCACCCAGGTTCCAGCTTTTGACCAGCCCTTGGGTCAGCTGACTAAAACTGGTGCCCAGCACTTTCAGTACCGTCGCGTTGGCGTCCACGCCTGGCTCAGCCAAGGCATCACCCAACTCATCCGCCTGAGCACCGCCACAGCCCCAAAACGCCAGCTCGCCCAGATGGTGCAAGAGGGCTGCGATAAACACCTCTTCCTGATTTTTCGACAGCAGGTAACCGGCCACATTGCGCGCCTGCACGGCGGCATGAAAGGAGCGAGCCAGCAGTTCCGGCAGCTGATAGCGCGGTGCGCGGCTCAGCAAACCGTCGATCAAACTGACTGACAAACTGATCAGGCGAATACTCTCGAAGCCTGTCAGCACTATGGCCCGTGAGATGGTGCGAATATTTTCCTTGGCCGGATTGTAATAAACGCTATTGGCCACCCGCAGCACTTTGGAGGTCAGGGAAGCATCGCGCAGCAATACATCGGCCAATTGCTGCACCGAGGCGCTGTCGTTTTCGGCCATGCGCTGTAAATCGACCACCACCGCGGCCAGCGCTGGCAAATCGGAGTCGTTTAAACGCTCCAGCCATGCCTGTAAACCATAACTGCCTTGCTCCACCAGAGTACCCTCAGTTGTTTTGTCCAAGTGTAGTCAAAATGATGGCACAACCCGTCAGAAAACCAGTCTTTTTCCTGTCGATACAAGCTGTTACTGTAAGGTTCGTGAAGCTCAAAAACCTGCCATGGATCGCCATTTGCGCCGATTGCGCCCCCTCCTCTTATTAAGCTGTTTGCCGAGCAACTGTTGCGCCGCGTACAGCCGGGCTACCTATCGCGCTATCGACTGCCTCTTGTTGAGCCGCTTGCTGAGCAATTGCTACGCCCTGGACCAGCGCGCCGCCAAGCGCGTGATCAACTGCCTGCTGCTAACCGCCTTGCTGATCAGCTGCGGCGCGCAGGCCAGCATCAGCCACAGCCATGGCTATGCACAATTTGGCGAACTCAAGTACCCCGAATCCTTTAGCCATTTTGACTGGGTTAATCCCAGCGCCCCGAAAGGCGGCAGCGTGCGGCTGATGGCGTCCGGCACTTTCGACACCCTCAACCCCTATACCTTTAAAGGCAGCAGCCCAGTCTCAACTCCGGGCTACTGGCAATACGGGGTGAGTGAATTCAATGAACCGCTCATGGTGGGGACCGGGCAATATGACCCCTCCGGGGATGAGCCCTCCTCCAGCTATGGTCTGATTGCCCAGTCGCTGGAGTACGGCCCAGACCGCAGCTGGGTGGTGTTCAACCTGCGCCCGGAAGCGGTGTTTCATGATGGTGTGCCGATTACCGCTTATGACGTGGCCTTTTCTTATCGCCTGCTGATCAAGCAGGGCCATCCGCAATACCGAACCAATCTGCAAGATGTCAAACGCGTCGACATTCTCGACCGCCAGCGGATTCGCTTCATCTTCAAGCAAGCCAACAATCCGCTGCTGATTCTGCACCTGGGTGAGTTGCCGGTATTGCCACAGCACTACTGGAAGAACCGCGATTTTAAAGCCACCACCTTCGAGCCACCGCTGGGCAGCGGCCCCTACCGCATCACCCAGGTAATACCGGGGCACCGTTTGGTATTTACCCACGTAAAAAACTGGTGGGGCGAAAACCTGCCCGTCAACCGTGGCAAGTACAACTTTGAACGGGTCGAAGTCGAGTTTTATCGCGACAGCAATGTGGCCTTCGAGGCGTTTAAAGCCGGTGAATTCGATGTTTATATCGAGCATCAGGCAAAAAATTGGAGCACGGGCTATCAGTTTCCGGCGGTAGCTCGGGGTGACATTATCCGCGCCGAAATACCGCACCAAATCCCCGCACAAACCCAGGCGCTGATGATGAACCAGCGCCGCTCCGCCTTTGCCCAGCGTGATGTGCGCCAGGCGCTGGGCTTGTTATTTGACTTTGAGTGGACCAACCGCACGCTGTTTAACAACGCCTATATCCGCGCCAACAGTTATTACCCCAACAGTGATTTTGCCGCCACCGGCAAACCCGAAGGGCGTGAGTGGCTGCTGCTGGCGCCCTATCGTGAGCAATTACCCAAGGCATTGTTCAGCCGCCCCTTTAGCGTGCCGCAAACCGGCGGCAATGGCATTCCGCGGGAAACTTTGCGCCACGCGCTGCGTCTATTTAAAGCCGCTGGCTGGACGCTTTCCGGCCAACACCTGCTGAACGCCCGTGGTGAGCCACTGCGTTTTGAGATTTTGCTGGTTAATCCCAATCTGGAACGGATCTTTCAACCCTATGCCGAGAACCTTGCGCGCCTTGGCATTGAGGTCAACCTGCGCACGGTTGACCCGGCCCAGTACAAACAACGTCTGGATCAATATGACTTCGATATGATTCTGACCACCCTGCCGCAGAGCCTTAGCCCTGGCCTTGAGCAACGGCTGTACTTTCACTCCAGCCAGGTCAACATCAAGGGTGGCAAAAATTACGCGGGCATCAACAACCCAGTGGTCGATGCATTGCTCGACAAACTGCTGGTCGCCCACCACCGTGACGAACAAGTCGCCAGCACCCGCGCCCTCGACCGGGTGCTGCTGTGGCAGCATTACAGCATTCCCAATTGGTACCTGAATAAGCACCGGCTTGCCTACCGCAACCGTTTTGGTTTTTTATCCACGCCGCCTTACACCCTGGGCTTGCGGGCCTGGTGGCTGACGCCTTCGGAGAACCGGTTATGACGCTTCCTCTACGCACGCTCCTGGTGCGCACCGCCAGCCTGCTGGCCCTGGTCAGCAGCTTGGCCCAGGCTGCCGGCCAGCATGCCCTTACCCTGTATGGCGAGCCGCCCAAATACCCGGCCAACTTTAAATATTTTGATTATGTAAATCCGGATGCACCCAAGGGAGGCACCTTCCGCCAATCCGGCATGGGTGGTTTTGACAGCCTTAATCCCTTTATCAACAAAGGTGTGGCTGCCGATGACATCGGCCTGATTTACGACACCCTGACCCGCCATAGTCTGGACGAGCCCTTCACCGAGTACGGCCTGCTGGCCGGTAAAATCGAGGTAGCGCCGGACAAAACCTGGGTGCGCTTTTATCTGCGCCCAGAAGCGCGTTTCAGTGACGGCCAACCGGTTACCGCCGCGGATGTGGTGTTTAGCTTTGACACCCTAATGAAAGATGGCGCGCCCCAGTACAAGGCCTACTACGCCGATGTCGCCAAAGCCACAGCCGAAGCCCCGCGGCGGGTGCGTTTTGATTTCAAGCGCAGCAACAACCGCGAACTGCCATTGATCCTCGGCCAGCTGGCGGTGTTGCCCAAGCACTGGTGGGCCAACCGTGACTTCAATAAAGGCAACCTGGAAATCCCCGTGGGCAGCGGCCCTTATCGGGTGGCCAAAGTGGAGCCTGGGCGCAGCATCCGTTATGAACGGGTTGAAGACTGGTGGGGCAAGGATCTACCGGTCAACCGCGGCTTTTACAATTTCGACAATCTGGTCTTCGACTACTACCGCGACAGCAGCGTAGCCCTGGAAGCCCTGAAGGCTGGGCAGTTTGATTTTTGGTTGGAGATCAGTGCCAAGAACTGGGCCACGGCCTATAACACCCCAGCGGTGAATGACGGGCGCCTGGTCAAGGAGCAAATCCTCAACCTCAACCCCACCGGCATGCAGGGTTTTGTCTTCAATATTCGCCGGCCGATTTTTCAAGACCGCCGCGTGCGCGAAGCGCTGAGCCTGCTACTGGACTTTGAATGGACCAACAAGCAACTGTTCAACGGTGCCTACACCCGCACCCGCAGCTACTTCGAAAATTCCGAACTGGCCGCCAGTGGTCTGCCAACCGGCGATGAGCTGAAAATCCTCGAGCCATTGCGCGACAAGCTCGATCCCAAGCTCTTTACCCAGGCCTTTAGTCTGCCCAGCAGCGATGCCAGCGGCATCATTCGCGACCAGCAGCGGCGCGCTTATCAACTCTTGCAAGAGGCCGGCTGGAAGATTGTCGATGACCAGATGGTCGACGCCACGGGTAAACCGGTGAAGTTTGAATTCTTGCTCGCCCAGATCGATTTCGAGCGCGTGTTGCTGCCCTTCAAACGCAACCTCGCCGACCTCGGCATCGAGCTGGAAATTCGCCGGGTGGACGTGTCGCAATACATCACCCGCCTGCGATCCCGTGACTACGACTTGATAGTCGGTGGCTTCGGCCAATCCAACTCCCCCGGCAATGAGCAGCGCGAGTACTGGCACTCCTCCAGCGCCGACAAGCCCGGCAGCCGCAACTTTATCGGCCTGCAAGACCCGGCCATCGATAGCCTGGTCGAGGGCCTGATAAATGCAGACTCCCGGCAAAGCCTAATTGACCACAGCAAAGCCCTCGACCGCGCCCTGCAGTGGGGTTACTACGTGATTCCCAACTGGCATATCAAAACCTGGCGGGTGGCGTACTGGAACCAGTTTGAACACCCAAAAGTAACGCCCCTGTATGACCTGGGCCTGACGACTTGGTGGGCGAAACCGATGGCCGAAACGACGCCCGCGGCTCAATCCGCAAGCACGGAGCAATAAGATGCTGGCGTATATAATTCGTCGTTTGCTGCTAATCATTCCCACCCTGCTCGGTATTTTGCTGATCAATTTTTTGATCGTCCAAGCGGCGCCCGGCGGCCCGGTCGAGCAGATGATCGCCAAGCTCGAAGGTTTTGAAGCCGCCGCCGGCGGCGCCACTGGGCGCATCTCCGGCGGTGGTTCGGAGGTTGCCGTGGGCGGCTCCAACTACCGTGGCGCCCAGGGCCTGGACCCTGAGTTGATCAGCGAAATAGAACATATGTATGGCTTCGACAAACCGGCCACCGAGCGCTTCTGGCTGATGTTGGTGAACTACCTGCACCTGGACTTTGGCGAAAGCTTTTTCCGCGATGCCAAGGTCACCGACCTGATTATCGAGAAGATGCCGGTATCGATCTCCATCGGCCTGTGGAGCGCGCTAATCACCTACCTGGTGTCCATTCCCCTGGGAATTGCCAAGGCCACCCGCCACAACAGCAACTTCGATGTCTGGACCAGCTCGGCGATCATCATCGGCTACGCGATCCCCGGCTTTCTATTCGCCATCTTGTTGATCGTGCTGTTTGCCGGCGGCAGTTACTTTGACTGGTTCCCACTGCGCGGCCTGACCTCCAACAACTTCGATGAACTGAGCCTGCTGGGTAAGGTGCGCGACTACTTTTGGCACCTGGCACTACCGGTCACCGCCCTGGTGATTGGCAACTTCGCGACCCTGACCTTCCTGACCAAAAACAGTTTTCTCGATGAGATCAACAAGCAATACGTGGTCACCGCCCGCGCCAAAGGCCTGACCGAAAACGCCGTGCTCTACGGGCATATCTTCCGCAATGCGATGCTGCTGGTGATCGCCGGTTTGCCGGCGGCGGTGCTGGGAATTTTCTTTACCGGCTCGATGCTGGTGGAGGTGATCTTCTCCCTCGACGGCCTCGGTCTTCTGGGTTTTGAGTCGATCGTCAACCGCGACTACCCGGTGGTGTTTGGCACTTTGTTTATTTTTTCCCTGTTCGGTCTAATCATGAAACTGGTCAGCGATATCACCTACACCCTGGTCGATCCGCGCATCGATTTCAGCAGTCGGGAGAATTGAGATGGCCCTGTCTCCCCTCAATCGCCGGCGTTTTACCCGCTTTAAAGCCAATAAGCGCGGCTGGTGGTCGCTCTGGCTGTTTATGGCTTTATTCACCCTGAGCCTGGGCGCCGAGTTAATCGCCAACGATAAACCGCTGCTGCTGGAGTATCAGGGCGACTGGTACTTTCCCATCGCCAAGCGCTACCCAGAAACCGTGTTTGGCGGCGAGTTCCCCCTGGAGGCCAATTACAAGAGCCCCTATGTGCGCGAACTGATCGGCGCCAAAGATGGCTGGATGCTCTGGCCAGTCATCCCGTTCAGCTACAACAGCATCAACTATGACCTCAAGGTCCCGGCCCCCGCCCCACCCTCTGCCGCGAACTGGCTGGGCAGCGATGACCAGGGCCGCGACGTACTGGCGCGGCTGATCTACGGTTTTCGGATCACCGTCTTATTTGCCCTCAGCCTGACCCTGCTCAGCTCGATCATCGGCGTGTTTGCCGGCGCGCTGCAGGGCTTTTACGGCGGCTGGGTGGACTTGCTCGGCCAGCGTTTCCTGGAGGTCTGGTCGGGGCTGCCGGTGCTGTACTTGCTGATTATTCTGGCCAGTTTTGTGCAGCCCAATTTCTGGTGGCTGCTGGGCATCATGCTGCTGTTTTCCTGGATGAGTTTGGTCGATGTGGTGCGCGCCGAGTTCCTCCGCGGCCGTAATCTGGAATATGTGCGTGCCGCCCGCGCACTGGGCATGCGCAACGGCGCCATCATGTATCGGCACATTTTGCCCAACGCGATGATCTCCACCATGACCTTTATGCCGTTCATTTTGACCGGCGCGATTGGCACCCTCACCGCCCTGGACTTTCTCGGTTTTGGCCTGCCGGCCGGCGCACCCTCGTTGGGTGAACTGATGGCGCAAGCCAAGTCCAACCTGCAGGCCCCCTGGCTGGGCATCAGCGCCTTTGCGGTGCTCGGCCTGATGCTGAGCTTGCTGGTATTTATCGGCGAAGCTGCCCGCGATGCATTTGATCCTAGGAAATAACATGAGCGAGCAGTTTAGTTTCAAGCCGCACAGCAGCCAGAGCCCAAGCGTCGACAACTTGATCGAGGTGCGCGATCTGGCGGTCGAATTTATCAGTGGCGATCAGCTCCAGCGGGTGGTCGAGGGCGTCAGTTTCGATATCCGTCGCGGGGAAACCCTGGCCATAGTCGGCGAAAGCGGCTCGGGCAAGTCGGTCACCGCCCACTCGATCCTGCGCCTGCTGCCCTACCCACTGGCACGTCACCCAGCCGGCAGCATCACCTACGCCGGGCAAGACTTACTGAAAATCAGCGAGGCCAAGCTGCGCGGCATCCGTGGCAATAAAATCGCCATGGTGTTCCAAGAGCCGATGACCTCGCTCAATCCACTGCACTGCATTGAGAAACAAATCAATGAGGTGCTGCGCCTGCACAAGGGCCTGACTGGCAAGGCCGCCAGCCGCCGTACCCTGGAGCTGCTAGAGCTGGTCGGTATCAATGAGCCGGCGCAGCGCCTCAAGGCTTATCCCCACGAGCTCTCCGGCGGCCAACGCCAGCGAGTGATGATCGCCATGGCGCTGGCCAACGAGCCCGAGTTGCTTATTGCCGACGAGCCGACCACAGCCCTGGACGTCACAGTGCAGCTGAAAATCCTGCAATTGCTCAAGGATTTGCAGGCGCGGCTGGGTATGTCGCTGCTGCTGATTAGCCACGATCTCAACCTGGTGCGCAGAATTGCCCAGCGGGTATGTGTCATGCAGCAGGGTCGCGTCGTCGAACAGGCAGATTGCGCCGAGTTGTTTCGCGCCCCGCAGCATCCTTATACCCAGGAGCTGCTCGGCGCCGAGCCGCGCGGTGAGCCAGTGGCCAATGTGCCAGGCGCAACCCAGCTGGAAGTTGAAAATTTACGGGTCTGGTTTCCAATCAAAAAAGGCTTGCTGCGCCGCACGGTTGATCATGTAAAGGCTCTCGACGGGGTGAGTTTTAGCCTGGCGCAGGGACAAACCCTGGGCATTGTCGGCGAGAGTGGTTCGGGGAAGTCGACCCTGGGGTTGGCAATTCTGCGTTTGCTCAACAGCCAAGGCGCGATCCGCTACCGCGGTGAGTCGCTGCAAGGCTTGTCGCAGAGCGCCATCCGGCCATTTCGCCGGCAGATGCAGGTGGTATTTCAAGACCCTTACGGCAGCCTCAGCCCACGGATGTCGGTGAGCCAGATTATCGGCGAGGGATTAGAGATTCATCAGATGGGCAGCGAGGCAGAACAACAGCAGGCGATCATTGCCGCCATGCTCGAAGTCGGCCTAGATCCCGACACGCGCCACCGTTATCCCCATGAGTTTTCTGGTGGACAACGCCAGCGCATTGCGATTGCTCGGGCCTTGGTGCTCAAGCCGGAGCTGATCCTGCTGGACGAGCCGACTTCCGCGCTGGACCGTACAGTTCAGCGCCAAGTGGTCGAGTTACTGCGCAGTTTGCAGAGTAAGTACAACCTGACCTATCTGTTCATCAGCCATGACCTGGCGGTGGTCAGAGCGCTCAGTCACCAGTTGCTGGTGATCAAGCAAGGTCGAGTGGTCGAACAAGGTCCGGCACCCGCTATTTTTGCCGCACCGCAACACCTTTACACCCAGCAGTTGCTCGAAGCTGCCTTTATGGCGCCCCAGACAACCGCCTGATTTTTGAAAAAACAACCTGAAAACAGCAAGAGGGATAGCACCATGGGTTTTCTCGCCGGTAAGCGCGTACTAATAGTTGGCGTCGCCAGCAAACTGTCGATCGCCTCAGGCATCGCCGAAGCCATGCACCGTGAAGGTGCCGAACTGGCCTTCACCTATCAGAACGACAAGCTCAAAGGCCGGGTAGAAGAATACGCCGCTGGCTGGGGCTCCAATGCCGAGCTGTGCTTTCCCTGTGACGTGGCCAACGACAGCGACATCGCCGCCGTATTCGAGTCGCTCGGTAAAAAATGGGATGCGCTGGACATCATCGTCCACTCGGTAGGCTTTGCCCCGGGCGATCAGCTCAATGGCGACTTCACCGAAGTCACCACCCGTGAAGGTTTCCGGATTGCCCACGACATCAGCGCCTACAGCCTGGTCGCCCTGGCCAAGGCCGGCCGGCCGATGATGCAAGGCCGCAATGGCAGCATCCTGACCCTGTCGTACCTGGGCGCCGAGCGCACCATGCCCAACTACAACGTGATGGGCATGGCCAAAGCCAGCCTGGAAGCCGGCGTGCGTTATCTGGCTGGCAGCCTCGGCCCTGAAGGCACCCGGGTTAACGCGGTGTCCGCCGGCCCGATCCGCACCCTCGCCGCCTCGGGCATCAAGAACTTCCGCAAAATGCTGGCGGCCAACCAGCAACAAACGCCGCTGCGCCGCAACGTCACCATCGAAGAAGTCGGCAACGCCGGCGCCTTCCTCTGCTCGGACCTGGCCTCCGGCATCAGCGGTGAAATCCTCTACGTCGATGGCGGCTTCAACACCACCGCCATGGGCCAGATCGAAGAGTAAAAAATCGCAGACATAAAAAAGGCCGCTCAATTGAGCGGCCTTTTTATTGCTTCAGTCGCAATTACATGTGCGCGATAGTCGCATCACCGAACTGCGAGCAAGACATCAGCTTGGCGCCTTCCATCAAGCGTTCGAAGTCATAGGTAACAGTCTTCGCCGCGATAGCACCTTCGGTGCCCTTGAGGATCAGGTCAGCCGCTTCCAGCCAGCCCATGTGACGCAACATCATCTCAGCCGAGAGGATCAACGAACCCGGGTTAACCTTGTCCAGACCTGCGTACTTAGGCGCAGTACCGTGGGTCGCTTCGAACATGGCGATGGTGTCCGACAGGTTCGCACCAGGTGCGATGCCGATGCCGCCCACTTCAGCCGCCAGGGCATCAGACAGGTAGTCGCCATTCAGGTTGAGGGTCGCGATCACATCGTACTCGGACGGACGCAGCAGAATTTGCTGCAGCATCGCATCGGCGATCACGTCTTTGACCACGATGTTCTTGCCGGTTTTCGGGTTCTTGTACTGCATCCAAGGACCGCCATCCAGCAGCTCGGCGCCAAACTCGGTAGTAGCTACCTCATAGGCCCACTCTTTGAAGGCACCTTCGGTGAACTTCATGATGTTGCCTTTGTGCACGATAGTCATCGAGCTGCGATCGTTGTCCACGGCGTATTGCAGCGCCTTGCGGACCAGACGCTTGGTGCCGGCTTCCGACACTGGCTTGATGCCGATACCGCACATGTCGGTAAAGCGAATCTTCTTCACGCCCATTTCTTCGGTGAGGAACTTGATCACTTTGATCGCCTCAGCGGAGCCGGCTTTCCACTCAACACCGGCATAAATGTCTTCCGAGTTTTCACGGAAGATAATCATGTCGACATCTTGCGGCTTCTTCACCGGGCTTGGCACGCCGGTGAACCAACGCACNGGGCGCTGGCAAACATAGAGATCGAGNTCTTGACGCATGGCAACGTTCAGCGAGCGAATACCACCGCCNACNGGGGTGGTCAGCGGNCCCTTGATGGAGACCACATAATCACGTACGGCTTCGAGGGTTTCTTTCGGCAGCCAGGTGTCTTGATCGTAAACCTGAGTGGCTTTTTCGCCGGCGTAAACTTCCATCCAGGCAATCTTGCGCTCGCCGCCATAGGCTTTAGCGACCGCTGCATCGACGACCTTGATCATCACCGGGCTGATATCAATGCCAATGCCATCACCCTCGATAAAAGGAATGATTGGATTGTTCGGTACATTGATTGAAAAGTCGGCATTTACGGTGATTTTGTCGCCGCCTGCTGGCACCTGGATCTTTTGGTATCCCATGCTGGACTCCTTGGTTTTCGTGGTCTAAAAACTGCCGCGCGGATGGCACGGCAGATTGTTATTTATGNTTTTTGGCAAGCAAACATTCTTGTAGTTTTTCTACANAAAGTCACGCNTTTTCCTTCAAACAGTCATCTTCTTACAGGATTGCGACAGCCTAAAGTAGGCCATCAGCAGCNCTTTGTAGTCAAACTACAGAGTCACTACAAACTGCGACAGATTGCCCCTTGCTGGTTAAACCTTAGNCCGTTTCAGCGCTCGCCAAGCTTTTGAGCTTAGACTCGCCGGGCGCAAATGCGCAGGCTAATATTGCGCACCGTTTAAGGAGCTGCCCATGCGTTTCACTCCCCACGTCACTGTAGCCACCATCATCGAAGACCAAGGGCGTTTTTTGCTGGTCGAAGAAATGGCCGATGGCCGCGCTGTATTTAATCAGCCTGCCGGACATTTGGAAGCCGACGAAAGTCTCATTCAGGCCGCTATTCGCGAAACCCTCGAAGAAACCGGCTGGGATGTCGAGATCACCGCCCTGACCGGCATTTACCTGTACACCGCGCCAAGCAATGGCGTGACCTATCAGCGCGTCTGCTTTACCGGCAACGCCTTGCGCCATCACCCAAGCCTGGCGCTGGATGAAGGCATTATTGGCCCGCGCTGGCTGAGCCGTGCCGAGCTCATCGCGCAACCCGAACGCTGGCGCAGCGAGCTGGTTTTGCAGTGCATTGATGACTACCTGAGCGGCGAGCGTTTTTCCCTCGCCCTGCTTCGCCCTGCAAGCTGATCCGCCCAGCAACGCCCGCGCCTGATAGAATCGGCGTCTAAATCTTGCCGTTATCGACTGAATACCCATGCCTGATTCAACTCCAAAGCCGTCTTCACAGCGCGTCATTGTCGGCATGTCCGGCGGTGTCGACTCCTCCGTCTCCGCCCTATTACTGCTTGAGCAAGGCTACCAAGTGGAAGGCCTGTTCATGAAGAACTGGGAAGAGGATGACGGCAGCGAGTACTGCACGGCCATGGATGACCTGGCCGATGCCCAAGCGGTGTGCGATCGCATTGGCATCAAACTGCACACCGCTAACTTCGCCGCCGAGTACTGGGACAACGTCTTCGAGCATTTTCTGGCCGAATACAAAGCCGGGCGCACGCCCAATCCAGACATCCTCTGCAACCGCGAAATCAAGTTCAAAGCCTTCCTCGATTACGCCCTGATGCTCGGCGCCGACCTGATCGCCACCGGCCACTACGTGCGCCGCCGCGATATTGACGGGCGCACCGAACTGCTTAAAGGCCTGGACCCCAACAAGGACCAAAGCTACTTCTTGCATGCCGTGGGCGGCGAACAGCTGGCGAAAACCCTGTTCCCGGTCGGTGAGTTGGAAAAACCGGCGGTGCGCGCGATTGCCGAGAAACACCAGTTGGCGACCGCCAAGAAGAAAGACTCCACCGGCATCTGCTTTATTGGCGAACGACGCTTCAGCGATTTTCTCAAGCAGTATCTACCGGCCCAACCGGGTGTTATCGAAACCACCGCTGGCGAGCCCATTGGTCAGCATCACGGCCTGATGTACCACACCATCGGCCAGCGCCAAGGTTTGGGCATCGGCGGCCTGAAAGACGCCGGCGATGAGCCCTGGTATGTGCTGGACAAAGACATGGCGCGCAATGTGTTGCTGGTCGGTCAAGGCAACGAGCACCCACTGTTATTTTCCCAGGCACTACTGGTCTCGGAAATGTTCTGGGTCAACCCGCTCGACCTCAGCAGCCCGCGCAAACTGACGGCCAAGGTTCGCTACCGACAAAGCGACCAGGCCTGCACCCTGGAGCAAACCGGCGAGGGTTATCGCGCCGTCTTCGAGCAACCGCAGCGCGCCGTCACGCCAGGCCAGTCGGTGGTGTTCTATGCAGGTGAAGTCTGCTTGGGCGGCGGCGTGATTGAGTCGGCGCAACCCTGGGACTTCAGCTAGGTGCGCCCATGAATCCGATCCAAGAGCAACTGATCGCCCTCGGCGCAGTCTTCGAGGCGGCGTTCTTGGTCGATAAAATCGCCAAGAGCGGGCAAGTCAGCGAAGCCGAACTCGGCTGCATGCTCGGCAGCCTGCTGGTTCGCGACCCGGGCAGCACCCTCGAAGTGTTCGGTGGCGACGACCTGAACTTACGCGACGGCTACCGCGCCTTGGTCGGCGCCCTGGAGCGTAATCCGGCCGCCCTGCAACGCGAACCACTGCGCTATGCCCTGGCGCTGCTGGGCCTGGAACGCAAGCTGGCCAAACGCGACGACCTGCTGCAAGTAATCGGCAGCCGCCTCGATCAAATCCAGCAACAGGTGCAACACTTTGGCCTGGTCCACGACAACGTGATTGCCGCCAGCGGCAGCCTGTATCAGGACACCCTCAGCACCTTTCCCCGACGCATTCAGGTGCAAGGCGACATGCGCCACCTGCAGCAAGCCAGCAACGCCTCGAAAATCCGCGCGATTCTGCTGGCCGGTATTCGCGCCGCCCGACTCTGGCGGCAACTGGGCGGTAGTCGCTGGCAGCTGGTGTTTGGCCGGCGCAAGCTACTCAACGAGCTTTACCCGCTGCTACGTGCCTGAAGCATGCCGCCCGTGATGCTGAGCCGTTCGGTAAAACCCCTGCAAGGCGCGGCGTTACTGGCGCTGTCGGCCTTGTTATTTTCGCTGATGGGGGTCGGCATTCGCGAGGTATCGCTCAGCGTCAACAATGAGTCGGTGGTGTTCTTTCGCAACCTGGTCGGGGTGGTGTTTTTTCTGCCCCTGATCCTGCTCAGGGGGTTTGCCCCATTGCGAACCCAGCGTTTGCCGGCCCATCTGTGGCGTACCGGCTACGGCCTGGCGGCGATGTATTGTTTCTTCTATGCCATTGCCCATCTGCCGCTGGCCGACGCCATGCTCTTCACCTATTCGGCGCCGGTCTTCACCCCGCTGATCGCCCGCTGGCTACTCAAAGAGCCACTGACCAAGCGCATGTTAGCGGCCACCGCCATAGGCCTGGTCGGCGTCTTGCTGGTAGCCAAACCGTCCTCGGCGCTGCTCGGCAGTCAAGCCTTGATCGGCATCGCCGCCAGCCTGCTGGCCGCCTTCGCCTTTGTCTCGATTCGGCAGATGAGTGACACCGAGCCTGCGTTTCGCATCGTGTTTTATTTCTCCTTGTTCAGCGCCCTGATCTCGGTGATCCCTCTGAGCTGGAGCTGGCAGCCGCTGAGCAGCCACGACCTTTGGCTACTGCTGATAGTCGGCTTGCTGGCGACCGCCAGTCAGATTGTCATGTCCAAAGCCTATGGCCTGGCACCCCCGGGACTCATCGGGCCGGTGGCTTATTTGGCCATAGTCTTCGCCGGCGCCATTGCCTGGCTGCGCTGGGGCGAAACCCCGGACCTCGGCTCGCTGATCGGCGCCGGGCTGATTTTCTCCGCCAGCCTGTTGTCGATTCAACTCCGTCGCACCTGAGGCAATTCGACAGGTCTGTCTGGCGAGTTTTTTAATGTATGATATGCGCCCTTTTCGTTGCCTAACTGCCGGAGAACACCCCATGCAGCTTTCCTCGCTCACTGCGGTTTCCCCCGTTGATGGCCGTTACGCCAGCAAAACCAGCGCCCTGCGGCCGATTTTCAGCGAATACGGCTTGATCCGCTTTCGCGTCATGGTAGAAGTGCGCTGGCTGCAACGCCTGGCTGCACATAACGGCATCGCCGAAGTGGCGCCCTTCTCGCCCGCAGCCAATGCGCTGCTCAATACTCTGGCGGAAAACTTCGAGCTGGCCCACGCCGAGCGCGTCAAAGAGATCGAGCGCACCACCAACCACGACGTTAAAGCCGTTGAATACCTGCTCAAGGAGCAGGCGGCCAAGCTGCCGGAACTGGCCAATGTCAGCGAATTTATCCACTTCGCCTGCACCAGTGAGGACATCAACAACCTGTCCCACGCCCTGATGCTGCGCGAAGGCCGTGATAACGTGCTGCTGCCGCAAATGCGCCAAGTAGCCGAAGCCATACGCCAGCTGGCGGTAAATTTTGCCGACATTTCCATGCTGGCCCGCACCCATGGCCAGCCAGCCTCGCCGACCACCCTGGGCAAAGAATTTGCCAACGTGGTGTATCGCCTCGAACGGCAAATCCAGCAGGTCGCGGCAGTGCCGCTGCTGGGCAAGATCAATGGCGCGGTTGGCAACTACAACGCCCACCTGTCGGCCTACCCGGACATCGACTGGGAAGCCAACGCCCGTGAATTCATCGAGAATGAACTGGGCCTCGAGTTCAATCCCTACACCACGCAGATCGAGCCGCACGACTACATTGCCGAGCTGTTCGATGCGATCGCCCGCTTCAACACCATCCTGATCGACTTCGACCGCGACGTCTGGGGCTACATCTCCCTGGGCTACTTCAAGCAGAAGACCATCGCCGGCGAAATTGGCTCCTCGACCATGCCGCACAAGGTCAACCCGATCGATTTCGAAAACTCCGAAGGCAACCTCGGTATCGCCAACGCCCTGCTCCAGCATCTGGCCAGCAAGTTGCCGATCTCGCGCTGGCAGCGTGACCTGACCGACTCCACCGTATTGCGCAACCTGGGCGTGGGCTTTGCTCACAGCCTGATGGCTTACGAGGCAACGCTGAAAGGCATCAGCAAACTGGAACTCAATCAGCAGCGCATCGCCGCCGATCTCGACGCCTGCTGGGAAGTGCTGGCCGAGCCGATCCAGACCGTAATGCGCCGCTACGCGATCGAAAACCCTTACGAAAAACTCAAGGAACTGACGCGCGGCAAGGGCATCACCCCAGAAGCGCTGATGACCTTTATCGATGGTCTGGAGATGCCCGCAGCCGCCAAGGAAGAGCTGAAGAAGCTCACTCCCGCCAGCTACATCGGCAACGCCGTAGCCCAGGCCAAGCGCATCTAACTGACAACAACTTTTTATGCGCCCGGCCATGCCGGGCGTTTTTTATTCTTTCAAGGTCCTAGCGATGAATCCCGACACTCCCATGCAACTTCTGGGCGGCCTCACGGCACGCGAATTCCTCCGTGATTACTGGCAGAAAAAACCCTTACTGATCCGTCAGGCGCTGCCCAATTTTGAAAGCCCGATTTCAGCCGACGAGCTGGCCGGTCTGGCCCTGGAAGAGGAAATCGAGTCGCGCCTGGTGATTGAGCACGGCCAACAGCCCTGGGAATTGCGCCGCGGCCCATTCGCCGAGGACGAGTTCAACAAGCTTCCCGAGCGTGACTGGACCTTGCTGGTACAGGCCGTCGATCAGTTCATCCCGGAAGTCGCCGAACTACTGGAAAACTTTCGCTTCCTGCCCAGCTGGCGGATCGACGATGTGATGATCAGCTTTGCCGCACCAGGCGGTGGCGTAGGTCCGCACTACGACAACTATGATGTGTTCCTGCTCCAGGCCCACGGCCAACGGCGCTGGAAAATCGGCCAAATGTGCGACGCCGACAGCCCCATACTGGAGCATGCAGACCTGCGCATCCTGGCCGAATTCTCCCAAACTGATGAATGGGTTCTCGAACCCGGCGACATGCTCTATTTACCCCCACGACTGGCTCACTACGGTATTGCCGAGGATGACTGCATGACTTACTCGGTAGGCTTTCGCGCCCCCAGCGCGGCTGAAGTACTGACCCACTTCACCGATTTTCTTAGCCAATTTCTGACCAATGAAGAGCGCTACAGCGACGCGGGCATCGCCCCTTGCAGCGATCCGCATCAGATTCAACGCGACTCGCTCGATCGTCTGAAAAGCCTGCTCAACGAGCACATGAACGATGAGCGCCTGCTGCTGACCTGGTTTGGCCAGTTTATGACCGAGCCGCGCTACCCCGAACTCATCGCAGGCCCCGAACTGGCCGAGGAAGACCTGCTCGCCAGCCTGCAAGATGGCGCCGTACTGGTGCGCAACGCCAGCTCACGCCTGGCCTGGTCAGAGGTAGACGACGACCTGCTGCTGTTTGCCAGCGGTCAGAGCCGCCTTCTGCCCGGCCATCTGCGCGAGCTGCTGAAACTGATCTGCGCTGCCGAGTCCTTGCACGCAGGCAACCTCGAGCAATGGCTTGCCGACGACGAGGGGCGTAATCTGCTCTTACAGTTGGTGATACAAGGCAGCCTGGAGTTTGCTGATGAATGAGGTTCACGTCCGTCTCGCGGACTGGAAAAAAGACCAGGCCGCGCTGCGCCGCATACGTGAGGCCGTATTTATTGCCGAACAAGCCGTGCCGGCGGAGCTGGAGTGGGATGCCGACGACGCCAGCGCGGTACATTTTTTGGCGCTTGAAGGCGAATACCCAATGGGCACCGCCCGCCTGTTACCCGACGGCCACATCGGCCGAGTGGCCGTATTAAAAGACTGGCGCGGGTTAAAAGTCGGCGACAAGCTGCTGCGCGCAGTGATCGAGGAGGCCGAAAAACGCGGCCTCAAACAGCAAATGCTCAGCGCCCAGGTGCATGCCAGCTCGTTCTACGAGCGCTTTGGCTTTAGCGTGGTCAGCGACGAATTTCTCGACGCCGGCATCCCCCACGTAGACATGGTGCGCCACAGCGATTGAGGCCGAAATGAACGACGAAGACGTCCCCACACTCGACAGCAACTCAAGGGAAGAACCAGTCGTTCAACGCAGCGCTGAGGACTTGCCCGCCATAGAGTTTGAGTCGCCGGGACGTTTTAGCCTGCACAATCCGCCGTCACCAACTGCCGATGCCGCGCCCCTTGAGCCTGCGCCCTTCACCCTCGGGCAAAACCGTCAGGCACAGCACTTCAGCACTCAGCAAGACGCACGCGCCCACGCACTGGCCTTGCTGCAACAGGCGCAACGCAGCCTGTGCCTGTACAGCGCCGACCTTGAGCCCTGGCTTTATCACCACAGCAGCATGCAGGCGGCTTGCACCAATTTCTTACTGGCCAACCCGCGCAATCAACTGCGCATCTTGCTGCGCGATACGACCCTCGCCGTGAACCACGGTCATCGCCTGCTAAGCCTGGCGCGCCGCCTGCCAAGCAATTGCCTGATTCGCAAACTGCACCCGGACTACCCCAGCGAAGCGCTGAATTTTTTACTGGTCGATGACTGCGCCTTACTGCTGCGCCCAGAACCCAGTCAATATGCCGGCTACGCTTGCTATCAAGATCCCGCCAATGTGCGCCTGCGCCGAGCACAGTTCGAGCAAGCCTGGAGCACCAGCATTAGCGATGTCGACCTGAGGAGTTTTCTGCTATGAAGCTGCGCGCCCTGCTTACCGGCCTGCTATTGCTTGCAAGTTTTGCCGCGCAAGCCGCCACCGAGGTGATAGCCCTGAGTTATCGCACTGCCGACGACGTGCTGGCCGTCGCGCAATCGGTGCTGGGCAGCGACGGCCGGGTAACGGCCTACGGCAATCAACTGATAGTCAACGCACCACCGGCAAAAATCGTTGAGCTGCGCACCCTGATCAGTCAGCTCGACACTCAGCCCAAGCGCCTGCTTATCAGCGTCGACACCAACGACTCCAGCCAACAAGATGATCGCGGCTACTCGGTTAATGGCTCGGCCAGCGCTGGCGACGTTGAGGTGCAGGCCGGTCGCGGCGAGATCCAGGGTCGCGATCAGGTGCGCATCATCCGCCGCAGCACCGACAGCCGCAGTGGCGGCGTGCAGCAAGTGCAAACCACCGAGGGTTATCCGGCGCTCATTCAAGTCGGTCAAAGCGTGCCGCTCACCAGCACCAGTATCGGCCCCTACGGGCAAGTGTATAACCAGACCCAATACCGCAACGTCACCCAGGGCTTTTATGTCACCGCCAGCCTGACCGGCGACATCGTGCATGTCAGCATCAGCAGCAATAACGACAAGCTCAGCCAGTCGCAATCCGGCGCTATCGACATTCAAAGCACCGACACCCGCGTCAGCGGGCGGCTGGGCGAGTGGATTAGCATTGGCGGCGTTAACCAGCAAAGCCAAGGCGATCAACGCGGCTTCCTGCAAAAACACAGCACCCAAGGCAGCCAAGACATGAGCATGCGCTTAAAAGTCGAAGCCCTGGATTAGCCGCAACCGGCTGACTGGCGAGTCACGCAAGCCGATTATGTAGTGCCGAAAAATGGCACTACAAAAAATTTGACGAAGGCATTTTCGAAGTGCATCATTGCCCCGCTCCCGCTAACTTGGGGTCCTGTTAAGGGCCTCTGGAACGTCGCCGAAACACCCTTCGGAATGTTCTATGTCTTAACCGCCCACAAGGCAGTTCGATGAGGTTGCGACTGGAACGAAGTTGTCCTGAGGGACGGGGAAGCGTTTAACGATACAGTCTGGCAATCAGCTCCTAGCCACTGCCCAACAACACCTTGTGTTGCTTCAGCAGGAGGCCCGACAGCTAAGTGCAAGGCTATTCGGCTCGTCACCCCCTCCTCCCAGCAGCAATCTTGTTCCGGCCTATATCTCGACGTACTGTGGTGAGCTTTACTCGCAACGACCTTTTATTCGGTTTTTGCCTGGGAAAGTCGGCGCTCAACCAAACACATACTTTGAAGGATTGACCATGTCAGCTTATCAAAACGATATCAAAGCCGTTGCCGCCCTGAAAGAACAAGCAGGCAGCAGCTGGAACGCTATCAGCCCTGAATACGCCGCTCGCATGCGCGCCCAGAACCGCTTCAAAACCGGTCTGGAAATCGCTCAGTACACTGCCGATATCATGCGCAAAGACATGGCCGAGTACGATGCCGACTCCTCCGTCTACACCCAATCTCTGGGCTGCTGGCATGGTTTCATCGGTCAGCAGAAGATGATTTCGATCAAGAAGCATCTGAAGACTACCGACAAGCGCTACCTCTACCTGTCGGGCTGGATGGTTGCTGCTCTGCGTTCGGATTTCGGTCCGCTGCCGGATCAGTCCATGCACGAGAAAACCTCGGTTTCCAGCCTGATCGAAGAGCTGTACACCTTCCTGCGCCAGGCTGATGCCCGCGACCTAGACCTGCTGTTCACCGCTCTGGACGCTGCCCGCGCTGCTGGCGACAAAGTAAAAGCAGACGAAATTCAGGCTCAAATTGACGGCTACGAAACTCACGTAGTGCCAATCATCGCCGACATCGACGCTGGTTTCGGTAACCCAGAAGCCACCTACTTGCTGGCCAAGAAGATGATCGAAGCGGGTGCTTGCTGCATCCAGATCGAGAACCAGGTTTCTGACGAGAAGCAGTGCGGCCACCAAGACGGCAAAGTCACCGTGCCACACGTTGACTTCCTGGCCAAGATCAATGCTGTTCGCTACGCATTCCTGGAACTGGGCATCGACAACGGTGTGATCGTTGCGCGTACCGATTCCTTGGGTGCTGGCCTGACCAAGCAGATCGCTGTTACCAACGAGCCTGGCGACTTGGGCGACCAGTACAACTCCTTCCTGGATTGCGACGAAGTTTCTGCTGCCGACCTGAACAACGGCGACGTGGTACTCAACCGCGGTGGCAAGCTGCTGCGTCCTAAGCGTCTGCCGTCCAACCTGTTCCAGTTCCGCGCTGGCACCGGTGAAGCGCGCTGCATCCTGGATAGCATCACCTCGCTGCAACACGGCGCTGACCTGCTGTGGATCGAAACCGAGAAGCCACACGTCGGCCAGATCGCTGCCATGGTTAACGAAATCCGCAAGGTTATCCCGAACGCCAAGCTGGTTTACAACAACAGCCCATCGTTCAACTGGACCTTGAACTTCCGTCAGCAAATGTTCGACATCATGGCTGGCGAAGGCAAAGACGTTTCTGCCTACGACCGCGCTAAGTTGATGAGCGTTGATTACGATGAAACCGACTTGGCCGCCCGTGCCGACGAGATGATCCGTACCTTCCAGCGCGACGCTTCTGCTCAGGCTGGTATCTTCCACCACCTGATCACCCTGCCGACTTACCACACCGCCGCGCTGTCTACCGACAACTTGGCCAAAGGTTACTTCGCAGACCAAGGCATGTTGGCCTATGTGAAAGGCGTTCAGCGTCAGGAGATCCGTCAAGGTATCGCCTGCGTCAAGCACCAGAACATGTCCGGCTCCGACATCGGCGACGCGCACAAAGAGTACTTCGCTGGCGAAGCAGCTCTGAAGGCCGGCGGCAAAGACAACACCATGAACCAGTTCAGCTAATAGCCACTGGCTCGCCTAACCCTAGCTAACGCTTAGGCCAGGCAGGTTGTCCCAACAAACCCCAGTAGAGATACTGGGGTTTGTTTTTTTATGCGCGAATCACCGCCAGCCCAAGCAGATTTCACCCCGAAAGCCCACCTACCCTGCATCCCCCTCCTCCAGCCACCTACTACCTCGTACATATTCTCGACAGAAACAGTCAACTGCTGGCTATTCGATTAAGGGCGGATATGCTTAGCGAAAACCGCGAGTGCCGCATACGCTGTGGGGGCCGCGGCATACACATACGACTAAAAGCCTACAAACTACCTACTTAGAAAAATTTACTTACAGGCAGTTGCACGAGTAGAATTGCGAAAATTTTTGACGACCTGTTTTCGTTACGCTACAGACAGTTACAGCATTTTTGCAATGTCGCAGGCAACAACGAGCAGAGTCGCGAGGACAGCAAGATGAACGAAGCCACACGTTTATTGGCCCACAACTGGGCATTCGCATTATTTTTATTGGGCGTGTTTGGCCTGATCGCTTTTATGCTCGGCGTCTCCAGCCTGCTCGGCAGCAAGGCGTTTGGGCGCAGCAAAAACGAGCCCTTCGAATCGGGCATGTTGCCCACTGGCACCGCACGCCTGCGCATGTCAGCAAAATTCTATCTGGTCGCGATGCTCTTCGTGATCTTCGACGTTGAAGCCCTGTTTCTCTTCGCCTGGTCGGTATCCGTTCGCGAAAGCGGGTGGGCCGGCTTTATAGAAGCTACTCTTTTTATAGCAATTCTGTTGGCTGGCCTTGTCTACCTATGGCGTATCGGTGCTCTTGACTGGGCTCCCGAGAGTCGCCGCAAGCGGCAAGCAAAGCTAAAACAATGAGGCTTTGGCGATGCAATATAAACTCACCAAGATCGACCCGGATGCGCCTAATGAGCAGTATCCGATCGGCGATCGGGAGATGGTTCCCGATCCGCTAGAAGGCCAGGTCCACCGCAATATCTACATGGGCAAACTGCAAGACGTGCTGAATACGACGGTCAACTGGGGGCGTAAAAACTCTCTGTGGCCGTATAACTTCGGCCTGTCGTGCTGCTATGTGGAAATGACCACCGCCTTCACCGCCCCCCATGACATCGCCCGTTTTGGTGCCGAAGTGATTCGTGCATCACCACGTCAAGCCGATTTCATGGTGGTTGCCGGCACCTGCTTTATCAAGATGGCGCCGATCATTCAGCGCCTCTATGAGCAAATGCTCGAGCCTAAATGGGTCATATCCATGGGTGCCTGCGCCAACTCTGGCGGTATGTACGACATCTACTCGGTCGTGCAGGGGGTCGATAAATTCCTCCCTGTGGACGTCTATGTACCCGGTTGCCCGCCACGTCCCGAGGCTTTCCTGCAGGCATTGATGCTGCTGCAAGACTCGATTGGCCAAGAGCGCCGCCCACTGTCTTGGGTGGTCGGTGAGCAAGGCGTTTACCGCGCGGACATGCCATCGCAAAAAGAGCAGCGCCGCGAGCAGCGTATTGCTGTCACTAACCTACGCAGCCCCGACGAAGTCTGATTACGGTCTTTAGCTAACAAAGCCCCCTCTCATTCTTTACGTTGATAGATAGCGACCGAGACTATGACTGCAGACACAGCTCTGTACATCCCGCCTTATAAGGCTGACGACCAAAATGTGGTTGTCGAACTGAACTCGCGCTTTGGCGCCGAGAGTTTTACGTTGCAGTCGACCCACACCGGCATGCCGGTAGTGTGGGTGGCGCGTGCACGATTGATTGAGGTGCTGACTTTTCTTCGTCAGCTGCCCAAGCCCTACGTCATGCTCTATGACCTGCACGGTGTCGACGAGCGCCTGCGCACCCAGCGCCGTGGCCTGCCGAACGCCGACTTCAGCGTGTTTTACCACCTGCTGTCGATCGAACGTAACAGCGATGTGATGATCAAGGTGGCCTTGTCCGAGAGCGACCTGAGCCTGCCGACCTGCACCTCGATTTGGCCGAATGCCAACTGGTACGAGCGTGAAGTCTGGGACATGTACGGCATCGACTTCCCCGGTCACCCGCACCTGACCCGCATCATGATGCCGCCGACCTGGGAAGGTCACCCGCTGCGCAAAGACTATCCGGCGCGCGCCACCGAATTTGATCCCTATAGCCTGACCCTGGCCAAGCAGAACCTGGAAGAGGAAGCCGCGCGCTTCAATCCAGAGGACTGGGGCATGAAACGCAAGGGCGAGAACGAAGACTACATGTTCCTCAACCTCGGCCCGAACCACCCTTCTGCTCACGGTGCGTTCCGCATCATCTTGCAGCTGGATGGCGAAGAGATCGTCGATTGCGTGCCCGAAGTCGGTTACCACCACCGCGGCGCCGAGAAGATGGCCGAGCGCCAGTCCTGGCACAGCTTTATTCCCTACACCGACCGTATCGATTACCTCGGTGGGGTGATGAATAACCTGCCCTATGTGCTGGCGGTGGAAAAACTTGCTGGCATCAAGGTGCCGGAAAAAGTCGACGTCATTCGCATCATGATGGCCGAGTTCTTCCGCATCACCAGCCACCTGTTGTTTCTCGGCACCTACATCCAAGACGTTGGCGCCATGACCCCGGTGTTCTTCACTTTCACCGACCGCCAGCGGGCGTTCAAGGTGATCGAAGCCATTACCGGTTTCCGCCTGCACCCGGCTTGGTACCGCATTGGTGGCGTCGCTCACGACCTGCCGCGCGGCTGGGAAAAACTGGTGCAAGAATTTGTCGATTGGCTGCCAAAGCGCCTTGACGAGTACACCAAAGCGGCGCTGCAAAACAGCATCCTGATCGGTCGCACCAAGGGCGTAGCCCAGTACAACACCAAGGAAGCGCTGGAATGGGGCGTTACCGGCGCCGGCCTGCGCTCCACCGGGCTGGACTTTGACCTACGTAAAGCGCGGCCCTATTCCGGTTACGAGAACTTCGAGTTTGAAATACCGCTGGCCGTCAATGGCGATGCCTATGACCGCTGCATAGTGCGCGTGGAAGAAATGCGCCAGAGCGTCAAGATCATCGAGCAATGCCTGAAAAACATGCCGGCCGGTGCTTATAAAGCCGATCATCCGCTGACCACGCCGCCGCCGAAAGAACGCACCCTGCAGCACATCGAAACCCTGATTACCCACTTCTTGCAGGTTTCCTGGGGACCGGTAATGCCGGCCAACGAATCCTTCCAGATGATTGAGGCAACCAAGGGCATCAACAGTTATTACCTGACGAGCGACGGCGGCACCATGAGTTACCGCACCCGCATCCGCACCCCAAGTTTCCCGCACCTGCAGCAGATCCCTTCGGTGATCCGCGGCAGCATGGTGGCTGACCTGATCGCGTATCTGGGCAGTATCGATTTCGTTATGGCCGATGTGGACCGCTAATTATGAGCCAAAACAGCCTGATCCAATCCGACCGTTTCGTTCTCACTGACAGTGAGCGCTCAGCCATCGAGCATGAACTGCATCACTATGAGGACTCGCGCGCGGCCTCCATTGGTGCACTAAAAATCGTGCAAGAAGCCCGTGGCTGGGTGCCCGACGGCGCCATTGCCGCTATCGGCGAGCTGATCGGCATTCCGGCCAGCGATGTCGAAGGTGTCGCTACTTTTTACAGCCAGATCTTCCGTCAACCGGTTGGCCGCCACATCATTCGCGTCTGCGACAGCATGGTCTGCTACATCGGCGGCCATGAATCGGTGGTCAGCAGCATCCAACAACAGCTCGGCATTGGCCTGGGTGAAACCAGCAGTGACGGCCGTTTCACCCTGCTACCGGTGTGCTGCCTGGGCAACTGCGACAAGGCCCCAGCGCTGATGATTGATGACCACACCTTCGGCGATGTGCAGCCAGACGGCGTGGCCAAACTGTTGGAGAACTACCCATGAGTCATGGCGCCATCAGTAGCAGCACCCAGCGCCTCAGCTCATTTGGCCCAGCCAACAGCATTGAGCGCAGCCCAGAGACTCATCCACTGACCTGGCGCCTGCGTGAAGATGGCGCTGCGGTTTGGCTCGCCGAATACCAAGCGAAAGACGGTTACAGCGCTGCACGCAAAGCCTTTAGCCAGATGTCCCAAGACGAAATTGTCCAGACGGTTAAAGACTCAGGCCTCAAGGGTCGTGGCGGTGCGGGCTTTCCCACGGGTGTTAAGTGGGGCCTGATGCCCAAGGATGAGTCGCAGAACATCCGCTATCTGTTGTGCAACGCCGACGAGATGGAACCCAACACCTGGAAAGACCGGATGTTGATGGAGCAGCTGCCGCACTTGCTGATCGAAGGCATGCTGATCAGCGCGCGCGCACTCAAGGCTTACCGTGGCTATATCTTCCTGCGCGGCGAGTACGTCGATGCGGCGACCAATCTCAATCGTGCCATCGAGGAAGCCAAACAAGCCGGCCTGCTCGGCAAAAACATCCTCGGCAGCGGTTTTGATTTTGAGCTGTTCGTGCACACCGGCGCCGGTCGTTATATCTGCGGTGAAGAAACCGCGCTGATCAACTCTCTCGAAGGCCGCCGCGCCAACCCGCGTTCCAAGCCACCCTTCCCGGCCGCCGTTGGCGTGTGGGGCAAGCCGACCTGCGTCAACAACGTCGAGACCCTGTGCAACGTGCCGGCCATCGTCGGTAGCGGTGTCGATTGGTACAAGTCCTTGGCGCGGCCCGGCAGTGAAGACATGGGCACCAAGCTGATGGGCTTCTCCGGCAAGGTGAAGAACCCAGGTTTATGGGAACTCCCATTCGGTGTGCCAGCTCGCGAGCTGTTTGAAGACTACGCCGGCGGCATGCGCGATGGCTTCAAGCTCAAGTGCTGGCAACCCGGCGGCGCCGGCACTGGTTTCCTGCTGCCCGAGCATTTAGATGCGTCCATGTACGCCGCTGGCATCGCCAAGGTCGGTACGCGGATGGGCACGGGCTTGGCCATGGCCATCGACGAAAGCGTCAACATGGTCGGCTTGCTGCGCAATATGGAAGAGTTTTTTGCCCGCGAATCTTGTGGTTTTTGCACCCCTTGCCGCGATGGTTTGCCTTGGAGCGTGAAAATATTGCGCTCCCTCGAACAGGGCCAAGGGCAAAGTGGCGACATCGAAACCCTTGAGCAGCTGTGCAATCACCTCGGTCCCGGCAAGACCTTTTGCGCCCATGCGCCTGGTGCTATCGAACCATTGGGCAGTGCGATCAAGTATTTCCGCCATGAGTTCGAAGCCGGCATTGCCCGTCCGAGCCTGACACTAAAGTCGGCATTACCCGCCGACGCATAAGAGATTACAGATTGGCGGCCCCATAGAGGCCCCGACTGATTACCGTGATTCCATTAGCCAAGTCCGCCTTCGGGCGGTTAAACGAAGATACCTGAACCATGGCCACTATCCACGTAGACGGCAAAGCGTTCGAAGTTGACGGTGCAGACAACCTGTTACAGGCCTGTCTGTCACTCGGCCTCGACATCCCCTATTTCTGCTGGCACCCAGCTTTGGGCAGCGTTGGCGCTTGTCGCCAGTGCGCGGTCAAACAGTACACCGACGAAAACGACAAACGTGGTCGTCTGGTAATGTCCTGCATGACCCCGGCCACCGATAAAAGCTGGATTTCCATCGACGACGAAGAGGCCAAGCAGTTTCGCGCCAGCGTCGTCGAATGGCTGATGACCAACCACCCACACGATTGCCCGGTGTGTGAGGAAGGCGGTCACTGCCACTTGCAAGACATGACGGTAATGACCGGCCACAACCAGCGGCGTTACCGCTTCAGCAAACGCACCCACCAGAACCAAGAACTCGGGCCATTTATCGCCCACGAGATGAACCGCTGCATCGCCTGCTACCGCTGCGTGCGTTACTACAAAGACTACGCCGGCGGCACCGATCTGGGCGTGTTCGGCGCTCACGACAACGTCTATTTTGGCCGAGTCGAAGATGGCGTCTTGGAAAGCGAGTTTTCCGGCAACCTCACCGAAGTTTGCCCGACCGGTGTGTTTACCGACAAAACCCACTCCGAGCGCTACACCCGTAAATGGGACATGCAATTCTCGCCGAGCATCTGCCATGGCTGCGCCTCCGGCTGCAATATCAGCCCGGGCGAGCGTTACGGTGAAATCCGCCGCATCGAGAACCGCTTCAATGGCTCGGTGAACCAGTATTTTCTCTGTGACCGTGGTCGCTTCGGCTATGGCTACGTCAATCGCACCGACCGTCCGCGCCAACCACGCATCGCCAATGGCAACAGCCTGAGCCTCGATGTGGCGCTGGATAACGCCGCAGCCTTGCTCAAAGACCGCCGCGTAATCGGCATCGGCTCGCCGCGGGCCAGCCTGGAAAGCAACTTTGCCCTGCGTGAACTGGTCGGGCCTGAGAACTTCTACTCGGGTGTCGCGGCTAATGAGCTGGACTGCCTGCGCTTAACACTGAAAATCCTGCAAGACAGCCCGCTGCCAATAGCTTCGATGCGTGAAATCGAAGCACACGATGCGGTGTTCGTGCTCGGCGAAGACCTGACCCAAACCGCTGCGCGCATCGCCTTGGCGTTGCGGCAAACGGTTAAAGGCAAGGCTATCGCCATGGCCGAGGCGATGAAAGTTCAGCCTTGGTTGGATGCCGCAGTACAGAACATCGGTCAGCACGCGCTCAACCCGCTGTTTATTGCCAGTCTGACCGCGACTAAGCTCGATGACGTCGCCGAAGAATGCGTACACGCCGCCACTGACGATCTGGTGCGTTTAGGCTTTGCCGTGGCCCATGCCATCGATGCCAGCTCGCCTGCGGTCGCCAACCTCGATCCAGAAGCGGCAGCCTTGGCCCAGCGGATTGCTACTGCGCTACTGAACGCCAAGCGTCCGCTGCTGGTTTCCGGCGCATCCCTGGGTTCGCCGGCCATTCTGCAAGCCAGCGCCAATATCGCCAAAGCGCTGAAGCTGCGCGAGAAGAACGCCTCGATCAGCTTGGTGGTGACTGAGGCCAACAGCCTCGGCCTCGCCCTGCTGACCGGCAAAGCTCAAGGCGACTCGGTTGAAGCAGCGCTGCAGAACCTGATCGACGGCCACGCCGATGCCTTGATCGTGTTGGAAAACGATCTGTATCGACGCACTGAGAGCGCCCTGGTGGATGCCGCCTTGCAAGCCTCCAAGGTGCTGATTGTGCTCGACCACCAGCACACGCCAACCGCTGCCCGCGCCGACTTGTTGTTGCCGGCGGCGAGCTTTGCCGAAGGCGACGGCACCCTGGTCAGCCAGGAAGGTCGCGCACAGCGCTTCTTCCAGGTCTTCGAGCCATCTTATTACGACGCCAATATCCTGATTCGTGAAGGCTGGCGTTGGCTGCATGCCCTGCACAGCACACTGCGGCACAAGCCAGTGGACTGGACCCAACTTGATCAAGTGACCGAAGCCTGCGCCGCCGCGCAAACAGAACTGGCCGGCATCCTTGACGCGGCGCCGAGTGCGGCGTTCCGCATCAAGGGGCTAAAACTGGCCCGGGCACCGCTGCGCTACAGCGGCCGGACCTCGATGCGCGCCGATATCAGCGTGCATGAACCGCGCACCCCGCAGGATCAGGACAGCGCCTTCGCCTACTCAATGGAAGGCTACTCGGGCGCCGCCGAACCACGCCAGCAAGTGCCATTTGCCTGGGCGCCGGGCTGGAACTCGCCGCAAGCCTGGAACAAGTTCCAGGACGAAGTGGGCGGTCATCTACGTGCCGGCGACCCTGGCACCCGCTTGATCGAGCCTAAAGGCGATGGCCTGAGCTGGTTCACCAGCGTACCTGGCCCCTTTGCCCCCGCCGCCGGTCACTGGCAAGTGGTGCCGCTGTACCACCTGTTTGGCAGTGAAGAAACCTCGGCCCGCGCCGAGCCCTTGCAAACGCGGATACCCCAGGCCTATGTCGCCATGGCGAAAGCCGAAGCCGACAAACTTGGGGTTAACGATGGCGCACTGCTCAGCCTGAAAATCGGCGAAGCCAGCCTGCGCCTGCCGCTCATAATCGACGACAACCTAAGCCTTGGTGTGATTGGTTTGCCGGTCGGTTTGAACGGTATTCCGTCGGTGCTGTTTGGTAAATTCGCCCACACCCTGCAGGAGGCCGCGCTATGAGTTGGCTGACTCCCGAGCTGCTGGACATCCTCTGGGCGATGGTCAAAGCCGTGATCATTTTGCTCTCGGTGGTGATCTGCGGAGCACTCTTGAGCTGGGTTGAGCGGCGTTTGCTGGCGCTCTGGCAAGACCGTTACGGCCCGAACCGGGTCGGTCCCTTCGGCGCCTTTCAAATCGCCGCGGACATGGTGAAGATGTTCTTCAAGGAAGACTGGACGCCGCCGTTCGCCGACAAGATGATCTTCACCATCGCACCGATCGTGGCCTTCAGCACCTTGCTGATCGCCTTTGCCGTGGTGCCTATCACCCCAACTTGGGGCGTGGCGGATCTGAACATCGGCTTGTTGTTCTTCTTCGCCATGGCCGGCTTGACCGTGTATGCGGTGCTGTTCGCCGGCTGGGCCAGTAACAACAAGTTCGCCCTGCTCGGCAGTTTGCGCGCCTCCGGCCAGACCATATCCTATGAAGTCTTTATGGGCCTGTCGTTGATGGGGGTGGTGGCGCAAGCCGGCTCATTCAACCTGCGCGAGATAGTCGATTACCAGGCGCAAAACCTGTGGTTCATCATTCCGCAGTTCATTGGCTTTTGTACCTTCTTTATTGCCGGCGTGGCCGTGACTCACCGTCATCCATTCGACCAACCGGAAGCCGAGCAAGAACTGGCCGACGGTTATCACATCGAATATGCCGGGATGAAATGGGGCATGTTCTTCGTCGGCGAATACGTCGGCATAGTGCTGATTTCCGCGCTGTTGGTGACGCTGTTCTTCGGCGGCTGGCATGGCCCTTTCGGGTTACTGCCGTCGATTCCCTTTGTTTGGTTTGTCCTGAAAACCGCGTTTTTCATCATGATCTTTATCCTGCTGCGCGCCTCCATTCCGCGCCCGCGCTATGACCAAGTGATGACCTTTAGCTGGACGTTTTGCCTGCCGCTGACCCTGCTCAATCTGTTGGTAACTGCAGCCCTGGTGCTGCTGAATGCCACGCCCAGCGCGCTGCAGTGAGGACCATGAACATGCTCAAATATATCCTGCATATCCTCCATGGCACCTACACCCAACTGCGCAGCATGGTGATGGTGTTTTCCCATGCGTTTCACAAGCGCGACACCCTGCAGTACCCGGAAGAAGCCGTGTATCTGCCGCCGCGCTACCGGGGCCGCATCGTCCTGACCCGCGATCCCGACGGTGAAGAGCGTTGCGTAGCGTGCAACCTCTGTGCGGTGGCCTGTCCGGTCGGCTGTATTGCCCTGCAAAAAGCCGAAACTGAAGACGGTCGTTGGTATCCCGAGTTCTTCCGGATCAACTTCTCACGCTGCATTTTTTGCGGCCTGTGCGAAGAAGCCTGCCCAACCACCGCCATTCAGCTCACCCCAGACTTCGAAATGGCCGACTTCAAGCGCCAAGACCTGGTTTACGAGAAGGAAGATTTGCTGATTTCCGGGCCAGGCAAAAACCCTGACTACAACTTTTATCGGGTTGCCGGCATGGCAATCGCTGGCAAACCTAAAGGGGCTGCGCAAAACGAAGCCCAACCGATCAACGTGAAGAGCTTGCTGCCCTAAGGAGACCCTGTGGAATTTGCTTTCTATTTTGCCGCCGGCGTCGCGGTGATGGCCACCCTGAGGGTGATCACCAACACCAACCCGGTACACGCCCTGCTTTATCTAATCGTCTCGCTGCTGGCGGTGTCGATGCTGTTCTTCAGCCTCGGTGCGCCCTTTGCTGGGGTCCTGGAAATTATCGTTTACGCCGGCGCCATCATGGTGCTGTTTGTCTTCGTGGTGATGATGCTCAACCTCGGGCCTGCCTCCAGTGCGCAAGAGCGCCAATGGATGACCCCCGGTATCTGGGGCGGTCCGTCGATGATGGCCTTGGCCCTGCTCTGCGAAATGCTCTACGTGCTGTTTGGCAATCACAGTGGCGCGGCCCTTGGCTTAACCACAGTGGATGCAAAAGCGGTGGGTATCAGCCTGTTCGGCCCCTATCTGTTGGTGGTTGAACTGGCATCCATGTTACTGCTGGCGGCCCTGGTGGCTGCCTTCCACCTCGGCCGACACGAGGCGAACGAATAACTATGTATTCAATTCCTATGGAACACGGCCTGGCCGTTGCAGGCGTGCTGTTTTGCCTGGGCCTGGTGGGCCTGATGGTTCGGCGCAACATCCTCTTCGTACTGATGAGCCTGGAAATCATGATGAATGCCGCGGCACTGGCCTTTATCGTGGCCGGTAGCCGTTGGGGGCAACCGGATGGGCAGGTGATGTTTATTCTGGTGATTTCGCTGGCAGCCGCCGAAGCCAGTATTGGCTTGGCCATTTTGCTGCAACTGTATCGGCGCTTTCATACCCTCGATATCGACGCTGCCAGCGAGATGCACGGATGAATCTCTTATTCCTGACGTTCCTCTTCCCGTTGCTCGGTTTCTGTCTGCTGGCGTTTTCTCGCGGCCGCTTTTCCGAGAACCTTTCGGCCCTGATCGGGGTTGGCTCAGTCGGTTTATCCGCCCTGACCAGCGCCGTGATCATCTGGCAATTTAATACCAATCCACCGGCTGGCGGAGTTTATACCCAGCTACTGTGGCAATGGATGTCGGTGGATGGTTTTGCGCCCAACTTCACCCTGTACCTGGATGGTCTGTCGCTGACCATGCTCGGCGTGGTTACCGGTGTGGGCTTTCTGATCCACCTGTTTGCCTCCTGGTACATGCGCGGCGAAGCCGGCTATTCGCGGTTTTTTGCTTACACTAACCTGTTTATCGCCAGCATGTTGTTTCTGGTGCTTGGCGATAACCTGCTGTTTCTGTACTTCGGCTGGGAAGGCGTGGGGCTGTGCAGCTACCTGCTGATCGGCTTTTATTACAGCAATCGCAACAACGGCAATGCCGCGCTCAAGGCCTTTATCGTCACCCGCATTGGCGACGTGTTTATGGCCATCGGCCTGTTCATCTTGTTCCAGCAGCTGGGCACGCTGAACATCCAGGAACTGCTGATTCTTGCGCCACAAAAGTTCGCTGCTGGCGATTTCTGGATCGAGCTGGCCACCCTGATGTTGCTCGGCGGTGCAGTCGGTAAATCGGCGCAGTTACCGCTACAAACCTGGCTGGCCGATGCCATGGCCGGCCCGACCCCGGTCTCGGCCCTGATCCACGCCGCGACCATGGTCACCGCTGGGGTTTACTTGATTGCCCGCACCAATGGCTTGTTTTTACTGGCTCCGGATATTCACCTACTGGTCGGCATAGTTGGCGCCGTGACCCTGGTGCTGGCCGGCTTTGCCGCCCTGGTGCAAACCGACATCAAGCGCATCCTCGCCTACTCCACCATGAGCCAGATCGGCTACATGTTCCTCGCCCTGGGTGTCGGCGCCTGGGATGGCGCGATCTTTCACCTGATGACCCACGCCTTCTTCAAAGCCTTGCTGTTTCTTGCCTCAGGCGCGGTGATTGTCGCCTGCCACCATGAACAGAACATCTTCAAGATGGGCGGCCTGTGGAAGAAACTGCCCTTGGCCTATGTGAGCTTTATCGTCGGTGGTGCGGCGCTGTCAGCCTTGCCATTGGTGACTGCCGGCTTCTATTCGAAAGATGAAATTCTTTGGGAAGCCTTTGCCAGTGGCCATCAGAATCTGCTGATCGCGGGTTTAGTCGGCGCCTTTATGACCTCGCTCTACACCTTCCGCCTGATCTTCATCACCTTCCATGGCGAAGCAAAAACCACCGCCCACGCCGGCCACGGCATCAGCTACTGGCTGCCCTTGTCGGTGCTGATCGTGCTCTCGACCTTTGTCGGCGCGCTGATCACCCCGCCACTGGCCGGTGTATTGCCGCAAAGCGTCGGCCATGCCGGTGGCGGCGCTCAACATCAACTGGAGCTGATCTCGGGCGGCATCGCGCTCGCCGGCATCCTGCTGGCAGCCTTGCTGTTTCTGGGCAAACGCCGCGTGGTGACCACCATCGCCAGCAGCGCGCCGGGGCGCTTACTCAGTGCCTGGTGGTTTGCCGCCTGGGGCTTCGACTGGATCTACGACAAGCTCTTCATCAAGCCCTACCTGCTGCTGTGTCGCCTGCTGGCCCGCGACCCACTGAACAACACCATGACCCTGCTGCCAACCCTGGTTCGTAAGACTCACCATATGGTGGTACGCACCCAGACCGGCAACATACGTTGGTACGCCTTTTCGATGGTTGCTGGCGCCGTACTCTTGCTGGGCACTGCCCTGCTGACGACGGTTTGATATGAATTTGCAAATTTGCGCAAGGAACTGAGCACGTCATGATTCTGCCCTGGCTAATCCTGATCCCCTTTATTGGCGGCCTACTGTGCTGGCAAGCTGAGCGTTTTGGCTCATCCTTGCCGCGTACAATCGCCATGCTTACCATGCTGCTGGAACTGGCCCTGGGCCTCTGGCTGTGGTTTACCGGCGACTTTCAACTGGCGCCGCATCCCGGTGCAGATCCCGTCTGGACCCTGGAATTCAAACAGGTCTGGATCGAACGTTTCGGCATCAATTTTCACCTGGCGATGGATGGCTTATCGCTGCTGATGATTCTGCTCACCGGCTTGCTCGGGGTGCTGTCGGTGCTCTGCTCGTGGAGTGAGATCCAGAAAAACGTCGGCTTTTTCCACCTCAACTTGATGTGGATTCTGGGCGGCGTGATCGGGGTGTTTCTCGCCCTCGATCTGTTCTTGTTCTTCTTCTTCTGGGAGATGATGCTGGTTCCTATGTACTTCCTGATTGCCCTGTGGGGACACAGTTCAATCGAAGGCAAGAGCCGCATCTACGCCGCCACCAAGTTCTTTATCTACACCCAGGCCAGCGGTCTGATCATGCTGGTGGCGATTCTTGGCTTGGTGTTCGTTAACTTCAATAACACCGGCGTACTGACCTTCGACTACAGCCTACTGCTGAAAGCCGAACTGCCACCCGCCACCGAATACATCCTGATGCTCGGCTTCTTTATCGCCTTCGCGGTCAAGTTGCCGGTGGTGCCGTTTCACTCCTGGCTGCCAGATGCCCACGCCCAGGCGCCCACGGCGGGCTCGGTGGATTTGGCCGGTATTCTGCTCAAGACTGCGGCCTATGGTTTGCTGCGCTTTGCCCTGCCGCTGTTTCCCAATGCCTCTGCCGAGTTTGCCCCGATCGCCATGAGCCTTGGTCTGATCGGGATTTTCTACGGCGCGCTACTGGCCTTTGCCCAAACCGACATCAAGCGTTTGGTGGCTTACTCCAGTGTCTCGCACATGGGCTTTATCCTCATCGGCATCTACTCCGGCAGCCAACAAGCGCTGCAAGGGGTGGTGATCCAGATGCTCGCCCACGGCTTGTCGGCCGCCGCGCTGTTTATCCTTTGTGGCCAGCTGTATGAACGCATGCACACCCGCGATATGCGTGAAATGGGCGGCCTGTGGTCACGGATTGCCTACCTGCCGGCCATCAGCCTGTTCTTCGCCGCGGCTTCGCTGGGCTTGCCTGGCACCGGTAACTTTGTCGGTGAATTCCTGATCTTGCTCGGCTCGTTCACCGCGACTCCCTGGATTGTGGTGATTGCCACTTCAGGTTTGGTGTTCGGCTCGGTCTACTCGCTGGTCATGATTCATCGTGCCTACTTTGGCCCGGCAAAATCGGAGCAGGCCTTGCGCGGCATGAATAGTCGCGAACTGGGCATGACCCTGAGCCTGGCAATCTTGATAGTGCTGCTTGGGGTTTATCCGCAACCGATCCTGGACACTTCGGCCGCCACCATGCACGGCGTCCAAAGCTGGCTGAGCACAGCCTTTACTCAACTCGCTGCGGCCCGCTAGCTGCTTTATGGAAAGTCATGCCATGCAACTGACTACAGAACATTTTATCGCCCTACTGCCGCTGCTGGTCACCTGCGCCACCAGCGTGCTGGTGATGCTGGCTATCGCTTGGCGGCGCAATCATGCACAAACCTATCTGCTGACTGTTACCGGCTTGGTGTTGGCGCTGCTGGCCATTATTCCGGCATTAAAAGTCACGCCACTGGCGGTCACCGAACTGCTGCAGGTGGATAACTTCGCCTGTTTTTACATTGGCCTGATCCTGGTCGCCACACTGGTTTGCGTCACCCTCGCCCACGCCTATATGGAAGGTTATCCGGGTAACCGCGAAGAGCTTTACCTGCTGATTATCCTGGCTGCCGCCGGCGGCATTGTGCTGGTCAGCGCGCGGCACCTGGCGGGCCTGTTTATCGGTCTGGAACTGCTTTCGGTGCCGGTTTACGGCATGGTCGCCTACGCGTTTTTCAACAAACGCTCACTGGAAGCCGGGATCAAGTACATGGTGTTGTCGGCCGCAGGTAGCGCGTTTTTGCTGTTCGGCATGGCGCTGTTGTATGCCGATGCTGGCACCCTGAGCTTTGCCGGATTGGGCGCCAAACTGTCCGCCGATGGCTCACTCAGCCAACTGGTGCACTTAGGGATCGGCATGATGCTGATCGGCCTGGCGTTCAAACTGTCGCTGGTGCCTTTTCACCTGTGGACACCGGATGTCTATGAAGGCGCGCCCGCGCCGGTGGCGGCTTTTCTGGCCACGGCCAGCAAGGTGGCAGTATTTGCCGTGTTGTTGCGTCTGTATCAACTGTCACCGGCCATGGCCGGCGGCTGGTTGAATGACCTGCTGAGCCTGATTGCGATTGCCTCGATTTTGCTCGGCAACCTGTTGGCACTGATGCAAAGCAACCTCAAGCGCCTGCTCGGTTACTCATCGATTGCCCACTTCGGCTATCTGTTGGTGGCGTTAATCGCCAGCAAAGGCTTGGCGGTTGAGGCGATTGGCGTGTACTTGACCACCTATGTGCTGACCAGCCTCGGTGCTTTCGGTGTGGTGACCCTGATGTCGACGCCGTACCACGGCCGCGATTGCGACGCGCTGTATGAATACCGCGGGCTGTTCTGGCGCCGGCCAAACCTGACCGCCGTATTGACCTTGATGATGCTGTCGCTGGCCGGCATTCCGCTGACCGCTGGCTTTATCGGCAAGTTCTACATAGTGGCGGTCGGGGTTGAGTCGCACCTTTGGTGGTTGCTGGGCAGCCTGATCATCGGCAGTGCGATTGGCGTGTTCTATTACTTGCGGGTGATGGTCACTCTGTTCTTGGTTGCGCCGGGGCTGCATCGTCACGATGCACCGGAAAACTGGGGCCAGCGTACCGGCGGCATCATGTTGATGGCCATGGCGGGGCTGACCTTGTTCCTTGGGGTTTACCCGCAGCCACTGCTGGAGTTGCTGCAGCACACCGGCCTTACGGCACTGTAAGCCTGCGAGCTGCTCAATAAAAAAGCCCCGACATGTTCGGGGCTTTTTAGTTTTAGGACAACACGATCAGCGCCAACAACAGATAGCGGGCGCTCTTGGCCAGCAGCACCAAGAGCAAAAAACTGGGCAGCGGCTCGCGCAGCACACCGGCGACCAGGGTCAGCGGATCACCGACTATCGGTAGCCAGCTGAGCAACAGGCTCCAGCGTCCATAGCGCTGGTACCAGTGCTGGGCTCGCTGCAATTGCGCAGGCGTCACCGGAAACCAGCGGCGCTGTTGAAAGCGGCTGAGCGAGCGGCCCAGCCACCAGTTGATGGTCGAGCCCAAGGTATTGCCGGCAATTGCCGCCAACAGCAAACCGCTGACGCTATAGCTGTCGGTGAGCAGCAGCGCGACCAACCCCGCCTCGGACTGCATCGGCAATAAGGTCGCGGCCAACAGCGCAAGAACAAACAGACCGACATAAGCCATCAGGATTTAGTCGGGTTCACGCCGCCTTCCAACCGCTGACGATAATCGCCATACCCAGCAGGCTGATGGCGGCACCAAACCAGTCGAGACTGGACAGTTTGATGCCGTCCACCCAGCGCAGCCACAGCAAGGCACTGGCCACGTAGACCCCACCGTAGGCGGCGTAGACCCGGCCACTGGCGGCCGGGTGCAAGCTCAGCAACCAGACAAACAGCGCCAGGCTCAGCGCCGCCGGCAGCAGCAACCACACCGATGCTTCTTTGCGCAGCCACAGGTACGGCAAGTAGCAGCCGAGAATTTCCGCAATGGCGGTCGCAAAGAACAGGCCCAAGGTTTTCAACAGCATTTAGCACTCACAACGGGAGGGGATTTCAATCTATAGCTAGGGCGCCATGCGCAGCTCGCCGCGCGCCTGGCCGAGCACTTGCCAGGCCGAGCTCAGCGCCAGGCTGGCCATAATGCCGGCTACCAGCAAATCTGGCCAGGCGCTGCCAGTGCCTAACACCCCGAGCGCCGCCAGCAACACCGCCACATTGCCCAAGGCATCATTACGGGTACAGAGCCAGACGCTGCGCATATTGCTGTCGCCGTCGCGCCAGGCATATAGCAAGGCCGCTACGCCTAAATTGGCCAACAGGGCCAGGCCACCAATCAGGCCCATGGTGGCCGCCACCGGCACACCGCCCTGCCAGGCATTCCAGGCGGTCGCCACTAATACCCCCAGGCCAAACACCGCCATGCTCACGGCCTTGAATTGGGCTGCGCGGGCGCGCCAACTCAGGCTCATGGCCAGGACAAACAGGCTGATGGCGTAGTTACCGGCATCACCGAGGAAATCCAGGGAGTCGGCCAGCAACGCCACCGAACCCGCGCGCATACCGCAGCTGATTTCGATCGCAAACATGGCCGTGTTAATCAGCAAGGCCAGCCATAATACTCGCCGATAGGCCGGGCTCAGGTGCTTGGCAGCAGGTTCGGCATGGCAACAATGGGCACTCATGGGATTCTCCTGAATTGATTTCAGGCATAGGCTAAAGCCTGTAGCCACTACAGGGTCAAGCGTTATGAACAAAGTTTATCGCATCGGTGAATTAAGCCGCGAGAGCGCCGTTAACCTGGAAACCATCCGCTATTACGAGCGCATTGGCTTGCTGCAACAGCCGGCGCGCAATGCCTCCGGTTACCGTTGCTATCAGCAGGAGGATGTCCGCCGGCTGAGCTTTATCCGCCGTGGTCGCGAGCTGGGCTTTAGCATCGAAGAGTTGAAAACCCTGCTGCAACTGGCCGACCACCCCCACAGCCCTTGCGCCGAAGCCGATCAGTTAGCCCAGGCACACCTGCAGCAAGTGGACGCGCGGATCGCCGATTTACAGCAAATGCGCAGCGTGCTGCAAAGCCTGGTGGGCTGCTCATCGACCAGCGCCGAACATTGCCGCTTGCTGGAGACCCTGGATCGGCGCGACTGCTGTGTTGCCCCCGTCAATTATTCACGCACCGTGCATAATTAAAATCAGGCCTTATTTAGTGCTTTTACGCATTTCCGGTCCGACCCAAGAGTCGTCGGAAGTTGGCCAGGCACTCAATCGGCTGGCCAATCAGCAGCAAAAACTGATGGATCAATTTCGCGTCTAGCCACCCGAGCGGCCGCTTATATCTGGGCCACTCACTTCATGGCGCCATCGGCGCCCTGCTCTGGCGGCTGCTTCCTTGCCTAAGCCAGCGCGCCTGTCTAGCCTGCCGGCACCTGTTCAGGAGATACCCAGATGCTCAACTTTGTTTTAGTCGCCGGATCCAGCCGCAACAACAGCCAATCGGGCAAGGTCGCCCGTTTTCTTCGCCAACGTCTGATTGAACTGGGCCACAGCAGCCTTGAACTGTGCACGGTGATTGACTTAGGCCTTGGCCCCTTGCCGCTCTGGCCCAGCGATGACAGTGGCCCCTGGGGCCAGTACGCCGAGCGATTACAGGTGGCCGACGCGCTGGTAATAGTTGCGCCCGAATGGAATGGCATGGCCTGCCCGGCGATCAAAAACTTCTTTATTTATGCCAGCAAAGCCGAACTGGCGCACAAACCCGGCTTGCTGGTTGGCGTTTCGGCGGGCGTTGGCGGGGCTTATCCGATCAGCGAACTGCGCGCCTCCAGCTACAAAAACTGCAGGCTTTGCTATATCCCCGAGCACCTGATTATCCGCCAGGTCGAGCAGCAGTTTAACCAGGCATCCGCCGCTAACCACGACGAACAACAGCTGCGCGCCCGCATCGATTACGCCCTGGATGTGCTGCAAAAATACAGCATCGCCTTGCGGCCGCTACGCGCGTCCATCGACCTGAGTCAGGCCGAGTTTGCCAACGGTATGTGATGCACAGCTAAAGGCTCGGCTAGCCGGGCTGCAAAGCCTTAAATCAAGAACGCCACATCCGCGCCAGGGTGCCATCACGCTCAATGAAGTGGCGCTTCAAGCCACCGGCGATATGCAGGCCGATCAAGGCCACGGCAAACCACGGCAAATCGCCGTGCAGCTCTTCGGCGGTTTCATGCAGCCAATTGCTCGGCGTGACTTTGGGCAGGGCAAACAGGCCAAAAAACTCAAAGGGCTTACTGCTGGTACCGGAGGCCACCAATAGGTAACCCGACAGTGGCAAGCCAATCATCAGCAGATACAAACCAATATGCACCAGCCGCGCCACGTGGTTGGGCAGCATCTTGTCCCCGAGTGGACGCGGTTTTTGGTTAAGCCAGGCCCACAACAGGCGCACCCCGATCAACACCAGCAGCAAGGTCCCGGTGGATTTGTGCAGGCTGTACAGCAGCGGGCGCAGTGGATCATCGCGACCGAACTCGCCCATGACAAAACCAACCAGCAGCATGCTGATAATCAGTAACGCCATCAGCCAGTGCAGTGCACGACTCACACTGCCGTAGGTGTCTTGAGTATTACGAAGCATGCTCTTCTCCTTATGGGTTGCCCTGCATCGAGGCAGTACCGGCAATCATCGCGAGCAAAGCTTAAAACCAGCTTAAGGGCCGTAAAATGAGTCCAGCCGCGTCATCCGGCGCAGGCGCAGCGCGGTTATTCAGCCGGTGAAGTCGCTTGGTCTGCACTCACAGGTATTTATACTGGCGCTCTAGCAATGGAGAAGCGCATGACGGCAATACAGATAAAATTTCCCGCATTGACCCTTAAAGCCGGCCAGCGCGCGCTGCTGCGCATTCGCCAACAGGGCCTTAAGCCTGCCGATGTGGGGATTTTACCGGGCGCCGCCGGCGGGCCCAAGGCACTGGGCATTCAGGGCCTGGATCTGGCCCTGTTTGGCGATTGGCTGCCCCGCGCGCCCCGCGAGCGGGCGTTGATCGGCGCCTCGATCGGCTCTTGGCGCTTTGCCAGCGCTTGCCTGCCCGATGCCGCCGCTGGGATTCGCCGCCTGGGCGAACTCTACACCGCACAGCGCTTCGGCAAAGACGCGAGCATGGCGCAGATCAGTGAGTGCTGCCGGGTGATGCTCGATGACTTGCTCGATGGCCAGGCGCACAGCCTGCTGAACAATGCCCACTATCGCTTGAATATCATGCTGGTCAAAAGCCATGGTCTGCTGGCCGAGGATCACCGTGGGCGGCTGGGCCTCGGCTTGTCGGCGGCGATTGGCAACAACCTGCTGAGTCGCGCGCGGCTGGCCAAACACTTTGAACGGCTGATTGTGCATGACCCACGCCAGGCCCCACCACTGCACAATTTGCAGGACTTTCCGTCGCGCTTTGCCGCGCTAGACGCCGGCAATCTAAAGCACGCGCTGCTGGCCTCAGGCTCGATCCCCATGGTGATGCAGGGGGTGCGCGATATACCGGGGGTTGGCGCCGGCACTTATCGCGATGGCGGCTTACTCGACTACCACCTTGACCTGCCCTTCAATGGCGATGACGTGGTGCTCTACCCGCACTTTACCGACCAGGTGATACCCGGCTGGTTCGACAAGAGCCTGCCGTGGCGGCGCGCCGATCCAGGGCGGATGCAGGATGTCTTGTTAATGGCGCCCTCACGCGACTATTTGGCGCGTCTACCCCATGGCAAGCTGCCCGACCGCACTGATTTTAAGCGCTACCTGGGCGATGATGCCGGGCGCGCGCGTTATTGGCGCACCGCCATGAGTGAAAGCCAAAGGTTAGGTGATGAATTTCTGCAACTGGCAGACAATGGGCAGCTCGCCGAGCGCCTGCTCGCGCTCTGACTTGCCCATACTGACTGCGCCCTTAGCGGCGCCGCGCTTGCCAAAGGTGTTCTGATGGCCCGTTTGACCCTGCAGTTTCCAGAAGACCAGTACTGTTTCAACACCCTGTTGACGGTGCGGGTGACCGACATTAACGCCGCTAAGCACCTGGGCAATGACTCGATGATTTCGATGATCTCCGAGGCGCGGGCGCTGTTTTTCTTCGAGTTCGGCATCACCGAAACTGCCGCCGACGGTATTGGCATTATCGTCACCGACCTGGCCACCACCTATAAAGCCGAAGCCCACGCCCGCGACCAATTGCTATTTGAGGTAGGCGTCATGGACTTCAACCCTTACGGCGGCGACATCACTTTTCGCATCACCCGTCCCGCCGATGGAGTGCTGGTAGCCATGGCCAAATCCGGCTTTGTGTTCTTCAACTACCAATCGCTCAAGGTCATTGCCATGCCCGCGGAGTTCCCCGGCAAGTTCACCAAGGTCAATTGGCTAGCCTGAAGCCGTAGCGCGCCCCAACTCGGAGCGCCACCTCTGGATGCGCCCTGTTTTAGCTCGCCAAAGTCATTAACCCCCCACCAACAGGCCCATTTTCGCTCATTCGGAAACTTGGCTCAGCTTTTGCTATTACCTAATCAAAGGTAACCAAAGGCGGTTATCCATAACGACAAAGGCGTCGCGGCATTCCTGCTCTAAGCAGGCAGTGCGGCGACGCTTTTTTGCGTTTGGCCCCAGTGTTTGGGGCGGTGGACTGACCGTGATCCGGGCATCCGCTTACAACTCTCTAACCTTACTACGGCCTTGGCCGCAGGGTTGTCCGCCACAAGCGGGCGACCACCCCGGCGGATTTTGCTCAGTGTGTCCACGACCATGCTGCAGCCAAATCCTGCTGGGTCCTTTTGAGCCAATGAGGTGTTCGATGAATACAAGTTTCTGGAAAGCCGGCCACACGCCTACGCTGTTCGCAGCTTTTCTCTATTTCGATTTAAGTTTCATGATCTGGTATGTACTGGGTCCTATGGGCGTGCAGATCGCAACCGATCTGCAGCTCACCACCCAACAACGCAGCATGATGGTGGCCACACCGATTCTGGCCGGCGCCGTATTACGCTTTCTGATGGGGATTTTGGCCGACCGTACCTCGCCAAAAACTGCCGGCCTGATTGGTCAGGTGATCGTTATAAGTGCACTTTTTTGCGCCTGGCAACTGGGTATCCACAGCTATGAGCAAGCCCTGCTGCTAGGGGTATTCCTCGGCTTTGCCGGCGCTTCTTTTGCCGTGTCGCTGCCCCTGGCCTCGCAGTGGTATCCGCCCGAGCACCAGGGTAAAGCCATGGGCATTGCGGGCGCCGGCAACTCCGGCACCGTACTGGCCGCATTATTCGCCCCTGCATTGGCCACCGCATACGGCTGGAACAACGTGTTCGGCTTAGCACTTATTCCGCTGATTCTGACCCTGGTGATCTTTGCCAGCGTGGCCCGCAACGCCCCTAACCGTCCACCCGTGAAAGCAATGAGTGACTACCTCAAAGCCCTCGGTGACCGTGACAGCTGGTGGTTCATGTTTTTCTACAGCGTGACCTTCGGTGGCTTCCTCGGCCTGGCCAGCACCCTGCCCGGCTACTTCCACGACCAATATGGCTTCGATCCCGTTAAAGCCGGTTACTACACCGCCGCCTGCGTCTTTGCCGGCAGCCTGATGCGCCCACTCGGCGGCGCCTTGGCCGACCGGATTGGCGGCATTCGCAGCCTGTTGGTGGTTTACACCTTGGCATCCCTGAGCATCTGCGCCGTTGGCTTTAACTTGCCGAGCGCCGCCGCAGCCTTGGCCCTGTTTGTGATCGCCATGCTCTGCCTGGGTGCCGGCAACGGTGCGGTATTCCAACTGGTGCCACAGCGGTTTCGCAAAGAAATTGGCGTGATGACCGGCTTGATCGGCATGGCGGGCGGCATCGGCGGCTTCCTCTTGGCCGCAGGTTTGGGTGCGGTCAAACAATCCACCGGCGACTACCAACTGGGCCTGTGGCTGTTTGCCAGCCTGGGGATTCTGGCCTGGGTTGGCCTGTATGGGGTTAAGCTGCGCTGGAGAACCACCTGGGGTTCGGCGGCCGCAACTGCTGCCCGCGTCTAACCTAAGCTGTAGCTAAGTTGCCCGCGCCGGCTCAGCCGTCGCGGGCTTTTTGTTATTGGTTGTGAGAGCACTGCATGAGCCTGCAATTGAGTTTTGGCGAAGCCACTGCCACTGGCCCTCGGGCTGAGAATCAGGACGCATTGCGCATCGTCACCCCTACAGCAGCCTTGGCAGCGAGCAAGGGCAGCCTGCTTGCCCTGGCCGATGGTGTTAGCCAGTGCGCCGACGGTGGCTTGGCGGCGCGGGCAACCTTGCAGGCCTTGGCCCTGGACTACTACGCCACCCCCGAAACCTGGGCGGTGGTGCAATCGCTGGACCGCCTCTTAATCGCCCACAACCGCTGGCTACAAGCCAACGGCGGCGGCCAACCCTTGCTGACCACCCTCACCGCCCTGGTGCTGCGTGGCCGACGTTTCACCCTGGCGCATGTGGGTGATTGTCGCGCCTATCGCTGGCACGCCGGCGTACTCGAACGCCTGACCGAGGAGCATGTCTGGGAACAACCGGGCATGCAGCACGTACTCAAGCGCGCCATGGGCCTCGACCAGCATTTGGTGGTCGACTATTTAGAGGGTGAACTGCGGGTCGGTGAAAGTTTTTTGCTGGTCTGCGATGGCATCTGGGCGGTGCTGGGCGACCTTGGTGTGCAGCGGATTCTACAAGACGAACCCGACCCCAGCGCCGCCTGTCAGGCCTTGGTTTGCGCCGCGCACTTGGCCGGCAGCCAAGACAATGCCAGCGCCATACTGGTGAGAATCGACAGCCTGCCGCAAAGCGCGCTGGCCGACACCCTGGCGCAGCTGGGACACTGGCCCCTACCGCCGAAGTTGCGCGCCGGGCAAAGTTTTGAAGGCTGGACCGTCGAGGGGCTGGTCGCCGAATCACGCCAATCCGTCATGTACCGGGTGCGCGACGCGCAAGAGCGTCACTGGCTACTGAAAACCTTGCCAGCCAACCGGCATGCCGATGAGTTCGCCGGGCCTGCGTTGCTGCAGGAAGAATGGTTTCTTAAACGCGTGGCCGGGCGTTACTTTCCCGAAGCGCACCCACTGCCGCAACGCCAGCACCTCTATTACGTACAGCGTGAATACAGCGGTCAGACCCTTGCCGAGCAGTTTCGCCAAAGCGGCCCGCTGGGTCTGCCGCAATGGCTCGAGCTGGCACCGCGCTTGCTGCGCGCCGTCGGCATGCTGCACCGGCGCAATATTTTGCACCGCGACATCAAACCCGAAAACCTGCTGTGGGGCGAAGATGGCGAGTTGCGCGTACTGGATCTGGGCCTGGCCTATTGCCCTGGCCTATCACGCGATGAAGCCCATGCCCTGCCCGGCACGCCAAGTTACATTGCCCCGGAAAGTTTCACCGGCGCAGCCCCCAGTGCTAGCCAAGACCTCTATGCCGCCGGCGTGACGCTTTATTACCTACTCACCGGGCACTACCCATACGGCGAAATTGAAGCCTTTCAGCACCCGCGCTTCGGCACGCCGACGGCGGCCAGCCGCTACCGTCCCGATCTGCCTCTGTGGCTGGATGAATGCTTGAATCGCGCCGTCGCCGCCAGCCCCGAGGAGCGTTTCGAAACCGCCGAAGAATGCTTACTGGTGATTGAACGTGGCGAACGTGAAGCCATCAGCAGCCGCCCAAGACCCTTGCTTGAGCGCGAGCCACTCAAAGTCTGGCGAGGCTTGGCCCTGCTCTCGCTGCTATTGAACTTGCTGTTGCTGATAGCGCTGATGCGCGGCTGAACTGCCGCCAGCTAAAACTGGCGGCAGTTCACTCTGAAGGACTTTGCTTGGAATCTAGAAGCCGGTCTTGGAACCAACCCATTGCGGGTTGGCTCCAGCACTCGACTAGGCTTCGATATGTACCGCGAACTTGTCCGGCAAGCTGACTACAGTTTGGAACTGACGGAAATCTGCACCCTCGGCATTGTCGACGAACTCAAAGTGGATGCTGCCACCTTCACGGGCAACAAAGTCTTGCACCGCGTCCATGCCAACACCGCGCCCAGAAACTTCGGTCACTGCCTCGGCAGTTGAGAAGCCCGCCTGAAAAATCACCTTGGCAACCTCCTCGTCGCTGCTTTGCTCACCGTTAGGCAACATGTTTTTCTCCAGCGCAATGCGCCGAATACGCCCTAACGCCAAGCCTTTGCCATCATCGCCAAGGCGAATAGTGAACTGCCCGCCTTCGCTGCCCAGCTCAAGCTTGATATTGCCCGCCGCCGACTTGCCCTTGGCCGTACGGACCTCGGCGGCTTCCAAACCGTGGTCCATCGAGTTGCGCAGTAGGTGCATGAAGACGTTTTTAAGTATGCCGCTGACCTGACCGCGCACCACATAACCATGCTCTTCGATGCTAATCACTGGCGCTTCTTTGCCCAGCTCGGCCGCCAAAGATGGCAAGGACTCAAACACCCCATCCAAGGTCTCGCCGATATGCTCAGTGCCCAGCAATCGCAGCGTGCGCCTTACCGCTTTGTGCGCTTCAACCAAGTCATGCATGCTCGACATATTGGCCGATTCGAGTTGCAACAAGGTGTCGTGAATGTGCTCTTTGTCCACCATCAGGTAGCGTTCGACACTGCCACGCCGTCCAGGCCCTTTACGGCCCAGGGTAACCTCGTTGATCTTCTCGTACTTGGCCAGCAAATCAGCAACGGACTGCAGCTGCTCCAGCAAGGCGGTCTGATTCCATTCAAGCTCGGGGTTTTGCCGAAGGTCGTCGTAGGTCTGCTCGGCCTCATGCACCACGTTAGTGAGATGCTGCAGCGCATAGGTCCGCGCATTGCCTTTGATGGTGTGCATATTGCGAAACAACTGGGAAATAACATCGGTTTGCAGCGTATCGGTGTTCTTGATAAGCGCCTGGTTCTCTTCGACAAACTGCGTCGATCCTGAGATGAATTCGTGAAACTTCTCCTGATTGACCGCCAGAATTTCACCAATGATTTCCAGCTCGCGCTTCTGCTCACCAGCCTCCGCGGCCAATTTACGCAGCTCAGTCACATCGCGCACACAGAGCATCAAGCTGACAATCATGTCGCTGTCGTCGGTGATCGCCGACCAGCTCAGCTCAAGGCTTTTGACCCGGCCATCCGCCATGGTCTTCTCAAACTCAGTGACCATCAGGTGTGAGTTGAACTCGAAGTTCATGATGTCTTCGCCGATGCAGGCGCCGCCAACCGCCTCAACCTGCGACAACGTATCGGCCCCCAGATTGGAGTTAGCAAACAGCAAGTCCATCACTTGGCGACCGGCAATCTTATCGGTCTCAAGGATGGTTTCCAGATAGGCCGAATATTCAGAGTGGATCAAGCCACCATCAACGATGGTGAGAATCCCCTGCGGCATGTTCTGCAACATGGTTTGGATATCATTGGTCTTCTGGCGCAACTGCGCCGAGCTCGCCTCAATTTTGGCGATCATGCCGTTAAAGGCCACGATGGTGACGCCAATTTCGTCGTGGGTTTGCACCTCTACGCGACGGCTAAAGTCGTCGTTCTTCTCGATATCACCAATTGCCTCAATCATTCGCGTGAGGGGTTTATGGATAGAGCGCGACATCAAGATACCGAACAGCAGCGAGAAGAGAATAATCCCTGCCGCCAAACCAATCATTTGCTTCTTCGATTGTTCAACGACCGCAATTGCATCATTAGAGGCTTTAACACTGGCTTCGCTCAAGTAGCGATACAGACCCGAGACACCATCGGTCATGTAGGTTTCGCCAGTTTTAATATCCCGCAGAAAACCTTCATATTGGAACATTAACTTTTCGTGGGTTGCCTTGTCGTGGCGTGCAGACAGTTCGATAAGTGGCGCATCGAGTTTTTTGTCCGCTTTCTCCCAGAGCTTTGAACTGTCGACCAAGGAAGCCCAGAGTTGTTGCTCTTCTTCATCTTTTGGCAGTTTTTCGTAGCGTTCCCACGCTTCTTTCAGGTCCAGCAGCACGTCGTCACGATCCGCCTTCAGGCCTTCAAACAAACGGTACTCACCGGAAACGTCCTTATATTCCAAAACCGCTTTATTGATACCGCCAAGCTTAAGCAGTGAACCCTGCATTTGACCAACGTTGAGCGCGGCCTGCAGTTTGGTTTCACCCAGGTAGGTAATAGTGGTCAGGGCGCGGTTCATACCGATGATGCCTAGCGCACACATAAACGCCAGTCCAAGCGATGAGAGCGCCAAGGTAAGGCGCAGCTTGGTTTTTATCTGAATACCTTTTTTTATTTCCGAATCGGTTTTGGAGCTCATAGTGTCTCACTTATTATTTTGCGCATTTAATCGTGAACCTCACCCACCCGCAGCAGCACGCGGGTGAGGTTGCGGCCAAAAACTTACACGGCCAGCTTTTTGAACGTGGCGATCACAGCAGCGCCGCTGAAGGGCTTAACAATCCAACCTTTGATACCGGCGGCCTTACCGCGCTCTTTCATGCTTGGGCTGTTTTCAGTGGTCAGCATGATGATGTTGACCGTGGTGTTGCGCAGCTCTCCACGGATTTTCTCCGCCATGGTCAGGCCGTCCATGTTTGGCATGTTGACGTCTGAAACCACCAATTTAATTGACGGATCAGCCCGCAATTTGTCCAGACCATCTTTACCGTCTACCGCAGAAGTGACCGTAAGACCATTCGCTTTGAGGAAGTCGCACACTTCGTTGCGCACAGTGCTTGAATCGTCGACTACCAATATTTGTGCCATTTAGGAGTTCCTTGCTTACTTATGAAGTGTTTAGTTGAGTTGCAGCAGATCAAAACATTTCCAGTTCACCGGAGTCGACCAGCGCCTCTACCGACGGATTTTCGGAGAACTGATCGGGCGACCATGACAAGTTAAACACGAAGCGTTGGAACACTGAAACTGGCGTGGCTTGCGGATCGTCCAACGGTACTAGATTGTATTTAAGGCAGAGCTGTGGGTCATCGGAACCAAAGGATATGTAGCGCCGTTGGTGGTTAATAATGATTGGCACTTGCGTCTGGGTCAGCCCACTCATGTCGTCGCGAAAACCCACATAGCGATTTTTGAACGATCCCCAAACCAGATTGGTCGCCTCCCCCAGCACACTATTAAGATCGCGGAAAGTCAGCGGCTCAGCATCCGCCCCGGCGGCATGACGCAGCAGGTTTAGCATCCGCTCCTCTTCAGTCTGCAGCATCATGTAACCGCGACACCAGTTACTTTCGATGGCGATCATGCTGAACACTTCGCCATAGATGATCTGATCTTTAACCAGATAGGGTGCTTCGACTTCTACAGCGCAGGTTTTAAACAGCGTTTGCAGCGAACTAAGGGTCATTTCAGTGATACCACGCACTAAATCAGTGGGGTAAACACGGCTAAAGATCGACGACTCAAGAACCGACTTAAAGTGCTCCAGTGCCGATAAATTGAAAGCGGCGCAGAACATGCTGATGTCGGAGCTTTGTAGACCGGCGAGGCTTGCCTCACCATCGCGACGCAAGAAGATCGGCAGTTCCGGCCGAGCGGCATGGATCGCATGCGCCAGTGTCAGGCCCATGGCCTGACCACCATAGTTCTCATAAAGCAGGATGCCACCCAAATCGACATTTGAGCGCAAGATGGCCATTACCCCACCCTGACTGCCAAGATTGGGCTTAATCCCTAGCAACCGGCTGTCTTCACAAAGCTGCTTGATCTGCTCGAAGTGTTCGGATGCATCGTCCAGTACCAGGACTTTGCTCATCACCAATGTTGCGTCAGTCATGTGTGCCCCTTTTTCTTATATAAATATCGGCCATGTACAGCCACGCAATTTCGTTTTCAGAACAGCTCCAACTCGCCTGCGGACTCCTCCTCCGCCTCGTAGGTGTCAATCCGAAAATCCAACGAAGTGTCAGCGCCTGTGCATAAACAGTACGTAAGATTGAAGCGCATTGAATCGTTTATCGCCACCTCATAGCGTTGAACATACTCGGGTTCAAGGGCTGATGCATAGTTGGCACAAGAGCTTTCGAGCATATAGGGCGTCGACATGCCGATGTGTGGGAAGGGTACGCCAAGGCCGCGATTGACCGCCCCACAGACCATATTGACCAACTCCGCATAGGCATCGCTCAGAGCCTGCTCGTCCAGGTCAGGTGTCTGACTCCGGGTCATGCGCACCATATGCTCATTGGTGGGTGCGTCATCATTGAACTGAAACAGCGCCACGATGCGAAACAGATAGGTAGAAATGGTCAGAACCACTAATTGCTGATTAGTGGTTGAGGGCACTACCTTATCCGCCGGCAGTTTGGTCAGGACACAAGTGTCCTCATCAGCACTGACACTGTTGGCCCGCACGGCCTTCTCAAATAGCCACTCGATACCTGTTTTAGCACTTTGACTGATCATGACTGTCAGCCCCTCCCGCCCAGCGCGTCGCGGATTTTGTCATTCGCCGCGCGCAAGCCAAACACTGCGGTTTGAATCATTTTTCCGCTGGCTTGCAGGTCCTGGAAGGTCGTGGTGGTGACCAAGTCGTTTTTATCAAGGTTCTCACGGTAATCGCGCGAGAGCTTTTCAGAGGTAATCGCCAGATCACGCACCCCATCCGCCACCACCGCAAAGCCGCGGCCTTGCTCGCCGGCGCGAGCGGCTTCAATCGAGGCATTGAGCGCCAGCATCACCACTTGTTTAACGATGACCGCAAACTCGGCGTTTTTGCTCTTCATGACCTTATTGTTGACCAGAATTGCTTCCATCTCTTCATGCCAGCGTTCAATGGTTTTTACCATTGCCAGCAATCCGGTAATTTCGCCGCGCAAGCGCTCATTCTCAGCACCGAGGGTGGTTCTAATCTGCGCCATCTCCGACTCGCAATGCCGCAGCGACTGCTCTAGGCCGTTCTCCCGATCGGCGCCACAGTGACGCTGGCTATCCAACTCACCCTGCACTCGCTCCAGCTCTTTTTCGATTTTTTGTCGTGCACCAAGCGCCTCTTTAGCCTGACTCTCTTGCAGGGCCTTTACCTCGGCGACGGACATGCGCTGCGACAGTTCGGCAATGCTGGCGTCCTTGGCACTGAGTTGCGCCTGATTGTGCTTATCGCGCGACGCCGCACTTAATGAGACGAAGAACGCGCCTGCACCCGCGCCGACAACAAACAGCACAACCCAAATCAATGAGAACCCCATCTTCTATCCCCTCAGAACTTTAAACACCTCGGCACACCGTCACCCGAGCGTATGGAGCAACAGCGCGAAACAGCAACCTGCGGAGCGCAAACAACCATCAGCACCCTCAACTTGCGCCTATGTGCTTGTTCTCATAGAGCTTATCGGTATCAAAGGGTAAAGCATTAGTCAAAAGCATAGTTCCTTTAAAAGTTTTGCCCGCCAAACCAGTCACGCCCCAGCATGGTGCGCGCACCAGAACGGCGCAGCCTGCTTTAAACAAGTGCGAAAACAGGCCAAAAACGCCCAGAAAAGTGAGCAAAACGCCCATAGAACCCGGCTCAGCATAAGTTGGCACAACCCCTGCAATAGCCAAATCGACAATTTAATAAAGCGCAGCCATCAACGAAGACGGTTGCACTTCCCGATAGAACGGGACTTGGACAAAGGCGTCCTCGCTAGGCCACTAGCGGGACGCCTTTTTTTTCAATTCCTGGCAGCAGATGCGTGGAGATAAGCCTTGAACAAACTCAAGTTAGTAATGATCGGTAACGGCATGGCCGGGGTTCGCACCCTCGAAGAGCTGCTCAAGCTCGCCCCTGAGCTCTACGACATTACCGTCTTCGGGGCCGAACCGCACCCCAACTACAACCGCATCCTGCTGTCACCGGTTTTGGCCGGCGAGCAAAGCTTTGAAGAAATCGTACTCAACGACCTGAGCTGGTACGCCGACAACAACATTCGTCTGATGCTTAATCGCAAAGTAGTGGCGATTGACCGGAAAAAACGCATAGTCACCGCCGAAGATGGCAGCACCGCCGAGTACGATCGCCTGCTAATCGCCACCGGCTCCAACCCCTTTATTCTGCCGGTACCGGGCAACAAGCTGCACGGTGTGATCGGTTATCGCGACATCGCCGACACCCAGATGATGATCGACACCGCGAAAACCCACAGCCATGCGGTGGTCATCGGCGGCGGCCTGCTGGGCCTGGAAGCGGCCAACGGCCTCAAGCTGCGCGGCATGGATGTGACCGTGGTGCACTTGGCCGACTGGCTAATGGAGCGCCAACTGGATAAAACCGCCGGCAAGCTGCTGCAAACCGCACTGCAAGAGCGCGGAATTCATTTCCGCACCAACGAACAAACCGAAGAGCTGATGGATAACGGCGAAGGCCGAGTCTGCGCGGTTAAATTTAAAAGCGGCGATGTTATCCCTGCCGATCTGGTGGTGATGGCTGCCGGCATCAAGCCCAATACCGAACTGGCCGAAAAATCCGGGATTCCGTGCAATCGCGGAATCTTGGTCAGCGACACCCTGCAAACCTACGACCCACGGATTTATTCGATTGGCGAGTGCGCCAACCATCGTGGCACCGCCTACGGCTTGGTAGCCCCGTTGTTTGATCAGGCCAAGGTCTGCGCCAACCACCTGGCTCAGCTCGGCTTTGCTCGCTACCAAGGCTCGGTAACCTCGACCAAGCTGAAAGTAACCGGCATCGATCTGTTTTCCGCCGGCGAATTTATGGGCGCCGAAGGCACCGAAACCATCACCCTTTCCGACCCGATTGGCGGCGTCTACAAGAAGCTGGTGATCAAGGACGACATCCTGGTCGGTGCCTGCCTGTACGGCGACACCGCCGACGGCGGCTGGTACTTCCGTCAGGTGAAAGAAAACGCCAACATCAGCCAGATTCGCGATCACCTGATGTTCGGCGAACAGGCTCTCGGCGACGCTGGCCACCAAGGCCAGAACAGCGCCGCGAGCATGCCCGACAGCATGGAAGTCTGCGGTTGCAATGGCGTGTGCAAAGGCACCATCGTTAAAGCCATTCAAGAGAACGGCCTGTTCAGCGTTGATGAAGTTAAAAAGCACACCAAGGCGGCCAGTTCTTGCGGCTCGTGCGCAGGGCTGGTTGAGCAGATTCTGATCAGCACCGTCGGCGGCGCCGCCGATGTTAAGCCGAAAAGCGAAAAAGCCATCTGCGGTTGCAGCGAACTGAACCACGGCCAGATTCGTAAACTGATCAGCGCCAAGCACCTGATCAGCATGACTCAAGCCATGAGCGAAATGGGCTGGACCACGCCAAACGGCTGTAGCACGTGCCGCCCGGCACTGAACTACTACTTGCTGTCCACCTGGCCAGGCGAAGCTAAAGATGATCCGCAATCGCGCCTGATCAATGAGCGTGTCCACGCCAACATCCAAAAAGACGGCACCTACTCGGTGGTACCGCGAATGTGCGGTGGGGTTACTAACTCATCGGAACTGCGGCGCATCGCCGACGTGGCCGACAAGTACAAGGTGCCGATGGTTAAGGTCACCGGCGGTCAGCGGATCGACCTACTGGGGATCAAAAAAGACGACCTACCTGGCGTCTGGAAAGACCTCGGCATGGCCTCCGGGTACGCCTACGGCAAGTCCATTCGCACCGTTAAGACCTGCGTCGGCAGCGAGTTCTGCCGCTTCGGCACCCAGAACTCAACGCAAATGGGCATCGACCTAGAACAGGCGTTGTCATACATGTGGTCGCCGCACAAAGTTAAATTGGCGGTCTCCGGCTGCCCGCGCAACTGCGCCGAGTCGGGGATTAAAGACGTCGGCATCATCGGCGTCGAGTCCGGCTGGGAGCTGTATATCGGCGGCAACGGCGGGATCAAGACCGAAGCTGGCGAGTTCTTCGTCAAGGTCAAGACTGCCGAGGAGGTCATGGAGTACAGCCTGGCCTTCCTCCAGCTGTATCGCGTAGAAGCCTTCTACCTGGAGCGCACCGTGCACTACCTGCAACGTGTCGGCATGGAGCACATCAAGAAGGCGGTACTGGAGGATGAGGCGAACCGCAAGGCGCTACACGCTAACCTGCTGTTCTCGCTGTCCTTCTTGCAGGACCCGTGGCAGGAGCAGCTGTCGAAGCCGCAACTGAGCAAAGAATTTGACCGCATTGCCGTCGTACAAGTTGAAGGAGAGCACGCATGAACTGGCTGAATATTTGCGCACTGGAAGAGATCAACGTGCTCGGCTCGCGCATCGTCGACGGTCCGAAAGGCGATATCGCGATCTTCCGCACCTCCAATGATGAGGTTTTCGCCCTCGATGACCGCTGCCCCCACAAAGGCGGCCCGCTGTCCCAAGGACTGATCTACGGCAAGCGCGTGGCCTGCCCGCTGCACAACTGGCAGATCGACTTGGAAAGCGGCGAAGCTCTGGCACCGGACGTGGGTTGCGCCCACAAATACCCGGTAAAGCTGGAAAACGGTCGGGTGTTCCTGCAGCTGAAAACCGTCACCGAGTGCGCCTGAGGAGACCGCACAGGAGTCTGTGCACCGCTGAGCAATAGCCCGGCCTGCTACAGACTCTCCGCGGTACCGCTGTCGGGCTGCGCCTTGCGCAGCCCCCTTCGACAGGAAACAGAGCCATGTCAGCGAAGATTCAAACCAGTACCTCAACGCAAACCACCCGCTCCATTTGCTGTTACTGCGGCGTGGGTTGCGGTGTGCTGATCGAGCACGACGGCGAGACCATCCTCAACGTCAAAGGCGACCCCGAGCACCCGGCCAACTTTGGCAAGCTGTGCAGCAAGGGCTCCAGCCTGCACCTAACCGGCGACCTCAGTGCCCGCGCCCTGTATCCAGAATTACGCCTGGGCAAACAACTGGCCCGGGCCCGCACCGACTGGGACAGCGCACTGGAGCACGCCGCCAATCAATTTGCCGCCACCATCGCCGAACACGGCCCAGACAGCGTGGCCTTTTATGTCTCCGGCCAGCTGCTGACCGAGGACTACTACGCCTTCAACAAATTGGCGCGGGCCTTGGTCGGCACCAACAATATCGACAGCAACTCGCGGCTGTGCATGTCCTCCGCGGTTACCGGCTACACCCGCAGCCTCGGTGCCGACGCGCCACCGTGCAGCTACGAGGACATCGAGCAAAGCGACTGCGTGCTGATTGTCGGCAGCAACATGGCCTATGCCCACCCGGTACTGTTTCGCCGCCTGGAAGAAGCCAAGGCCAAGCGGCCTCAGATGCAAATCATTGTGGTCGACCCGCGGCGCACCGACACCTGCGAGCTGGCTGACCTGCACCTGGCGATTCAACCGGGCACCGATGTCGCGCTGTTTCACGGCATCTTGCACATCCTGATGTGGGAAGGCTGGCTCGATCGCAGCTTTATCGAGCAGCACACCGAAGGCTTCGATGCACTGAAAACCCTGGTGCGTGACTTCACCCCGCAGATGGTGGCCGAGCTGTGCGGCATCAACGTCGCGGACCTGCAAACCTGCGCTCATTGGATCGGCACCAGCCCAAGCTTTCTGTCGCTGTGGTGCATGGGTCTCAATCAGTCGAGTGCCGGCAGCGCCAAGAACAGCGCGCTGATCAACCTGCACCTGGCCACTGGGCAAATTGGTCGGGTCGGCGCCGGGCCGTTCTCCCTTACCGGCCAGCCCAACGCCATGGGTGGCCGCGAAACCGGCAGCATGGCCAACCTCTTGCCCGGTCATCGCGAAGTGACCAACGCCGCACACCGCGACGAAGTTGCCCGCTATTGGGGCGTCGAGCAATTACCCGAAAATACCGGCTTAACCGCAGTAGAGCTGTTCGATGCCGTTGGCGACGGGCGTATCAAGGCGCTGTGGATTGCCTGTACCAATCCGGCGCAATCGATGCCAGATCAAAGCAAGATCCATCAAGCCCTCGCACTCTGCCCCTTTGTGGTGGTGCAAGAAGCTTTTAACACCACCGAGACCTGTCACTACGCCGACCTGTTGCTGCCCGCCAGCAGCTGGGGCGAAAAAGAAGGAACGCTGACCAACTCAGAACGACGCATCAGTCACGTCCGCCCGGCCATCTCAGCGCCTGGCCAAGCACGCGCCGACTGGTCAATCACGCTCGACTTTGCTCGCCGTCTAGAACAACGGCTGCGCCCTGCTCTGCCCAGCCTGTTTGCCTTCGACAGCCCGCAAGCGCTGTTTGACGAATATAAAGGCCTGACGGCCCGGCGCGACCTGGACATAGCGGGCCTGAGCTACAGCATTCTGGATCAGCAAGGACCGCAACAGTGGCCGTTTCACGCCGACCTACAAAGTGGCAGCACCCGCTTGTATGCCGATGCGCAGTTTCCAACCGCCTCGGGGCGCGCCCAGTTTGTTGCCGACCCTTATCGGGCGCCAGCGGAAAAACGCGATGCGCGCTTTACCCTCAGCCTTAACACCGGGCGCTTGCGTGACCAATGGCATGGCATGAGCCGCACCGGCACTGCAGCACGCCTGTTTGGCCATGTGGAAGAGGCGCTGCTGAGCCTGCACCCCGACGAGATGCGCCGGCGACGCTTACTCGACGGCCAACTGGTCAGCCTTAAAAGCCGGCGTGGCAGCCTGGTCTTACCGGTGCAGAGCGATGATAGCGTGCGCTCCGGTCACGCCTATCTGCCGATGCATTGGGGTGATCGCTTCCTCAAAGGTTTGGGCACTAATGTTCTGACCTCGCCGGTGTTTGACCCACTGTCCAAGCAGCCCGAACTCAAGCACACCAGTGTCGAAGTCAGCAAAGTGGAGCTGCCTTGGCAGCTGTTTGCCCTTGTGGAAGGCGACGTACAAAACCGCCTCAGCGCCCTGCGCCCGCTGCTGGAGGGTTTCGCCTATGCCAGCCTGGGCTTGGCCGGACGCGAACGGCCGGCACTGCTGATTCGCGCCGCCGCAGCCAGCGCCCCGGACAGTCAGTTGCTGGCACAAATCGACCAGCTGCTGGGCCTGGATGAAGGTCCGATCATGGCCTACGACGACCCACGCAAAGCCGTCGGCAAGCGCGTGCGCATAGAAAGCGGGCGAATCACCGCTATCCGCCTGGCCGGTGAAACAGCCGCCCGCGACTGGCTCAAGAGCTTGTGGAGCGAAGGGCGCGCCGATGAAGAGCTGCGCCGCTGGCTGTTGGCCCCCTTGAGCACCCCGCCCGGTAACAGCAGCGCAGTGGCCGACGGAAAAACCCTGTGTAGCTGCATGAACGTCAGCAATGCGGCGGTTTGCGCTGGCATCCAGCGTGGCCTCGACCTTAACGGTCTCAAGCAAGAACTTGGCTGTGGCAGCCAATGCGGCTCCTGCGTGCCCGAAATTAAACGCCTGCTGGCGACCCCGGCCGCACAGCCGCCCGCACAACTGTGAGAATCTTAAAATGAACGGAAAAGTCTGGTTGGTAGGTGCAGGTCCCGGTGACCCAGAGTTATTAACGCTCAAAGCGGTGCGCGCACTGCAGCACGCACAGATAGTGATGATCGATGACCTGGTCAATCCCGCCGTGCTTGAGCACTGCCCCAACGCCCGGGTTATCTCGGTCGGCAAACGTGGCGGCTGTCGCTCAACGCCGCAAGCCTTTATCCATCGCCTGATGCTGCGCTATTCGCGCCAAGGCAAATGCGTGGTCCGCCTGAAAGGTGGCGACCCGTGCATTTTCGGTCGCGGCAGCGAAGAAGCCGACTGGCTGCAACAGTTCGGCATCGAAGTCGAAATGGTCAATGGCATTACCGCAGGTCTGGCCGGAGCGACCAACTGCGGTATTCCACTTACGTTGCGTGGCGTCAGCCGAGGCGTCACCCTGGTCACCGCCCACACTCAAGATGACAGCAGCCTGAACTGGGCCGCGCTGGCACAAGGCGGCACAACCCTGGTGGTTTACATGGGCGTGGCCAAACTCAGCGAAATCCAAGACAGTTTGCTGGCCGGCGGCATGCGCAACGACATGCCCGTGGCCATGATTGAAAATGCCTCACTGCCCACTCAGCGTGAATGCCGCAGCAGCCTTGCGCAGATGCAACTGGACGCCCACGATTTCCAGCTGAAAAGCCCAGCCATCCTGGTTATCGGTGAGGTTGCCGCCGGCAGCCAAGCCATCACTCTGGCCCAAACGGCCTAACCGCTTCGCTCCTGCGAAGATGTACTTTGCCCGGCTTTGGCCGGGCTTTTTTATGTGCAAAGTGAAGCCAGACCCAAGCAGACCACCCACTCGGTGCGACCGTTCTGACCAGTAATGACAAAAAACATCAAGGGTAAACCAAGCCCCTATAGCCGTTGCATATTCCCGTTTGCTGGGAGCGCACTGCCAACAGGCGATTTTTTTAGGCAAAGAAAAGCCCGGCCTAAGCCGGGCTTTTCTTTGCTGCGGGCTCAGATCACTGAGCCTGCATTGCTTACACAGTATTACTGTGCAGCTTCAACACCAGCTTCTACGCGGCGGTTAACGGCGCGGCCAGCTTCAGTTGCGTTATCAGCAACTGGCTTGGCTTCACCGTAACCAACAGCATTAACACGGTCGCCAGCTACACCGTACTGGTTAACCAGTACAGCGCGAACGGCGTCAGCACGACGAGTCGACAGACCTTGGTTGTAAGCGTCGGTGCCAACGGAGTCAGTGTGACCTTCAACGGTGGTGGTGGTTTTTGGATACTGTTGCATGAAGTCAGCCAGGCTCTTGATATCGCCATAGCTGTCTTGCTTAACAACGGCCTTGTCGAAATCGAACTTAACGTCCAGCTCAACACGCACAGCCTCAGCAACCACTACGCAACCGGTCGAATCAACAGTGGCGTTGGCTTCAGTGCCTGGGCACTTGTCGTCAGCATCACAAACGCCATCGCTGTCGCTGTCGGTGCAAACTTCAGCAACCGGGGCAACTGGAGCAGCAGGCTTGGTGCCGCCGCCGAAGTTAACACCCAGACCGAGGCCAGCCATGTATTCGCTGTTGCCAGCGTCGATGTTGTACATGCCATCCAAGCTAGCCTTGGCGAACACGTTTTCGGTGAAGTAGTACTTCACACCAGTACCGATGTTAGCGAAGGTGCTGCGATCGCGACCGCCGGTCGAATCTTGACCGATGCTCTGGTGAGCAAAGCCAGCAGAAACGTATGGACGCAGGCCAACACCAGGGGTGCCAAAGTTATAAACAGCGTCAAGGGAGCTCAGGCTGCCCTTAATGTTTTTGCCGCTGTCTTCGCCACGGATGTCGTGATACTCACCGTAGGACAGAGCCAACTCAACGTCGTCAGTCAGGTAGTAGCCCAGCGAACCACCAAGCAGATTACCGTGATTGCCAAGATCGCGGCTGCTATCTGGAGCGTAGTACTTTGCGAAAGCGTCAGCTTCAACAGCGCCTTGACCTTGGGCCATAGCGTTGATCGAAGTTGCAGCAACCAAACTGGCAATGACTACGCCTAGAGTATTTTTCAGCTTCATCCGTAAATTCCTATCGTGGTGAAATTGTTCAAAATTGCAGCTGTACGACAATCATGTACAACTTAGCGGCGGACTTTAACACAGCAAAGCCCTATATAAAGGAACTTTTTACCTAACTATTCGTCGATAGCATCAGCAAATTTCTCGCGCAAGCGATCCAGTGCTCTTTTGTAACGCATTTTCGTGGCACTCAGGCCCATGTGCATGATGTCCGCAATTTCTTGAAACTCCAGCTCTGCGACAAAACGTAGCACTAGAATCTCGCGATCAATCGGATTGACATGTACCAGCCAACGATCAAGCCCCGCACGGTCTTCAGCCTTAACCGGCTTCTCTTCTATGGCCTCTTCCAGCGGATCTAGGCTTAAGGCATCCAACAAGCGCCTTTTGCGTCGTTCTTTACGGTACTGGGTAATGCACTCGTTATAGGTGATGCTATACAGCCATGTTTTAAATTTAGACTTGCCTTCGAAATTCTTTAAGCCATACAAGACTTTAAGCATGACCTCTTGGCAAACATCATCGGCATCACGCTCGCTACCCAAGTAACGGGCACAGACATTGAATAAGGTGCGCTGGTAGCGACGCATCAATTCTTCATAGGCACGGGTGATGTGCAGTAACTCGACATTCGCCCGCGCCACCAACTCCTCATCAGAGAGTTCACGGGGATCGTAACGCGAGGATAGCGCTTGAGTTTTATTCAAAACGAAGTGGGCCGACAGTCAGGTCAAAACCGCCACAACCCATACCCTAAAGGACTGGATTAGCGACATACATTAGCAGGGTTTAGCGTATTAGCGACTGCTGACACGCTGCTCGAGCAGTACCCGATTGGCCAGAGAAACCAGCTCGCCAGTCTCGGTCAGCACTATGGTTTTCACCGTGCCGATCTCTTCAATCTGCCCTTCGACCTCACCCACCTGAATTTGTTGCCCTACTTCATACAGCTCACGAACATAAATGCCGGCCAAGATCTGCCCGGCAATCTGCCGACTGCCCAGGCCTAAAGCCAGCGCTACAGCCGACCCTACCGAAATCAGCACAATGGCAATGACGTTGTTGAGCAACTCGGTTTTCACCTCCAGCTGCCCAATCGCCACCGACAGACTGATGATAATGATCAGCCACTGAGCAATCCGCCCCAGGCCGTTGGCATACTCCAGCCCAACACCTTCGGCCGCGCCACGCACCAACCCGCTGAGCAACTGCGCCGCCAACACGCCGGCCAGCAGAATTAATGCAGCGCCAAACACCTTAGGCACATACAAGGCCAGCACATCGAGGGTTGCCGAGACCCGTTCAAGCCCCAACTGATCAACTGCCGAGACCAAAAACACCAGCAACACAAACCAGTAAATAATTTTGCCAATCAGGGTCGAAACCGGTACCTGAATGCCTACCCGCGCCAGCAACTTGGTGAGGCCGGTGCCCGCCATCAGGCGGTCAAGGCCAATCTTGGCCAGTACTTTGGACAACAGGGTATCGAGCAACTTAGCCAGCACAAAACCGAGTAAGACCAGAACCATTGCAACTATCAGGTTCGGGATGAAAACTGCAACCTTGGACCAAACCGCTGCCATAGCGCCGACTAAGCCTTGTGTTACCGGATCAAATTCCATGATTAATCAGCCTTATTAGCAGTGCTGGTGGAGGCTTTACGCCGTGAGACGGGGGCCAGATGAGGTGAGCCTTTGCTGACTGCCAACATAGTGGCGCCGAACCAATGGCCGACCAAGCTAAACATCTCGCCAGCGCCGATTTGCCGATTGGCGGTTTTCAATACCCGGCCCAGACACGCATCGTCATCATGAGTCGATGGCGCAGTATTGAGTAGTTCACGCAGGGACTGTTCAAAAGGATCGTGCATACGCACCTCTGAGGTCATGTCGGCTAGACGCATTGAGACGCAAGCAAGTCACGTCACAGCCAGCGCAAACGGCGAAACAACCACCACTGGCCAAAGCTCAAAGCGCCCATTAATACGCACACGAGGATAAAGGCATAGGGCAACTCTGCGCCTGGAATACCGCCGACGTTAATGCCCAGCAAGCCAGTTAAAAAGCTCAGCGGCAGGAAAAATCCGGTAATGATGCCGAAACGATACATGGTGCGGTTCATCTGCTCGGACATGCGCCGGTGTTCGGACTCCAGAATCAGCGCAACCCGCTCACGAATCAGCTCAAGCTCTTCCAGATAGCGGGTCAGGTGGTTATTTAACTCATTCCAGTAACCACAGGCATCAGGACTGAACCAGGCGCGCTTATTACTGGCCAGTTGCGCATAGATATCCCGTTGCGGCGCCAAAAAGCGCCGCAAACTGGCCGAACGACGGCGAATCTGCTGCAACTGCCCATGATCGGGAACATAACGCTCATCGTTGTCGATGTGTTCCTCTTCAACATCAACTGGCTCGGTCAGCCCAACTACCAAGGTTTCAATTTTGCTGGTGAGCTGAGTGGCCAAGCCCAGAATCAAGTCTGAGGTGTTCTTCGGCCCGCGCCCCTGAGTGAGTTGCTCAACCAAGTCGCTTACCGCCCGCAAGGGCCGCATGCGCATAGAGATAACCCGCTGGGCGTCAGCAAAAATGCGCACCGAGACCATATCCTCAGGCTCGGCACCGGGATTGAGATTGACTCCGCGTAAAAACAGCAGCATCTCATCGGCCGGCAAGCTCAATAAGCGTGGCCGGGTGTTTTCTTCGAGCAGCAAGTCGCAGCTGAATTCGCTAAGCCCGCTGTGCTGGCGCAACCACTCTTGCGCCAGCGGATGACTGCGATCCCAGTGCAGCCAAAGACTTTCGCTGGGCTGCAAACTCAGTCGATCCAAATCCTCACAGCCAAGCTCGCGAGCCCCGCCGGCGCCATCCAGCACAAACCCCTCTACCAGGCCGCACGCCTCATTTACATCTTCGTGCATTGCTATTTCCATGACGTGCTTAAGCGCAGCCGCAAGCCCAGCGCGTGAAATATTACGCTGACGAGCAATTAAGCCGGCACAGCCAGCGCTTGTGGCGACACAATCACGCCATTGTTGTCGGCATATACATATTCACCCGGACGGAAAGTCACACCGCCAAAAGTTACTGCTACGTTCAGATCACCAATGCCGCGCTTGTCGGTCTTCATCGGATGGCTGGCCAGCGCCTGTACACCCAAATGGGTTTGCGCAATCACATCGACGTCGCGCACGCAGCCGTACACTAGCAAGCCTTCCCAGCCATTTTTGGCGGCTTTTTCGGCCAGCATGTCGCCCAGCAAAGCGCGGCGCAGCGAACCGCCACCATCGACCACTAGGACTTTGCCTTTGCCGTTCAGCTCGACTTGATCCTTGACCAGGGAGTTATCTTCGAAGCATTTGATGGTGACTATCTCGCCACCAAAGGAGTCGCGGCCGCCGAAATTACTGAACATCGGCTCAACCACCTGTACCAGCTCTGGATAGGCATCGCACAAATCTGGGGTTATGTAGTGCATGGCAAAACTCCGCTAAAAATCAAAAATTAAACATCAATACCAATTCGATCGCCCTGATAGACCAGCGGCAAAGGCTGCAAATTACGGCTCGAACACCTATAGCATCAGCTGCCGAGATCGATCTGAAAACCCCGTCCCCGGCGCAGCGTTACAGCTTAGCCGTGTCTGGCAGCGCCGAAAATGCCTCAGGCAAACACTGCTGGCGCAACCAATGCTCAACCAGCGGCCAGACTTCACGTTGCGCCTGCTTGCTCACCAGCATTTCCACATGGCCAAAATCGTCAGTAAAACCACTCTTGCGCCCCAGACAGAGGTATTCGCGGGTAACCGAGCCAAACTGCTTGAGCAGTTTGCGGCACGCCCAAGGCGGATCCTGTCGATCACCCTCGGCACTCACCGCCAACACCGGCACCTTAACCTCGGCAAGCCCTGCCCACCAGTCGCGCTCGGTGTCGCCAAAGCGGCCAAACAAGCCGTGCCAGCGCAGGCTTTCCAGTGCCAGGCCGATAGGCTCATCTTCCGGCCCACGCTTGAGCCGAGAGCCGGAAATATGCACAAACCGCTTAAGCAACAAACGTCCACCCCACTCCACCGGCGGCATTTTCAGCGGCCAATAGACCCGGCTAATTTGGCTGCCAAACAGCGCCACAGAGGCCGCGTCTTGCTCGCTCAAATAGTGTCCACCCAGGGCAGCAGTCAGTGTCGTGCCACCGAGCGAATGTCCAATCCAGTGCGGCGCTTGCTGGGTTTTTTCACGGACAAAGGCGGCGATCGCCGGCAGGTCGTAACGGGCATAGTCGCTGACCCGATTAGCTTTGTAGTGCTGATTGCGTGGCGATAAGCCATGCCCGCGCATCTCGGCAATCCACACATCAAAACCACTGCGGGCCAAATGCGCGCCCAAGCCAATGGCCTTTGGGGAATACCAAAAGCGTCGGTTGGAAAAGCTGCCATGCAGCAAAATCACCGGCACCCCGCGAGCCTGCTCAAAACCGGGCAAGCCCAAGCGAGTCAGTGCCAACTCGACCGTCAAATCCGGGCTGTTACCAGGTTTTAGATGATAAACATCCTCGGTCAGGTCATTGCGAAACTCGGCGCTCATCAGCGCCACGGGAAATAGTTCACTGCTGCTGTGCATAGTGTTTCTGGCATAAAAAAGGACGGGAAGATCCCGTCCTTTTACTGAGTAGTACGGTTAAGCCTGGCTTTCAGCCAGGAACAACCAGGTATCGAGCACCGAATCGGGGTTCAGCGAAACGCTTTCAATCCCCTGCTCCATCAACCACTTGGCCAGATCTGGATGATCAGACGGGCCTTGGCCGCAGATACCAATGTATTTGTTGGCCTTGCGGCACGCCTGAATGGCATTCGACAGCAACTTCTTAACCGCCGGATTACGCTCATCAAACAGGTGCGCGATGATCCCGGAGTCTCGATCCAGGCCCAGGGTCAGCTGGGTCAGATCGTTGGAACCAATCGAGAAGCCATCGAAGAACTCGAGGAATTCGTCGGCCAGAATCGCGTTGGAAGGCAGCTCGCACATCATGATCACGCGCAGGCCATTCTCGCCACGGGACAAGCCGTTGCTGGCCAGCAGATCGACCACCTGACTGGCCTCACCCAAGGTGCGCACGAACGGCACCATGATCTCGACGTTGGTCAAGCCCATCTCATTGCGCACTTTCTTCAGTGCCCGGCATTCCAGCTCGAAGCAGTCACGGAAGGATTCACTGATGTAACGCGAGGCGCCACGGAAACCCAGCATCGGGTTTTCTTCTTCCGGCTCGTACAGTTTGCCGCCGATCAGGTTGGCGTATTCGTTGGACTTAAAGTCCGACAGCCGCACTATCACCTTCTTCGGCCAGAAAGCCGCCGCCAAGGTGCTAATGCCCTCGACCAGCTTCTCGACATAGAAGCCCACCGGATCGCTATACCCGGCGATGCGTTTCTCGACGCTGTCCTTGATCTCCGCCGGCAAGCTGGCGAAGTTCAGTAGCGCCTTAGGGTGCACGCCGATCATGCGGTTGATGATGAATTCCAGCCGCGCCAGGCCTACGCCTTCATTGGGCAGCTGGGCGAAATCGAAAGCACGGTCGGGGTTGCCGACGTTCATCATGATCTTGAACGGCAGATCCGGCATGGCATCGACGGAGTTCTTGCGAATATCAAAACCCAGCTCGCCTTCGAAGATAAAGCCGGTATCGCCCTCGGCGCAGGACACGGTAACGCCCTGACCGTCTTGCAATATGTGAGTCGCGTTGCCGCAGCCGACCACCGCCGGAATACCCAACTCACGGGCGATAATGGCCGCGTGGCAGGTACGCCCGCCGCGATTGGTGACGATGGCGCTGGCGCGTTTCATCACCGGTTCCCAATCCGGGTCGGTCATGTCGGAGACCAACACATCGCCCGGCTGGACCTTGTCCATCTCGGAAACGTCGTGAATCACCCGCACTTTGCCGGCGCCAATGCGCTGACCGATGGCGCGGCCCTCGACCAGGACTGTGCCTTTTTCTTTGAGCAGGTAGCGCTCCATGACATTGATATTGGTGCGGCTTTTGACGGTTTCCGGGCGAGCCTGAACGATATACAGCTTGCCGTCATCGCCATCTTTGGCCCACTCGATGTCCATCGGCCGGCCGTAGTGCTTCTCGATGATCAGCGCCTGCTTGGCCAACTCGGTGACCTCGGCATCGCTCAGGCAAAAGCGCGCACGATCGGCGTGCTCAACATCAACCACCTTGACCGACTTGCCGGCCTTGGCTTCGTCGCCATAAACCATCTTGATCGCTTTGCTACCCAGGTTGCGGCGCAGGATCGCCGGGCGACCGGCCTCCAGGGTTTGCTTGTGCACATAAAACTCGTCTGGGTTGACCGCGCCCTGCACCACGGTTTCGCCCAGGCCGTAGGCGCCGGTGATAAACACCACGTCACGAAAGCCCGACTCGGTATCCAGCGTGAACAACACCCCGGCGGTGCCGGTTTCGGAGCGCACCATGCGCTGCACACCGGCCGACAAGGCGACCAACTTATGGTCGAAGCCCTGGTGCACGCGATAAGCGATGGCGCGATCGTTGAACAACGAGGCGAATACTTCTTTGGCGGCGCGGATCACGTTGTCGACGCCACAGATATTCAAAAAAGTTTCTTGCTGGCCGGCAAAGGAGGCGTCAGGCAAGTCTTCGGCGGTTGCCGATGAGCGCACGGCCACGGCCATGTGTGGGTTGCCGGCGGACATTTCGGCAAATGCGGTGCGGATTTCGCTGTTTAAACGCTCGGGGAACTCGGCATCCATCACCCATTGGCGAATTTTTGCACCGGTTTTGGCTAAGGCGTTGACGTCATCGACATCCAGCGCGTCCAGCGCCGCATGAATTTGTTCATTTAGGCCGCTGAGCTCAAGAAAGTCACGATAAGCCTGAGCTGTAGTGGCAAAGCCACCGGGAACCGAAACACCGGCGCCAGCAAGATTGCTGATCATCTCGCCGAGGGATGCGTTCTTGCCCCCTACATGCTCAACATCAGCGATGCCGAGCTTATCGAGGGAAACTACGTAATCTACCAAGGTGATCTCTCCACTGATGTTTTGAAAAAGCGCCTGTCGGAAAACTCAGGATGCCGACAGGCGGCTAAACGAGACGCTCCGTGCTGCGGTGGTCGGCCCCTTAAAAATAAGTAACAATGCCGTCCGGTAAGGGCCGCTAAATGCGCGGCCCATGATAGCCAAGAATCGTCACAACCTTAAGGCCTTTGGCGCAAATGAAACGATCTGCTTTTTTCATCTCCGATGGTACCGGCATAACAGCCGAAGCACTCGGTCAGAGTCTACTGGCCCAATTTGAAAATATTACCTTCAGCAAGCTCACCCGCCCCTACATCGACAGTGTTGAAAAAGCCCGCGCCATGGTACAGCAAATCAACGCTGCCGCCGTCAACGACGGGGCTCGGCCGATTATTTTCGACACCGTGGTCAATCAAGACATTCGCGATATCCTGGCCGAATCCGACGGCTTTATGATCGATATCTTCTCCAGTTTTTTGGCCCCACTGGAGCAAGAGTTAATCTCGCACTCCTCCTACTCGGTCGGCAAATCCCACTCGATCAACTCCAATTCCAACTATATGGAGCGTATCGACGCGGTTAATTTTGCCCTGGATAACGACGACGGCGCCCGCACCCACTACTACAACAAAGCCGATTTGATTCTGGTGGGCGTCTCACGCTGCGGCAAAACCCCGACCTGTTTATACATGGCCTTGCAATATGGCATCCGCGCGGCGAACTACCCGCTGACCGAAGATGACATGGAGCACCTGCAACTGCCCGCAGCCCTTAAAGCCTTTAAACACAAGCTGTTCGGCCTGACCATCGACCCCGATCGCCTGACCGCGATTCGCAACGAGCGCAAACCCAACAGCCGCTACGCCAGCTTTGCCCAGTGCGAATTTGAAGTGCGCGAAGTGGAAAACCTGTTTCGCCGCGAAAACATCCCGCACATCAACTCCACGCATTTTTCGGTGGAAGAAATCTCCGCCAAAATCCTGGTGGAAAAAGGTGTTGAGCGACGTTTGAAATAACCCCACGCCGCTGCAAAAAACCGCTAAAAGCCCGCAACTCGCGGGCTTTTTCGTTTAGAACGCATCACCCGGCACGCGCACCCAGCCTTCCATCAGCACCCGGGCGCTGCGGCTCATGATGGCCTTGGTAACCGTCCACTCGCCGTTGACCTGAGTCGCTTCGGCGCCGACGCGCAAAGTGCCGGACGGATGACCGAAACGTACGGCGCTACGCGCCCCGCCACCCGCTGCAAGACTCACCAAAGTCCCCGGGATGGCCGCGGCAGTACCGATGGCCACGGCCGCCGTACCCATCATCGCGTGGTGCAGCTTGCCCATGGACAGCGCCCGCACCAGTAGATCGACCTCTGCAGCGGCGATCAGCTTGCCGCTGGAGGCGAGGTAATCCTTAGGTTTGGCGACAAAGGCAATCTTCGGTGTGTGCTGACGTTGGGCCGCCTCTTCCGGCGTTTTGATCAGCCCCATGCGCAAAGCCCCGGCGATACGGATCTGCTCGAACTTCTCCAACGCTTTGGCGTCACTGTTGATCGCCTCACGCAATTCGGTGCCGAGATAGCCAATGTCTTCGGCGTTGACGAACACGGTTGGGATGCCCGCCGTAATCATGGTGGCCTTGAGCGTACCGATACCAGGCACCTCAAGATCGTCAATCAGGTTGCCGGTGGGGAACATCGAACCGCCCTCGTCCGCGTCATCGGAAGGGGCGATAAACTCCAGCACGATCTCAGCCGCCGGAAAGGTCACGCCGTCCAGCTCGAAGTCGCCCGTTTCCTGTACTTGGCCGTTGGTGACGGGCACATGGGCGATGATGGTCTTGCCGATATTGGCCTGCCAGATACGCACCACACAGGTGCCGTTCGAAGGAATCCGTGCCGGATCGACCAAGCCTGCGTGGATCGCAAACGCCCCGGCGGCGGTCGACAGGTTGCCGCAATTGCCGGACCAGTCGACAAACGCTTTATCGATCGAGACCTGGCCGTAGAGGTAGTCCACGTCATGCCCAGGCACGTCGCTCTTGGACAGAATCACGCACTTGCTGGTGCTGGAGGTGGCGCCGCCCATGCCGTCGATATGCGCGCCATAGGCATCAGGGCTGCCGATTACCCGCATAAACAGTTTATCCCGCGCCGCCCCCGGCACCTGAGCGACCTCGGGCAAATCCTGCAGGCGGAAAAACACGCCTTTACTGGTGCCGCCACGCATATAGGTAGCGGCAATTTTGATCTGGGGAACCTGGCTCATAAACGTTTCTCTGGATAAAACTATCCTGAAGAGAGCAAGGCGTCAGGTTGCCCTAACACCTTGCTGCACTGCATCAGTGAGCCGCTACCGTCGCTTCAAGGAAGTCTTGAGCGAAGCGCTGCAATACACCACCGGCTTCGTAGATCAACACTTCTTCATCGCTGTCCAAACGGCAGATCATCGGCACTTCGACGCGCTCACCATTCTTGCGGGTGATGACCAGAGTCATGGTCGCGCGCGGAGTGCGCTCGCCAATCACGTCAAAGACCTCAGTGCCATCGATCCCCAGGGTTTTGCGATTCACACCCGGCTGAAACTCCAGCGGCAACACGCCCATACCCACCAGGTTGGTGCGGTGAATGCGCTCAAAACCCTCTGCGGCAATCACCTCGACACCGGCCAGACGCACGCCTTTGGCCGCCCAGTCGCGGGACGAACCCTGACCGTAATCGGCGCCGGCGATGATGATCAGCGGCTGCTTGCGCTCCATGTAGGTTTCAATGGCTTCCCACATGCGCGTTACTTTGCCTTCCGGCTCGATGCGGGTCAGCGATCCCTTCTGCACTTTGCCGTCAACCACCGCCATCTCGTTGACCAGTTGCGGGTTGGCGAAAGTGGCACGTTGCGCGGTCAGGTGATCACCTCGGTGGGTGGCGTAGGAGTTGAAGTCCTCTTCCGGCAGACCCATTTTGTGCAGGTACTCACCGGCGGCGCTGTCCAGCATGATGGCGTTGGACGGCGACAGGTGATCGGTGGTGATGTTGTCCGGCAGCACCGCCAGCGGACGCATGCCTTTCAACGTCCGCTCACCGGCCAGCGCGCCTTCCCAATACGGCGGACGGCGGATATAGGTGCTCATCTCACGCCAGTCATACAACGGGCTTTTGGACTCTTCAACGGTGCCCAGATCGAACATGGGAATGTAGATTTCGCGGAACTGCTCCGGCTTGACGCTTTCCTTGACGATGGCATCGATTTCTTCATCAGACGGCCAGATGTCCTTCAGGCGGATTTCGCGGCCATCGACCACGCCCAGCACGTCCTGTTCGATATCGAAGCGGATGGTGCCGGCAATCGCATAAGCCACCACCAGCGGCGGCGACGCGAGGAACGCCTGCTTGGCATACGGATGGATGCGTCCGTCGAAGTTGCGGTTGCCCGACAACACGGCAGTGGCGTACAGGTCACGAGCGATGATTTCTTGTTGGATGACTGGATCCAGCGCACCGCTCATGCCATTGCAGGTGGTGCAGGCAAAACCGACGATGCCGAAACCGAGCTGTTCCAGTTCCGTCAGTAGCCCGGCGTCTTTCAGGTACAGCTCGGCCACCTTTGAACCCGGCGCGAAGGACGTCTTGACCCAAGGTTTGCGCAGCAAGCCAAGTTTATTGGCGTTACGCGCGAGCAGCGCGGCAGCCACCACGTTGCGCGGGTTACTGGTATTGGTGCAGCTGGTGATGGCGGCAATGATGACCGCGCCATCCGGCATTTCGCCGGCGGTTTCTGTCCAGGCCCCGGAAACGCCTTTGGCAGCCAGATCACGGGTGGCCAACAGTGCATGGGGATTGGACGGGCCAGCCATGTTGCGGCCGACCGTGGACAGATCAAAACTCAGCACCCGCTCGTACTCGGCCTGCTTGAGCGTGTCGGCCCACAAACCGGCGGTCTTGGCGTAATTTTCTACCAGTGCCACCTGCTGTGCTTCACGGCCGGTGAGCTTGAGATAGTCGATCGTTTGTTCATCGATATAGAACAGGCCGGCAGTGGCGCCGTACTCTGGAGTCATGTTGGAGATGGTGGCACGGTCGCCAATGGTCAGACTGGCCGCACCCTCGCCGAAGAACTCCAGCCAAGCACCCACGACGCGCTGCTTGCGCAGAAATGCAGTCAGCTCCAAGACGATATCGGTGGCGGTAATGCCGGGCTGGCGCTTACCGGTCAGCTCGACACCGACGATATCCGGCAGACGCATCATCGAGGCGCGGCCGAGCATTACGGTTTCCGCTTCCAGACCGCCCACGCCCACGGCGATCACGCCCAGCGCATCCACATGCGGGGTGTGGCTGTCGGTACCCACACAGGTATCCGGAAAAGCCACGCCGTCACGGGCCTGAATGACCGGCGACATTTTCTCCAGATTGATCTGGTGCATGATGCCGTTACCGGCCGGAATCACGTCGACGTTCTTGAACGCGGTCTTGGTCCACTCGATAAAGTGGAAACGGTCTTCGTTACGACGGTCCTCGATGGCGCGGTTTTTGGTGAAGGCATCCGGGTCAAAACCACCGCACTCAACGGCCAGCGAGTGATCGACGATCAGCTGAGTAGGTACTACCGGGTTGACCTTGGACGGGTCGCCGCCCTGCTCGGCAATCGCATCACGCAGGCCGGCCAAGTCGACCAGTGCGGTCTGGCCGAGGATGTCGTG
>C687J26845_10000046_pt1 | contig 73276 bp, 70 predicted proteins | sample RifCSPlowO2_12_FD_26845 | JGI IMG/M metagenome (IMG submission 26845)
AGCTTCCATACCGTGGAGATCAGTTGATGATTTACGAAGGTAAAGCCATCACGGTTAAGGCTCTTGAGAGTGGCATCGTCGAATTGAATTTCGACCTCAAGGGTGAGTCCGTCAACAAGTTCAACCGTCTAACCCTGACCGATCTGCGTCAGGCNGTAGACGCCATCAAGGCCGATGGATCGATCAAAGGCGTAGTCGTTAGCAGTGGCAAAGACGTGTTTATCGTCGGTGCCGACATTGCTGAGTTCGTCGATACCTTTAAGCTTCCTGAGGAAGAACTGGTTGCCGGCAGCTTGGAAACCAACAAGATCTTCAGCGACTTTGAAGACTTGGGCGTTCCGACCGTTGTGGCCATCAATGGCATCGCACTCGGCGGTGGTTTTGAAATGTGCTTGGCGGCTGACTACCGTGTCATGTCCGAAAAGGCCGTGATAGGTCTGCCAGAAGTTAAACTGGGCATCTACCCAGGCTTTGGCGGCACTGTGCGTCTGCCACGGGTTATCGGTACCGATAACGCCATCGAGTGGATTGCCTCCGGTAAAGAAAACAAAGCTGATGCTGCCCTGAAAGTCGGCGCAGTGGATGCAGTTGTGGCGCCAGCCAAACTGCTGGAAGCCGCTTTGGACCTGGTTAAGCGCGCCATCAGTGGTGAGCTGGACTTTAAGGCCAAGCGTCAACCAAAGCTGGAAAAAATCAAGCTCAACGCTATTGAACAAATGATGGCGTTCGAAACCGCTAAAGGCTTCGTAGCCGGTCAAGCGGGGCCGAACTATCCGGCGCCGGTTGAAGCGATCAAAACCATTCAAAAAGCGGCCAACCTGGGCCGTGACAAAGCGCTGGAAGTGGAAGCTGCCGGCTTTGTTAAGCTGGCCAAGACTTCGGTTGCGGAGAGCTTGATTGGTCTGTTCCTGAATGATCAGGAATTGAAGAAGAAAGCCAAAGACTACGACGCTATCGCCAAAGAAGTGAAACTGGCCGCCGTGCTCGGCGCTGGCATCATGGGTGGTGGTATTGCCTATCAGTCGGCGTCTAAAGGCACGCCGATCATGATGAAGGATATCCGTGAAGAGGGTATCCAGCTGGGCTTGAACGAGGCGAGCAAGCTGCTCAGTGGTCGTGTTGCCAAGGGTCGTTTGACCGCTGACAAGATGGCTCAAGCGCTGAATGCAATTCGTCCAACCATGTCTTATGGTGACTTCGGTAACGTCGACATCGTGGTTGAAGCGGTTGTCGAAAACCCGAAAGTTAAGCAGATCGTGCTGGCTGAAGTGGAAGGTTTCGTTCGTGAAGACGCGATTCTGACCTCCAACACTTCGACCATTTCCATCAGCTTGTTGGCTCAGGCCCTCAAGCGTCCGGAAAACTTCTGCGGTATGCACTTCTTTAACCCGGTGCACATGATGCCGCTGGTTGAAGTTATTCGCGGTGAGAAGTCCAGCGAAGTGGCTGTTGCTACTACCGTTGCTTATGCCAAGAAAATGGGTAAGACCCCGGTAGTGGTTAACGATTGCCCAGGCTTCCTGGTTAACCGTGTACTGTTCCCGTATTTCGGTGGTTTTGCGCGTTTGGTCAGCGCCGGTGTGGACTTCGTCCGTATCGACAAAGTGATGGAGAAATTCGGCTGGCCTATGGGCCCGGCATACCTGATGGACGTGGTCGGCATCGACACCGGTCACCACGGTCGTGACGTAATGGCTGAAGGCTATCCTGATCGGATGAAAGACGATCGTCGTTCGGCAATTGATGCACTGTACGAAGCCGATCGCCTGGGTCAGAAGAACGGCAAAGGTTTCTACGCTTACGAGATGGACAAGCGCGGCAAGCAAGTCAAAGTTGCCGATCCGGTTGCTCTCGAAGTGCTCAAGCCAGTGATTTACGAGCAGCGTGAAGTCACCGATGAAGACATCATCAATTGGATGATGATTCCTCTCTGCCTGGAAACCATTCGTTGCTTGGAAGACGGCATCGTTGATACCGCAGCTGAGGCCGATATGGGCCTGATCTACGGCATTGGCTTCCCGCCGTTCCGTGGTGGTGCGTTGCGTTACGTCGATAGCATCGGTGTAGCCGAATTCGTAGCCCTGGCCGACAAATATGCCGACCTGGGTGCGTTGTACTTCCCGACTGAAAAACTGCGTGAAATGGCTAAAAACGGCCAGAAGTTTTTCGGTTAAGCAACGAGACGATTGAGAAGCGTCGCGAGCGAAGAGCAGGCAAGGCGAAAACAGGCGAGAAAGCGCAGTTTACGAGTTGTAAATGAGCATTTTGAGCCTGTTTTCAACACCGCATGGTCGAGCGCAGCAGCTTCACGATTGGCTCGGCAACGACTTAGAGCGAGAATAAATTTATGAGCCTTAATCCAAGAGACGCGGTCATTGTTGACTTTGGCCGTTCCCCAATGGGGCGTTCCAAGGGCGGCATGCACCGCAACACCCGCGCCGAAAACCTGTCAGCCAACCTGATTACCGGTGTACTGGCGCGTAACACCAAGCTCGACCCGGCTGAAGTAGAAGATGTGATCTGGGGCTGCGTAAACCAGACCCTGGAGCAGGGCTGGAACATCGCGCGGATGATTTCGCTGATGACCCCAATCCCGCACACCAGCGCTGCGCAAACCGTTAGCCGTCTGTGTGGTTCGTCCATGAGCGCGCTGCACACTGCTGTGCAAGCGATCCAGACCGGCAATGGTGACGTGTTCGTTATCGGCGGTGTGGAGCACATGGGCCACGTCAGCATGATGCACGGCGTTGATCCTAACCCGCATATGTCGCTGTACGCGGCTAAAGCCTCGGGCATGATGGGTTTGACCGCTGAGATGCTCGGCAAGATGCACGGCATCAGCCGTGAGCGCCAAGATGCATTCGGTGAGCGTTCGCATCGTCTGGCCCAGAAAGCCACCGTTGAAGGCAAGTTCAAGGATGAAATCATCCCGATGCAAGGCTACGACGAGAACGGCTTCCTGAAAGTTTTCGATTACGACGAAACCATTCGTCCGGAAACTACTCTGGCCAGCCTGGCTGCACTTAAGCCAGCGTTCAATCCAAAAGGCGGCACCGTGACTGCGGGTACTTCCTCGCAAATCACCGACGGCGCTTCTTGCATGATCGTGATGTCGGCTCAGCGCGCTAAGGATCTGGGCATTGAGCCTATGGCCGTGGTTCGTTCGATGGCGGTTGCCGGTGTTGATCCAGCAATCATGGGCTACGGTCCAGTGCCATCGACTCAGAAGGCGCTTAAACGTGCTGGCTTGAGCATCGATGACATCGATTTCGTCGAGTTGAACGAAGCCTTTGCTGCACAGGCTCTGCCAGTGCTGAAAGACCTGAAACTCATCGACAAGATGGAGCAAAAGGTTAACCTGCACGGCGGCGCTATCGCTCTCGGTCACCCATTCGGCTGTTCCGGTGCACGGATTTCCGGCACTCTGCTGAACGTGATGAAGCAAAATGGCGGCTCGCTCGGCGTAGCCACCATGTGCATTGGCCTTGGCCAGGGCATCAGCACCGTTTTCGAACGCCTGTAAGGGTTTGTTTGCGTAAAACCGGGGCCCTGCGCCCCGGTTTTTGTTTTTCTGGGTTAATAATTTTCAGGAGCGTGGCGATGTTTATTCAACCAGGCATTTATCGCCATTACAAAGGCCCGGAGTATCGGGTGTTTGGCTTGGCTCGGCACAGTGAAACGGAAGAGTGGATGGTGGTTTACCAGACCCTCTATGGCGATTACGGCCACTGGGTTAGGCCCTTGAGCATGTTCACCGAGGTGGTTGAGGTGGATGGCCAGGCGGTCCCACGTTTTGCTTTGATTACGGCTGAAGAGTCGACCTATTCCAGCCCTTAAGCTTGGCCTGCGCATTTACTGCGCTTGACCTGAGCTCTATGGCCACTATATATAGCGGTGCCGCATAAGCCGCCTCGTGCTTTTTCTTCTCTGAATTCAGGAACTTTCCGATCCATGGGCAAATCGCTGGTAATCGTGGAATCCCCGGCCAAGGCCAAGACCATCAACAAGTATTTGGGTAACCAGTACGTGGTGAAGTCGAGTATCGGCCACATCCGAGACCTGCCTACCAGCGGTTCGGCAAGTGCTGCCAAAGAGCCGGTCAAACGTGGCAAGGCCGCTGCTGACGCGCCGGTGCTGACAGCCAAGGAGAAATCCAAACGGCAGTTGGTCGCGCGCATGGGCGTCGATCCTGAGCATGGCTGGAAGGCTCATTACGAGATTCTGCCGGGCAAAGAGAAGGTCGTCGAAGAACTGCGGCGTTTAGCCAAAGATGCCGACACCATCTATCTCGCAACCGACTTGGACCGCGAGGGGGAGGCGATTGCCTGGCACCTGCGTGAAGCCATCGGCGGCGATGACAGCCGCTATAAGCGCGTGGTGTTTAACGAAATTACCGAAAAAGCCATCAAGGAAGCCTTTTCCAAGCCTGGCGAGCTCGATATCAATCGAGTCAATGCTCAGCAGGCGCGGCGTTTTCTCGATCGCGTAGTGGGTTACATGGTCTCGCCGCTGCTGTGGGCGAAGATCGCCCGCGGTCTTTCGGCCGGTCGGGTGCAGTCGGTGGCGGTTAAGTTGGTGGTTGAGCGTGAGCGCGAGATTCGAGCCTTCAACCCCGAAGAATACTGGGATATTCACGCCGATCTGGGCACCGTCAAAGGCGCCAATGTGCGCTTTGAAGTGGCCCGCGAAAACGGCGAAGCCTTCAAGCCGTTGAACGAAGCGCAGGCCATGGCGGCGCTGGAAAAGCTCAAAGCGTCCAGCTACAGCATCGCCAAGCGCGAAGACAAACCCACCAGCAGCAAGCCCAGCGCGCCTTTTATTACCTCCACGTTGCAACAGGCGGGCAGCACTCGTCTGGGCTTTGGCGTGAAGAAGACCATGATGATGGCGCAGCGCTTGTATGAGGCCGGCTACATCACCTATATGCGTACCGATTCGACCAATCTCTCGGCCGATGCCGTGGAGATGGTGCGTGGCTTTATCGAGAGTGAATACGGCAAGCAATATCTGCCGGCTGCACCGCTGGTGTACTCGAGCAAGGCCGGCGCTCAGGAAGCGCACGAAGCTATTCGTCCTTCCGATGTGAACCTCAAGCCGACGCAATTAACCGGCATGGAGCGCGATGCCGAGCGTCTGTATGAGCTGATCTGGCGCCAGTTCGTGGCCTGCCAGATGCCGCCCGCCGAATACCTGTCGACGACCGTCAGCGTTGCTGCCGGCACTTTCGAGTTACGTGCCAAGGGCCGCATTCTGAAGTTTGACGGCTATACCCGTGCCTTGCCGCAAGTCAGCAAGCCCGGCGATGACGACGTACTGCCCGACATGCTCAAGGGCGAAATCCTGAAGCTGATCAAGCTCGACCCTTGCCAGCACTTCACCAAGCCGCCGGCGCGCTTCTCTGAAGCCAGCCTGGTTAAAGAGATGGAGAAGCGTGGCATCGGTCGCCCCTCGACTTATGCGGCGATTATTTCGACCATTCAAGAGCGTGGTTACGTCGCGCTGCATAACCGGCGTTTCTACTCGGAGAAAATGGGCGACATAGTTACCGAGCGCCTCAGTGAAAGTTTCTCCAATTTGATGGACTACGGCTTTACCGCCGGCATGGAGGAGCATCTGGATGACGTCGCCCAGGGCGGACGTGACTGGAAAAACGTGCTGGATGAGTTCTACGGCGACTTTAAGAACAAGCTCGAAGTGGCCGCTGAAGGCGACACCGGCATGCGCGCCAACTTGCCGACCCCAACCGATATCGCCTGTCGAGCCTGCGGCCGGCCGATGATGATCCGTACTGCCTCCACCGGTGTATTCCTCGGTTGCTCCGGTTACAGCTTGCCGCCCAAGGAACGCTGCAAGGAAACCTTGAATCTGGTGGCCGGCGATGAGATTGCCGCCGACGACGAGGGCGAGTCGGAATCCTTGGTGTTGCTCGGCAAGCATCGCTGCCCTAAGTGCAGCACCGCGATGGATGCCTACCTGCTGGATGAGACGCGCAAACTGCACATCTGTGGCAATAACCCAGATTGCACCGGCTATGAGATCGAGCACGGTCAGTACCGGATCAAAGGTTATGAAGGCCCGAGCCTGGATTGCGACAAATGTGGCAGCCAGATGCAGCTGAAAACCGGCCGTTTTGGCAAGTTCTTCGGTTGCACCAATAGCGAGTGCAAGAACACCCGTAAATTGATGAAAAGTGGTGAGGCCGCGCCGCCGAAGATGGATCCGGTGAAAATGCCGGAACTCAAATGCGAGAAGGTCAACGACACCTACGTGTTGCGCGATGGCGCGGCGGGGATGTTCTTGGCGGCTAGCCAGTTCCCGAAAAACCGGGAAACCCGTGCGCCGCTGGTTATCGAGATCATTCCGCATAAGTCTGAAATCGACGCTAAGCATCACTACCTGTGTGATGCGCCGAAAAAAGACCCGGATGGTAATCCGGCGATTATTCGCTTTAGCCGTAAAACCCGTGAGCAATACGTGCAGACCGAAGTTGAAGGCAAGCCAACGGGCTGGCGCGCTTTTTTCAGCAACGGTGCTTGGAAGGTCGAAGACAAGCGTTGATGGCGTTGCCGGTGTCTATTCTTAGTAGATGCCGGCTAAACGCTGGTTACTGACATTGAGGCTGCTGTTATGGCTTACGAACTCTATACCCGCACCAATCAAAAAATTTACTACGCAGGCCTCGCCCTTACCGCATGGCAGAAGGCTATCGATGGGCGGGCGCTGAATGCCCAGGCCTTGATTCAGGCCGAGCGCGAAAGCAGTTTGTTTCACCTGTATGGCGCGTTGCTCGGGCTCTGTCATGAGATCGCCGGTTTCTACCATATCGCCGGGGCCAGTGCGCCGCGGGTGGAGCTGCTGCTCAATAAAGACGTGCTAGCGGCGGCGCCCAGCCCGGAAATGGCCGAGTTGGTTGAGTTGGCGGTAAACCCACAGACTTGGCTGGCGCAATTGCTGACGGCTTATGCGGGCTTATTTACGCCGCCCCAGGCACCGAAAAAAGCCAAGCTTGATCCAACCTTGCCGCTGATTACCGCGGTGAGCCTGGATGAGGAAGTGCCTGAGCTGTCGCGTGAGCAACTTGAAGCCTGGCGCCGGCAGCTAAAAGAGTTGGCACTGCGCTTTCGTGAGTCACTGAGTGAGTGCTGAGTGGCGCTGATCCAGCAGGCCGTTGAAAAACTACTGCGCTCGGCTATGCGGTGTTGAAATTAGCCTCAAAATGCTCATGTACAGCTCGTACACTGCGCTTTTTCGGCTGTTTTCGCCTTGCCTAGCCATCGCTCGCTACATTTTTCAACGGCCTGCTAAGCCCGGTCGACTGTTACAATGGCCGGCTTACGTGGAGATCAGAGTTTATGCCTACATCATTTCTGGAAATCGTCGAGCTGCCGGATGGGCGTATTGCGCTACGTCGCGCCGATGACGAGCAGGCGTTAGTCACTCTGGAGTTTTCCGGCGATGCCAAAGCTTTCTTGCATGGCCAACATATTGAAGTGGCCAAAGCCATGTTGAGTGTGGGTGTGCAAATGGCCGGGCGCTTGGCTGAGGGTGAGTTGCCGCGCGATGCTGCGCCGCAGGTGTTGCACTGAGGTTGGCGTTTGTCGGACGTGGCTTTTAATCGGTCACGACTGAGCATCTAATGCTGCGCTACAGCGCTTATCTAGGCACCTTCGGGTGCCTTTTTTGTTTTGGCTGGTGACCAGCGCTGCTTAGCGTTGGTTGATGTTCAGGCTTTGGCTGCCACCCGCCTGGGCGGCACTGGCGAGTAGTTGTTGGGTCAGGCGATCCAGCGGTTGTAGCCAGCTGACCACGGTATGGCTGCGGCCCAGGCGCAAGGCCGAGCAGGCCAGCTCCCGTGCGCTTTGCTGGCCGTGCGGATGCAGCAACAAGATGCGTTCGCGATTGAGTCCGGCGTCACGCAGCCAGATGCGGGTAAGGCTGCTGGGCGGCGCGATAAGGGTCAGCCAGCGGGCATCTTGATTTTGGCTCAGGTCGCGCAAAACTGGTGCGAGCAAATTCAAGCAGTGGCCAGAGGCGCCGCGCAGCGAGAGCTCGCTGACTAGGTGCGTCTCTTCAGTCCAGTTCAGTTCAGTGTTATCGGTGAAAATTGGTGCGAGTGATTGCGCCAAAAAAGCTTCAAATAACGGTAATTGCGCCTGATCAAACGACTGTGGCAACTGCATAAAGCCTCCTCTAGCGGCGGATTACGCCGACGCTTAAACCTTCAATCACCAGGTCTTGATGTTCAAGATCGATTTCAATCGGTGCGAAATCTGGGTTTTCGGCAATTAAACGCACTTTCGAGCCTATGCGTTCAAAGCGTTTGACCGTGACCTCATCATCAATGCGGGCCACCACAATCTGGCCGTTGCGCGCCTCGCGGGTGGTGTGTACCGCCAGCAAGTCGCCATCGAAAATTCCGACATCCTTCATGCTCATGCCGCGTACGCGTAACAGATAATCGGCGCGCGGATGAAAGAAGCCCGGGTTGATCTGGCAGGACTCTTCGACATGCTGCTGGGCCAATATTGGCGCACCGGCGGCCACCCGGCCGATGATGGGTAGGCCATCTTCTTCGCTGCGCGGCTCAAAACCCGGAATGCGAATGCCCCGTGAGGCGCCGGGGGTCATTTCAATCGCGCCTTTGCGGGCCAGCGCTTTGAGGTGCTCTTCGGCCGCATTGGGTGATTTGAACCCGAGTTCTTGGGCGATTTCCGCGCGGGTCGGCGGAAAACCGTGGTCTTCCAGGCAGCGCTTAATGAAGGCGAGAATTTCTGTTTGGCGTGGCGTTAGCTTGATCATGGCGATGGTCTGTCTGTTTATACAGGTGCTGTAATTATATACAGTGAAATGCGCTTGGCAATCTTTGTCTGCTTAATCAAGTTGCAAAGTCTTCTGCGGTCCTATGTAACCTGCCCGCGTTACCCGGCGTCTGGCTTTAGAAGCCCAGCGGCTGGGGTTTGCGCGGGAGATGTTGCGCGATGTTTGCGGCTATTCGGTTAGCATGCTAAAACATACGTTTTAAACAAGTGTGCGTTAGGCGGAGCAAGCATGGCCCAGTCGGAAACTGTCGAACGAATTCTCGATGCGGCAGAGCAATTATTTGCTGAGAAGGGTTTCTCTGAGACCTCACTGCGGCTGATTACCAGTAAAGCTGGGGTCAATCTTGCTGCGGTCAATTACCACTTCGGCTCGAAGAAAGCGCTGATTCAGGCGGTGTTCTCGCGGTTTTTGGGGCCGTTTTGCTTGAGTCTTGAGCGCGATCTCGATCGCCGTCAGGCCAAGCCTGAGTGCAAGCTGACCCTTGAGCAGCTGCTGGAAATTCTGGTTGAGCAGTCGCTGGCGGTTAACCCGCGCAGCGGCAATGATCTGTCGATTTTTATGCGCTTGTTGGGCTTGGCGTTCAGCCAGAGCCAGGGCCACTTGCGTCGCTATCTGGAAGATATGTACGGCAAGGTGTTTCGCCGATACATGTTGCTGGTGAATGACGCAGCGCCACGAATTCCGCCGATTGAGCTGTTTTGGCGAGTGCACTTTATGCTCGGCGCCGCAGCGTTCAGCATGTCGGGGATTAAAGCCTTGCGGGCCATTGCCGAGAACGACTTTGGGGTGAATACCTCCATAGAACAGGTGATGCGCCTGATGGTGCCGTTCTTGGCCGCCGGCATGCGCGCCGACACTGGGGTTACCGATGAAGCGCTGGCCAGTGCGCAGCTTAAACCGCGCAGCAAAGCCAGTCCGCAGCCTGTCAAATAACCCGTGCGGGTGGGCTTGGCGAGGCCGATCGGCTAAGCTAGCCGCCCATGCGCACCCTCGACTTTCTGCATCTCTCCCTCGCCGATCAGCAGCTGTATGGCTTTGCCAGCGGTCAACTGCTGCTGCGTCTGCCCGTCTCCACGGCCTTAAAGGGTGCCGGTGAATTAAACGGCTCCGGCTGCACGCCGCGTGGCTTGCATCAAGTGCGGGCGAAGATTGGCGCGGGGCTGCCTTGTGGCGCGGTGTTGCGTGGCCGGCGCTGGACCGGCGAGCTGTATTCGCCCGAGTTGCAGGCCGAGTTTCCTGCCCGTGACTGGATTCTGACCCGGATTTTCTGGCTCAGCGGCTGCGAGCCTGGGCGTAATCGCCTGGGCGCCGTCGACACCTTTCGCCGTTACATCTATCTGCACGGCACCCCCGATAGCGAACCCATGGGCGTGCCGCTTTCCCATGGCTGCGTGCGCCTGCGCAATGCCGATTTAATTGAATTGTTTGCGCGCGTGCCGCTGCATTGCCCGCTGATGATTGATCCAGCCGCCTGTCCTCAATGGGCGACGGCGGACTGCACTGACCAGGTTATTTAAAGTGACGACAGCTGTTATGCAAGGCTCATTGATGCTCGATATTGCCGGCACTTGGCTCACCGCCGAGGACCGTCAACTGCTGCGCCAGCCAGAGGTTGGTGGCTTGATTCTGTTTGCCCGCAACATCGAATCGCCCCGCCAAGTTCGCGAGCTGAGCATGGCGGTGCGCGCCGTGCGGCCGGACTTGTTGTTGGCGGTCGATCAAGAGGGCGGTCGGGTGCAGCGTTTGCGCCAGGGCTTTGTCCGCTTGCCGGCGATGGCTGCAATCGCCGGCAAGCCTAATGCCGAACTGCTGGCCGAACACTGCGGTTGGCTGATGGCCACTGAAGTGCTGGCGGTGGGCCTGGACCTGAGTTTCGCCCCGGTGTTGGATCTGGATTTTCAGCGCAGCAAGGTGGTGGGCAGCCGCTCCTTCAATGGCGATCCGCAACGCGCGGCAGTGCTGGCCGGCGCTTTTATTCGCGGCATGCAGACCGCCGGCATGGCGGCAACCGGCAAGCATTTCCCCGGCCATGGCTGGGCCGAGGCCGATTCTCATGTGGCCATCCCGGTGGATGAGCGCAGCCTCGACGAGATTCGTGCGGCCGACTTGCTGCCCTTCAAACTGCTCAGCAAGCAACTGGCCGCAGTGATGCCTGCCCATGTGATTTATCCGCAGGTCGATGCCTTGCCGGCGGGGTTCTCGCGCCGTTGGTTGCAGGATATTTTGCGCGGCGAGTTGCAGTTTGACGGGGTGATCTTCAGCGACGACCTGTCGATGGCTGGCGCCCATGTGGTGGGCGATGCCGCCAGCCGGATTGCGGCGGCCTTGTCGGCCGGCTGCGACATGGGCCTGGTTTGCAACGATCGCGGCGCCGCCGAATTGGCCTTGAGCGCCTTGCAGCGGCTGAGGGTAACAGCGCCTGAGGGCTTGCAGCGGATGCGCGGGCAGGCGGTGGCCAGTACCGATTATCGCCAGCAGCCGCGTTGGCTGACGGCCGTGGGGGCCTTGCGGGCCGCCCAACTGATTGACTAGAAGTTAAGGATTAAGCATGACTGTTTACGCAATTATTGGCGGCACCGGCCTGACCCAGTTGGAAGGCTTGCACATTGAGGCCGAACTGCAGATCGACACACCCTACGGCGCCCCGTCGGCGCCGGTGTTGCGCGGCAGCTATGCCGGGCGTGAGGTGCTGTTTCTCGCCCGTCACGGTCACCCGCACCGCATTCCGCCCCATCAGGTCAACTATCGCGCCAACCTCTGGGCGCTCAAGCAGGCTGGCGCCGAGGCGATCATTGCGGTGAATGCGGTTGGCGGTATCCATGCCCAGATGCCGGCCGGACATTTTTGCGTGCCAGATCAAATCATCGATTACAGCTACGGCCGTGAGCACACCTATTTCGCGGGTGAGCTTGAGCACGTCACCCATGTGGACTTCAGCTATCCCTACGACGAACCGCTGCGGGCCAAGCTGCTGGCTGCCTTGCAGGCCCAAGGCTGTTCGTTCAGCGACTTTGGCGTGTATGGCTGCACTCAGGGCCCGCGTCTGGAAACCGCGGCGGAAATCGTGCGCATGCAACGTGACGGCTGCGACATAGTCGGCATGACCGGGATGCCGGAAGCGCTACTGGCCCGTGAGCTGGAGCTGCCTTACGGCTGCCTGGCGCTGGTGGTTAATCCGGCCGCCGGCAAATCGGACGAGCTGATCACCATGACCGAGATTGAGCGGGTGCTGGCTCAGGGTATGGATAAGGTCAAGGCGACCCTGGCGCAGGTATTAGCTGGCTAAGCACTGCGGCCGCATAAAAAAACCGCCGTGTTTCGGCGGTTTTTTTATGGCTGGGATTTAACTGGCAAGCTCAACACTTAGAGCGGCGTTACCTTGATCAGTATGCCCAGGCTGCCGTGGTCGAGGTAGGTCGGCTGACCATTTTTAAGCCGGCTGCTTTGTTTGAGATGTTCGCTAGCGGTGACTATTCCGTCGGCATCGAATTGGTTGACCCAAAAATCGGCGCTGATATCGACAAAGCTCTCGCGCTTGATACTCAGGGTGCCTTCGGCCGGGTACTGGCCGAATTGCTCCTGGCCGTTGCTCAGGGCGATTTTCACCGGGTTCGGGCCGACGCTTTGCTGCCAGGCCTGGTGCAGCAACACCTCATAACCATTGGCGGGGCTCAGTTTGGCCGCTTCGGCGTTCAGCGCAGTGCTGCGCTCGCTACCGCTGGCCGGCAGTTGCGCGTCACCGGCCCAGTCATCCGGTGCCGGTTGGCTGGCGAGCAGCGGGGTGCTGGCTTGGCGAAACAGGATCAACTCGACCTGATAATTGCTGTCGGCAAAGGCCAGCGGGCTGAACAGGGTGAGTAGCAGGGGCAGGAGGCGGAACAAACGCATGGATCAGTCCTTTTAAAAATATGTCAATTCGCTTTGACGCGTTGTGAGCGAAGATCAGGCAAGGCGAAAACTGGCGAGGAAGCGGAGTCTACAGGTTGTAAATAAGCATTCCGAGCCAGTTTTTAACGCAGCATCACCGAGCGCAACAGCGTCTAAGTGGATTGTGGTGCGAGGCGTTCAAGCAGTGCCTCCACAACGTTAAAGCGCTCTTCCGGGCGCTCCATGGGGATTTGAAATTTGAACTGGGTGGCGCCTTCGAACTTGTAACGATTCGGTTGGCCCTGGATCAGTTTGATCAGGGTCAGCGGCTCGACGCAGGTGTCTTGGGAGAACTCCAGGCGACCGCCTTGGGGGCCGGCGTCGATCTTCTTGATCCCGAGTTTTTCCGCCTGCAACTTCAGCAGAGTCAGGCGCACCAGGTTCTTCGCAGGCTCCGGCAGCAGGCCGAAGCGGTCGATCATCTCCACTTGCAGCTCCTTCAAACCGTCTTCGTCGGCGGCCGAGGCGATGCGTTTGTACAGAATCAGGCGGGTGTGCACGTCCGGTAGATAGGCGTCGGGGATCAGCGCCGGGACCCGTAAGTTGATCTCCGGGCCGCCGCCCAGTGGCTGGTCGAGATTGGGTTGTTCGCCTTTGCGGATCGATTTGACCGCGCGTTCGAGCATCTCCATATACAGGGTGAAGCCGACTGCCTGAATCTGGCCACTCTGGCCGTCGCCGAGCAGTTCGCCGGCGCCACGGATTTCCAGGTCGTTGGTGGCCAGCAAGAAGCCGGCCCCGAGATCCTGGGTGTTGGCGATGGCCTCCAGGCGCTTCTCGGCGTCCGGGGTCATCTGTTTGCGCGGCGGGGTGAGCAGGTAAGCATAGGCCTGGTGGTGACTGCGCCCGACCCGGCCACGCAACTGGTGCAGCTGGGCCAGACCGAACTTGTCGGCGCGCTCGATGATGATGGTGTTGGCGCTCGGCACGTCGATGCCGGTCTCGATGATGGTCGAGGCGATCAGCACGTTGAAACGCTTGTGATAGAAGTCGCTCATCACCTGCTCGAGATCGCGCTCGCCCATCTGACCGTGGCCGATACCGATGCGTGCCTCGGGCACCAGTTCGGCCAAGTCCGCGGCGCATTTCTCGATGGTTTTCACATCGTTGTGCAGGTAGTACACCTGGCCACCGCGCAGCAATTCGCGCAGCAGTGCCTCCTTAATGACCGGTTTTTGCTCCTCCATCACAAAGGTGCGCACCGACAGTCGTCGCGCCGGCGGAGTGGCGATGATCGACAGGTCGCGCATGCCGGAGACGGCCATGTTCAGGGTGCGTGGAATCGGCGTGGCGGTCAGGGTGAGGATATCCACCTCGCTGCGCAGGGCTTTCATCTGCTCTTTCTGCCGTACGCCGAAGCGGTGCTCTTCGTCGATGATCACCAGGCCGAGGTTTTTGATCTTCACGTCGTCTTGCAGCAGCTTGTGGGTGCCGATGACGATGTCGATCTTGCCCTCGGCCAGTTGCGCCACTGCGGCATTTACTTCTTTGGCCGACTTGAAGCGGCTCATCACCTCGACTGTTACCGGCCAGTCGGCGAAGCGGTCGCGAAAGCTGTTGTAGTGCTGTTGGGCGAGCAGGGTGGTGGGCACCAGAATAGCCACCTGCTTGCCGCTGTGTACCGCAATAAAAGCAGCGCGCATGGCCACTTCTGTCTTGCCAAAACCCACGTCACCACAGACCAGGCGATCCATCGGCTTGCCGGACAACATGTCGGCTTTGACCGCATCGATGGTGGTCTGCTGGTCCGGGGTTTCCTCAAAGGGGAAGCCGGCGCTGAAAGTCGCGTAATCGGCCATTGGGTCGCTGAAGGCATAGCCTTCGCGGGCGGCGCGGCGGGCATAGATGTCGAGCAATTCGGCGGCCACATCGCGCACCTGTTCGGCGGCTTTGCGCTTGGCTTTCTGCCAGATTTCCGAGCCCAACCGGTGCAGGGGCGCCAGGGCGTCGTCGCTGCCGGTGTAGCGGGCAATCAGGTGCAGGCTGGCGACCGGCACGTAGAGTTTGGCTTCCTCGGCGTACATCATGGTCAGGAATTCGGCGGCCTGGCCGTCGATTTCCAGGGTTACCAGGCCCAGATAACGGCCGACGCCGTGGTCGATATGCACCACGGGTGCGCCTTCGCGCAGTTCGGTGAGGTTCTTGATCACCGCATCGTTACTGTCGGCGCGCTTCTCGCGGCGCCGGCGTTGCATCACCCGCTGGCCAAACAGCGGGCTCTCGGCGATCAGCGCCAGTGCCGGTTGCTCCAGCAGCAGGCCGTCGTCCAGCGGCGCAATGCAGATGGCTAGGCGTGCGTCACTGGTGACGAAATCTTCCCAGCTGTCCACCGCTTGCGGGCGCAGTTGCAGGCGGGCCAGCAGCTCCAGCAGCACCTCGCGGCGGCCGGCGGATTCGGCGGTAAACAGCACACGGCCGGCAAACTCGTTGAGAAAACGCTCCAAGTGGCCCAGCGGCTGATTGGCCTTGGATTCGATTGCCAGCTCCGGCAGTGCGCGGGCGGGCAAGCGGTGCCGACCGACGCCCGGGTCTATGTCTTGCTGGCTGACCACCACCCGTGGCCATTGTTTCAGCCGGGCGAAGCAGTCTTCCACCGGCAGGAACAGCTCGGCCGGCGGCAGCAGTGGCCGCTCGGGATCGACGCGGCGCTCCTCGTAACGGTTGCGCACATCGGTCCAGAACTGTTCGGCGGCTTTTTCCACCCCCGGCAGCGAGAACACCTGGGTGTCGCTGGGCAGGTAGTCAAACAGGGTGGCGCTTTCTTCGAAAAACAGCGGCAGGTAGTACTCGATACCGGCCGGGGTGATGCCGCTGTTGAGGTCTTGATAGATGGTGCAGCGGCGGAAATCCACATCGAAACGATCGCGAAAGCGCGCCCGAAAGCCGGTGATCGCCTCTTTGGTCAGTGGAAACTCACGGGCCGGCAGCAGGCGGATCGACTCGACCTTGGCGATGGAGCGCTGGGTCTCGGGGTCGAAGGTGCGCAGGGTTTCGATCTCGTCATCGAACAGGTCGATGCGATAGGGCAGCGGATTGCCCATCGGGAAAAGATCAATAATGGCGCCGCGCACGGCAAATTCGCCGTGCTCATAAACAGTGTCGACGCAGCGGTAGCCGCTGGCCTGCAACCGGGTGCGCATCTGCTCCACATCGAGCTTCTGGCCGACATCCAATACCAGGCTGGAACCGAGCAGAAATTGGGTGGGCGCCAGGCGGTGCAGGGCGGTGGTGATGGGTACCACCAGGATGCCGTGGGCCAGTTCGGGCAGCCGATAAAGCGCGGCGATGCGCTGGGAAAGGATGTCTTGGTGCGGCGAGAACAGGTCGTAGGGCAGGGTTTCCCAGTCGGGAAAGTGCAGTACCGGCAACTCTGGGGCGAAAAAAACCAGCTCCTGCTCCAGGCGTTCGGCGCTCTGGCTGTCGGCGGTCAGCAGTAGGGTGAAGCGTTTGGCGGCGCTGGCGGCCTCGGCAATCGCCAGGCTTAGCGCGGCGCCGGGCAGGTTGCCCCAGGCCTGCTTGGCATTGGTCAGATTGCCGCTGGCGGCGGGCAGAGTCGGTAAGCTCAGTACTGGCACGGTCGGCTCGCGGGCGTGACGAGAAAGGCTGCGATTGTAGCGGCCAGCACTGCCGAATGTCAGTCATGGTCATGCATGTCAGCCGCGCATGTCAGTTACGCATATCCGTCATGACCGGCGCGCATTGCTCCGATCGGCTTGCGCCGTCATAATGTAGTCCCTTTTTTTAGCCCCTACATATCGTGGAAGGTACTGCCTGTGACTCAGAAGTCTGACCAGTGTCTCAGTGAGTGGATTGACCGTGAGGCCCTCGCCGAGGCGATGATTCCGTTGATTGGCCAGCTTTACCGCAATAACAATGTGGTGAGCTCGATCTTCGGCCGCAGCCTGATCAACCGCTCGGTTATCTCCATTCTCAAAGCCCACCGCTTTGCTCGCCACCGTTTGGCCAATGATGTCGAACTGGCGGTGCAGGACACTTTCCCGCTGCTCAAAGTCATGAGCGAGCTGAAACTCGGCGCCGCCTCGGTTGACCTCGGGCGGATGGCCAGCAAGTTCAAAGCCGAAGGCAATGGTCGCAGCGTCGAGCAGTTCGTGCGCGAAGAAATGTCCGCGGTGGTAGGCCAGCAAGGCGTTAAAGCCAGTAAAGGCACCGATGTAGTGCTGTACGGTTTTGGCCGCATCGGCCGTCTGTTGGCGCGCATCCTGATTGAGAAAACCGGTGGTGGCGACGGCTTGCGTCTGCGCGCCATAGTGGTGCGCAAAGGCGCGACCAATGACCTGGTCAAACGTGCCAGCCTGCTGCGCCGCGACTCGGTACATGGCCCGTTCGATGGCACCATCACCATCGATGAAGCCAACAACACCATCACCGCCAACGGCAACCTGATCCAGGTTATCTACGCCAAAGACCCGAAAGAAGTCGACTACACCCAGTACGGGATTAAAGATGCCTTGCTGGTCGACAACACCGGTGTATGGCGCGATGCCGAAGGCCTGGGCCAGCATTTGGCCTGCCCAGGTATCGACCGCGTGGTGCTCACCGCACCGGGCAAGGGCGAGCTGAAGAACATCGTACATGGCATCAACCATGGCGAAATCACCGCCGATGACAAAATCATCTCGGCCGCCTCCTGCACCACCAACGCCATCGTGCCGGTGCTCAAAGCGGTGAATGACAAGTTCGGCATCCTCAACGGTCACGTTGAAACCGTGCACTCGTACACCAACGATCAGAACCTGATCGACAACTTCCACAAAGGCGATCGCCGTGGTCGTTCGGCGCCGCTGAACATGGTGATCACCGAAACCGGTGCCGCCACCGCTGCCGCCAAGGCGCTGCCAGTCTTGAAAGGCAAGCTGACCGGCAACGCCATTCGCGTACCGACGCCGAACGTGTCGATGGCGATTCTCAACCTCAACCTTGAGAAAGCCAGCACCCGCGAAGAGATGAACGAGTACCTGCGCCAGATGGCCCTGCATTCTGATCTGCACAAGCAGATCGATTTCGTCCAGTCGCTGGAAGTGGTTTCGACCGACTTCGTCGGCTCGCGTCACGCCGGTGTGGTCGATGCCGAAGCCACCATCTGCAACGACAACCGCGTCGTGCTCTACGTCTGGTACGACAACGAGTTCGGCTACAGCTGCCAGGTAGTGCGGGTGATGGAAGACATGGCCGGGGTTAACCCGCCAGCCTTCCCGCGCTAATACAGGCGCCGGGTAACAACAAAACGGGAGCTTCGGCTCCCGTTTTGCATTTCAGGTTTCCCCGGTGCCTGGATTGTTGTCTTCGTGCGCGGTTTCCCGCAGCCTGTTTGGCGGCTTTCTGCCGTCAACGGTCACCCGGAGTTCAGCCCCATGGATGCGCACGCCAACCCCTCCCGTAAAGGTCTCGGCCTGATCGCTTGTACTGCTTTGGTGGTGGGCAATATGGTCGGCTCGGGGATCTTTCTGTTACCGGCCTCGCTGGCGTCTTTTGGACCGATTGCCCTGGGTGGCTGGCTGCTGACCTCGCTGGGCGCCTTGGTGCTGGCGATCATCTTTGGCCGGCTGGCGCAGTTGGTGCGTAAAACTGGTGGGCCCTATGCCTACACCGAGGCCGGTTATGGCGAGTTCGCCGGCTTTCTGATCGCCTGGGGCTACTGGATTACCCTGTGGACAGGCAACGCGGCGGTGGCGGTGGCGTTGGCCGGTTATGTGGGCTTTCTGTTCCCGGTAATTGGCGCGTCCTCCAGTTACAGTCTGCTGGTGGCGCTGGTGGCGATCTGGCTGCTGACCCTGGTCAATGTGCGCGGCGTCAAGGAGGCCGGTGTGGTGCAGGTGTTGACCACGGTGCTGAAGCTGGTGCCCTTGCTGTTGATTGGGGTGTGCGGCTGGTGGTGGGTGGAGGGTGCGAACTACGCGACGATCAACCGTAGCGGCCAGTCGGATTTGGCGGCCATTTCGGCGGCGGCGGCGGTGACCCTGTGGGCCTATCTTGGGCTGGAGTCGGCCACGGTGCCGGCGGGTGAGGTGATCGAGCCGGAGAAGACCATTCCCCGCGCCACTATCTTTGGCGTGCTGCTGGCCGCGCTGGTGTACATGGCCGTGTCGGCGGTGGCCATTGGCGTGTTGCCGGCCGAGCAATTGGCGGCTTCCTCGGCACCGCTGGCCGATGTGGCGCGGCATATGTGGGGCGATCTGGGGGGCATGCTAGTGGCGGTCGGAGCGGTGATTGCCACCTTCGGCACGCTTAACGGTTTTACCCTGCTGACTGGTCAGGTGCCCTATGGCGCGGCGCAGGATCGGGTGTTTCCGCCGAGCATGGGGCGCTTGTCGCGTTTCGGTACGCCGGCCAACGCCCTGGTGTTCTCCAACCTGCTGGCGACCATCCTGGTGCTGATGAACTTCTCCCATGGCCTGGTCGGCGCGTTCAATACCATAGTCCTGCTGGCGGTGATGGCCAGCCTAGTGCCCTATGCCTTCTGCGCCCTGGCCGAGCTGATGATCCGCCTCAAGGGCGATACCCAGTTGCGCGGTGCGGAGCTGTTCAAGGTCAGCCTGCTCGGTGGTCTGGGCTTTATTTACAGCGTCTGGGCCATTTACGGCGCCGGGGCCGAGACGGTGTATCTGGGCATGTTGCTGCTGCTGGCTGGCATTCCGGTACATGTGTGGATCAAGTGGCGCAACGTCTGCGCCGACCGGGCCCAGCAGCAGGGCTGAGCTGGGCGCCGTTGCCGGCGCGCGTTAAACTGCGCAACCAGTCAAACAAACGGCAGCCGTTCAGGCGGTGTTGCTGTCGTTTTGCATTTATACGCGCTCAAGGCGGCGATCCCGCGTTGAGTTAGACCACGACCAGGCGGACAGCGCCGCAGTGATGAGGCAGTGAGAATGGATCAGCCGCAAGCAACCGGTGAGCTCAAGCGTGGCCTGTTAAATCGGCATATTCAGTTGATCGCCTTGGGTGGCGCCATCGGCACCGGGTTGTTTCTCGGCTCGGCCGGGGTGCTCAAATCTGCCGGACCGTCGATGATTCTGGGTTATGCGATAGCTGGATTCATCGCCTTTTTGATCATGCGCCAGCTCGGCGAGATGATAGTCGAGGAGCCGGTGGCCGGCTCTTTCAGCCATTTCGCCCACAAATACTTCGGTGGCTATGCGGGTTTCTTGTCCGGCTGGAACTACTGGGTGTTGTACGTGCTGGTGGGCATGGCCGAGCTGACGGCGGTGGGCAAGTACGTGCAGTTTTGGTGGCCGGAGATCCCCAGCTGGGTTTCCGCTGCGGTGTTTTTTGTCGTGATCAATGCCCTCAACCTGAGCAGCGTCAAGGTCTTCGGTGAGACCGAGTTCTGGTTTGCGCTGATCAAGGTGGTGGCGATCATCGGCATGATAGTGCTCGGTCTGTACCTGTTGATTAGCGGCCAAGGCGGCGAGCAGGCGGCGGTGAGCAACCTGTGGAGTCGTGGCGGCTTCTTCCCCAATGGCATCGAGGGCTTGGTGATGGTGTTGGCCATCATCATGTTTTCCTTCGGTGGCCTGGAGCTGGTGGGCATTACCGCTGCCGAGGCCGCCGAGCCGAAGAAGGTGATTCCCAAGGCGATTAATCAGGTGGTCTGGCGGATTCTGATTTTCTACATCGGCGCCTTGAGCGTGCTGCTGATGCTCTATCCCTGGGACAGGCTGCTGGAAACCCTGAATGCCGCCGGCGACCCTTACAGCAGCAGTCCCTTCGTGCAGATTTTCTCGCTGATCGGCAGCGACACGGCGGCGCACCTGCTCAACTTTGTGGTGCTGACGGCGGCGCTGTCGGTCTACAACAGCGGCGTCTACTGCAACAGCCGCATGCTGTTCGGCCTGGCCGAGCAGGGCGATGCGCCCAAGGCGTTTCTTCGGGTGAATAAGCGCGGGGTGCCGGTGTTGGCGATTGGCGTGTCGGCGCTGATTACCCTGCTGTGTGTGGTGGTGAACTACCTGGCGCCGCAAAAAGCCCTGGAAATGCTGATGGCCTTGGTGGTCTCGGCCTTGGTGATCAACTGGGCGATGATCAGCCTGTCGCACCTGAAATTTCGCCAGAGCCTGAACCTGCGCGGTATTGAACCGGGCTTCAAGTCGCTCTGGTACCCGTTCAGCAATTACCTGTGTCTGGCCTTCGTGGCTTTGATTCTCGGGGTCATGCTGCTGATTCCGGGGATCAATCTGTCGGTCTACGCCATCCCCTTCTGGCTGGCCTTTATTGCCGGTTGTTACTGGCTCAAGTTGCGCGCCCAGCGGGTGGGTTTGCTGGATGATCTTGCTTAGGCGCGGCTGTGGCGCCGGCGCAGTGGTGCTGCTGTGCCTGGGGTTGCTCGGTTGTGACGAGCCGCCGCTGGAGTTCGGCGGCCCGACCATGGGCAGCAGCTATTCGGTCAAATACCTGCCCGGCGCCCGCGGGCCGACCGTTGTGCAGGCCCAGGCGGCCACCGAGGCGATTCTGGCCGAGGTTGATCAGCAGCTCTCGACCTACCGTGATGACTCGCTGATCGCCCGCTTCAATGCCTTGCCGGCGCACAGTTGCCAGCCGCTGCCGGCCGAGGTGTTGGCGTTGGTGGCTTTCGGTGAGCAGTTGTCGCAGCAGAGTGGGGGCGCCTTCGACATGACCCTGGAGCCGCTGCTGAACCTCTGGGGCTTTGGTCCGCAGGCGCGGGGCGAACGGGTGCCGACGGCCAGCGAAATTGCCGCTGCGCGGCTGCAGGTGGGGCACCAGCATGTGCATATCGACGGTCGGCAGCTGTGCAAGGACGCGGCGGTTGCCCTCGACTTCAATAGCATCGCCGCCGGCTATGCGGTGGATCGCATCGCCACCAAACTGGGCGAGTTGGGCGTGGGCAGCTACCTGGTGGAGGTCACTGGCGAGGTCAAGGCCATGGGCCAGAAAGCCGACGGCAGCCCCTGGCGTATCGCCATCGAAGCGCCGCTGGATAACCAGCAAGTGGCGCAGCGGATTCTGCCCTTGGACGGTTACGGGATTTCCACCTCCGGCGATTATCACAATTATTTTGAGCAAGACGGCCAGCGCTATTCCCATACCCTCGACCCACTCACGGGCGCGCCGATCAGCCATGGGCTGGCCCAGGTCAGCGTGGTCGACCGCTCGGTGCAGCGCGCCGATGGCTTGTCGACCTTGCTGATGGTGCTGGGCCCCGAGCGGGGTCTGGCCTTTGCCGAGCGCGAGGGAATTGCCGCGCTGTTTGTCAGCCGCGTCGGGCAAGGCTTTGTCAGCCACAGCAGCAGCGCTTTTACTCAGTTGTTTGGCCTGGCAGAACAACCCTGAGCGGTGCGACAAATTGCAGCAGGGCAGCATGTAGTGCAGGCAACACTCGCCTACCGCGCGACCAAGGGCTAATGTGCAGCCCCATAAACGGCAGCTAAGCTGCTGTAACTATTGAATACTTCGGCAGCACTTGCCGCAGTCTTGCCGAGTTTGCCAGCGCGGCGGCCCGGCCAGTTACCTAGGAGTAAGCATGGCGGTCTATAACTACGACGTGGTGGTGCTGGGCTCAGGGCCCGCCGGTGAAGGCGCGGCCATGAATGCGGCCAAGGCCGGACGCAAGGTGGCGGTGATCGATGATCGCCGGCTGGTCGGCGGCAACTGTACCCATCTTGGCACCATCCCCTCCAAAGCCCTGCGCCACTCGGTGCGGCAGATCATGCAGTACAACACCAACCCGCTGTTCCGGCAGATTGGCGAGCCGCGCTGGTTCTCTTTCCCTGATGTGTTGCAGAGCGCCGAACGGGTGATCTCCAAGCAGGTCACTTCGCGCACCGGCTATTACGCGCGCAACCGCATCGATGTGTTCTTCGGCTCGGCCAGCTTTGCCGATGAACAGACCATTCAGGTGGTCTGCCCGAATGGCGTGGTGGAAACCATAGTGACCAAGCAAGTGGTGATTGCCACCGGCTCGCGGCCTTACCGCCCGCTGGATGTCGACTTCAACCATCCGCGGGTGTATGACAGCGACACCATTCTCGGGCTCAGCCACACGCCGCGGCGCCTGATCATCTACGGCGCCGGGGTGATCGGCTGCGAGTACGCCTCGATTTTCAGCGGGCTGGGCGTGCTGGTCGACCTGATCGACAACCGTGATCAGTTGCTCAGCTTTCTGGACGATGAAATTTCCCAGGCTCTGAGTTATCACCTGAGCAACAACAACGTGATGATCCGGCATAACGAAGAGTACGAGCGCATCGAAGGGCAGGAACACGGCGTCATCCTGCACCTCAAATCCGGCAAGAAGATCAAGGCCGACGCCTTGCTCTGGTGTAACGGCCGTACCGGCAATACCGACAAGCTGGGCCTGGAGAATATCGGCCTGAAGGCCAATGGCCGTGGCCAGATCGAAGTCGATCATCAGTACCGCACCTCGGTGCAGAACGTGTATGCCGCCGGCGATGTGATTGGCTGGCCAAGTCTGGCCAGTGCCGCCTATGACCAGGGCCGTTCGGCCGCGGGCAATGCGGTGGGTAACGACAGCTGCCGGTTCGTCAACGATGTGCCGACCGGTATCTACACCATTCCGGAGATCAGTTCGATCGGCAAGAACGAGCAGGAACTGACGGCCGAGAAGATCCCTTACGAAGTCGGCAAGGCGTTCTTCAAGGGCATGGCCCGGGCGCAGATTTCTGCCGAGCCGGTGGGCATGCTGAAAATCCTGTTCCACCGTGAAACCCTGGAAATCCTCGGGGTGCACTGCTTCGGCTACCAGGCTTCGGAGATTGTGCACATCGGCCAGGCCATCATGAATCAGCAGGGCGAGGGCAATACCCTCAAGTACTTCGTCAACACCACCTTCAATTACCCGACCATGGCCGAGGCTTATAGGGTGGCGGCGTTCGACGGCCTTAACCGGCTTTTTTGAGCGGCTCCGGCCGGCGGCTTGAGCCGGGCGGGGTAGATCCGTTCAGGGATTCTCATCTGTGGCGCTGGCCCAACCGTGAGAGTTTTTGAGTCAGGCAATAAAAAACCGACCCTGGGGTCGGTTTTTTATTGCGCGAAGAACGCCGCTTAGGGCTGCAGGGTCGCTACGGCCAAACCGGGAAAATCGGTGATCAGGCTGTCGACGCCAAAGTCGGCAAGCCTGCGCATCAAGGCCGGCTCGTTGACCGTCCAGACCGACACATGCAGCCCTTGCTTCTGGGCTTTTTGCAGGCGCTCGGGGGTGCACAGCGTCCAGTTCAGGGCCAACAGATTACAGCCGTAATGCTTGGCGACCTTTAGCGGGTCGAGCCAGTCGTATTCGGCCACAAAACCGCGGGCAAGGTCCGGGGTCAGGCGCTGTACGGCGCGCAGCACTTCGCGTGAGCTGGAGGTAATGGTGATTTTGTCCAGCAAGCCGTAGCGCTCGGCCAGCTCGCGGATGGCCAGTACGGTGCTGGCGGCTTTGACTCGGGAGGCGCTTTTAACTTCCAGCTGCCAGTGCTCGAAGGCGCAGTGTTGAAACAACTCCTCCAGCCGGGGGATCGGGCAGGGCTGCAGCCAGCCTGGGCCGCCAAGGCGCGCGTCATAGTGGATCAGGTCGGCGGCCAGGTGCTGGCTGACCTTGCCGCGCCGGCCGGTGGTGCGCTTGAGCGTTGGGTCGTGAATCACCATCAACTCGCCATCGTGGGACAGGTACAGATCCAGTTCGCAGCGTTTGACGCCGTGGGCCAGGCACTGCTGAAAGCTGGCCAGGGTGTTTTCCGGTGCTTCGCCTTTGGCGCCGCGGTGGCCATAGATAAGTGTCACGTTTACTCCTTGAAAGTGGCTGGTGCAGATCGTGTGAAAACTACTGCACTTGGTTATGCGGCGTTAAAAACAGGCTCAAAATGCTCATTTACAGCTGTAAACTCCGCTTTTTCGCCTGTTTTTGCCTTGCCTAACCTTCGCTCGCTACGTTTTCACACGGTCTGCGTGGCGGCTTAGAGTTGTTCGCGCGATTGCCGGCGCTCCAGCGCCTGGCGCTGCAGAATATGCCGGGCCATCAGTTGGCGCTGGGCATCGGTAAGGGCTTCAAACTCGATACCGACTTCATATTGGCCATCGTCGCGCAGCCGGCAATTGACCACCTGACCGCGCAGTAACAGGCCCAAGGCTTGCGGCATTAGCACCATTTTGATCGCCAGATGGCTGCCGATGGCAAGCTCTTGCAAGTTGTTAAAGCTGATGCCGCTTTCGGACATGGTCACCTGGCGCGGTGCGCCGACATCGCGCAAGAGGTTTTGCGCCAGCGCCTGGCCGAGCAGGTCGATGCGCTTGTTCATCACCTTGAGGTAGTTGGCCAGGGTCCGATCGCGTTCGCTGATTTGCCGCAGCAAGTGCTGGGCTTCGAAGTCTAATAGGTGCAAATCACTGAGCAAATTGAACAGCGGCGAGGCGTCATGCAGAACCTCGCTGGCCGGCGCATTGGCGCCAGACAAGAGGGTGAAATCCAGTGCGATAGTGTCGCCTATACGGTAATATTCGCGGCGATCGTCTACGTCTTGAGTCGACATGCTGAACCCATGGCCTGAGTGATTGTCTGAGTGTAAAGCTGCCAGCCTAGGCCTGCCAGCAAGATGGCGGTGAAAACCACGCGAGAGCGGTTTCAACGCAATTTAAAGCGGCAAAGCGTCAGTGTGACGTGGCTCGGCAGCAGTTGATTCGCTGGCAATTCAGTAGTAACGCGGCGCAGTGGTAAATCGCGCCTGACCCGGATGTCTCCTCTTTCGCCTGCGAATATTTTTATGTCCATGTTTAGACCGCTGTCTATCTATATCGGTGCGCGTTACACGCGGGCCAAACGCCGTAATCACTTCGTTTCCTTTATCTCCCTGACCTCCATGATCGGCCTGGCACTCGGCGTGCTGGTGATGATTGTGGTGCTGTCGGTGATGAATGGCTTTGACCATGAGATGCGCACCAAGGTGCTCGGCATGGTGCCGCATGCCACGGTCGAAAGTGCGCAGCCGATTGATGACTGGCGCAGCATCGCCGCCCCGATGCAAAAACATCCGCAAGTGTTGGCCGTCGCGCCCTTTGTGCAGATGCAGGGGCTGCTGACCTATGGGGATCAGGTGCAGAAGGTGTTGATTAACGGCATTGATCCGGCCGAGGAGAGCAAGGTCTCGATCATCGGCGACTACTTTGTCGATGGTCAAGGCAGCCTCGATGAGCTGAAAGTCGGCGAATTCGGCATCGTCATCGGCAATATTGCGGCGCAGAAACTCGGGGTCAGCGTCGGCGACAAAGTCACCTTCGTCGCACCGGAAGTCACGGTGACGCCGGCGGGAATGTTCCCGCGCCTCAAGCGTTTTACCGTGAAGGGCATCTTCCATGTCGGCGCTGGCGAACTGGATGGCTTTGTGGCCATGGCCAATCTGCAGGACCTGGCCCGTTTGCACCGCTGGAAACCCACCCAGGTGCAAGGTCTGCGCTTGAAATTTGCCGACTTGTTCCAGGCCCCACGGGTGTCTTGGCAGCTGGCGGCGCGCCTAAGCGATGATTTCTATGCCCGTGACTGGACCCGCACCCAGGGCAACCTGTATCAGGCGATCCAGATGGAAAAGGCCATGATCGGTCTGCTGTTGCTGCTGATCGTGGCGGTGGCGGCCTTCAATATTATTTCCACCCTGGTGATGGTGGTCACCGACAAGAAATCCGATATCGCCATCTTGCGCACCCTGGGCGCCACGCCCGGACAAATCATGGCGATCTTTATGGTCCAGGGCACCGTGATTGGCGTAGTCGGCACCCTCCTCGGGGCGCTCTTGGGCTGCCTGGTCGCACTCAATATCAGCAGTTGGATCGCCGGGCTGGAGCGTTTGCTGGGGCATAAGATTCTCGACGCGACCGTGTACTTTATCGATTACATCCCCTCGCAATTGCAGCTCAATGATGTGCTGTTGGTTTGCTCGGCGGCCTTGCTGCTGAGCTTTCTCGCTACCTTGTATCCGGCGTGGCGTGCGGCGCGCACCCAGCCTGCGGAGGCCTTGCGCTATGAATGATTCAACGCTGAATGCTCAACCCCAGGCTGTCTCACTCAAGCAGCCAGCGGTGCTCAGTTGCCGCAACCTGGGCAAGTGCTACGACGAAGGTCCGCAGGCGGTGGTGGTGCTGGCCGAGCTTGAGCTGGAGTTGTTTCCCGGTGAGCGGGTGGCGATTGTCGGCAGCTCGGGCTCGGGCAAAAGCACCTTGCTGAACATGCTCGGTGGACTGGATACGCCGAGCAGCGGCAGCGTCTGGTTGGCCGGTGAAGAGCTGTCAGCCCTCAACGAGAAGCAGCGCGGTTTGCTGCGTAACCGCGCCCTGGGTTTCGTCTATCAGTTTCACCATTTGCTGGCCGAATTTACCGCGCTGGAAAACGTCTGCATGCCGCTGTTGATCGGCAAACTACCGATCCCCGAGGCGCGCAAACGTGCCACCGCCTTGCTCGAACGGGTCGGTCTGGGCCATCGGCTCGAGCACAAACCGGCCGAACTGTCCGGCGGCGAGCGTCAGCGGGTGGCGATTGCCCGGGCCTTGGTCAATCAACCGGGGCTGGTGATGCTTGATGAGCCCACCGGCAACCTCGATCACCACACCGCTCAAGGCATTCAGGACCTGATGCTGGAGCTCAGCACCTCGTCGCACACGGCGTTTTTGGTGGTGACCCACGACATGCAACTGGCGCGGCAAATGGACCGCGTGCTGCGCCTGGAAGACGGCCGGTTGGTGGCTGCCTAATATGTTCCGGCCCCTAAGTATTTTTATCGGCCTGCGCTATACCCGCGCCAAACGCCGTAATCACTTTATTTCCTTTATCTCGATGACCTCGATGATCGGCCTGGCGCTCGGCGTGCTGGCGATGATTGTGGTGCTGTCGGTGATGAACGGTTTTCAAAAGGAAATGAGCTCGCGGATTCTTGGCATGGTGCCCCATGCGGCCATCCATGCCAGCGCCCCGCTGGACGACTGGCGGCCACTGGCGGCCGCGGCCCTGCAGAACCCGCAGGTGCGGGCAGTCGCGCCCTTCAGTGAGTTGGAGGGCATGCTGTCTTACAAGGGCAGCATGCAGCCGATTCAGATCAGTGGGATTGAGCCTGCCGAGGAGTCCAAGGTTTCGATCATCGGCGAGCACCTGCTGAAAGGCCGGCTGAGCGACCTCAAGCCCGGTGAGTTTGGGGTGATTGTCGGCGACATCACCGCCAGGCGTTTTCGCTTGAATCTCGGCGACAGCCTGACCCTGATCATTCCCGAGCGCAGCAGTAACGCCGGCGGCATTACCCCGCGTTTGCAGCGCTTGAATGTGGTCGGGGTGTTCAAGGTCGGTGCCGAACTGGATGGTACCCAGGCCTTGATTAACCTGGCCGATGCCGCGCAGATGCAGCATTGGCAACCCAACCAGGTACAGAGCCTGCGCTTGGCGCTGAAAGACCTGTACCAGGCGCCGCAAGTCTCAGCGTCGATTGTGGCGCAGCTGGGCGCCGGTTATCAGGCGGCAGACTGGACCCTGACCCAGGGCGGGCTGTTCGCCGCCATGAAGATGGAAAAAACCATGATCGGCCTGCTGTTGCTGCTGATAGTGGCGGTGGCGGCGTTCAATATCATCGCCACCCTGATCATGGTGGTAGCCGACAAGGGCGCGGATATCGCCATCCTGCGCACCCTGGGCGCCACGCCCGGGCAGATCATGCAAGTGTTCATGGTGCAGGGCACTTTGATCGGCTTGGTCGGCACCAGTATTGGTGCGGTGTTGGGCGTGCTGGCGGCGCTGAATGTCAGCGAGCTGGTGGGCTGGCTCGAGCGTCTCAGCGGCCAACATGTGTTCAGCTCAGATGTGTACTTCATCAATAATCTGCCCTCCGACTTGCAGGCTATCGATGTGTTACTGGTCTGTGCGGCAGGTTTTGGCCTGAGCTTCTTGGCGACCCTTTACCCGTCCTGGCGGGCCGCGCAGATTCAGCCGGCCGAAGCGTTGCGCTACGAGTAACAGCGCTGCCACAAAAAACGCCGCGGTTCAGCTTGCCTGAATCGCGGCGTTTTCGATTCGGGTGGCTTATGGCTTGCTTTGGCGGCGCGCTTGTTGGCGTTTGTGCCAGCTATGCCGAACCTTCCAGCGCCAGAAGAGCATGGTCAGGCCGTAGCCCAGGGCGCCGGCCAGCACGCCGGTGACTACCGAACCGAGTAAGAAGGGCTGCCAGAGGGCGTTGAGTTCGGCGCTGATCCAGTTCCAGGTGAGGCTGTCTGGCAGCGTGATGGCCGGGGTCTGCAGCAGCCAGCTGCCCAGTTGATAGGTGCAATAAAACACCGGCGGCATGGTGATCGGGTTGGTCAGCCATACCAGGCCAACGGCAATCGGTAGATTGGCCCGACAGGCCACGGCCAGGCTGGCGGCCAACAGCATCTGCATTGGCAGCGGAATAAAGGCCGCAAACAACCCCAGCGCCATGGCGCGGGCGACTGAGTGGCGGTTGAGGTGCCAGAGGTTTGGCTCATGCAGCAATTTGCCGAGAAACCGCAGCGAGCGGTGCTCCTTGAGGTATTCAGGGTCGGGCATGTAGCGCTTGAACAGTCGACGCGGCATCTGGACTCTCTAAGTTTTTTGCGGTCAGCGCGCAGGCCGCGACGCAGGCGCCAACAGCGGCGGTGGGGCTTTATCGGCAATATTATGCACAGCTTTACGCGGCTCACCCTCGAGCACTTTGTGACAAGTCTTGAACAGGCTGGGTAAGGGCGCTGAGCCGCTATGCTCAGCGCTGTGAATCTGTTTCTCGGGAGTGGTTGGCTATGCGCGCAGGGATGCTGGCGCTTGCTCTGGGGCTATTGGCCTTGCGTTGTTTGCCGGCCTTGCCGCCGCTATGGGTGTTGCTGGTATTGCCGCCGCTCGGTTTATTACTGTTGCCGACCCGCGGTTATCCGCTGGCATTTTTCCTAGTTGGTTTTAGCTGGGCCTGTGTCTCGGCGCAGCTGGCCTTGGATGATCGTTTAGCCCCCGAGTTGGATGACCGAATCCTGTGGCTGGAAGGCGTGGTGGTGGGCTTGCCTGAGCTACGCGAGGGTGTGGTGCGCTTTCAGTTGGCGCACCCGCAGGCGCGGCGGGCCAAGTTGCCGTCACTCATACGAGTGTCGTGGGTGGCCGGGCCGCCGGTGCTGGCGGGCGAGCGCTGGCGGTTGGCAGTGCAGTTGCGCAGCCCTTATGGCTCGGTTAATCCACAGGTGTTTGATTACCAGGCGTGGCTGCTGGCGCAACGGATCGGCGCACTGGGCACGGTTAAGGCCGGCGAGCGTGTGCAGGCGGCGACGGGGATTGCCGATTGGCGCGATCAGTTGCGCAGGCGTCTGCTGGCTGTCGATGCCTTTGGTCGGCAGGGCGCGCTCGCCGCCTTGGTGCTGGGCGATGGTTCGGGGTTGTCGCGACAGGATTGGCAGTTGCTGCAGGCCACCGGCACCGTGCATTTGCTGGTGATCTCCGGTCAGCAAATCGCCCTGCTGGCCGGTTTGGTCTATGCGCTGGTGGTGGGGTTGGCGCGGCTCGGCTTCTGGCCCAGACGGTTGCCCTGGTTGCCTTGGGCCTGTGGGCTGGGTTTTGCCGCCGCCCTGGCTTATGGATTGCTGGCCGGTTTTGAGGTGCCGGTGCAACGGGCCTGCGTGATGGTCGCCTTGGTGCTGTTGTGGCGTTTGCGTTTTCGTCATCTGGGCGTCTGGTGGCCGTTATTGCTGGCGTTCGATGGCTTGTTGTTGGTCGAGCCGCTGGCCAGTTTGCAGGCTGGATTCTGGTTGTCGTTTGCGGCGGTGGCGTTGCTCGCCTGGGTGTTTGCCGGGCGTCTCGGGGCCTGGCCCTGGTGGCATGCGTGGTGGCGGGCGCAGTGGAGCCTGGCGCTGGGCTTGTTGCCGCTGCTGCTGGCCTTGGGTTTACCGATCAGCCTGAGTGGTCCGCTGGCCAATTTGTTGGCGGTGCCTTGGTTGAGCCTGCTGGTGACGCCTTTGGCATTGCTCGGCACCTTGCTGTTGCCGATTCCTTGGCTGGGGGAGGGCTGCTTATGGCTGGCCGGCGGTTTAATGCAGTTGTTGTTTGTGTTGCTGGGGCAGGTGGCCAGCGGGTTGCCGGCTTGGCTACCAACCGCTGTGCCGATGTGGGCCTGGTTGCTGGGTGGGCTCGGTGCCTTGTTGCTGTTACTGCCCGCCGGCATAGCCTGGCGTGGTTTGGGCGTGCTGCTGATGTTGCCGCTGTTTTACCCGCCAGTTGTTACGCCGCCGCTGGGGGAGGTGGAGGTTTGGCAGTGGGATGTGGGGCAAGGTTTATCGGTGCTGCTGCGCACCCGTAATCATGCGCTGCTGTATGACGCCGGCCCCAAACATGCGGACTTCGATCTGGGCGAGCGCATAGTGCTGCCGGCGGTGCGTGGACTGGGGGTGAGAAAGCTCGACCTGCTGCTGCTCAGTCATGCCGATATGGACCATGCCGGTGGGGCTTTGGCCCTGGCCCGTGGTTTGCCGATAGCCCAGGTGTTAAGCGGTGAGGCGGGGGAGTTGCCGGCCGCTTTAGCGGCGCAACCCTGCGTCGATGGCGCGCACTGGCAGTGGGATGGGGTGGGCTTTACCATCTGGCGCTGGCAGCACGCGCCGGCCGGTAATCCGTCCTCCTGTATGCTGCTGGTCGAGGCGCAGGGCGGCGAGCGCTTGTTGCTGACCGGCGACATCGATAAAGCCGCAGAACTTGCCCTGCTTAACGCCGGCCGCGAGCTGCATGCCGACTGGTTGCAGGCGCCCCACCATGGCAGTGGTAGTTCGTCTTCCATGGCTTTTCTGCGCGCGGTACAGCCGCGAGCGGTGCTGCTGTCACGGGGGCGGCATAACCCTTATGGGCATCCCCATTCGCAGGTGTTGGCGCGTTATAAAGCTATAGGTGCGCGGCTCTATGACAATGTCCCCAGTGGCGCGCTGCGGATTCAGTTGGGCCGCCATGCACCCGCATACGAGGCGCGTGAAGTGCGGCATTTTTGGCAGCCTGAATTGATAAAATAAGCGAAGTGTGTCGGTCGGCGCACTGGCGACCCTATGCTAGAGTGTGGCCACTTTTTATTGGGGGGTGGCTTGCGTGTGGGAATTAGTGAAAGCCGGCGGCTGGATGATGCTGCCAATTATTTTGAGTTCGATAGTCGCCACCGCCATAGTCGCCGAACGCCTGTGGACCTTGCGCGCCAGCCGCGTGTCGCCACCGCATCTGCTCGGCCAGGTGTGGCGCTGGATTAAAGACAAGCAACTGAATGCCCAGAAGCTCAAAGAGCTGCGCGCCACCTCGCCCTTGGGGGAAGTGCTGGCCGCCGGCCTGGCCAACTCCAAGCACGGCCGCGAGATCATGAAAGAGTGCATCGAAGAGGCCGCCAGCCGCGTTATCCATGAGTTGGAGCGCTACCTCAATGCGCTCGGCTCGATTGCCGCTATGGCACCGTTACTGGGTTTGCTCGGCACGGTGTTCGGCATGATCGAGATTTTTAACGGCTTTATGGGCGATGGCATGAGCAACACCGCCTCGCTCGCCAGTGGTATTGGCAAGGCCTTGATCACCACGGCGGCCGGTTTGATCGTGGCGATTCCGGCGGTGTTCTTCCACCGCTACCTGCTGCGCCGGGTCGATGAGTTGGTGGTGGCGATGGAGCAGGAGGCGATCAAGTTGGTCGAGGTGGTGCAGGGTGATCGTGAGGTGGACTTCAGCGAGGAAACCAAAGCGTGAAGTTTCGCCGCAGAGCGGGCAACGTGGCTCGCGAAGAGGTTTTCCTCAACCTCACCTCGCTGATTGACGTGATCTTCGTGTTGCTGCTGTTTTTTGTAGTGACCACCACTTTTAGCCGGCCAAACCAGCTGAAAATCGAGCTGCCGGAAGCCTCCAGTGGCAGTCCGCCGACGCAAACCGAGCTGAAACAATTGGAGATCGCCATCGGCGCCGATGGCCAATATCAAGTCAACGCGCAAAGCCTGGCAACCAACGACCTGAGCAGCCTGATGAGCGCGCTGCAGCGTGAGTCCGAGGGCGATAACAGCTTGCCCTTGACCATTAGCGCCGATGCTAAAACCCCCCATCAGTCCTTTATTACCGCGATGGATGCCGCCGGAAAACTGGGCTTTGCTCATCTGCGTATCACCACCGTTGAGGCCAAGGCGGCGCCTTGATGAGCCTTACCGAGCGCCTGTTGCAAGCCTGGTATCAAGGCCATCCGGCCTTGCTGTTGCTGCGCCCGCTGGAGTGGCTGTACCGCGCGGTGGTCAAGCGTAAACGCGCCGACTTCGTGGCCGGACGTGGCGTCATTTATCGCGCGCCGGTGCCGGTGCTAGTGGTGGGTAATATCACCGTCGGCGGCACCGGAAAGACTCCACTCATTCTGCATTTAATCGAACATTGCCGGGCCCGTGGCCTGCGCGTCGGCGTGGTCAGTCGCGGCTACGGCGCTCAGCCGCCCAGCTGGCCGTGGCGGGTGACGGCCGATCAGTCGGCAGCCGAGGCGGGCGATGAACCCCTGCTGATTGTGCAGCGCAGTGGCGTGGCGCTGATGATCGATCCCGATCGTAGTCGTGCCGTCCAGGCGTTGCTCGGCGCCGAGCCGCTGGACTTGATTCTCTGTGATGACGGACTGCAGCACTACCGCCTGGCCCGTGACTTGGAGCTGGTGCTGATCGATGCCGCCCGCGGTTTGGGCAATGGCCGTTGCCTGCCGGCGGGGCCCTTGCGCGAGCCGCTGGAGCGTCTGCACAGCGTCGATGCGCTGCTGTATAACGGCGCCGCGGCGGATCGCGCCGAGGGTTACGCGTTCACCTTGCAACCTACCGCGCTGGTCAACTTGCTGACCGGCGAGCATCGCGCCCTGAGCGCTTTTCCGCCTGGGCAAGTGCTGCATGCAGTCGCCGGGATAGGCAATCCGCAGCGTTTCTTCAACACGCTTGAGGCGCTACACTGGCAGCCGATTCAGCATGGCTTTGCCGACCACGCCCAGTACAGCGCCGCGCAACTGTCATTCAGCCCAGCACTGCCGTTAGTGATGACGGAAAAAGATGCGGTCAAATGCCGGGCTTTTGCCCAGCCTGACTGGTGGTATTTGGCGGTGGATGCCCGGCCGTCGGCGGCGTTCAGCCAGTGGCTGGACAGCCAACTCGATCGCCTGCTGGCTGTCTCACGCTAACGCGCAGTTGTCTGCTTACGGGCTACTCGCTGCACCGTTTTAATCCCCTTATCAAGGAGTCCCCATGGACCCGAAATTGCTCGATATTCTCGCCTGTCCCCTGTGTAAAGGCCCGCTGCACCTGGCCCGCGACAAATCCGAGTTGATCTGCAAAGCCGACGCCTTGGCGTTTCCGGTACGCGACGGCATCCCGGTGATGTTGGAAACCGAAGCGCGCACCCTGAGCACCGATGAGCGTTTGGATAAGTAAGCTGACTGCAGAGCACCGATAAACCTTTGGATAAGTAAGTCATGAGCACTGTGTTTACCGTCGTTATTCCGGCCCGTTACGCCTCCAGTCGCTTGCCCGGCAAACCCTTGCAAGACATCGCCGGCAAACCCATGGTTCAGCATGTGTGGCAGCAGGCGAAAAAAAGCAGTGCCGCGCGGGTGGTGATAGCCACCGATGACCTGCGCATTCTCGAGGCGTGTCAGGCCTTTGGCGCCGAAGTGCTGATGACCCGCGTCGATCACAACTCCGGCACCGATCGCCTGGCTGAAGTGGCATTGCAGCTGGGGTTGGCGGCGGACGCCATTGTGGTCAATGTGCAGGGCGACGAGCCGCTGATTCCGCCGGCAATTATCGATCAGGTGGCGGCCAATCTGGCGAAGCATGCCGAGGCGCAAATCGCCACCCTGGCCGAACCCATTAGCGATGTGGAAACCCTGTTTAATCCCAATGCGGTCAAGGTGGTCGCCGACCTGCACGGGCTGGCGCTGACTTTCAGTCGCGCGCCCTTGCCCTGGGCGCGAGATGCCTTTGCCTTGGGGCGTGAGCAGTTGCCGGCGCAGGTGCCCTACCGTCGGCACATCGGCATTTATGCCTATCGCGCGGGCTTTTTGCAGGACTTTGTCGCCTGGGGCCCATGCTGGCTGGAAGACACCGAGTGCCTGGAACAGCTAAGAGCGCTCTGGCATGGCGTGCGTATCCATGTGGCCGACGCCCTGCAGTCGCCACCGGCCGGCGTCGATACCCTGGAAGATTTGCAGCGCGTGCGCGCCTTGCTGGGGGCTTGATGCGGGTTTTGTTCGTCTGCCTGGGTAACATTTGTCGTTCGCCGACCGCCGAGGGCGTATTGCGCCACAAGCTGGCGGCGGCCGGGCTGCAGGAGCTGGTTAGCGTCGATTCGGCCGGCACCAGCGACTGGCATGTGGGCAAGCCGGTCGACAGTCGCACCCGCTTGGCCGCGCAACGCCGGGGTTACGATCTGTCGGCGCTGCGCGGGCGGCAAGTGAGCGCGGCTGACTTTGCTCGTTTTGAGCTGATCTTCGCCATGGACCAGAACAATCTGCAGCACTTACAAAGCATGCAGCCAGTCGCCGGCCTGGCGCAGTTGGATCTGTTTTTACGCCGCTATGGCTTGCCGGCTGACGAAGTCCCCGACCCCTATTACAGCGGTGAGGAAGGCTTTGAGTTGGTGCTGGATTTACTTGAGCAGGCCTGTGATGGCCTGGTTGCCGAGTTAAAGGGGCGCTTGTGAGTTTGCAACTAGAGCCAAACGTTTCGCTGCGCGCCTTTAACAGCTTCGGGCTGGACGTCAGCGCCCGCTGGTTTGCCCAGGCTCAGGATGATGCGCAGGTGCGTGAAGCCTTGGCCTTGGCGAGTGAGCGGCAGTTGGCCTTGCTGGTGATTGGCGGTGGCAGCAATCTGTTGCTGACCCGCGATGTCGATGGGCTGGTGCTGCGCATGGCCAGTCGCGGTATTCGCCTGCTGGCGGACAGCGACGATGCCGTCCTGATCGAAGCCGAAGCCGGCGAACCTTGGCATCCCTTCGTGCTCTGGAGCCTGGCGCAGGGTTTGATGGGGCTGGAGAATCTCAGTTTGATCCCCGGCACCGTAGGCGCCGCACCGATGCAAAATATCGGTGCTTACGGGGTGGAGCTGAAGGATGTGTTTGCCTGTTTGACCGCGCTGGATCGCCAGACCGGCGAGTTGCGCGAGTTTAGCCTTGAGCAAGCCGCCTTCGGCTACCGCGACAGCCTGTTCAAGCGTGAGGCGGGGCGGTGGTTGATCTTGCGCGTGCGCTTCAAGTTGCGCCGGCAGGCGACTCTGCATCTGCAGTACGGTCCCTTGCGCCAGTATTTGCAAGGGCAGGGCATAGCTGCGCCAACCGCCAGCGATGTCAGTCGCGCGGTGTGCGCCATACGCAGCGAAAAACTGCCCGATCCGGCCGTGCTCGGTAATGCCGGTAGCTTCTTCAAAAATCCTGTGGTCTCGGCTGCGCTGGTACAACGCTTGCGCAGCGAGCACCCCGATTTGGTGGCTTATGAACAGCCCGATGATCAGTTTAAGTTGGCCGCCGGTTGGTTGATTGAGCGGGCGGGCTGGAAGGGTTTTCGCGAGGGCGATGCGGGCGTGCATCAACAGCAGGCGCTGGTATTGGTCAACTATGGCGCGGCTACCGGTGCGCAGCTATTGGGTCTGGCGCGGCGCATTCAGGCCGATATTGCCGAGCGTTTTGCGGTCGAGCTGGAGATAGAGCCCAACGTGCTCTGAGCCAATCAATGCTGTTGGGCTGTGGTGTTTTTCCATGGCCCACAAAAAAAGGGGATGCTTTTGGCATCCCCTTTTTTTGTTAGCGCAGCTTTTAGGCGAGAGGTTTCTCTTCCTCGGCCTGCGGTGCTGCTACTGGCTCTTGCGGGTCGGCAGTCTCGACTTCAGTCGGGGCTACGAACTCGATAGTGGCTTGGGCGGGTTCTTCAGCGCTGCTTTCGGCGGCTGGCGCGGCTTCTACCGCTTCAACTGCAGCTTCAGGGGCGGCGGTCTCAACGGCAACCTCGACAGCGGCCACTGCAACTTCAGCCACGCTCACTTCTACGGGGGCGACAACCGGTGCAGCTGCTGCAGCTTGGCTGGCAAGCGCTTCGGCTTCACGTTGACGGCGACGAATTTCCCGTGGGTCGTTCGGTGCGCGACCAGTGCTGCTAACCGGCTCGGCAACCACTGCGGGTGCAGTTTCGATAACCGCAGCTTCGTTGACTACTACGGGTTCGGCGATCGCAACCACTTCTGCAATGACCGCAGCCGGTGCTGGCTCAGCTTCTGCTTGGGTTTCTGCTGGAGCTTCGACGCTGGTCGGTGCTGGCGCAGTAACTTCAACAATGGCTTCGATTGCCGGAGCGGCGACCACTTCAGGCTGCGCTATGGCCACTTCAACCGCTTCGCTGCGTGGCTCGGTGCTGGCAATAACTTCGGTGCTTGCGGCGCTTTGCTCGTTGGCAATCTGTTCGCTGACGGCTACTGCAGCGGCTACGGCCACAACGGTGCTGGCCGGCAGCTCTTGGCGGCTTTCTTCGCCTTCACTTGCTTCGGCGCTTTCTTCGCTGCCTTCAATCACGTTGCCATTGGCATCGCTTTGACGCTCGCGACGGTTACTACGACGACGCTGACCGCGTGAGCGACGACGTGGACGTTCGCCTTCGGCGCCATCCTGCTCGTCATCCAGCAGTTGCTCATCAGCAGGCAGTGCTTCTTCGTCAGTTGCAGCAGTTTCTGCGGCAACGGCAGGGCGCGGCTGGCGCTCTTCACGTGGCGCACGGGGTTGACGCTCTTCACGCGGTGCACGAGCCGGGCGTTCTTCGCGGGGTGCATCGCTGCGTGCAGCTTCTTGCGCTACTGGCTGGCCTTGTGCATCCAAAGGCTCGCGCAGTTCGCGGGTTGGCCGCTCTTCCCGTGGTTGGCGCTCTTCACGCGGTGCGCGGGCCGGGCGTTCTTCGCGGGGTGGGCGCGATTGACGAACTTCTTGTGGCTCGCGAACTTCTACCGCTTCACGGGGTTGACGCTCTTCCCGCGGTGGGCGAGCTGGACGCTCTTCGCGCGGCTCACGGGGTTCGCGGGCGGCACGTTCTTCACGGGCCGGACGCTCTTCGCGCGGCTTGCGCTCTTCATCGCGACCACCGCTGCGGCCACCACGGCCACGGGTTTGCGGACGGCCACTGTTGCTGCGACGTGGTTCTTCGGCGCGCGGCGGACGTTCACCGGCAGGTTTCTCGATGACCAACAGCGGTTCTTCTTTACCGGCAAACAGGCTCACCAGCGATTTAACCAGGCCTTTGAACAGGCTTGGCTGGGCGCTTTCAACGTGGGCAACTGGCGCGGCCGGAGCCTCGCTCACGGGCGCCGGAGCAGTGCGCTGTGGCGCGGTTTTAATCGCCGCGTCTTGGCGCACCAGGGTGCGGGTGGCCGCTGCTGGCTGGACTTCTTCGACTTCGGCGGCGGTCATTTCGTAGCTTGACTGGCCGGCTTGCAGGTCGGTGCTGTCATCACGCAGACGCTGCACTTCAAAGTGCGGCGTTTCCAGGTGATCGTTCGGCAGGATGACGATGCGGGCGCGGCTGCGCAGTTCGATCTTGGTGATCGAGTTGCGCTTCTCGTTGAGCAAGAAGGCGGCGACCGGAATCGGCACTTGCGCGCGAACTTCGGCGGTACGGTCTTTCAGGGCTTCTTCTTCGATCAGGCGCAGGATGGCCAGCGACAGTGATTCGACGTCGCGGATCAGGCCTTGGCCGTTGCAGCGCGGGCAGACGATGCCGCTGCTTTCGCCAAGGGACGGACGCAGGCGCTGACGGGACATTTCCAACAGGCCAAAGCGCGAGATGCGCCCAACTTGTACGCGGGCACGGTCGGCTTCGAGGCTTTCGCGGACCTTGTCTTCCACGGCGCGCTGGTTTTTGGCCGGCGTCATGTCGATAAAGTCGATCACTACCAGGCCGCCAATGTCGCGCAGGCGCAGCTGCCGGGCAATTTCTTCGGCGGCTTCGAGGTTGGTCTGCAGCGCGGTTTCTTCGATGTCGGCGCCTTTGGTGGCGCGCGCCGAGTTGATGTCGATCGACACCAAGGCTTCAGTTGGGTCGATCACGATCGAACCACCAGACGGCAGGGTCACTACGCGCTGGAAGGCGGTTTCGATTTGGCTTTCGATCTGGAAGCGGTTAAACAGCGGCACGCTGTCTTCGTACAATTTGATTTTGCTTTCGTACTGCGGCATCACCTGGCGGATGAAGCTCAGGGCTTCTTCTTGCGCTTCGACGCTGTCGATCAGTACTTCGCCGATGTCCTGGCGCAGGTAGTCGCGGATGGCGCGGATGATCACGTTGCTTTCCTGGTAAATCAGGAAAGGCGCGGCGCGGTCCAGCGAGGCCTCTTTGATGGCGGCCCAGAGCTGCATCAGGTAATCGAGGTCACCCTGCATTTCATCGCTGCTGCGGCCGAGGCCGGCAGTGCGCACGATCAGGCCCATGTCGGCCGGTGCGTTGAGGCCATTCAAGGCTTCACGCAGTTCGTTACGCTCTTCGCCTTCGATACGCCGCGAAATGCCGCCAGCCCGTGGGTTGTTCGGCATCAGCACCAGGTAACGGCCCGCCAGGCTGATAAAGGTGGTCAGGGCGGCGCCCTTGTTGCCACGCTCTTCTTTCTCGACCTGAACTATGACTTCCTGGCCTTCGGTCAGGGCGTCCTTGATGTTGGCGCGGCCTTCTGCGCCTTTCTTGAAGTACTCGCGGGAAACTTCTTTGAGTGGCAAGAAGCCGTGACGATCAGAGCCGAAATCGACGAAAGCGGCTTCAAGGCTTGGTTCTACGCGGGTGATGCGGCCTTTGTAGATGTTCGATTTCTTTTGCTCGCGTGCCCCGGACTCGATGTCCAGGTCATACAGGCGTTGACCATCTACTAGGGCGACACGCAACTCTTCGGGTTGAGTGGCGTTAATTAGCATTCTTTTCATGTTGTACCGTCGGTTTCCGGGCTGGCGGAAATGGCGCTCGGCACACACGACTCTAACGGTCGGTGCAGGTGCGTCAGGAGCGCTTGTCAGGCGTTCCAGTGTCTAGCGATGCTCGGCCAATTGGCCCGGGTTCGCGACGACGTCTCCTGGTATTGGTGAAGACTGAACTTGTCAGTCAGGAGGAGGAATCAACCATCGGTAGCGGACAAAATGAAGCGTCTTGAAAAGCCCAGTGCTACACAGTCCGATGGTTGTGCGTCTCCACCCTACACGTATCCGAAGAATCGGGTGCCGCTCGCAGATTTCGCAGCGGGTTGCATTAATTGCGATTACCCCAGCGGGGTTCTCGCGGCTGATATCTCAAGGCCTTGGTTTCCGGAGTGTTCGCGGCCTTGGTGGCCTTTCTATCTTCGAACAGTCCGTGGGACGGCCCTACGTCCTGAATAACTCTTTGTCGGTCAGCGATGGCTATAGCGATCATCCGCTGAACGGGCCACTTTTGGCGGCGTTCGGGAATATAGCAGTAATCATTAAGTGCTTCAAATCCATAAAAAATTGTTATCATTGCGGGATGATAACTACTACCTCTCCGATCACCGCAGTGCAGCTGCTGGAGGTCGCGCCGGAGCTTGCCGGCCAGCGTATTGACAACTTTCTCCGTACCCAACTTAAGGGTGTGCCGAAGACCTTGATTTACCGCATTTTGCGTAAAGGCGAAGTGCGGGTAAATAAAGGTCGAATCAAGCCTGAGTACAAGTTGCAGGCCGGCGATATTATTCGCGTGCCGCCGCTGCGGCTGGCCGAGCGCGATGAGCCGGCGCCACTGGCGAAGGGCCTGCTGGATCGGTTGGAAGCGGCAATAGTCTATGAAGACAAGGCGCTGATCGTCCTGAACAAGCCGGCCGGCATCGCGGTGCACGGCGGCAGCGGCCTGAATTACGGGGTGATTGAGGCTTTTCGGCAGTTGCGCCCGGATACCAAGGAGTTGGAGTTGGTCCATCGCCTGGATCGCGACACCTCCGGCCTGTTGATGATTGCGAAAAAACGCAGCATGTTGCGCCACTTGCACGCGGCGTTGCGGGGCGATGGCATTGATAAACGCTATATGGCGCTGGTGCGTGGCAATTGGCCGACGGCCAAGAAGCAGGTCAATGCGCCGCTGTTGAAAAACACCTTGCGCTCCGGTGAGCGGATGGTCGAAGTCAATGAAGAGGGTAAGGAAGCGCTGACGATCTTTAAGGTGCTGCGCCGCTTCGGTGAGTTCGCCACCTTGGTTGAGGCCAAGCCGGTTACCGGTCGCACCCATCAAATTCGCGTACACGCCTTGCATGCCGGGCACGCGATTGCTGGTGATGACAAGTACGGCGACGAAGACTTTTCCCGGGAGATTCGTGACCTGGGCGGCAAGCGCTTGTTCTTGCATGCTTATTCATTGCGGGTGCCGCTGCCAGATGGTGGTGAGCTGCAGTTTGAGGCGCCGGTAGATGAAGTGTGGAAGCGCACAATAGAGCGTTTAAGTGTCTGATATAGGCGTGTCGAGCGGTTATAAGCTGCTGATTTTCGATTGGGATGGCACGCTGGTTGACTCTATTGCCCGTATCGTCGCAGCCATGCATTTGGCGGCGGACAGCTGCGCTTTGCCGCGCCGCGATGATGAGGCGGTTAAGGGTATTATCGGCTTGGCTTTGCCTGAGGCGGTTCGCGTGCTTTATCCGGACTTGCGCAAGTTGGCGGATATTGAGCGTTTTACCCGAGTTTACAGCGAGTGCTATCTGGTCCTTGAGGCTGAGCCTTCGGAGCTGTTTGCCGATGTCGATGAGTCTTTGCAGGCTTTTCGCGAGCAGGGTTATCACTTGGCGGTGGCTACCGGCAAGAGTCGTCATGGTCTTGATCGGGTGCTCGCCGGGCGCGGCTGGAGTGATTACTTTGATATCACCCGTTGCGCCGATGAGTCGGCGAGCAAGCCGCATCCTTTGATGTTGGAGCAAATTCTCGGGCATTTTCAGTTGCAGCCACAGCAGGCGCTAATGGTCGGTGATTCAATCTTCGATCTGCAAATGGCACACAATGCCGGCATGCAGTCGGTGGCGGTTGGTTATGGGGCGCAATCGCTGGCGGTGTTGCGCCAGCAGCAGCCGCATTTAGCGATCGAACGCTTTAGCCAGTTGCGTGAGTGGTTGTCTTGTTAGGCGAATGATCAATGAATGGAGTGAGTGAATATGTCAGATGAATGGAAGGCTGCATCTGCTCCGGATGCGGATGGCAAAAGCTGGAAGCTGCTGGAAACTACGCTGTTGGCTGGCGTTCAGGAGCAACGGCGTGCGCGGCGTTGGGGGATTTTCTTTAAGTTGCTGACCTTTGTGTACTTGTTCGGTGCGCTGGCGATGTTTTCGCCGATGCTGAATCTGCAAAAGACGGCCGCACGTGGCGAAAACCATACGGCGTTGATTGAGGTGCGCGGCATGATTGCCGATCAAGAGGCGGCCAGTGCGGACAATATAGTCGGCAGCTTGCGCGCAGCCTTTGATGACCCGAAAACCAAAGGTGTGATCCTGCGCATCAATAGCCCTGGCGGCAGCCCGGTGCAGTCTGGCTATATCTATGATGAGATTCGGCGTCTGCGTGCCGAGCACCCAGATATCAAGGTCTACGCGGTGATTACCGATCTTGGCGCTTCCGGTGCTTATTACATTGCCAGTGCGGCGGATGAGATTTATGCGGATAAATCCAGCCTGGTCGGCTCCATTGGTGTGACCGCGGCAACCTTCGGCTTTGTCGATGTAATGTCTAAGTTGGGGGTTGAGCGTCGTGTTTACACTTCGGGTGAGCACAAGGCTTTCCTTGATCCGTTCCAGCCGCAAAAAGCGGAGGAGACGCAGTTTTGGCAGGGTGTGCTGGATACCACTCATCGGCAGTTCATCGACAGTGTCAAGCAGGGTCGTGGTGATCGCTTGAAAGTCGAGGGGCATCCTGAGCTGTTTTCCGGTTTGATCTGGTCGGGTGAGCAGGCGTTAGCGCTGGGCTTGATCGATAAGCTGGGCAATAGTAGCTATGTCGCGCGCGAAGTGATTGGTGCGAAAGAGTTGGTTGATTACACCGTGCAGGACTCGCCGCTTGATCGCTTTGCCAAGAAGATCGGCGCTAGCGTGGCTGAGCGATTGGCGTTGTGGACTGGCTTTCAAGGGCCAGCATTGCGCTGAGCTGGCTTGCTGGTTAAATGATGGAGCCCGGTTTTGCCGGGCTTTTTCATTTATAGGGGCTTCAAGGTATCTGTACGCCCTCGTTGAGCAGCATGTCGACCAGGCGAATCAGTGGCAGGCCAATCAGGCTGGTGGCGTCGGTGCCTTCGGTGGCGCGAAACAGGCTGACCCCAAGGCCTTCGGCTTTGAAGCTGCCGGCGCAGTCAAAAGGCTGTTCCGCTTCCAGGTAGCGGCTGATGCTGGTTTCGCTCAGCTGGCGAAAGTGCACGGTGAAAGGTACGCAATCGATCTGCCAGGTATTGGTGGTGCTATTGAGTAAGGCCAGGCCGGTTAGAAAGGTTACCGATGCGCCGCTGGCGGCTTGCAGTTGGGCCTTGGCGCGGACAAAGTCGTGGGGCTTGCCGATGATTTGTCCATTGAGTACCGCGACCTGATCGGAGCCAATGATTAAATGCTGGGTAAAGTCGCCGGCCAGTGCCTGGGCTTTTTCTTGGGCGAGACGGCGTACCAGTGTTTCGGCGCTTTCGTTTGGCTGGTGGGTTTCGTCGATGGCAGGCGCGCTCCAGCTAAAGGGCAGTTGCAGGCGGCTGAGTAATTCGCGGCGATAAGGGGAGCTGGAGGCGAGCACGAGCGGCGTCATGGGTTTCTTCTTGGTGTTCTTTTTGGGTAAGAAAACGATTCTAACTGGCGGGCCTACTGGCGCACAGCGAGCAATTTCCTTTGACACTGAATGGGTAGATCCCTAGAATGCTGCGCCTATGTTGAATGCACCGATTCCACCTCATGTTGATCCGCGCAAGCTGGCTGATCGTGGCGCTACCCTTGAAGGGGAAGTGTCGCTAGCGAGTTTGTTGCGACTCTGCGATCCGCTTGCGGATAACAGTGGTTCTGTTCGAGCGAAATTTTCTTTCGGTCGGGACGAGCAAAAAGCTGTGGTTATTCGCAGCCAGATCGACGTTGAAGTCAAGATGGTTTGTCAGCGTTGTCTGGAGCTGGTCGCTCTGCCGATCCATAGCGAATGTGAATACGCTGTGGTGAAGGAAGGTACGGCCATTGAGTTGCAGCCTAAGGGCTACGATGTCCTGGAAATGGGTGAGGAGCCGCTGGATCTGTTGGCGTTGGTTGAGGATGAGTTATTGCTCGCCTTGCCTATTGTTCCGACCCATAACACTAATTTTTGCCAGCAGCCGGCCGGTCTCGATGAGCCTGAGTCGAGCGAGGACGAGGTAACGCGGTCCAACCCGTTCAGCGTGCTGGCACAGTTAAAGCGTGACCCAAACGTTTAGGAGTTAATAAGTTATGGCTGTTCAGCAGAACAAAAAATCCCGTTCCGCCCGTGACATGCGCCGTTCGCACGACGCCCTTACGGCCAGCACTTTGTCGGTTGAGAAAACCACTGGCGAAGTACACCTGCGCCACCACGTATCGCCAGAAGGCGTTTACCGTGGTCGTCAAGTGATCGACAAGGGCGCTGACGAGTAAATCTTGTCCGCTNCGATCATCGCAGTTGATGCAATGGGTGGGGACTTCGGTCCCCACTGTATTGTTCAGGCCAGCCTCGCCTGTTTGGCCGCTATCCCCTCGCTTCACCTGGTCCTTGTCGGCCAATTTCCCGTCATTGAAGAATTAATTGTCCGCCATCCTGGTGTCGATCGCTCGCGCCTGCAGATTGAGCATGCCAGTGAAATAATTGGCATGGCCGAGCGGCCTGCGCAGGCGTTACGCGGTAAGCCTGATTCGTCGATGCGTGTGGCGCTGGAATTGGTGCGCAGTGGCCGGGCGCAGGCCTGTGTCAGTGCCGGCAACACCGGGGCCTTGATGGCGCTGTCGCGTTATGTGCTGAAAACCTTGCCAGGTATTGATCGTCCGGCGATGGTCACGGCAATACCCACCGCGCGCGAACCTTGTTATTTGCTTGATCTGGGCGCCAATGTCGATTGCAGCGCCGAGCACCTGTACCAATTTGCGTTGATGGGGGTGGTGGCCGCAGAGGCCTCGGGTGTGACTAATCCGCGCGTGGCGCTGTTGAATGTCGGCACCGAAGAGATCAAGGGTAATCAGCAGGTCAAGCTGGCGGCGAGTTTGTTGCAGCAGGCCATTGGCTTGAACTATATCGGCTTTGTTGAGGGTGACGGTCTGTATCGTGGTGAGGCCGATGTGGTGGTCTGCGACGGTTTTGTCGGCAATATTTTGCTCAAGTCCAGCGAAGGTTTGGCGGCGATGATTGCGGCGCGCATCGAGGCGGTTTTTAGCCAGAGCCTACTCTCACGGCTGGTGGGGGCGTTGGCGTTACCTTTGCTGCGCCGGCTAAAAAATGAGTTAGGTCCGGTGCGGCACAATGGCGCGAGCTTTCTGGGTTTGCAGGGGATTGTGGTCAAGAGCCATGGCTCGGCGTCCCCCGAGGCCTTTCAAACGGCCATTCGCCGTGCTTTGACTGAGGTGCAAGAGAATCTGCCGCAGCGTCTGCATGGGCGCCTCGAGCATCTGCTGCTGTAACTCAGTCGTAAGCTGGTGGCGGCAGGATGTGACTGGGGTGTTTGGCTTGGCATCCAATTCAACAGTTTCTGGCGCCGCACCCGTTGTGGTGTGTTTGTCGCTGAACCTGCTTGGCGCAGGTTGAAGGCGCAAGGCAATTATTTCGACGGTTAGATCAAGAGAGCAGTTTAAATGTCTGCAACCCTCGCATTCGTTTTCCCCGGTCAAGGCTCGCAGTCGCTCGGCATGCTTGCCGAGCATGGCGCGCAACAACCACTGATTATCGATACCTTTGCCGAAGCATCGCAGGCTTTAGGCTATGACCTCTGGGCGTTAACCCAGCAAGGTCCAGAAGAGTTGCTTAATCAAACCGATAAAACCCAGCCGGCAATTCTTGCGTCCTCCATCGCGCTGTGGCGTTTCTGGTTGGCTGAGGGCGGCATGCGCCCGGCTTTTGTCGCCGGGCACAGCTTGGGTGAATATTCGGCACTGGTGGCGGCGGGTAGCTTGGGCTTTGCCGATGCGCTCAAGTTGGTCGAGCGTCGTGGCCAGTTGATGCAACAAGCCGTGCCGGCCGGGCAGGGCGCCATGGCGGCGATTCTTGGTTTGGAAGATGCGCAGGTGGTGGCAGCCTGCGCCGAGGCCGCCCAGGGCGAAGTTGTTAGCGCGGTAAACTTCAATGCGCCGGGGCAAGTGGTTATTGCCGGCAGCGTCGCCGCCGTTGAGCGGGCGATTGCGGCCTGTAAGGCCCATGGGGCGAAACGCGCCATGCCGCTGCCGGTGAGTGTGCCGTCGCATTGCGATTTGATGCGCCCAGCGGCTGAGCGCTTTGCTCAGGCGATTAGCGACGTCACTTGGCAGGCGCCAGAGATTGCTTTGGTGCAAAACGTCAGTGCCGCCGTGGTGGCCGATTTGGATACGCTCAAGCGTGACCTGCTGGCGCAGCTTTACAATCCTGTGCGTTGGGTTGAATCAATGGTTTGTTTGGCTGAGCGCGGTGTCACTGATCTGGTCGAGTGTGGGCCGGGTCGGGTGCTGAGTGGCTTGAACAAGCGCTGTGTTAAAGGTGTGAATAATCACAATTTGGATAGTCCAGAGGCTTTCGCGGCGACTCGCGCGGCGCTGGCCTGAATATCGCAGCCTGAACTTAAGGAGAAATAGTTATGAACCTACAAGGTAAAGTTGCTCTGGTAACCGGCGCTAGCCGGGGTATTGGTCAGGCCATTGCACTCGAATTGGGGCGTCAGGGCGCGGTGGTCATTGGCACCGCAACCACCTCGGGCGGAGCTGAGCGTATCGCTGAAACGTTGAAGGCTGCGGGTGTCGAAGGTGCAGGCTTGGTGCTGGATGTGAGTAACAGCGAGTCGGTGGCGACAACGCTGGAGCACATCCAGCAACATCTTGGTCAGCCGCTGATTTTGGTCAATAACGCCGGCATCACCCGCGACAATTTGATGCTGCGCATGAAGGACGATGAGTGGTTTGATGTTATCAATACTAACCTCAATAGCGCCTATCGCCTGTCCAAGGCCGTGTTGCGCGGCATGACCAAGGCGCGCTGGGGGCGGATTGTTAACATCAGCTCAGTCGTTGGCGCCATGGGCAATGCCGGGCAGTCGAATTACGCTGCGTCCAAGGCCGGTCTTGAAGGTTTTAGTCGGGCCTTGGCGCGTGAAATAGGCTCCCGTGCCATCACCGTTAACTCGGTGGCGCCAGGCTTTATTGATACCGACATGACTCGTGAATTGCCTGATGCACAGCGAGAAGCCTTGCTGACGCAGATCCCTTTGGGGCGTCTGGGGCAGGCCGAAGAGATCGCCAAAGTAGTAGCTTTTCTGGTTTCTGATGGCGCAGCCTATGTCACAGGCGCTACTATCCCGGTGAATGGCGGTATGTACATGAGCTGAATGTGACGGCATCCTGCGAGGTGTTGTCATATGGGTTGTGTAACATTGGGTATAAAGCACTAGCTGGTTTATAAGCAGATCGTTGTGGTGTCGTTGGGTGGGTTACTGCTTACAGCTTGAAATGCAGAAAACCCTTTCGCTACACTTAGCCGCAGACCAGTTGTCCAGATTTTTCAATAGGAGTGAAAGCAAGGTATGAGCACCATCGAAGAGCGCGTCAAGAAAATCGTAGCCGAGCAACTTGGCGTCAAAGAAGATGAAGTAACCAACAGTGCTTCCTTCGTTGAAGACCTGGGTGCCGACTCCCTTGACACCGTTGAGCTGGTAATGGCTCTGGAAGAGGAATTCGAGACCGAAATCCCGGACGACAAAGCTGAAAAGATCACCACTGTTCAGGAAGCAATCGATTACGTTACCGCTAACGCGTAACACTTAGTAATCGTCGATTTCTGACTTGGAAAAACCGCACTGCCTTAACCGGCGTGCGGTTTTTCTTTAAGTGCAGTTCGGTCAGACAAATCGAACAACAATAAGGAGCTTGCTGTGTCGCGTAGACGTGTAGTGGTTACTGGAATGGGCATGTTGTCGCCGCTGGGGAATGATGTAGCCAGCAGTTGGCAGGGCATTCTGGCCGGTCGTAGTGGTATCGGTCTGATTGAGCACATGGACCTTTCTGCCTACACCACCCGTTTTGGCGGCTCGGTTAAGGGCTTTAATGTCGAGGAGTACTTGTCCGCCAAAGAGGCGCGCAAGATCGACCTGTTTATACAGTACGGCCTGGTCGCGAGTTTCCAGGCCATGCGTCATTCGGGGTTGGAAGTGACTGACGCTAATCGTGAGCGCATTGGCGTGGCCATGGGCTCGGGCATTGGCGGCCTGACCAACATCGAAAATAACTGCAAAATCCTGCATGAGCAGGGGCCGCGACGATTGTCGCCGTTCTTCGTGCCCGGCTCGATCATCAATATGATTTCCGGTTTTCTGTCGATCCACTTGGGTTTGCAGGGGCCGAATTACGCCATCGCCACCGCGTGCACCACCGGTACTCACTGCATCGGCATGGCCGCGCGCAACATCGCTTACGGCGATGCTGACGTGATGGTCGCCGGCGGTTCTGAGATGGCCGCCTGCGGTCTGGGCCTGGGCGGCTTTGCCGCGGCGCGCGCCTTGTCTACCCGTAACGATGCGCCGGAGCGCGCGAGTCGGCCGTGGGACAAAGGCCGGGATGGCTTTGTGCTGTCTGACGGTGCTGGCGCCTTGGTGCTGGAGGAGTTGGAGCATGCCAAGGCGCGTGGCGCGACCATTTATGCCGAGCTGATTGGTTTTGGCATGAGTGGCGATGCCTATCACATGACCTCGCCGCCAGAAGATGGCGAAGGGGCGGCGCGCTGCATCAAAAACGCCCTGCGCGATGCCGGTGTGAACCCAGAGCAAGTCGATTACATCAATGCCCATGGCACTTCGACTTCGGCCGGCGACAAGGCGGAAGTGGCGGCGATCAAGTCGGTATTTGGCGAGCACGCTTACAAACTATCTGTCAGTTCGACCAAGTCAATGACCGGTCACTTGTTGGGCGCTGCCGGGGCGGTTGAGGCGATTTTCAGTGTGTTGGCGTTGCGCGATCAGGTGGCGCCGCCAACCATTAATTTGGATGAGCCGGATGACGGCTGCGATCTGGATTTTGTCGCCCACCAAGCCAAGGCGCGGCCAATAGATGTGGTGCTGTCGAACTCCTTCGGCTTTGGCGGTACCAATGGCTCGCTGGTGTTTCGCCGGTTTGCTGAGTGATGTTGAGCTGGGTCGATGGCCAGCCGGCTGAGCTGCTGTCGGTTAAAGATCGCGGTCTGGCCTATGGCGATGGCTTGTTTGCCACCTTGGGTGTACGCAATGGCCGGCCGCAATTGTTGGAGCGCCAACTGGCGCGCTTGCAGTTGGGCTGTCAGCGTTTGGCGTTGCCGTGCGATCAGGAGCTGGTGCGCCGCGAGTTACTGACCTTCGCCGCGCAAATGGGTAGCGGAGTGCTCAAGCTGATTGTCACCCGTGGCGATGGTCAGCGCGGTTATGCCGCGCCGCAACCGACGCAGTCGCGGCGGATCTTGCAGGCGGCGCCGTTGCCGAGCTATCCGAGCATTAATGCCGAGCAGGGCGTGCAGCTGTTTCCCTGCATCACGCGGCTCGCCGAGCAGCCGTTGCTGGCCGGTTTGAAACACCTGAATCGACTCGAGCAAGTCTTGGCGCGTGCCGAATGGCAATCCAGCGATTATGCCGAAGGCTTGCTGTGCGATGTCAGTGGGCGAGTGATTGAAGGGGTCTACAGCAACCTCTTTATGGTTCAGCGGCAACAGTTGTTAACCCCTGCCTTGAGCCGTTGCGGCGTGGCCGGAGTGATGCGCGCCGAGTTGCTGGCGCAGGCTGCGGCGTTGGGCGTTGTTGTGGTTGAGCGAGATATCAGTTACGCCGAGCTGCTGGCTGCCGATGAAGTGTTTGTCTGCAACAGTCTTTATGGCATCTGGCCGGTTCGCTCATTAGCTGCACATGACTGGTCGGTCGGCCCGCTCACCCGTAAACTGCAGGCCATTGCTGACGATCTACTGGGCTGCTGATTCGTGAAACAAAAAATATTGCTGCTGCTCGAATCCGGCCTGTTGCTGGCTGGCCTGCTATTGGCCTTGGCCGGTTGGCTGCAACAGGGTGCGCTGGAACAGCCCTTGCGGGTCACGGCCGAGCAGTTGCTGGAGGTTCCCGTCGGCGCCACTCCAAGCGGGGTGCTCAACCGCTTGGAGCGTGAAGCTGTATTGTCCGATGCGTTTTGGCTGCGCCTGTATTGGCGTTTCAATCTGTCAGGGCAAGCGCTACAGAGCGGCGAATACCAACTGAAGCCGGGCATGCGGGTGGTGGATTTGCTCGGGCTTTGGCAGCGTGGCGAGGTGGTGCAGTACAAGCTGGCGCTGATCGAAGGCTGGAGCTTTAAGCAGGTGCGCGCCGCCTTGGCGGGTCAGGGCAAGCTGACGCAAAGCCTGGTCGACCTCAGTGACGAGCAGCTGATGAGCAGCCTTGGTCGCGCCGGCGAGAACCCCGAGGGGCGCTTTTTCCCCGATACCTACCGTTTTGTCCGTGGCATGCGCGACATCGACCTGCTCAAGCAGGCCTTGGCGCGTATGGATGAGGTGCTGGCGCAGCAATGGTCGCAGCGCGCCGCCGACGTGCCTTATCGCGAGCCTTACCAGGCGCTGATCATGGCCTCCCTGGTAGAGAAGGAAACTGGGGTGCCGGAGGAGCGTGAGCAGATCGCCGGGGTGTTTTTGCGCCGGCTGAAAATCGGCATGTTGCTGCAGACCGATCCGACCGTTATCTATGGTTTGGGCGAGCGTTATAAGGGCAATCTGACCCGCGCTAATTTGCGCGAACCGAGCGCCTATAACACCTATTTAAACCCTGGCTTGCCGCCGACGCCGATTGCCTTGGTCGGACGCGCAGCCATCTATGCGGCGCTGCATCCAGCGCCCGGTAACAGTCTGTATTTCGTCGCGCGTGGCGATGGTAGCCATGTGTTCTCCGCCGGCTTGGATGCGCATAATCGCGCGGTGCAGGAGTTTCAACTCAAGCGCCGGGCCGATTACCGCTCCAGTCCGGCTAAAACCGACAGCCAAAAGGACAGCCAGTGAGCGGCCTGTTTATTACCTTGGAAGGCCCGGAAGGGGCTGGCAAGAGCACCAATCGAGACTATTTGGCCGCGCGCCTGGGTGAGCAAGGAATTGAGGTGTTGCTGACCCGTGAGCCCGGCGGCACGCCGCTGGCTGAGCGGGTGCGCGAATTATTGCTGTCGCCCAGTGCCGAACCGATGGCGGCCGATACCGAGTTACTTTTGGTGTTTGCCGCGCGGGCTCAGCATCTGGCCGAAGTCATTCGCCCGGCCCTGGCCCGTGGAAGCGTGGTGTTGTGTGATCGTTTCACCGATGCCACTTACGCCTATCAGGGGGGCGGTCGTGGGCTGTCGGTTGAGCGTATCGCTCAGTTGGAGACTTTTGTTCAGGGGGAGTTACGCCCCGACCTGACCCTCTTGTTTGACTTGCCGATTGAAGTGGGCTTGGCCCGTGCCGCGGCGCGCGGTCGGCTGGATCGCTTCGAGCAAGAGGGCTGCAGCTTTTTTGAGGCCGTGCGCCAGACCTATCTAGAGCGCGCCGCACAGGCACCGTCGCGTTACCGGATCCTCGATGCCGGGCAGAGTTTAGTGCAGGTGCAGTCGGCGTTAGACGCCTTGCTGCCGGAGTTGTTGGTGCGTTGCCGTGGCTGAGGTCTATCCCTGGCAAACAGCCCTGTGGCAACAGTTGGCCGGGCGTAAACAGCACGCCCATGCCTATTTGCTGCATGGCCCGGCCGGCATTGGTAAGCGTGCCCTGGCCGAGCGTCTGCGCGCGCTGTTGCTCTGTCAGCAGCCGGTTGAGTTGGCGGCCTGTGGTCAGTGCAAGGGTTGCCACTTGTTGGCGGCGGGCAGCCACCCGGACAATTTTGTACTCGAGCCAGAAGAAGTCGACAAAGCCATTCGGGTCGATCAAGTCCGCGAGCTGGTCGGCTTTGTGGTGCAAACCGCTCAGCTCGGTGGTCGCAAGGTGGTGTTGGTGGAGCCGGCCGAGGCGATGAACCTGAATGCGGCCAACGCGCTGCTGAAGAGTCTGGAAGAGCCGGCCGGCAACACGGTTTTGCTGCTGGTCAGCCATCAGCCGAGCCGCTTGTTGCCGACGGTAAAAAGCCGCTGCGTGCAGCAGGCCTGTCCATTGCCGAGCGCGAGCGCCAGTTTGCTTTGGTTGCAAACGGCCTTGCCGGAGAGCGGCGCCGAGCAGTTGCAAGAGTTGTTGGTGTTGGCCGGCGGCTCGCCACTGGAGGCGCTGCGCCTACATGGGCAGGGCGTATTGGCGCAGCGCGAGTTGGTGGTTGAGGGCGTGAAAAAGCTGCTCAAACAGCAGATTGGCGCCAGCCAGTTAGCCGAAAGCTGGAATGCCGTGCCCTTGATTCTGTTGTTCGATTGGTTTTGTGATTGGTCGCAATTACTCCTGCGCTACCAGTTGACCCAGGATGACAGCGGCTTGGGTTTGGCCGATATGCGTAAAGTGTTGCCGTACCTGGCGGCTAAGGCGTCGCAAGGCAAAGTGCTGGCGCTGCAGGATTGGTTACTGGCGCAGCGGCAAAAAGTCTTGGGTAAAGCCAATCTTAATCGTGTCTTGCTTCTCGAAGCCTTGCTCGTGCAGTGGGCAAGCCTGCCTGAACCCGGCTAGAATCGGCCATCGAATCAATCAGCTAGGAATGCCGCATGAGCATGCCACCGAATTTGGGCCCGCGTAACGGGATCTTGTCTTTGACCATCAAGGACAAATCCGTGCTCTACGCCGCCTATATGGGTTTTGTTAAAAATGGCGGGCTGTTTATCCCGACCAACAAAAGCTACAAGCTGGGCGATGAGGTGTTTATGTTGCTCAGCTTGATGGATGAGCCGGAAAAAATTCCGGTCGCCGGCAAGGTGGTGTGGATTACCCCCAAAGGCGCCCAGGGCAACCGCGCGGCCGGCGTCGGTGTGCAGTTTAATGACGGCGACAACGCCGCGCGCAACAAGATCGAAACCTATCTGGCCGGTGCGCTGAAGTCCGATCGCCCGACCCATACGATGTGATTGTTCTTGTCTTCTATGTTGGTTGATTCTCACTGTCACCTCGATCGTCTTGATCTGGCCGCCCACGGCGGCTCACTCGATGCGGCGCTGAACGCTGCTCGCGAACGTGGCGTCGGGCACTTTCTGTGTATCGGCGTCAGTGCCGAAAACGCCCCGGCGGTTAAAGCCTTGGCTGAGCGCTATGCCGACGTGCATTGCTCGGTGGGCGTGCATCCGCTCGATCTTGAGCCTGGAGTCGCGCCGGCACTGGATTGGTTGTTGACCGAATTGAACCATCCGCGGGTGGTGGCGATTGGCGAAACTGGGCTGGATTATCACTACCAGCCAGAAGCCGCGCCGCTGCAGCGCGAGGCTTTTCGTTTGCACCTTGAAGCCGCGCAGATCACCGGCAAACCAGTAATAGTGCACACCCGCGAGGCGCGCAGCGACACCTTGCAGCTGTTGCGCGAGGCCGCTTTGCCGCAAGCGGGGGTATTGCACTGCTTCACCGAAGACTGGCCAATGGCCAAGGCGGCGCTGGATCTGGGCTTTTATATTTCGCTGTCGGGCATAGTGACCTTTCGCAATGCCCAAGCCCTGCGTGAGGTGGCCTTGCAGGTGCCGGCCGATCGTTTGCTGGTCGAGACCGATGCGCCGTACCTGGCGCCGATCCCCTATCGGGGTAAACCGAATTTGCCGCAGTATGTCCGTGAAGTCGCCGAGTTTTTGGCGGACTTGCGTGGGGTCAGCTTCGACAGCTTTGCCGAGCAGACCACCCACAACTTCCAGCGCTTGTTTAGCTTGGCGCACTTAAGCCGCAGCTAATTCGCGGCTAATTCGCGGCTAAAAAAAACCCGGATTCTGGGGGAGGAATCCGGGTTAAGACCATTTGGAGCAACCGAGGCACGCGGTCTATTGCGCCTCGCCTGGTGGGGCATTTGGGGATGTGCCGCGCGCCAGTACTCTGAAGTATTGGCCAGATTGGCTGATCTTCCAGGCGGTTTCCCCGCATTTTTAAACTGATTTGGAATACCTGATACATCCTTCAGCGCATGCCGGCGTTTTTACCCAGTAACTGCCGCAGGTGGCCGAAGCTGCTCTGGCCTGGGACGGTTTTTTTACCAGCCGATAATGGGGCTATCTGCCCGTGGCAGCGCAGCGGCATGCTTGAGCGTGGGGCCGGCGCGTCGAATGGTGTTGATACGCTATTTGTCGATCCCCACCCAAACCGCGCTTGACGCGGATGATCCGTGCATTTTCGCGTTAAGTAGGCATAATGCACGCCTTCTTTTTTTGTCTCCCGCAGTGTTTTTCTATGCACAAAGAACCCCGTAAGGTCCGCGAATTTCTCCGCCGTGAGCAGGAGATTCTCGACACCGCGTTGAAACTGTTTCTCGCTCAAGGCGAGGAGGGTGTGACCGTTGAGATGATTGCCGATGCGGTAGGCATTGGTAAGGGCACTATCTATAAGCACTTCAAATCCAAAGCCGAGATTTACCTGCGCTTGATGCTCGACTACGAGCGCGAGTTGAACGCGATTTTGCAGTCGACCGACGTCGAGCACGACAAAGAGGCTATCTCGCGGGCTTTTTTCGCGTTCCGTATGCGCGACCCGCAACGCTATCGACTGTTTGATCGTCTCGAAGAAAAAGCCGTGCGCGGCAATCATGTGCCCGAACTGGTTGAAGAATTACACAAGATTCGCGCCTCCAACTTCGATCGCTTGACCCTGCTGATCAAGGGTCGCATCAGCGAGGGCAAGCTGGAAGATGTGCCGCCGTACTTTCACTTTTGCGCCGCCTGGGCGTTGATCGATGGCGCGGTGTCGCTCTATCACTCACCGTTCTGGCGTGATGTGTTGGAAGATCAGGAAGGTTTCTTTCAGTTTTTGATGGATATTGGCGTGCGCATGGGCAACAAGCGCAAACGCGATGGCGACGCGCCGGTTAGTTGATGTCATTCAGCCGGCCAATGGCGCTGCGTTGCGCCTGTGTTGTGGCCGGTGGCGGCGATATACTCCGAGTATCCAGTAGCGGAGTTACCTATGATTGTTGATCGCCAGGGCCGACGTTTTCGCAACTTGCGTATCAGCCTCACGGCGGCCTGCAACTATGCCTGTACCTACTGCGTGCCGGACGGCAAGCGACTGGTGGCGGCGCAGGATGAGCTGTCGGCCCAGGCGCTGGTGCGTGGCGTTGCCTATCTGATTGAAGCCGCCGGTATTGAGCGCCTGCGCATCACCGGCGGTGAGCCGCTGGTGAGCCCAAAGCTTGAGGCATTTCTGCGTGAAGTCAGCGGCTTGGGGCTGCAGGACATTAGCCTGACCACTAACGGTCAACTGCTGACGCGCAAGCTGCCCTTGTTGCTGGACACTGGAATTCGCCGGCTGAATGTGTCCCTCGATACCCTTGACCCGCAAGCCTTTCGCCGCATCGCGCGGGGTGGCGACTTGGCCAGCGTGCTGGACGGGCTTGAGGCCGCCAGTGCGGCGGGCCTGAAGATCAAACTCAATATGGTGCCGCTGCGCGGGCAGAACCTCGATCAGGTCATGCCGCTGCTCGATTACTGCTTGGAACGTGGCTTTGAACTGCGCTTTATCGAGCTGATGCGCATGGGCCATCTGGCCCGCGATCCCAATGGTTTTCTGCAGCAGTTTGTCGGCATGCCCGAGTTGCTGGCGCTGATTGGTGAGCGTTATGAATACCTGCAGGCCGATGCGCCGCAGGATGCCACGGCGTTGCGCTATGAAATTCCCGGCCAGGGTTTTTTTGGGGTGATCGCCAACGAGAGCGTGCCATTTTGCCGAACCTGTTCGCGCCTGCGCTTATCCTCCACCGGCTGGCTGCACGGCTGCTTGTCCTCAAGCAATAGACACTTTGTCGGCGACTTGCTCGATAAACCCCGGCATGAGGCCTTGCCGGCACTGCAACGTTTGCTGGTGCGCGCGCTGGGTGACAAGCAAGACGTGGCGTTCTCCGGTGGCGTTACCGTGATGAAAATTATTGGCGGCTAAGCCGTCTGAGTGAGTGGTTATGCCTGCAGAGTTTCCGATCGACTACATCGAGCCCGTGTTTCGCCCGCCCAGCGAGGCCCACTCGCTGATTCTGCCGGTGACCAATGGTTGTTCCTGGAATGGTTGCAGCTTTTGCGAGATGTACACCCAGGAGCAAAAGAAGTTTCGCGCCCGCGATGAGGCGCAAGTGCTGGACGAAATCAAACGCTGTGGCGAGCAGCTGATAGTGCAGCGGATCTTTCTGGCGGATGGCGATGCGCTGGTGCTGCCGACCCGGCGGCTGCTGACGATTCTGACCGCCATCGCCGAGCATATGCCGACAGTCAGCCGGGTCTCCAGCTACTGCCTGCCGCGCAATCTGCGCAAAAAATCGGTGGCCGAGCTTAAAGAGCTGGCCGATGCCGGGCTGAAAATGGCCTATGTCGGCGCCGAGTCGGGGGACGACGAGGTGCTGGCGCGGGTCAATAAAGGCGAGACCTTCGAGTCGACCCTGAGCGCCCTGGATAAGCTCGGTGAGGCCGGCATCACCCGCTCGGTGATGGTGCTCAATGGCTTGGGTGGCACCGCGTTGAGCGAGCAGCATGCGCTGAACTCGGCGCGCCTGATGAATGCCGCGCAGCCGGAATTTCTCTCGACCCTGGTGGTGAGTTTCCCCACGGGCGAGGCGCGCTTTCGCGCAGGCTTCAGCGATTATCAGCCGCTTTCTCAGCAACAGTTGTTTGTTGAGATCGAGCGCTTTGTGCAAGCGCTGGAGCTGCGTGACACGGTGTTCCGCAGTGATCATGCGTCCAATTACCTGGTGCTCAAGGGTGTGTTGGGCGCCGACAAAGCCCGCATGCTGGCGCAGGTTCGCCAGGCCATCGAGCAGCCGCAACAGGCGCGTTTACGCCAGGAGTGGCAGCGCGGCTTGTAATGCCGCGCAACTAATGGCGCGTAAACTGCATCGCTGAGTGACTATTGAGCGGTCCGTCGGTTTTTTGTCGCGACGTCTGGAGAACTTGTCATGCGTACTTTGATTGTCTTGCTGTTACTGCTGAGCCTCAGCGCCTGCATGAGTGTCAGTGATATGGCCGATGGCGTCGGTGCTCAGCTCAGCGATGCCGGTGTGCTCGACCACAGCCGCACCTATCGCCTGAACTCTCGGCATCTGCAGCCCGACTCGTTTATCTATATCGGCCAAGGGCCTTTCGTGCCGCCGGGCAACGCTTATCCGCGACCCAATGTGGTGGCCGAAGAAGCCTTTGCCGGATTTATTCAGTACTTCCCCCTGGTGCAGCGCGCGCCGCAACCCCTTGGGCTGGATGCGGCCATGGGCCAGGCGCGTACCGCTGGGGCGAATTACCTGCTGTATGCACGCTTTGCCGCAGCCGATGATCGCATCGGCACCACGGACGAGTGGCAAGACCAGGAGGCGCTCGATCGCCTCGGTGTCGACCACGGCGTGGTGCAGTTGATGTTGATCGAGACCAGCACCCGTTACCTGGTCGACTCTGCGCAAATACGCAGTCGTGGCGGCTTGTTCAATTTCTATGATGCCAAGCCGCAAGACTTGCTGGCCGCGCCGCTGCGCGATTATGCCCGTAGCTTGCTGGGTGTCAGTGAGCAGGGGGCGACTTATGACTGAGGCAAAAACCGCTGATTTGTTGGCGCAGATTCCCATGCTGGGCAAGAAGGGTTTGCCGCCGGTGCATCTGTGGAATCCGCCCTGCTGTGGCGATATCGACATGCGGATTGCCCGTGATGGCAGTTGGTTTTACCTGGGTACGCCGATCGGCCGCAAGCCGATGGTTAAGCTGTTCTCCAGCATCATCCGTCGCGATGGGGATGAGTATTTTCTGGTGACGCCGGTCGAGAAAGTTGGCATCCAGGTGGATGACGCGCCTTTTGTGGTGGTCAGTCTGCAGGTCGAGGGTGCCGGTGAGGCGCAGGTACTGCGCTTTACCAGCAACGTTGAGGATGAGGTCGAGGCTGGCGCCCAGCATCCGTTGCGTTTTGCCATCGATCCGCTGACCCAGGAGCCATCGCCCTATGTGCTGATGCGCAGCAATCTGGAGGCGCTGATTTTACGCAGTGTGTTTTATCAGCTGGTCGAGTTGACGCAGCCCCACGAGCTTGATGGACGAGTCTGGCTGGGCGTCTGGAGTGGCGGGGTGTTTTTCCCGATTGGCCCGCAGGACGAATAAATCCCAGGCAACAAAAAAGGGCTCCGAGGAGCCCTTTTTCATGTGCCGCTAGCCGTTTACATGTTCGGGTAGTTCGGGCCGCCGGCACCTTCTGGGGTTACCCAGTTGATGTTCTGCGATGGGTCTTTGATGTCGCAGGTTTTGCAGTGCACGCAGTTCTGCGCGTTGATCTGGAAGCGTTTCTCGCCGTCTTCCTTAACCACTATTTCATACACGCCAGCCGGGCAGTAACGCTGAGCCGGTTCGTCATAGAGCGGCAGGTTACGGCCGAGCGGAATGCTCGCGTCGGTGAGTTTCAGATGGCAAGGTTGCTCTTCTTCATGGTTGGTGTTGGAGAGGAACACCGAGCTCAGCTTGTCGAAGCTCAGCTTGCCATCCGGTTTTGGATAGTCGATCTTCGCCGAGTCCGCCGCCAGCTTCATGCAGGCGTAGTCCGGCTTGGTGTCGTGCAGGGTGAACGGCAGTTTGCCGCCGAAGATGTTCTGGTCGACGTAGTTGAATGCAGCGCCGGCCAATACGCCGAACTTGTGCATGGCCGGGCCGAAGTTACGGCTGCGGAACAATTCGTCATGCAGCCAGCTGGCCTTGAATGCGTCGACGTAAGCGGTCAGTTGGTCGCCGCCTTCGCTGCCGGCAAACAAGGCATCCGCCACCGCTTCTGCGGCCAACATGCCCGACTTCATGGCGGTGTGGCTGCCCTTGATCTTGGCGAAGTTGAGGGTGCCCAGGTCGCAGCCGATCAGTGCGCCGCCGGCAAATACCATCTTCGGTAGCGAGTTCAGGCCGCCTTTGGCGATGGCGCGGGCGCCGTAGCTGACGCGCTTGCCGCCTTCCAGGTATTGGGCAACTACCGGGTGGTGCTTGTAACGCTGGAACTCATCAAACGGCGAGAGGTTGGCGTTGCTGTACGACAGGTCAACGATCAGGCCGACCACCACCTGGTTGTTTTCCAGGTGATAAAGGAAGGAGCCACCGGTGTTCTGGTTGCCAACTACATCCAGAGGCCAGCCGGCGGTGTGTACCACCAGGCCTTGCTCGTGCTTGGCTGGGTCGATGTCCCAGATTTCCTTGAGGCCGATGCCGTAGTGCTGGGCGTCGGCGTCGGAATCCAGGTTGAATTTGTTGATCAGTTGCTTGCCCAGGTGGCCACGGCAGCCTTCGGCGAACAGCGTGTACTTGCCACGCAGCTCCATGCCTGGGGTGTACAGGCCGTCTTTTGGGTGGCCTTCACGGTCAACACCCAGATCGCCGGTGAGAATGCCGCGCACCACACCGTTTTCGTCGATCAGGGCTTCTTGGGCGGCGAAACCTGGGTAGATTTCCACCCCAAGGTTTTCCGCTTGCTGCGCCAGCCAGCGGCACAGATTACCCAAGGAAATAATGAAGTTGCCTTCGTTGTGCATGGTCTTAGGCACAAACAGGCCAGGCACCTTGATCGCGGCGGTGGCATCTTTAAGCATATAGATGTCATCGCGCTTGACTGGGGTGTTCAGCGGGGCGCCGAGTTCTTTCCAGTCCGGGAACAGCTCATTCAGAGCGCGTGGTTCGAAGACTGCGCCGGAGAGAATATGTGCGCCGACTTCGGAGCCTTTCTCAACCACGCAGACGCTGATTTCTTTACCAGCTTCAGCGGCCTTCTGTTTCAGTCGGCAGGCAGCGGACAAACCAGCTGGGCCGGCGCCGACGATGACGACGTCGAATTCCATAAATTCGCGTTCCACAGACTTTCTCCTACTCAGGGCTCTTCGGTATTTTAGTTATGCTGTGAGGCTAGGGGCTTTTCACAGTTAAAGCTAAGGCATTATATCCAGACCCTGCGGCGGGTCCAATACAAACGTTTGTTTGAATTCTCTGTGAGCCTTGCGCCGCCTTGCTTGGCTGCTGATTAACGGGCATCCCTGCGTATTGACCGAGGAGGGTGATGCAGTCAAAATGCGGACGGTTTCACGCCCGCAGATTGGGCACTTATGTCGGTTGCGACCGACCCTGCTGAGCTAGCCAGGTTCTACCTAGGCGACATTCTAATTCACCGGGAGTAACGAGTAAGCCATGAAGGTTCTTGTAGCTGTCAAACGAGTGGTCGACTTCAACGTCAAGGTTCGCGTTAAAGCGGACAATTCCGGCGTTGACCTTGCGAACGTCAAGATGTCGATGAACCCCTTCTGCGAAATCGCTGTGGAAGAAGCTGTCCGTCTGAAAGAGAAGGGCGTTGCTAGCGAAATCGTGGTTGTTTCCATTGGCCCGACTACTGCCCAAGAGCAGTTGCGTACCGCTTTGGCGTTGGGTGCAGATCGCGCCATTTTGGTCGACTGCGCCGATGAGCTGAACTCTTTGGCCGTGGCCAAACTGCTTAAAGCAGTGGTCGACAAAGAGCAGCCACAGTTGGTGATCCTGGGCAAACAGTCCATCGACAGCGACAACAACCAGACTGGCCAGATGCTTGCTGCTCTGAGCGGTTACGCCCAAGGTACTTTCGCCTCCAAGGTTGAAGTGGCTGGCGACAAAGTTAACGTGACCCGCGAAGTTGACGGCGGTCTGCAGACCGTTGCCCTGAGCCTGCCGGCCATCGTGACTACCGACCTGCGCCTGAACGAGCCGCGCTACGCGTCGCTGCCGAACATCATGAAGGCCAAGAAGAAGCCGCTGGAAGTGATCACCCCGGACGCTCTGGGTGTTTCGACTGCTTCCACCGTCAAGACTCTGAAAGTTGAAGCGCCGGCTACCCGCAGCGCTGGCGTCATGGTTAAGTCCGTGGCTGAGCTGGTTGAGAAACTTAAGAACGAGGCGAAGGTAATCTAAATGACTATCTTGGTTATTGCTGAACACTCAAACGCTGCTATCGCTGCTGCCACGTTGAACACTGTTGCCGCGGCGCAAGCCATAGGTGGCGACATTCACGTACTGGTTGCCGGTAGCGCTTGCGGCGCTGCCGCTGAAGCTGCCGCCAAAATTGCTGGCGTGGCTAAAGTGCTGGTGGCTGACAATGCGGCTTACGCCCATCAGTTGCCGGAAAACGTTGCCCCGCTGGTTGCCGAACTGGGTAAGGGCTACAGCCACATCCTGGCTTGCGCGACTGCCAACGGCAAAAACATCCTGCCGCGGGTTGCCGCTCAGCTGGATGTTGATCAGATCTCGGAAATCATTGCCGTGGTCAGCGCCGACACCTTTATGCGTCCGATCTACGCCGGCAACGCCATTGCTACCGTGCAGTCGACTGCGTCGGTAAAAGTGATCACCGTGCGTAGCACAGGTTTTGATCCAGTGGCCGCCGAAGGCGGTTCTGCTGCTGTTGAAGCTGTCAGTGGTTCGGCTGATGCCGGCAAGTCGGCATTCGTGGCTGAAGAGCTGGCCAAGTCGGATCGTCCTGAGCTGACCGCCGCCAAAATCGTCATTTCTGGCGGTCGTGGCATGCAGAACGGCGACAACTTCCAACTGCTTTATAAAGTGGCTGACAAGTTGGGCGCAGCCGTGGGTGCTTCGCGCGCCGCAGTTGACGCAGGCTTCGTACCGAACGATATGCAGGTTGGTCAAACCGGCAAAATCGTTGCGCCACAGCTGTACATCGCCGTTGGTATTTCCGGCGCGATTCAGCACTTGGCCGGCATGAAAGACTCCAAAGTGATTGTTGCAATCAACAAAGACGCTGACGCGCCGATCTTCCAAGTTGCCGATTATGGCCTGGTGGCAGATCTGTTTGAAGCGGTACCTGAGCTGGAGAAACTGGTTTAAGCCAGTTTCATCGGCGCATAAAAAACCCGCTCAGTGAGCGGGTTTTTTTATCGGTAAGAATCAGCTCTTGGCGCTGTCGAGAAAGGCTTGGTAATGGGCGGCGGTCTCTTCCGGGCGCTCGATCATAGGCACGTGGCCGCAGTCTTTCATGATCACCACCGTCGGTTGCTTGAGCAGCGGTTTCATCACCTCGATGCTCGACACATCCAGGGCACGGTCCTGATCGCCCCAGAGCAGCAGGGTGGGCACCTGGATCTTGGCCAGCTCCGGCTCCAGTGGAATATAGCGTTCGCGCAGTTGGCTGAAGATTTTTTGGTTCAACTCATGGTTGGCTATCGAGCGCAGGGCAAAGTGCTGCTTCAAGGATTCGGGCAGGCTGGGTTGTTCGACAAACAGAAAGCTCATCATCCGCTCGAAATCTTCTGGTTGGCTGACCAGTAGCGGATTTGGTTCGCCCCGCTCGAGGCGCTGAAACATCTCGCTTTTTTGCGGCGCCGTGATGCCGGCGTTGTCCAGCAGCGCCACGCTCAGCACTTGCTCTGGGTGGCGGGCGGCATACAGAGCGGCGATATGGCCGCCCATGGAGTTGCCAATCAGGTGCAGCTTATGGATGCCCAGTTGTTTGGCAAAAGCGGCCAGACGCTCGGTCTGGGTGCCAACGTCGTAGCTGGCGTCGGGTTTGCTGCTCTCGCCAAAGCCCGGCAAGTCCAGGGCAATCACATGGTAACGGGCGGTGAGTGGCCGGGAGAAGCGCAGCCAGTTGTCTTTGTCGGCGCCAAAACCATGAATCATCAGGATGGTTTCAGCGTCTTTTGGGCCGCCCTCGTAGTAGTGAATATTGAAGTCACCGACTTGCACTTGCTTGTGCGTCAGTCCGGCCAGTTGCCGTTCGGTAAATTGCGCGGTGGCCAGCAGCGCACTGGGCGACAGGTAGAGTGTCCCGGCCGCAGCGGCCAGAATCAGGGTGAGTGCGAGCAGCAGTTTTCTCATGACGCAGCCTTCTGGTGATTGGTTATTGATAAGCCGATTAAGCTAGCATGAAGCCCCGCTCAAAGGCTCGGGCGTGCTGTGCGCCCAGCCAAAGGTTCAGTCGAGAGAGTTTATGCGAGTTGCTTGTTACCTGGCGGCTTGGCTGCTGAGTTTTGCCTGTTGGCCGCCTGCTGTTTTGGCGGCGGCGCCCTGCGAGCGCCTGGTGGCGACCGGTGATGTGCAGTCGCCGCCCTACCTGTGGCCGGACCCGGCGCATCCTGGGCAATGGCTAGGTGCCAATGTCGATTTGCTCCAGCAACTCAGTGGCGAATTGGGCGTGCAGATCAAGTTGCTCGATAGCGGCGTTTGGGCCGATGCTCAGCAAGAGGTGCGCAGCGGTCGCAGCGATCTGCTGGTCGGGGCTTTCTTGTTGGCGCCCGCGGATCAGCAGTTGGATGTAGTCCTGCCGCCCGCCTGGCCGGCTACCCAGGTACTGGCCCGTGAGGATCTGCTGGCGAGCTTAGTGCCGGCCGCGCAGTCGGACAGCACTCCGGTCATGCTCGAAAACCCGGCGCGCTATCTGGCGCTGGGGCGTGACTCGGCGTGCAATACGCCGTTGCTACGCGGACAGCTGGCAAAAAAAATGGCAGAATTGCGCGCCTCTGGCCTGCTCGAAACGTTGCTACAGAGCAATTTGGCTCGTTGGCAAGCGCAGCAGCTGCAAGTGTTGCTGGCGCCGGGCACCCCAACTCAGTAGGAAGGCTTGTGTGAATAATCGTGTTTTTTGCATCCTTGCAGCACTACTGGCACTGGCCGGTTGTGCGACCGATCCGGCGCCGACTGAACAGCTGCGCCTAACCGAACAAGCCCTGGTGCAGGCCCGCGCTGTCGGCGCCACCGAGCTGTTGGTGGACATGCAGCTGGCCGAGCAAAAATTTGCCCTGGCGCAAAAGAACATGCCCGAACAGGACTATAAGCGGGCCCGGTTGCTGGCCGAACAAGCCGAGTTGGACGCTCGCCTGGCGGAGGCGCAGGTGCTGACGAGCAAGAGCCAGGAGCAGCTGACCGCCCTGAATGCGCGCATCACGCGTCTGCGCAAACAGTTGGGAGATCTGCAATGAAGCGCCTTGACTATCGCTGCGCGACCGCGCTTTTGGGGTTTGTGCTGCTGACCGGCTGCGCCGGCGTGGAGCATAGCCAGCAAGAGCTGGACGCCGCCCGGGTCAGCTTTCAAAAAGTTAAACATGACCCACTAGTACTGCGCAGCGCGCCGCTGGATGTAGTGCGGGCCGGTGAGGCCTTGACCCGCGCCGAAGGGTTTTCTGGCTATTGGGGCAGCAGCGCCGATGTTAGCCACTACGCCTACCTGAGCCTGCGTTTCAGTCAGATTGCCAGCGAGCATAGCCTGCTGCTGGCCAATCAAGAGCGCCTGGCGGCGCTTGAGCAAGAACGCCAGCGCCTGCAACAAGCGCTGCGCGACGCCAAGTTGCTCAGTGTGCAACAACAAGGCCAGGCGCAGGACGAGCAAATGGTCAGCCTGACCCGTACTCAGCTCGATCGCGGCCTGGTGATGACCCTGAGCGACGTGCTGTTTGAGCCGGCCACAGCCAGCTTGAATGCCTCGGCCAATCGCACCCTGCTCAAATTGGTGCAATTTCTGCAGCTCAACCCGCGGCGGATTGTGCGCATCGAGGGCTACGCCGATAACCAGGGCAGCCAGGCGCAAAACCTGCAGCTCAGTGTTGAGCGCGCCCAAGAGGTCGCCAATGTGCTGGAGGACTTAGGCATAGATAAAAAGCGCCTGCAGGTGCAAGGCTACGGCGAGGCTTACCCCTTGGCTGAGAACGCCTCACGGCGTGGCCGCGAGCAGAACCGCCGGGTGGAAATCGTGTTCTCCGATGAGCAGGGCAACTTAAGCCCGCCGCGCTAACTTCGGCGTCAAAACAAGCCCCGGTTGCTCATGCGCCGGGGCTTTTTGCTGGTTGGGTGCCGGTTATGTGTTGCGCGTGTGCGGCGTTCAACATGTAGCGGGGGCATAGCTTGATTGTTGCCGCGCTAACCGTACCCCCTAAATTTGTACTGTATTGGCCAGATCACTTGAAACTGTGCCGGTGCAATTGCTGATGGCTTTGCTACTGTAATGGTTCAACGCCGCGGACTCGCCAGCATGACCAATTTATTGCTTTATCAACGCATCGCCCAGCAACTGGCTGAAGACATTCGCCTGGGCGTTTATCGTCCCGGTGAGCGGGTGCCCTCGGTGCGCAAACTCAGTGCGCAGATGAGCGTCAGCCATGCCACGGTGCTGCAGGCTTATGCCAACCTGGAAGACCAGGGGCTGATCCGGGCCCGGCCGCAGTCGGGCTTTTATGTCCACCAGAGCGCCGCGCTGACCGCCGCCACCCCAGTCATTGCGCGGGTCGAAGGGCCGGCGCTGGTGACGCGCAGCAGCATCATCAATCAGGTCTTGCATGAGTCGCGCCGCGATGGCGTGTTGCCCTTGGGCGCGGCGGTGCCGCATGCCAGTTATTTGCCGGTGCGGGCGTTGCAGCAGCAAGTCGCCAAGGTCACCCGCTTCCATGCGGCCGAAGCCTTTGGCTATATGTTCAGCCCGGGTTACGAGCCGCTGCGCCGGCAAGTGGCGATTCGCATGCGCGATGCCGGCGTGTTGGTGGCACCGGATGAAGTGGTGATCACCCACGGCTGCACCGATGCGGTGCACATGGCCTTGCGGGTGATGACCCAGCCTGGCGACCTGATTGCTGTCGAGTCGCCGACCTACTACGGCTTGTTGCAAGTCGCCGATTTGCTCGGCCTGAAAGTGATCGAAATCCCCAGCGACGCCAACACCGGCATCAGCCTGGAGGCCCTGCAGCTGGCGGCCAGCCAGTGGCCAATCAAGGCCTTGGTGTTTACCGCCCGAGGCAGTAACCCGATGGGCGGCACCTTGTCCGAGGCGCGGCAGCGCGAATTGCTGCAACTGGCGGCGCGCCATGACCTGCAGATTATCGAGGACGATATCTACGGCGAGCTGATGTTCGAGCCAGGCGTAAGCCGCGCCCTGAAAGCCCTGGATCGCCAAGGGCGGGTGGTGTATTGCTCGAGCTTCTCGAAAACCCTGTCGCCGGGAGTGCGCATTGGCTGGGTGATTGGCGGCAAATACCAGGCGGCGATCCAGCGCTTGCAAACCTTCAGCACCTATTCGGCCTGCAGCGTGACCCAGATGGGCGTGGCGGCGTATCTGGAAAACGGCGGCTACGACCGTCACCTGCGCTATATCCGCCAGGAGTACCGCAAGAACCTCACGGCCTTTCAGTTGGCGGTGCAGCAGCATTTTCCGCCCGGCACCCAGATGACCCGGCCCAACGGCGGCTTCACCCTGTGGCTCAGTTTGCCGGCGCCGGTCAATTGCAAAGAGCTGCACATGCGCGCCTTGCAGCAGGGCATCAGCATTGTGCCGGGGCAACTCTTCAGCAACACCGAGCAGTTCAACCACTGCCTGCGCCTCAGCTGTGGCATGCCGTGGAACCGCGATATCGAGCGGGCCATCATGACCCTGGGGATGCTGGCGACCCAGCTGTGCGCGGCAGCCAATAGCGCCGACTGATTTATTTATCCAGGCTTAACCCGAGCTAAACCCTGGCTGCGTCTACCTAGGTGAATGGATTATTTGCCCGAGGAGTTCGCTGCCATGTCTGGATTTATTGTTCTGTTGCGCCAACCACTGCTGGTCGGTTTTAGTGCCGGTTTGGCGATTAGTCTGGCAGCTTGTAACGCCACTACTTCTGAAGTACCGGCCAAGCCGGCGCCGCCTGCGGTGTTAAACGATGCCGCGTTGCATGAGCAATTGAACGAGCCGCAGGTGCAGCCTGCGGTGCAAGAAAAAGCAGATATGGCTCCCCGCGCCAACTCGCTTGCCAAAGACAAAGCCGAGGCCTCGGTGGTCGGTAAAATGGCCGCCAGTGCCGAGCTGAAAAAGCCACTGCAATCGATGTCGGCGCCGATAAGCATCGCGCCGGCGCCGGCCGATAACGTGGCGGGTTATCAGGATGTCTATCGCGAGCAGTATCAAAAACTCGCCAGCAACCCGGTGCTGGCGGTGGCGGAGCAGCCGGTTTCAACCTTCAGCATCGATGTGGATACCGGCAGCTACGCCAATGTGCGGCGCTTCCTCAACGATGGCAGCCTGCCGCCGAAAGAGGCGGTGCGCCTGGAGGAGTTGGTCAACTACTTCCCCTACAACTATCCCGTCGCGCAGGGCGACAGCCCTTTTGGCGTGAGCACCGAGCTGGCGCCGTCGCCGTGGCATGCCGGCAGTCAATTGCTGCGGGTAGCGATCAAGGCCAGCGACTTGCAGGTGGCCGAACTGCCGCCGGCTAACCTGGTGTTTCTGGTCGATGTGTCCGGTTCGATGGACAGACGCGATGGCCTGCCGCTGGTGCAAAGCACCCTGAAGTTGTTGGTCGAACAACTGCGCCCACAAGACCGAGTGGCGCTGGTGACCTATGCCGGCGATGCGCAAGTGGTGCTGGCCTCAACCTCAGGCCGCGAGAAAGCCAAGATTCGCGCCGCCATCGATCAGCTTGCCGCCGGTGGTTCGACCGCGGGCGAATCGGGCATTCAGCTGGCTTATCAGCAGGCGCAGCTGGGATTGGTCAGCAAGGGCATCAACCGCATCCTGCTGGCCACCGATGGCGACTTCAATGTCGGCATCAGCGATTTCGACAGCCTCAAGCAACTGGCGGCGGAAAAGCGCAAAACCGGCGTATCCCTGACCACCCTGGGCTTTGGCACCGATAACTACAACGAGCAGTTGATGGAGCAATTGGCCGATGCCGGTGACGGCAACTACGCCTATATCGACAACCTGCGCGAGGCGCGCAAGGTGCTGGTGGATCAGCTGGCCTCGACCCTGGCGACCGTGGCCAGCGACGTGAAAATCCAAATCGAGTTCAACCCGGCGCAGATCAGCGAGTACCGTCTGCTGGGCTATGAGAACCGTGCGCTCAAACGTGAAGACTTTAGCAACGACAAGATCGACGCCGGCGAGATAGGCGCCGGCCATACGGTGACGGCGCTGTACGAGATAGTCCCGGTCGGTGCCAAGGGGTGGCTGGAGCCGTTACATTTCGATCACTCTAAGCAACCACAAGCCAAAGCCGGCGAGCTGGCCTGGTTACGGTTGCGCTACAAGGCCCCGCAACAGCAGCAGAGCAAGCTGCTGGAAGTGCCGATCAAGGCGGCAACTGGCCCCGACTCCATCGCCCAGGCCAGTGAGGATTTACGCTTCGCCGCCGCAGTGGCGGCGTTTGCCCAGCAACTGACCGGTGGGCAATACACCGGCAGTTTCAGCCTGGCCGACAGCGCCACGCTCGCCCGTGGCGCCAAAGGTGAGGACCGCTTCGGGTTGCGTGCCGAGTTCGTGCAACTGGTGGAGCTGGCGCAAAGCCTGCAAACTCCGGCAACTGTGCTAACCAAGGCTGACTAATTGAACAGGCCATTACTGGACACCGACGCCGCCTTGCTGCGGCGTTATCGAGGCGGCGATGCCGGGGCTTTTACGCTGCTCTATGAGCGTCATCGCCTCGGCTTGTTGCGTTTCCTGTTAGGGCTGTGCGGCGATCCGGCGCTGGCCGAAGAGGTGTTTCAGGAGACCTGGCTGAGCCTGATTCGCAGCCAGTCCGAACAGCGCGAGGCGGTACTGTTTAAAACCTGGCTGTACCAGATTGGCCGCAATCGCTTGATCGATCACTGGCGCAAGAGCGGTCGTCGGCAGGGCCAGCAGGATGAATATGACGAGCAGCAACACGGCGCGCTCGATCCGGCGCCGGGTCCCGAGCAGCAGCTCAGTTTGAGTCGCGATCAGCAACGCTTGCAGGCCGCGCTGGAGGATTTGCCGGTTGAGCAACGTGAAGTGTTTTTGCTGCGCGCCCATGCCGACCTGGAGTTGCAGGAGATCGCCGAGCTCACCGCCACGCCGATGGAAACGGTCAAGAGTCGCCTGCGTTACGCGCTGCAAAAGTTACGTCGGCTGTTGGCTGACCCCGCCAAGGCCGAGGAGCTGTCCGCATGAAAAAGCCATTTAATACTGGCCACACAGATCAGCCGCTGGCCGATGAGCAAGCGTTGCTCGAACACTATCGCCAGCACAGTTTGGCGCAGCCATCGCCCGCCACGGATGCGCTGATTCTGGCCGCTGCTGCCGCTGAACTCACCCGCGCCAGGCCGGCCGCGTTGCCCTGGCCGCAGCGCCTGCACAGTTGGTTATTTGGGCCTGGGCATAGAGTGCGTTGGTCGGTGGCGTTCGCCAGCCTGGCCAGCATCGGTCTGGGCTTGGGTTTAAGCCTGCGCACCTGGCAGGAGTTACCGCCGGCTTATGATCTGGGCGAGCCGCTGCCAGCCATGAGTGCCGCGCCGGCATCGGCACCGCTGGCGGAGCCAATGAACGAGGCCAAGGAGCTGAAAAAATCAGTAGCGCCCGCCAAACCTGCCGCAGTTGCGGCGCCGCCGAGCCCGGTTGTGGCCCAGGATAAAGCCAGCAGTTACAGCAAGGCCGAGTCTGCCGCCGAGTCTGCGCCAGTGCTTGGTGAACTGAAGGCCAATAGCAGCGCTGTGGCTAAAAAACGGGCTGCCGATGCGGTTGAGGCTCACCTGGCCGATAGCGCGGCCAAGGCCGACAACAGCGCCGAACTGGCCAAGGCCAAAGCCGCGCCGACCCTTGAGCAGCAATTGCGCGTGCTTCTGCAGTTGCAACGCAGCGGCGCCACGCAAGCGGCAGCGGCCGAGCTTGAGCGTTTGCAGCTGCTCTATCCAGAGCATGACCTGGCGTCGGAGCTGGCCAAACTGCGGGCCGGTCAGCCCTAAAGCTTGCCTGGGTCACGGCCCTGGAGCGCTCGCGGCTTTACACTGCGCGCTTGAGTTACCCCAGAGCCGCAAGGAACCGCGCCATGTCGGAACAACCCAAACCATTGCCCGCCAGCCCCGGCGAAGACAGCCGGAGTCTGCCGGGTTTGTTGCTGGATCTGCTCTGGTCACTGCTGCGCTTGCTGCTGCCGATTCTGCTGTGGGCGATTTTGCCGCCGTTGCCGGGTTTGGCGCTGATTGGGTTGCTGGTGCTGTTGATGGGCTTGAGCGCTTGGGCCGGCTGGGTGCGGCTAGGTCAAGGCATCAGCCTGCTGCTGACGGCGGCGGTGATCGGCTTTGCCTTTTCGGTGGCGCGCTGGATGACCACTGACTGGGGCATTCTGGTTTGCGGTCTGCTGATTGTCGGCGGCTTGGCGTTGGTGGCCACCTACGAGCAGCGCTTGGGGCTGGTCAAGCTCAAGCCGCCGGGCAACGGGGAACCCGTGCCGGGCGGCAGTGCCTGGGGCGGCGCTGAAGTCAGCCAAACCCCGGAAGGGCAACTGATTCGCGTGTTCAATCAGGGTGAAATCTGCATGGGCGGGCCGACCTATTGCGACTACCTGTTCCCCGATGGCGTGTTGCTGCAGGGGCTGGGCAGCTCCAGCCGGTTCTCCAGCGATGGGCGTTATTTTGCCGCCCCGGTGCCGTCGCGCAATCAGTGGTGGCTGGCGATTTTTGACCGGCACACGCGGCGCCTGTATCGCTGCGCCGACGAGGGCCGCCTGTGGGAGATCGATGGCTTTAGCGACCAATCAATCAGCGGCCGACATAGCCCACTGGTGCACAACGACGAGGTGCGCCTGAGCTTGGCGCAGCTGCTGGAACAGGCTGAGTCGGTCGATTTGCTCGCGGTACAGGATCTTTGGGTCACGCCTGAGTGGCTCGCGCAACTGCCCGCCGCGGTCATCGACTGGCCAAGCTCGGTCGCCGGCCATAGGTTGCAGGGTCAGTTGGCCTTGCCGGCGTCGTTGCGTGAACTGGACGATCCGCTCGGGCCACTGCGTTATCCCCGCTACCAATTGCTGCTGAATGCTGAACCCAGCGGGCTGCTGATCGATCCCGATAATCCGCCGTTATGGCGTGCGGACGGCTTGGCCTTGGTCTGTCAGGCGCTGGGTGAGAAGGGTGGCTATTGGTACTGGCAGGCAAGCGCGGGCTGGCGGCAATTAGCCGCGCCAACACTGTTGGAAGAGGCGCGGTTGTCGATCGGCTATCGCCAGTTTTTGGCGCTGGATGCTGAGCACGCCTGGCTGCTGGCCGAACTGGATTTGCCGCAGCCGAGCAGCGGTGAATACGGGCAGATGCTGCACAGCATCCACAGCGATACCGAGACCTGTCTGGGCCATGACCGCTACGGGCAGATTCAGGTCGGTGCCATCGCCCGCACGCGTTTGCGCATCGGCATCCCGCTGGATGGCCAGGCGCAACCGCTGCTGTCCGGTGCGGCATTGGTGGGCGGCGCGGCGCTGAGTTTGGTCTTGGCGGACGATAACGGCGCCGGGCAGGGCGCTTACCAGTGCCGGATCGGCGATTGGCAATTGCCGGGCCACTGGCAGCTGGAGCACCGCCACTCCGATTGCGGCCGCTATCTGGCGTTGCTACCGGCCTGTGCGGGCGCGGCCTTGGCCGAGCGGGTGGTGGTGGCCGACAGCCGTGAGCGGCGTTTGCTCAGTAGCGGGCCACTGCTGGTGGAGCGTTTGTATGATTTTCAGCACGGGCGGCTGGAGGTGATAGCGCTGGCGGGCCTGTGCAGCGCCGATTTCACCAGCCATCCGCTGCGCCGTTTCGATCTGCCCGCACCGCCGGCGGCAACCGCCGTGCAATGCTTGCAGCAGGCTCCGGCCTATGGCGCGTGCCATCGGCTACAGCGGTTTACCCTAGGCGCGGCAGAGTTGTTGCCGGAGCCGACCTGCCGGCTGGTCGAGGTGCCGCAGGCGGCCAACGCGGATGGCGATTTCATCTTGCCGGCACCCACTGGGCGTGACGCGGCCTGGCTGTGCGGCAGTGAGACCGAATACGCCGACGCCTGGTTACGGGTTCAGGAGTGCCGCCAGGACGGTTATCTGTTGACGGCTTCAGGCATGGCCCTGAGCGGGCTGACACCGTCCTTTTGCTGGTCCGAGGATGGCCGCTACCTGGCCCTGACCCGGCTGCTGCAATGGAATGACCCGGCTAACGACGACCCGGAGCATCAGCGGCAATGGCAACTCTGGCTGCTCGATACCCAGCGTCGCAGCGTGCGTTGCCAGCCAGGCTCGATCGGCCTGATGCCCCGCTTTGAAGGCTGCACAGCGGGCGTCTGGATGCTGCGGGTCTATCAGCAAGATTGGGCGCGGCCGGAGGACGGTGGCCGGCGCATTCAGTTGTCGCTGCAGGACTTGCTGGCCTTGCCCGAGCAGGCGTTAGAGCCACGCGGCGCGGGTTGGCATCTGCCTACCGAACAGTTGGATGCCACGCTCTGGGATAGCCTCGATCCACAAACCCTGTCCCCTTGGAGGGCGTCATGAGCAGCAGTGAATCCTTTGGCTGGGTTCATCTCATCAGTTTTATCGGCATGCTGCCCTTGTTGCTGGTGTGGTTGTTCGGCGTGGCGCTGTGCCTAGAGTTCTGGCAACGGCAGCGCCGCGCCTGCTTGTGGGCATTGATCGCCTTGTTGGCCCAGCTGAGCTGGACCGCCTTGCGCTGGTTGTTGAATGCCGGGTTGCCGGGGCTGCTCGGCACCCTGGGGTTTGCGGTGGATAACCTGCTGATCTTTATGCTGCTCAATCTGTTTGCTCAGCTACTCAACGCCGCGTGTTGGGCGATGTTGCTGTGGGCCTTGCGGCTTGCCCTGCAAACGCCTGCCAAGGGCTGATCAGGCTTGCCAGCGGGCCCGTGGCGGGGGAGCATAGTTATCTCGATAACGCCGCGGACCACCATGAGTCGAACCATTCTGAGCCTGTTGCTGTTGGCCCTGGCGGCGGCTAATAACGCCGTGGCGGCCACTGCCGCGCCGCCCCCAAGCCCGACGCTTGAGTCGGCCGCCGCGGCCTATGCGCCCAAACCCTTGCTTATCCCGGCGGCCAAGGGCGCGACCAAAGCACCTGCTAAAGCTAAAGCGACTAAAACGCCAGTCAAACCGGCGACTAAAAACCGGGTGAGCAAAGCCGCACCGGCCAAGTCGAGCAAGTCGGCCAGCAGCACTAAAGCGCGCCAAGCGACTAAAGCTAAAGCGGCCGGCAGCAGCGCCAGTCGCACCAAGCTGGCGCCGATTAAGCTCAACCTCAGCCTGCCGCCTGAGCTGGTTGAAGACATGGAGTTGGGCAAGCCGGTGACGGACAACGCCGAGACGTCTTTACTGCCGCCGCTGTTTGTTGAGGAAAAACCGGCCCCCTCGCCCTATCAGCTCAGCGGCAAGCTGATTACCAACGAGCGCCAACGGCCCGAGCAAGACAACTACCTGGATGCGGTCGAAGGCGCCGAATTCTCGATCGAGTACCGGCATTAGTCCGGTCTAGGTACTTTGTAGGAGCAACTGTCTTGCTCATGCGCTCACCGACTGCCAGGAGGTTCCATCTCGGAGCATGGCATTGAGGCGGATGAGTAAGACCCGCATGCAGGCGAT